>Ga0207641_10001147_pt1 | contig 26630 bp, 27 predicted proteins | sample KBSSwiS62_FD_184306 | JGI IMG/M metagenome (GOLD analysis project Ga0207641, IMG submission 184306) | Switchgrass rhizosphere microbial communities from Kellogg Biological Station, Michigan, USA - KBS Switchgrass S6-2 (SPAdes) (version 2) | ecosystem: Host-associated > Plants > Roots >... | reverse complement strand
CGGCTGAACACCACCTCGCGGGACCTCGTGGTCCTGTAGCGCGGTCACGCCGCCACCGCCTCGGTGTGCGCCTGCCCGTCCGGGCCGGGGACACAGGCCGACCGGGCGGCCCCCGTGGGGACGAACTCCGCGAGGCACCGGCCGATCGCGGCGTGCGCCGCCGCCGTCGGATGGAACGACTCCTGGAACAGGCGCATCCCGGCCTCGCCGAGGGTGCCCTGGACCAGGGACCGCGGGTCCACCGACAGCCGGCGCTGCCACTCCGTCCGCTCGGTCCCGGTGCACGCCTCCCGGCCCTCGGCGAGCCGGGTGAGGTCGAGGAACCGGGCCCCGGTGCGCTCGGCGACCCTCCCGATGGCCTCCGCGAGCAGCGGGAACGCCTCGGTGCGCGCCCACGCCGCATCCGGTCGGGAGTACGGGCAGCCGATGACCCCGTGCCAGACGGGCATGGTCTCGCTGCCGAGCGCGGCGTACGAGAGCAGGACCAGCGCGTAGTCCGCGTCCCCGTACCCGGCCGCGCCCATGGCGCTGCGCACCGACCGCACCACGCCCTCCACCCGCGGCTCCATGGCCGCCGTGCGTTGCGCCCAGATCGGACCCAGGCTGTACCGACAGCCCGGCTCCCGAAGGTCCAGGAAGGCGCGGATGCAGGCGACGGCGGTCCCGGACAGGTCCGGCTCGTCGTTCGCGCCGACCTGCACGGTGACGGCCGTGACCCGGTTCCGGCGGGCCAGCTCGGTCAGCCGAGCGGCCTGCGACCCCTCGGTGAAGCGCACCGCGGTGCCCAGCCCGACCTGGGCGCTGTCCGCACCCGAGCAGGCCAGGTTGACGCCACGCTCCGCGGGCGACGTGTGGTGGACGTAGGCGGCGGGGGAGCGGTGACACCAGTCCCCGCTCTCACCACGCGTCCCGGGCTCGTAGTCGCCCGCGCCCTCGCCCGACGCCGCGCTGTCCCCGAGCGCGACGACAACCGGTGGGCCCGGGTCCGGCGGCGTTCCGGCGTGGGCCCGCCCGATGAGGCCGAGCGCGCCGACGGCGAGCGCGCTGAGCAGGAGGACGGGGATCCGGACGGGACGGTGGAGCAGCAGGTTCGGCACGACGGGGACGCTAGGAACGATCACCGACGCTCGGGAGCCCCTCTTCGCCACGCTGTGGACAACTGCCCGGGCACCCCCGAACAGACGAGCGCAGACCCACCGGAACAGACCAGTGAGCGTCCTCGACGACGCCGACCTGGGGACAACTCGGCCGGCTCGCGGAATCCGTCGGCCGGACGTGCTATAGCGCGGCTCAGGGGGAACCCCGACCCGGCTAGGGGCGTTCTCCCGATGTCCCGGCGCGCGCCGACGGCCAGTCTGGGACGTGCGCGGCGAGACCCGCCGCCGCTCGACGAAGGAGCACTGAGCCGATGGCCACCACCCTCACCCGCCCGCGCGACGGCATCGTGATCGCCGGCGTCTGCGCAGGCCTCGCGCAGCGGTTCGGTCTGTCCCCGTTCCTGGTCCGCCTGCTGTTCCTGCTGTCCTGCCTGCTGCCGGGCCCGCAGTTCGTGATCTACATCGTGCTGTGGATCCTGATGCCGAAGGCCAAGTACTAGAGATCGGACTACCACCCGCCGGTGTGATGCCGGCGGGTCGGCTGTCGCCGCCGCGCGGACCTGTGCCATAGTGTCGCCCGTGATGGACCGGACCGGCCGCCCCCTCGCGGGTCGCTGCTGTCCGGGGTGTTGTCGCCTCTCCCGCTGACCACCCCGTCCTTCCGCCGCGCCCGATCCGCCCCGGCCCGAGTCCGAGGCATCGCCGGGCGGGCACCGCACAGTCTGCGAGCCGATGCCCGTCACCGCCACGCCCCGCACCGCTCCCGTCTCGACCGTCCCCGACCTGCGGGGACAGACCGTCGTCGCGCTGCACCCGCACCCGGACGACGAGGCGATCTTCACCGGCATCACGCTGCGCAGGCTCGCCGACGCGGGCGCCCGCACCGTCCTCGTCATGGCCACCGGCGGGGAGCTCGGCGGCTCCCGCGTGCCGCTGCGGCACGGTGAGACGGTCGGCCGTCGCCGGATCGCCGAGCTCGAGCACGCGGCCGAGCTGCTGGGGGTGTCCCGGCTGGTGCTGCTGGGGCGCCGGGACTCCGGACTGCCCGGCGGCCCGGACAACGGGCACGCCCGCGCGCTGGCGGGCGCTGAGCCGCTCGCCCTGGCCACCCGCGTCGCCGAGATCCTGGACGAGGAGGGCGCGCAGACCCTGCTCGCGGACGACGAGCAGGGCGTCTACGGCCATCCCGACCACCGGATGGCCGGCGTCGTCGGCACCATCGCGGCCGAGCTGACCGGGGCCGCCGCCTACCTCGCGACCGTCGACCGCGGCGGTCTCGGCGACGGCGTGCACCTCGTGCACGGCGCCGCCGCGGCGGCCGCCGTCGGGTTCGGCAGGCGCGCGGACGAGATCACCCTGACGGTCACCGGCGACGCCCGGCACCTCACCGTGAAGCGGGCCGCGATCCTGGCCCACGAGAGCCAGGTCGATCCCGCGGAGCTGCCGGAGCAGGACTTCGCGGCGGCCTACGGCCGGGAGTGGTTCCGCCGCCCGGGCCCCGCGGACGCGGGCGTCCTCGACCTGCTGTGACCGCGACGTCCGAGGCCCTGCCCGCCCGCAGCGGACGGGACCCGGGCTGGAGCCCGTAGGCTCCCCGCGTGGCCGCCCCCACCCTCGATCCGCCCGCGAGCAGCCCCGCCCGGCCGCGGGGACGCGCGGTGCGCCTGCTCGCCAGGCTGGTGCCCGCCGCGCTGGCGGGGGTCCTGCTGTACGTGAGCTTCCCGCCGCGCGACCTCTGGTGGCTCGCGCCGCTCGTGTTCGCCGTCCTCGGACCGACCCTGCGCGGGGTCCGGGCCCGGCGGGGCTTCCTGCTCGGCTTCGTGTTCGGGGTGGCGTTCCTCGTGCCGCTGCTGTCCTGGACGGGCGGGTTCGTCGGCGCGCTGCCGTGGCTGGCGCTGAGCCTCGCGGAGGCGCTGTTCTTCGGCCTCGCGGGTGCCGGGATGGCGGTGACCGCGCGGCTGCCCGCGGCGCCGCTGTGGGGGGCCGCGGTCTGGGTCGGGATGGAGGCCGTCCGCAGCCGCGTCCCGTTCGGCGGGCTGCCGTGGGGGCGTGTCGGGTTCGGGCAGGCCGAGGGGCTGTTCCTGCATTCCGTGTCGGTGGGTGGGGTGCCGCTGCTGTCCTTCGTGACCGTGCTGGCCGGGCTCGCGCTCGGCGAGCTGGCGCGCAGGCTGTGGGCCCGCGAGGACCGGTTGCCGGTCGCGCCCGCCGTCCTGCTCGTGATCGGTCTCGTCGCGGGCCCGCTGTCCGCGCTGCTCCCGGTCACGCAGGGGGACCCGGGCACGAACCTGACCGTGGCCGCGGTCCAGGGGAACGTGCCGCGGCTCGGACTGGACTTCAACGCCCAGCGCCGCGCCGTCCTGGACAACCACGTGAAGGTCACCGAGCAGCTCGCCGCGGACGTGGCGGCGGGCAGGCGACCGCAGCCTGACGTGGTGATCTGGCCGGAGAACTCCTCCGACATCGACCCCTTCCGCAACGGGGACGCCGCGCTGGAGATCACCCAGGCCGCCCGCGCGGTCAAGGCCCCGATCCTCGTCGGCTCCGTCCTGGTCAACGACGACGGCACCACGAGCAACTCGGTCCTCGTCTGGGACCCGCGGCAGGGCCCCGTGGCGCGCAACGACAAGCGCCGCATCCAGCCGTTCGGCGAGTACATGCCGTGGCGCTCGTTCTTCCGGCTCTTCTCCTCCTACGTGGACCGCGCGGGCAACTTCGTGCCCGGCCCCGGCCCCGGCGTCCTGGACGCGGACGGGGCGCGGATCGGCATCGCGATCTGCTGGGAGATCGCGTTCGACGACCTGGTCGACGACAGCGTCTCCGCGGGCGCCCAGCTGCTGGCCGTGCCCAGCAACAACGCCACGTTCGGGCTGTCGGAGATGACCTACCAGCAGCTCGCGATGTCCCGGGTGCGGGCGGTGGAGCACGACCGCCCGACCGTCGTCGCGACGACGTCGGGGGTCAGCGCGCTGATCGACACCGACGGCGTGGTGACCGGACATACGGGACAGTTCGTGCCCGGGACCCTGGTCGGTGTCGAGACGCTGAAGGACACGACTACGCTGGCCACTCGGCTGCGTTCCGTCCCCGAGTGGGTGCTGACCGCAGTGGGCGTCTCGGCGATCGCCGCCGCGGTCGTCCTCGGCAGGCGGGGCCACCGGGGACGCGGCACGACGGACGCGTCCAGGCAGGTGGGGGACGGAGCGGCGGCCCCGACAGGAGAGGACATCGATGGCTGAGCCTCCGGGCCCGGTGCTGGTGGTCATCCCGACGTACGAGGAGCGGGAGAACCTCGGGCGGGTCGTCGCGCGGTTGGACGCGGCGGTCCCCACGGCCGACATCCTCGTCGTGGACGACGCCAGCCCGGACGGCACCGGCGAGCTCGCCGACGAGATGGCGGCGGCGGACCCGCGGGTCCGGGTGCTGCACCGCGAGGGCAAGAACGGGCTCGGCGCGGCCTACCTGGCGGGGTTCCGGCACGCATTGTCCGGCGAGCACCAGGTCGTCGTCGAGATGGACGCGGACGGCTCGCACGCCCCCGAGGACCTCCCCGCGCTGCTCGCCGCGCTGGACGACGGGCCGGGCGCGGACCTCGTCCTCGGCTCCCGGTACGTGCCGGGCGGCCAGGTCGTGAACTGGCCCGTGCACCGCGAGTGGCTCTCCCGTGGGGCGAACCTCTACGCCCGCATCGCGCTGGGGGCGCCGCTGCGGGACATCACCGCGGGCTACCGCGTGTACCGCAGGCAGGTCCTCGAGGAGCTGGACCTCGACTCGGTGATCTCCCAGGGCTACTGCTTCCAGATCGACCTGGCCTGGCGCGCGCTGCAGGCGGGCTTCCGCGTGCGCGAGGTGCCGATCACGTTCACGGAGCGCGAGATCGGTTCGTCCAAGATGGACGCTTCCGTGATGGCGGAGGCGTTCGTGAACGTGGCCCGGTGGGGGCTGGAACACCGCTTCTCCTGGCTGCGCGGCCGGGACCGCAAGCCCGCCGCGTGAGCGACGAGCACGATCTGCGGAGACCTCAGAGGACGGCCAGCTCGGCCTCGAGGTCGTCCAGCCCCAGTGAGCCCTGGGACAGCGCGGCCATGTGCCAGGCCTTGAGGTCGAAGTCCGCGCCCCGTGCCGCGCGGGCGGCCTCCCGGCCCGCCAGCCACGCCCGCTCGCCCAGCTTGTAGCTGATCGCCTGCCCCGGCCCGCCGAGGTAGCGCAGCAGCTCGCTGTCGAGGAACACCGCGTCCCGGCCGCAGTGGGCGCCGAAGAACTCCCGCGCACGCTCCGGGGTCCACGAGGCGCCCTCCCAGTCCAGCTCGAGGTGCATGCCGATGTCGATGATCACCCGGATGATCCGCATCATCTGGGCGTCGAGGTAGCCCATCCGCGCGCCGTCGTCGGGGAGGAAGCCCAGCTCGTCCATGAGGCGCTCCGCGTACAGCGCCCAGCCCTCGACGTTCGCGCTGATCATCCCGGCCGAGGCCTGGAACGTCGACAGCCGGCCGGCACACAGGGCCCACTGCGCGAGCTGCAGGTGATGCCCCGGCACGCCCTCGTGGTACCAGGTGGTGAGCAGGTCCCACATCGGGAAGCGGTCCCGGCCCAACGTCGGGAGCCAGGTCCGGCCCGGGCGGGCGAAGTCCAGCGACGGCTGGGTGTAGTACGGCGCCGCCGCGCTGCCCTCCGGGGCGATCATCGCCTCGACCCGCAGCAGCTCGGGCGCGAGGTCGACGTGCGTGCCCTGCAGCGCCGCGATCGTGTCGTCCATGATCCCCTGCAGCCGCTCGCGCACCGCCTCGACGCCCTCGACGATCTCGCCGTGCGTCTCGAGGTGGGTCATCGCCGCGCGCGGGGTGGAGCCGGGGAGGATCCGCTCGGCGAGCGCCGCCTGCTCGGCGTGCACGCGGTGGAACTCGGTCCAGGCCCAGTCATAGGCCTCGCGCGGGTCGACGTCCGCCCCGGTCCAGCGGCGGACCGCGGCGCGGTAGCGTTCCTCGCCCACGGCGTCGGGCACACCCTCGGCGCGCGGCCGGTAGTCCTGCGCGAGGAAGTCCCGCAGCCCGACCAGCGCCACGCTCGCCGCGTCGGCGCTCCCGGTGGGAAGACCGGCCTTCGCCGCGAAGTCCCCGAACCAGCCGACCGACGCCCACGACCCCAGCTGCTCGACGACGGCGTCCACCTGCCGGGGCGCGGCGAGGAGCCCGCGCCCGGCGCCCTCGCGCAGCGTCCGCGCGTAGCCGGCGAAGGCCTCGGGGACCGCGGCGAGGCGCGCGGCCAGGTCGGCGCGCTGCTCGCGCGTGTCCGTGGGGGCGAGGGTGAGGACGGTCCGCAGGGACTGGACCGGCCCGAACAGGATCTGGACGTTCCGCAGGTGCTCGCCGAGCACCCGGGTGGCGGCCGACGCACCGAGCCGCTCACGCAGCAGGCGGGCACAGCGGCGCTCGTCGGGGTTCGCGGGCTCCCCGGCGGCGTCGAGCGCCGCGAGGGTGTCCCGCTCCAGCGCCGCGAGGGCCTCGTCGCCTGCGGGGGAGAGGTCGGGGAGCCGGTCCTGGCCGGTCGGCAGGCCCAGCTCGGTGGCCAGCAGCGGGTCGAGGTCCGCGGCGGCGGTCACGTACGCGTCGGCCAGGTCCCGGAAGGTGCGCTCGGACATGCCTTCGACCCTAAACTCACCGGACACGACGAAGCCGGGCCACGCGGGAGGTGGCCCGGCTTCGTGGTCTGACGGCGCGACCGGTTCGGGAGGGTGCTACGCGATCTCGGCGCGACGCTCGCGCAGGAGGTCGAGGCGCTCGTTGAGCAGCTCCTCGAGCTCCGGGATGGAACGGCGCTCCAGCAGCATGTCCCAGTGGGTGCGCGGGGGCTTGGTCTTCTTCTGCTCCGGCTCCACGCCGTCCATCCGGCGGCCGAGGCCGCCCTGCGGGGACTCCCAGGTCGCGGGGGCCTCGGCGTCGTTCGCGAAGGCCACCTCGAACTGGTAACCCGACGCGGACACATAGCGGACCATCTGCCGTGGCGCGAGGTCGTGGTTGCGGTCCGTCTCGTAGCTGACAGCCCCGAGCCGGCTGCCACGGAGCACGCGGTCGGCCATGCGTCATCCTCCCGTTCTGTCGCAGGGGTACCCCTACGACGTCGTCACCACCGGGTGTAACGTCGCGACTGCAGACGTGCATTCCCGGCGGGAAGCGTTCCCGGGCTGGGCGATGGCTCACGGCCGTCTGCAGCCCGCTCCTGTTCCGGTGTGAGAGTCTCCCCGAAAATCGCCTCTGCCACACGCGAATGTGATGTGTCAGCCGTCTGTGACTTAGCTCACGAGACACGCGCCGAGAGTTAACACAGCCGTCCGTGAGCGTTACCCGGGACCACGAATCCGCAGGTGGGGATGGTTGCACGAGGAACCATCAGGGCTGCTGCGGCGCGGTGGCGGCGACCGCGGGCGGGTGGACCGGCCACAGCGCGAGGAGCCCGGCGGTGAGCACGAGCAGGATCCCGACCATCCCGGCGCGGGTGGAGATGAGGGCGAACAGCCCGAAGAGCCACGGGGCGAGCGCGGACACCGCCCGCCCGGTCGTGGCGTAGAGCCCGTACAGCTGCCCCTCCCGCCCCGGCGGGCAGAGCCTGCCGAGGAACGTGCGCGAGGACGACTGCGCCGGCCCCACGAACAGGCACAGGAACAGCCCGACGACCCAGAACGCCGTCGAGCCGGAGACGAACAGCAGCACCACCCCGGCCACGATGAGCCCGATCAGCGAGCCCACGATCACGGGCTTGGGGCCGATCCGGTCGTCGATCCGGCCGCCGACGATCGCGCCCAGGCCGGACACGACGTTCGCCGCGATCGCGAAGACCAGGACGGTGCCGGAGTCGAAGCCGTACACCACCGTGGCCAGCACACCGCCGAAGGTGAACACCGCGGCCAGCCCGTCCCGGAACAGCGCGCTGGCCCCCAGGAAGTACACGGTGTGCGGGGCGACGCGGTAGAGGTCGCGCAGGTCGCGGAACAGCGCCCGGTAGCTGCCGACGACGCCGAGACGGGCGGGCCGGTCCGGGTCCGGCCGCGTCTCCGGGACCGCCAGGAACAGCGGGATCGCGAAGACGGTGAACCAGCCCGCCGCCACGAGCGCCACCAGCCGGACGTTCCAGCCGTTCGCGGTGGACAGTCCGAGCAGCCCGCCGTCCCCGGAGAGGAACAGCACGTACGCGACCAGCAGCAGCACGATCCCGCCGAAGTAGCCCATCGACCAGCCGAAGCCCGAGATCCGGCCGATAGTGGCCGGCGTCGAGATCTGGGTCAGCACCGCGTTGTAGGAGACGGCCGCGAGCTCGAAGAAGATCGACCCCAGCGCGACGAGGGTCAGGCCGAGCCACAGGTAGTGCCAGTCGTCCTGGACCAGGACGAGCAGCGCCATCGAGACGACGGTCGCGGCGGTCCAGATCCCCGTCGAGCGCAGCCGGTGCCCCGCGCGGTCCGCCCCCTGTCCGATCACCGGCGCCATGAGGGCGATGACCAGCCCGGCGCCGCCGATGGCCCAGCCGAGCCAGCTGTCGGCGCCCACCGACCCGGGCAGGCCCTTCCCGACGCTCGAGGTCAGGTAGACGGAGAACACGAACGTCAGGGTGATCGTGTTGTAGGCCGAGGAACCCCAGTCCCACAGCCCCCACGCGGCCACCTGCCCGCGTGCGACGGGCGGCGCTGCTTCGGTCGTCACCGCGGCAGCTTAGAGGTCGATCAAGAGATCCGGACGGTCCGACAGCAGCCCGTCGACGCCCAGGCCGAGCAGGTATCTCATCTCGGCGGGGTGGTCGATGGTCCACACGTGGACCTCGATGCCCGCCGCACGCGTGCGGGCCAGCAGGGACTCGTCCACGACGGTCAGTGGGCCCGCCCGGTGCGGCAGCTGGGCGAGGCCGCCGCGCACGCTCGGCAGCAGCGCCGAGGGCACCCCGACCGGCAGCCGGTCGGACCAGGCCCGGGCCCGCAGGCCCAGCACCGCGCTGAGCCCCATCGAGGTCAGCAGCCGGGGGCCCGCCGTGCGGGCGCGCCGCAGCCTGCGGTCGCTGACCGAGCCGAGGCAGACCCGGTCCCACGCGTCCAGGCGCTCGAGCACGGCGAGTGTCGGTGTGACGACGTCGTCCGACTTGAGCTCGATCGTCACCCGGGTGTCCGGCAGCGCGGCCAGCACCGTCTCCAGCCGCGGGATCGGCTCGCGGCCCGCGACGAGCACCTCGCCCAGCTCCGCGGCCTGCAGCGCGGCGAGCGGGCCGGTGCCGGTCGTGGTGCGGTCCAGCGTGGCGTCGTGGTGGACCATCGGGACGCCGTCCGCGGAGGCGCGCACGTCCAGCTCGAGGTAGGAGAACCCGCGCTCGACGGCGTGCACGAACCCGGCGAGGGTGTTCTCGCAGCCGGCGAGCTCCCCGATGTGCCAGCCGCGGTGCGCGTACCTGCGCGGATGCGGTCCGTCCAGGTACGGGTGCCGGTCGCTCACGTGCGGCACCCTCTCATCACGCCGGCCTCATCCGCGACGGGGTAGCCGTTGCCGCTCGGTGAACAGTAGGGGTTCGAGCAGGTCACCGTGGGCGTCCAGGCGGGCGGGCAGGTCCGTCCAGAGGAACGTGAGGTCGGCGGCCCTGCGGCAGGCCCGGACCTCGTCCCAGGTCACCGGGGTGGCCACGGTCGGTCGGGCGCGGCCGCGCAGCGAGTAGCTGCCGATCGTGGTCTTGGCCGTGTTGTTCTGGCTCCAGTCCACGAAGACCTTGCCGCGCCTGCGCTGCTTGGCCATGACGGCCGTGACGGTTCGGGGCGACTCCGCGGCGAGCCGCTCGGCCAGGTCGCGGGCGAACTCGAGCGTCTGCTCGGCGCGGGTGACCGTGACGGGCAGGTAGAGCTGCAGCCCCTTGCCCCCCGACGTCCGGGGGTAGGCGACGAGATCGTCCTCGGCCAGGATCCCGGCGATCGCCTCCGCCACCCGGCAGCACTCCACGACCGTGGTGCCCTCACCGGGGTCGAGGTCGAAGACCACCAGGTCGGGGGCATGCCTGCCGCCTCTCGGGCCCACCGTCCACTGTGGGACGTGCAGCTCCAGGGCCGCCAGGTTCGCCGCCCAGGCGAGGCCCTCCACCGAGTCGATCAGCGGGAAGTCCGCGGACTCCGAGCGCCCGCCGGGGGTGCCGACCCGCTCGGTCCTGATCCACGACGGTGCGTGCCGCGAGACGTCCTTCTCGAAGAAGGACTGCTTGTCCACCCCGTCCGGCCAGCGGACCAGCGTGACCGGGCGGTCCTTCAGGGTGGGCAGCATGACCGCGGCCACGGTGCGGTAGTGCTCCAGCACGTCCGCCTTGGTGGTGCCGGTGAGCGGGTAGAGCACCTTGTCCGGGTTGGTGAGCGTGGCGCGGCCGAGACCGGGACCGGCGCGCTTCGGGGGCCGCTCGCCCACCTCGACCCAGGAGGCGTCCTCGACGTTCGGCAGGTACGGCGCGTCCGCCCGCTTGGCGACCACCCCCGGCAGGCCCTGCGCGCGCACGGCGTCGAGCACCGCGGGGTCCGCGGGGTAGACGGGCGCGAGCCGCCAGTGCGGGCCGGAGAGCGGGAGCTCCGCGAGCAGCGCGTGCCGGTCGGCGAACCCCAGCGGGCAGGTGTCCCGCCCGTCGAGGAAGAGCAGGTCGCCGATCCAGAGCTCGCCCGCGCCCGTCAGCTCGGCGTCCAGCAGCATCGCCGTGGCCCCGACCGACGGGCCGAGGCCCTCCAGGGAGCTGACCGTGAGCTCGTCGGAGTCGGCGAGCACGCGGGTGCGGCCGCCGTCGATCTCGACGAGCACCCGGCGGCCGCCGAAGCGGACCTGCAGCAGCCAGTCCGGCCCCGTGGGCGGCTCGCCGGGGACCCCGCGCATCGGGGCGCTCACGCCGGGCAGGGGAGTGGTGTCCGTGGCGTCCGTGCGCTTGAGCAGCCAGCCGTCCCGGCGGTCCCGGTTGCTCTTGACCAGGACGTACCGCCCGCGCGCCCGGTCGCCGTGCAGCCGGAACGCGACCTCGCGCTCCGACCACTTCTCGGTCTCGTAGCGGCCGGTGTCCCAGATCGTCATGGTGCCGGCGCCGTACTCGCCGCGCGGGATCTCGCCCGAGAACTCCAGGTACTCCAACGGGTGGTCCTCGGTCCGTACGGCGAGGCGCAGCGTCTCGGTGTCGACCGGCAGGCCCTTCGGGACGGCCCAGGACGCGAGCACACCGTCCCGCTCCAGGCGTAGGTCCCAATGCAGCGCGCGGGCGTGGTGCTCCTGGATGACGAACCGCTCGCCCGCCCCCGTGACCTGCGGATCGTGCGCCGGGACGGGTTCGGGCGTGCGCTCGCGGTCGCGCTTGCGGCGGTACTCGTCGAGCGGCACGACGCCAGCCTAGTGACGAAGAGGTACTTGCCTGATGCGCACGATCATGTCAGCATTGCCTAACCTCAACGAAGGGTAGGGCTTGATGTACGTCTGCATCTGCTACGCCGTGACCGACGTGGAGCTGCGGGACTGCATCGGCGAGGGAGCCCGCACGGCGGACGAGATCGGTGACTCCTGCGGCGCGGGCACGGGGTGCGGCACCTGCCTGGACCGCATCGACGTGATGCTCGCCGCCGAGCTCGCGCCCTCGGAGATCTCCGAGCTGCCGATGACCGCCTAAGGACAGCCTGTACGACCGGCAGTCCGTCCTTCCTAGATCGCGTGGAGTAACGCGCAGTAGCCTCCTCGTCGCCCCACCACGGCAACAGTGAGGAGGAACCGCCATGCGCGGCGACCCCGAGATCATCTCCCTGCTCAACGAGCAGCTCACCAGCGAGCTGACGGCGATCAACCAGTACTTCCTGCACGCCAAGATGCAGCAGAACTGGGGCTTCACCAAGCTCGCCGAGTACACCCGGCACGAGTCCATCGACGAGATGAAGCATGCGGAGAAGATCACCGACCGCATCCTGTTCCTCGAGGGACTGCCGAACTACCAGCGGCTCTTCCAGCTGCGCATCGGCACGTCGGTGCGCGAGCAGCTGCAGGCGGACCTCGCCATCGAGCTCGAGGTCGTGGAGCGCCTGCGGCCCGGGATCACGCTGTGCCGCTCCAAGGGCGACACCACGACCGCGAACCTCTTCGAGGAGATCCTCGCGGACGAGGAGCACCACATCGACTACATCGAGACCAACCTCGAGCTGATGGACCGGCTCGGCGAGCAGCTCTACCTGGCGCAGCTCGTCGACCAGCCGCCGACTCCGGGCTGATCCGGACATTCCACGCGGGCGCCGGGACGTGCCATCATCCGGGGGTGAGCAGCACGTCCCCGGAGCAGCACCTCGCCGACCTGGCCCGGCTCCGCCGGGTGCGGGACCGGATCGACCGTGAGTACGCCCAGCCCCTGGACGTCGAGGCGCTGGCCCGGGGCGCCCACATGTCCGCCGGGCACCTCAGCCGGGAGTTCCGTCGGGCCTACGGCGAGTCCCCCTACGGCTATCTGATGACCCGCCGCATCGAGCGGGCGATGGCGCTGCTGCGGCGGGGGGACATGAGCGTCACCGAGGTCTGCTTCGCCGTCGGCTGCTCCTCGCTGGGCACGTTCAGCACCCGGTTCTCCGAGCTCGTCGGCATGTCCCCGAGTGCCTTCCGCAGGGATCCCACGGAGACGGACGGGATCCCCGCGTGCGTGGCGAAGAAGGTCACGCGACCGGTCAGGAATCGAGAAGCACCGGCCGCGTACCCGTCGCTAGCGTCGTGGCCATGACGGACATCGTGATCGCCCAGACCTACCTGCCCCACACCGACAAGGACGCCGCCCTGGCCTTCTACCAGGGCGTGCTCGGCTTCGAGCTGCGCAACGAGGTCGGCTACAACGGGATGTACTGGCTGACCGTCGGCCCCGCCGACCAGCCCGGCGTCTCCATCGTGCTCCACCCGCCCGCCGCCGACCCGGGGATCACCGAGGACGAGCGGAAGGTCATCACCGAGATGATGGCCAAGGGCACCTACGCCGCCATCAACCTCGCCACCAAGGACCTGGACGCGACGTTCGAGCGGCTCCAGGCCAGTGATGCCGAGGTGGTCCAGGAACCGACCGAGCAGCCCTACGGCGTGCGCGACTGCGCCTTCCGCGACCCCGCCGGGAACATGATCCGGATCGCCCAGATCCGCTGAGCACGCCGCCACCAGGGAGACGACGATGAGCACGGCCGGCCACGCCGCGGACAGCCACGACCTGCTCCGGGTGCACGGCGCCCGGGAGAACAACCTCAAGAACGTCAGCGTCGAGCTGCCCAAGCGCAGGCTGACCGTGTTCACCGGCGTCTCCGGCTCCGGCAAGAGCTCGCTGGTCTTCCACACGATCGCCGCCGAGTCCCAGCGGATGATCAACGAGACCTACAGCACCTTCGTGCAGGGCTTCATGCCCACGCTGTCCCGCCCGGACGTCGACGTGCTCGACGGCCTGACCACGGCGATCATCGTCGACCAGGCCCGGATGGGCGCGGACCCCCGCTCGACGGTCGGCACCGCCACGGACGCCAGCGCCATGCTGCGCATCCTGTTCAGCAGGCTGGGGCAGCCGCACATCGGCTCGCCGCAGGCCTTCTCGTTCAACGTGGCGTCGATCAGCGGGGCGGGGGCGGTGTCGTTCGAGAAGGGCGGCAAGACCGTCAAGGAGCGCCGCGAGTTCTCGATCACCGGGGGCATGTGCCCGACGTGCGAGGGCCGGGGATCGGTCAACGACATCAACCTGTCCGCCCTCTACGACGAGACCAAGTCGATCAACGAGGGCGCGATCCGGATCCCCGGCTACAGCATGGACGGCTGGTTCGGCCGGATCTTCCGCGGCTGCGGCTACTTCGACTGCGACAAGCCGATCGCCCGGTTCACCACGCAGGAGCTCGACGACCTGCTGTACCGGGAGCCCACCAAGCTGAAGGTGGAGGGCATCAACCTGACCTACTCGGGCCTGGTGCCGTCCATCCAGAAGTCCATGTTGTCCAAGGACATCGACGCGCTGCAGCCGCACATCCGGGCGTTCGTGGAGCGGGTCGCCACGTTCACCACGTGTCCGGACTGCGACGGCACTCGGCTCAACGACCTGGCCCGCTCGTCGACGATCAAGGGCCTGAGCATCGCGGACTGCTGCCGTATGCAGATCAGCGACCTCGCCGAGTGGGTCCGTGACCTGGACGATCCGTCCGTCGGGCCGCTGCTGGACACGCTGCGGCACACGCTGGACTCGTTCGTCGCCATCGGGCTCGGCTACCTGTCGCTGGAGCGGCCCTCGGGCACGCTGTCCGGCGGGGAGTCCCAGCGCACCAAGATGATCCGGCACCTCGGGTCGTCGCTCACGGACGTCACGTACGTGTTCGACGAGCCCACGATCGGGCTCCACCCGCACGACATCGCGCGGATGAACGAGCTGCTGCTGCGGCTGCGGGACAAGGGGAACACCGTGCTCGTGGTCGAGCACAAGCCGGAGGCGATCGCGATCGCCGACCACGTCGTCGACATGGGCCCTGGTGCGGGCTCCGCCGGTGGTCAGGTCGTCTTCGAGGGCACGTTCGACGAGCTCCGCGCGGCGGACACCCTGACCGGGCGGCACCTGGACGACCGGGCCGCGTTGAAGGAGTCGGTACGCACGCCCACCGGGACGTACGAGATCCGGGCGGCGAGCAGCCACAACCTGCGCGACGTCGACGTGGACGTGCCGCTGGGCGTCCTCACGGTCGTCACCGGGGTCGCGGGCTCGGGCAAGAGCTCGCTGATCCACGGCTCGGTGGCGGGCCGTGAGGGCGTCGTCGCGATCGACCAGACCGCGATCCGGGGCTCGCGGCGCAGCAACCCCGCCACGTACACCGGGCTGCTGGAACCCATCCGCAAGGCGTTCGCGAAGGCCAACGGCGTGAAGCCCGCACTGTTCAGCGCCAACTCCGAGGGCGCCTGCCCGAACTGCAACGGCGCCGGGGTGATCTACACGGACCTGGCGATCATGGCCGGCGTCGCGACGATGTGCGAGGTGTGCGAGGGCCGCCGGTTCGACTCCCAGGTGCTGGAGTACCGCCTGGGGGACAAGGACATCTCCCAGGTGCTCGCGATGCCGGTGGCCGAGGCGGAGGAGTTCTTCTCGGTCGGGGACGGGAAGGTCCCGGCCGCGCACCGGATCCTCTCCCGGCTCGTCGCCGTCGGGCTGGGGTACCTGACGATCGGGCAGCCGCTGACGACCCTGTCCGGGGGCGAGCGGCAGCGGCTCAAGCTCGCCACGCGCATGGGGGAGAAGGGCGGGATCTACATCCTCGACGAGCCCACCACCGGCCTGCACCTCGCCGACGTCGAACAGCTGCTCGGGTTGTTGGACCACCTCGTGGACTCGGGCAAGTCCGTGATCGTCATCGAGCACCACCAGGCGGTCATGGCGCACGCGGACTGGATCATCGACCTGGGGCCGGGCGCGGGGCACGACGGGGGGCGAGTCGTGTTCGAGGGCACCCCGACGGAGCTGGTGAAGGACCGCTCGACGCTGACGGGCCTGCACCTGGCGGAGTACGTGGGTGCCTGACCGCCCTACCGAGCTGAGCTGTTTCGCGGGAGAGCCGCCACGCCTACGGCACGTTTCGTGCGCTCACCGTGGCAAGATCATCGAATCCGTGCGTTCAGCGTGGTCCGGACCACGCTGAACGCACGATTTCCGCGATCATGCCGCTGGCCATGCCGCCGGGCCGAAGATCGTCGAAAGTGTGCTCTGAGCGTGGTCTTGCAACGCCTGTCGCACGGTTTCGGTGATCTTGCCACGGTGAGGGCACGAAACGTGCAGCTACCGGCCTGCCCCGACCGCGGCAGCGGCACAGGCAGCGGCACAGGCAGCGGCATCGGTAGCGGCACCGCGACCGTCAGGCCAGGAGCGCACGGGCCTCGGCCCACATCCGCGTGACGATCTCGCCCGCCGGTTCGGCCCGGGCCAGCGACCCGCTCTGTCCGGACCAGTGGTTCACCGCGTCCACGCCCGCGGCGTTCCCCCGGCGCCACTGCCCGACCAGCGCCCGCTGGACTGGATACGGGGCCGGTGGCGGCGCGTCCGCGGCCGTCCACGCGGTCACGTAGTCGGTGGCGACCGCGCGGCCCAGGCGTCCGGAGTAGGCCCGCGTCGGGACGGTCCGCTCGGGGGCGAGGTCGACGAGCGCGGCGGACCAGCCCGCGTCGATACCCGCCTCGGGGGAGCGGAGCAGTGCGGTGCCGACCTGCACCGCGCTCGCGCCGAGCGCCAGCGCTGCGGCGACCCCGCGGCCGTCGGCGTTCCCGCCCGCGGCGACCACCGGGACGTCGAGCCGGTCGACGAGGTGGGGGAGCAGCGCGAACAGCCCGACGGTCGTCCGCTCGGCCGCTCCCGGATCGAACGTGCCGCGGTGCCCACCCGCCTCCATCCCCTGTGCGACGATGGCGTCCGCGCCGGCCTCCTGCGCGGCCAGCGCGTCCGAAAGTGTTGTGGCACAGGCGAACCAGTCGATCCCCGCCTCGTGCAACCGACGCACGTACGCGGGTTCGAACAGTCCCATGATCGACGAGACGACCCGCGGGCGGGCATTCAGCATCGCCTCGCACTGGGCGGCGAAGCCCGGGCCCGGTCCGGCCGGCTCACCGGGCGTGCCGAAGCGGGACAGGAACTCCTCGGCCGCGCGCCTCCGGTCCGGGGCGTCCACCGGCTCGTCGGGGATCCAGATGTTGAGCTGGAAAGGACCCGTGGTCGCCGACCGCACCTGCTCGACCCAGCGCGCGATCATCTCCGGCTGGTCCAGGACCACGCCGTTCGCGCCCATGCCGCCCGCCTCGGCGACGGCGATCGCCAGCTCCGGTGGGCAGGCGCCCGCCATCGGGGCCTCCAGGACCGGGACCCGCAGTCCGTAGCGGGCGCAGAACCTCTCGACGCGTGGGTGCACGTGCCACCTCCCGTAGTGCTCGCCCGGACCGTCTCACATCGACACCGGGTACAGTGAGCCGATAATCGACGTTATGACAGTTCGACTGGGGCGCGGGTACTCCCGTGTACTACTCGGACAGGCGGTCGATCAGCGCCCGGAGCGGTTCGAGGTCCCCCTCCGCCGCCGCGACGGCCGCGGCGATGTTCTCCGCCGCGTCCATCGCGTCCCACCGGACCCGGTGACCGAGCTCCTCGGCGAGCTGCCCGACGAACGCTCGCTGGGCCCGTCCGTTGCCCTCGCGGAACGGATGCAGCGCGTTGATCCCCGCGAGCAGGTCGGCGAGCCCGACGACGATGCCCCGGCGGTCCCGTCCCCGCAGCTGTCCACCCGCGGCGAGGCCGCCGAAGAGCTCCGCGGCCCGGGCGTCGAGCTCCTCGGGCGGGCAGAACGGCCGCCCCTTCCCGATCCGCACCGTGCGCAGCCGCCCGGCCCACGAGTAGACGTCGGAGAAGATGTGCCAGTGGAAGGCCTGCAGGTGGGCCAGGTCGTAGCCGCCCGGCACCGGGCTGCGCTGGAGAGCGGCCATCCGGGCCGCGGTCAGCTCGGCCTCGGCTTGCGCGAATGCGGCCGGGTCGGTGATTCCGAGCCGGTTGCGCAGGACGCCGCTCGCGAGATCCAGGTAGGGGTCCCAGCTCACCGCCGGTAGTGCGCCACCAGCCGCGCGACGGCCTCGTCGGCGGCGAGCTCGCCACGGGCCATCGAACCCAACACGGTGTGGCCGAACTCGCTGGGCTCGAGGCCCTCGGCGCGCACCGAACCAAGCGCGATCGCCATCGCCTCGGCATGCGAAGGCGGCGCGAGCGGCTTCTCGGTCAGCGGCACGGAGACAGGGTACCCGACGGAGTGGATCAGCGGCGCAGGGTGAAGAGGAACGGCGAGTCCAGGCCCCGCAGGTCCATCGCCCCGAGCAGGGTGTCCGGGTCCACCCGGCGGAGGTGGTCGTGGATCGGGAGGGCGTCGTAGCACGTCGTGGCCGTGACCACGCCCCGGTACTCGACCATCCGCAGCCGCGCCTTCGGCGCCGTGGTGCGCAGCAGCGGGAGCACCGCCCGGGCCAGCCGCGGGACGACCGGCAGCCGCAACACCCGGCCGAACCGCACGGCGAGGCCGATCGGGACCAGCGCCGGGTTCACCTCGAACAGCCCCTTCGGCCCGGAGAACACGAGCGGATGGGCGCCGTCCGGGCCGTCGAAGGTCTTGCCGTGCCAGCCCAGGGCGTCCAGCAGGCCGTCCAACGGGTTGCCGGTCGGCACCTCGGCGCCGCGCCATGCGCCGAGGATCTCCTCGACGCGCACGGCGGGCAGCGAGTCGAAGTACGCGAGCCCGTCCTCGACCGTGCCGACCGACGCGAGGCTCACGCGGACACCGACCTCGACTGCTCGACGGCGAGCCGGTCCACCAGGTCGTTCATCTCGTCCCCGGAGTGACCCTTGACCCAGCGGAACGAGACGTCGCCGCGCGCGTTCACCAGCTCGACCAGCGGCTCCCACAGGTCCCGGTTGGCGACGGGCTTGCGAGCGCTGGTCACCCAGCCGCGCGCGACCCAGCCCTTCCACCACCCGTCCCGGAAGCAGTTCACGACGTAGGTGGAGTCACTGACCACCACCAGCGGCCCCGCCAGCGCCCGCACCGCCTCGAGCGCCGCGGTGATCTCCATGCGCTGGTTGGTGGTCCGGACGTCCCCGCCCGCGGCCTGCCGCCCGTCCCGCGTGGCCCAGGCCCAGCCGCCGGGACCGGGGTTGCCGGAGCACGCCCCGTCCGTCCAGACCTCGAGGGCGCCGTCCGGCGCGGGCATGTCCGGCTTGACGGCCTTGGCCGCGCCGGCCGCCTTCGTCGGGGTCGCGGCGGCGCAGGCGACGTGCCCGTACCGCGAGCCCGCCTTGGCGATCTCGTCCCCCGGGTTGACGGGCTTCGAGCAGACGCCGCAGGTGGTGGCGTACTTCGCGGTCATCGGCACGCCGACCACCCTACGACGCGCAGACCCACACCCAGACCACGACCTCGCCGTCCCCGACCGCGTGGCCCGGACATCCGGTCGTGCCGCTGCCTGTGATGATCGACACGTGCCGGAGCCGAAAGGACCGTCGACGGTTGAACGTTGGCCGCCAACACCCAGCCGCTCCGCGTCGTGTTCGTGCGGTCCGCGGAGGGCAAGGCGCGGTTGGTCCCGTTGCTGGCGGAGGGCAACCGGGCCAAGTCGCAGGCGGCGCCGGTCGTGGCGATCCTGGCCGTGGACCTCGACTTCCACGAGTTCGTCCCGAGGACGTTCCCGGCCCGCGCCGAGATGAAGGACTCCTTGGAGGCCTCCGGCCGCGAGGGCCGCGACCCGATGGCGCGGTTCAACGCCACCCTGCAGATCGGCTACTTCCTGCTCGCCGCCCGCGCGCACGGCCTGGCCACGGGCCCGATGGCCGGCTTCGACGCGGACGCCGTGACCGCCGAGTTCCTCCCCGGCGGCCGCGAGAAGGCGCTGCTGGTGGTCAACCTCGGCCATCCCGGCGACGATCCCTGGTTCCCGCGGCTGCCGCGGCTGGACCACGAGGACGTCGTCCGCTGGGCGTGAACCCGTTCGGCCACGGCGAAAACCGATGGCCGCGGGCGGGGGCGGGCCGGTACCACTGAGCGGGTGACCGGCCCCCTCCACCCCCTCGTCGTCGACGGCCTCGTCCGGGAACGCCATGCGGACCTGGTCCGCGAGGCGCAGCGCGCCCGCCTGCGCAGACAGGCCCGACAGGTGCGGTGTCGGAGCGGGACGCTGCGCCGCCGGGCGGGCTGGGCGCTGGTCGAGATCGGGCTCAGGCTGGCGGTACCCAGGGCCTGAGCGGGCCGCGAGGCCCTCCCCCGCGCCGAGGACAACGGCGAGGTGCGCCGCGGCGCGGTGCCCGGCGGCGGCGCCGGTGGTCAGAGTCGAGCCGGTGGTCAGGGTCGAGGCGACCCCACCGCACCCACGGGGCCTGCCGGGACGGCGTTGCGCCGCAGCCAGTCCTCCAGCTGTCGCTGGGTGGCGTCCAGCGTCGGCCGCTTGTTCGGGTCCGTGCGCAGCGCCTGCTTGAGCAGCGAGAGATGGGCGGTGCGGCGCGGGAGGTGGGTCAGCCGCGCCCCGGACGCGGCGGCGCGCAGCCCGGACAGGGCGTCCCCGTGGCCGCCGCGGGGCGGGTACCCGGTGAGGGCGAAGGACACCGTGGCGGCGAGCTGCCAGACGTCCGACCCCGCGCTCGCCTTGGCCCCCGCGGCGACCTCGGGCGCGAGGTAGTCCGGCGTGCCGAGCACGAACCCGGTCATGGTGAGCGTGGAGTCCCCGGTCTTGCGCGCGATGCCGAAGTCGATCAGGTGCGGATGCCCGGCCGGGTCGACGATCACGTTGCCGGGCTTGAGGTCCCGGTGCAGCACCCCGCGCTGATGGGCCGCGTCCAGCGCCCCGGCGACGCCCGCCCAGATCCGGGCCGCGGCGACGTCGTCCACCGGGCCCCGCTCCTGTACGAGCGTGGACAGCGGCACGCCCTGGACGTGCTCCATGACGATCACGAGGCCCTCGAGCCGGCCCAGCCCGGGATCCGAGCGGGCGTGCACGAGGTCGAGGATGCGCACGCACAGCGGGTGCCGGACGGCGGCGAGCGCGGCGGCCTCGCGCCGGATCCGCTCCTCGGTCTCCGCGTCCGGGGCGTGCGCGGACTTCAGGGCGACGGTGCGGCCGAGCTTGGCGTCCTGCGCGAGCCAGACGCGGCCGAAGCCGCCGGCGCCGATCCGCTCGATCAGCCGGAACCGCGGGCCCCGCAGCGGCGGCGTGGGCACCGGCGCGACGCGGGCCGTCCGGCCTGGGGGCGCCGGGATCGCGCCGGGATCGGCGGCGAGCGCCCGCTGCTGCGGTACCGGGGGCGGGGCGGTCGGCAGCCGGGAACTGTCGAAGGTGGCGTACCGCGGCCGGTCCGCCTTCGACGCGGCGGCGGGCGGCACGGTGGGCGGCGGCGGGGTGCGCTGCACGATGGGCCGCATCCGCTCTCGCAGGTCCGATCGGGCGGGCGCGGCGGCGGGCTCGAGCGAGCGCCGAATCGCCTCGCGTGAGGGCGGCGGCACGCTGGCGAGCAGCACCATCCCGGCGAACGCCCCCACGAACCCGCCGACCCAGAGGTGCTCGGCGGCGCCCGAGGGCACCCCGGCGGTGGCGACGGCCAGCGCGAGCGCGGGCAGCCAGAAGAACTTCGCGGGCCAGGCGGGCCCGCGGCGCAGGGCGAGCCGTGCCTGCGCCCCGACCAGCAGCGCGGTGAGCAGCGGGACGATCCCGAGCAGCAGCACGGCCACGCCGAGCGCGACCGGGTCGCTCGGGTCGAACGCGTCCCCGACGGAGCCCCGCCCCAGGTACGTGCTCTGCGGCCCGACGAAGCAGGCGGTGGTGCGCACCGACCGCGCGGCGGCGGCGCTCAGACCGGGGACCGGCCCGGTCGCGGCCGCGGCGGCGAACACCCGGCCGGCCGCGAGGAAGACGAGCAGCGGGAGGAGACCTGCGGTGACCACGCCGATCCCGCCCAGCAGCGCGCCGCGCGCGCCGCCGTAGGCCGCGCCGATCCGCCGCCTGACCAGCGCCACGGCGAACGCGCCCGCCGCGGGCAGCAGCCCGACGGTCAGGCCCAGCAGCGAGGTCGCCCACGCCCACGCTCCGGGGCAGACGTCCGGGGACACGCTCGAACGGAGACCGGACAGCACCTGCCCGACGAGCGCGACGAGAGCGTCCACTCGATCTCCCCTCCCCTGCCCCGACCACACGGGTCACCCGTGAGGGGTCGCCGTCCGCCCCCATGATGGCATCACCCCGGGGCGCGGCATCCGGGCCCGCGGTGCAGACGCGTGTCGAGCCGCTCAGCGGCCGCGTTCGCGGTACTCGTCCAGGTCGGAGTTGAACCGGGCGAGCAGGGCGCCGAGTGCCTCGCGGTCGGCCCCCGGCCAGCCCTCCAGCACGGCGTGCAGCGGGCCGAGCCGGGCCCGCCGGACCAGGTCCCGCTGGGCCAGGCCCTCCGCGGTGAGCGAGACGACGACCGAACGGGAGTCCCGCGGGTCCGGCCGGACCTCGACGAGCCCCGCCCGGGAGAGCCGGGACACCTGCCTGCTCGCCGTCGGCTTGCTGACGCCGAGCCTGCCGGTCAGCGCGGTCAGGGACTGCCCACCGTGCTCCTCCAGGGCGGCCAGCACCGGGTAGGTGTACCGGTCGACGGCCTCGTGCGTGCCGTACCCACCGGACCACACGGGCTCGAGGGTGCGGCGGATCAGCACCGTGATCTCGTGCTCGATCCGCTCGAGGGAGTCACGGCCGAGCTCCCCGGCGGTGACCGGACCGGTGGTCGCGCTCATGGGCTCACCTCTTCACTGGAATTCCGACATACAGGGACGAAACGATCCTACTCGCATTGCCCCCCGCAACGTTGCTCGACGCAACGCACCAGGGAATGAGGCTGCCACGGCGACCGTTGCCGGTGACATGGGACTCACCCGTGCCGACGGACCGCTCTCCCCCACCGCCCCCACCACCGTCAACTACTCGCTCGACGGACCGGCCCACAAGCTCTTCGCCCAGCCGTTCCCGCGCCGCGTGCGCGCCGAGCTCGCGGGCCGCACGGTGCTGGACACCGTCGACGGGCTCTTGGTGCACGAGACCGCGCTGCTCCCGGTGCTCTACGTGCCCTTCGCGGACCTCGACGCGGACGCGCTGGTCCCCACGGACCACCACACCCACTGCCCGTTCAAGGGGGACGCGGACTACCACTCGCTCGTCGTCGGGGACCGGACCGTGGAGAACGCCGTGTGGTCCTATCCCACGCCGAAGCCCGCCGCGCGGTGGCTGCGCGGGTACGCCTCGGTCTACTGGTCCGCCGCCGACGCCTGGTACGACGAGGACGAACAGGTCTTCGCCCATCTGACGGACCCCTACACCCGGGTCGACGTCCGCCCCACGAGCAGCCACGTCGAGGTGCGCCACGGGGACGTGGTCGTCGCCGAGTCGGACGCGCCGGTCGTGCTGAGCGAGACCGGGCTGCCGAACCGCTGGTACCTGCCGCGCGAGGCGGTGCAGGTCCCGCTGCGGGCCTCGAACACCCGCTCGCGCTGCCCGTACAAGGGCGAGGCGCGGTACTGGACCGCCACACTGCCGGACGGCACCGAGGTCCCGGACATCGCCTGGGAGTACCCGGAGCCGCTGCCGGAGTCCAGCCGGGTCGCCGGGCTCCTCAGCTTCTGGGGCGACGACGTGCGGGTCGCCGTCTCGTAGCAGGCGTCACTCCTCCAGGAGGGCCTCGATCGCGGGCAGCGCGGCGCGGATGGCCTCGCGTTGGTCGTCGTCGAGCCGCTCGAGCCTGCGCGCGATCAACGCGGTGCGGCGCGTGCGGACCTCGTCCAGCCTCGCCTGGCCCGCCTCGGACACCGTGATCAGCACGCCCCGGGCGTCCTGCGGGTCCGCGGCGCGCACGACCAGGCCCTGGTCGTCCAGCGAGCCGAGCACGCGGGACATCGTGGGGGCGGTGACGGCCTCCCGCTTGGCCAGCTCGGAGAGCCGCAGCGGGCCGTGCAGGGCGACGGTGGTCAGCGCCGAGAGCTGCAGGGGCGGCAGGGACTCCCCGCCGTCGATCCGGATCCGGCGGTGGAGTCTGCCCACGGCCAGCCTGAGCCGGGTGGCCTCCTCGGTGAGCAGGTCGGCGCCGGCCGGCTGCGGGACGTGCTCGGCGGTCATCCGTCCATCCTGCCACCCAGCCGCGGTCAGACCTTGCGCAGGCGGATCCGCGTGACGTCGTGCCGCGGGCCCTTGGTCAGGACCAGGCTGGCGCGCCCACGCGTCGGAAGGATGTTCGCCTCCAGGTTCGGGCCGTTGATCGTGGCCCAGATGTTCTCCGCGTGGGCGATCGCGTCCGCGTGGTCCAGCTCCGCGTAGCGGCGGAAGTAGGACGCCGGGTCCCGGAACGCCGTCTCCCGCAGCTTGAGGAAGCGGTCCACGTACCAGCGCCGCAGGTCCGCCGGGGCGGCGTCCACGTACACCGAGAAGTCGATGAAGTCGCTGACGGCGAGCGCGGACGTGCCGCCCGCGGGCTGCAGCACGTTCAGCCCCTCGATCAGCAGGATGTCCGGGCGCCGCACGACGAGCCGCTCGTCCGGCACGATGTCGTAGACGAGGTGGGAGTAGACGGGCGCGGTGACCTCGGCCCGGCCCGCCTTCACGTCCGTGACGAAGCGGAGCAGCTTGCGCCGGTCGTAGGACTCCGGGAAGCCCTTGCGCTGCATGAGCCCGCGGCGCTCGAGCTCCGCGTTCGGGTACAGGAACCCGTCGGTGGTGATGAGCTCGACGCGGGGATGCTGCGGCCAGCGCGCGAGCAGCAGCCGCAGCAGGCGTGCGGTGGTGGACTTGCCCGCGGACACCGAGCCCGCCACACCGATCACGAACGGTGTGCGCGCGGCGGTGCCGCCGAGGAACGTCCGGTAGGCCCGGTAGAGCCGCCCGCCCTCCTGGACGTGCAGGTTCAGCAGCCGGGAGAGCGGCAGGTAGACCTGGCGCACCTCGTCGAGGTCGATGTGGTCGCCCAGGGACCGGATCCGCTCCAGCTCGTCGGCGGTGAGCGGCAGTGGGCTGGTCTCCCCCAGCCGGGCCCAGGACGCCCGGTCGAAGTCGACGAACGGTGAGTCGCCGTCCGAGCGCGGGTGGCGGAGGGGCTCGGACCCGGTCGGTAGCTCATCCGTGGCATCCGTGGCATCCGTGGCGTAGTGGGCCTGCGCCGTCGCGGGCATCGTCACCTCGGTCCTGTCGGGAGGCGCCGGGCGGGTCCCGCGGGACACCCGGCCGATCCGGTCGTCGATCTCTCGGCTGATGGTGGTCCAACCTAGACCGCGCCGCCGGCGTTCGACGCGCGGACGTGCTGCGGACCACTCCGCGACACCTGTGGACGACTCGACCGGAGGACCCCTTCGTGTCGGTGGGATCGGGCAGCATGCGTCGTATGTCCGAGATCACCCGCCACCGCGGACGCGAGCCTGCCCTCCCGGCACGCGCCGGCCGTGGCGGTGGCGCCATGACTTGGGCGCGCGGGTCGGGTCGGGGGGCCCTAGACTCGCCGGGCGCGCCGGCCGGTCCGCGTGCCCCCCGATCCCCTGGAGTCCCGTTGTCGTCCGCGTTCGGTCACCGCCGATGACCGTCCTGCTCGCGCTGCTCGGGCTGCTGGCCGTGGTCGCGCTCACGGCGGGCACCGCGGTCTCGGTGGCCTCGGAGTTCTCGCTGACCACGCTCGAGCGCAGCCAGGTGGACGCGCACGCCGCGCAGGTGGACGACCGGCGGGCGCGGGCGGTGCAGCGCGCCCACCGCAGCCTGTCCTTCCAGCTCTCCGGCAGCCAGCTCGGCATCACGGTGACCACGCTCGCCACGGGTTACATCGCCGAGCCCGCCATCGCCGAGCTGATCGAGCCCGCGCTCTCGTGGCTCCCCGAGGGGCTGGCCGCCGGGATCGCCACGACCGCGTCCCTGGTCATCGCCACGGCGTTGTCCATGGTCTTCGGCGAGCTGGTGCCCAAGAACATCGCGATCGCCCGCCCGCTGGCCACGGCCCGCGCGGTGGTGTGGCTGCAGAGCGGGTTCGCCCACGCCTTCCGCTGGCTGATCGACCTGCTGAACAGGTCGGCGAACGCGATCGTCCGCAGGCTGGGCATCGAGCCCGCCGAGGAGCTGCGGTCCGCGCGGTCGCCGCACGAGCTCAGCTCGCTCGTCCGGTCGAGCGCGGAGCACGGCACGATCGACGAGGGCACCGCCGCGCTGCTGGACCGGTCGCTGCGCTTCACCGACCGGGTCGCCGAGGACCTGATGACCCCGCGGGTACGGGTGGACACCCTGGACGCGCAGGAGTCCGTGGCCGACCTCGTCGAGCTGGCCCGGCGCAGCGGCCACTCCCGGTTCCCGGTGCACGACGGGGACCCGGACACCGTGCTCGGTCTGGTGCACGTCAAGCAGGCCTTCGGGGTGCCCCCGGAGGAGCGCGCGTCCACCGAGGTGCGTGCGCTCGCGCAGCCCGCGGAGACGGTGCCCGCCTCGCTGGATGGGGACGAGCTGCTCTCGCGGCTGCGCGAGTCCGGCCTGCAGACCGCCGTCGTCGTGGACGAGTACGGCGGCACCGCCGGGCTGGTCACCCTCGAGGACCTGATCGAGGAGATCGTCGGGGACGTGCGGGACGAGCACGACCGCGGCGAGCAGGCCCGCGTCCGCCCGCTCGGCCGGGACTCCTGGCTGGTGTCCGGGCTGATGCGGGCGGACGAGGTCGCCGAGACCACCGGCTTCCGGATGCCCGAGGGCGAGTACGAGACCCTGGCCGGGCTGGTGCTGGAGCGGCTCGGCCGGATCCCGGACGTCGGGGACGACGTGACGGTGGAGGGCTGGCGGATCACCGTCATGCGCCGGGACCGCAACCGGGTGGCGGAGCTGCGGCTCGCCCGGCCCGCGGAGGTGGTCCCCGGTGGGCGGTGACGTGCTGGCGCTGCTGGCCGCGGTGGCGCTGCTGCTGGCGAACGCCTTCTTCGTGATGGCCGAGTTCGCGCTGATCAGCGCCCGCAAGGACCGGCTCGAGGCG
>Ga0207641_10001146_pt1 | contig 26640 bp, 11 predicted proteins | sample KBSSwiS62_FD_184306 | JGI IMG/M metagenome (GOLD analysis project Ga0207641, IMG submission 184306) | Switchgrass rhizosphere microbial communities from Kellogg Biological Station, Michigan, USA - KBS Switchgrass S6-2 (SPAdes) (version 2) | ecosystem: Host-associated > Plants > Roots >... | reverse complement strand
CGATGGCATCTACTGCGTTAACCGCACTGCCGCCAGTTACGAATTGATTCTTGACCGTGATCGAGCCACTGCCCGCGTGAATCACCAGATCGTTGCCCGTTTGCGTGAACGTCAAATCACTCAGTAAAACGCCGTCTTCAAACAAAACCTGGTCGACACTGGTGACACCATTCGCATCGGTGTTATCGATCGTGTCCGCACCAAAACCCGCGCGGAAGCGATACAGATCATTACCCTCACCGCCGACCAGCGACACAGCGCCTGTACCGGCAATTAACACATCGTCGCCAAGACCACCGATCAAGGTATCGTTGAAGGAAACAGCGTTGAGCGCATCCGCGCCAGCAGTGCCGGTCAGTACCTCGCCCGCTGTTGATCCGTTAATGATTGCAGGGCTTTGGTAAATGCCATCGGCAGCAGAGTATGCAAATGCATAGTTGATAGTGCCATTCGCATTGTAGGAAATACCGTAATTCGATCCATCGGTATAATAGACGTCATTGCGTGAAGACCCGTCTGCGTAAACAGTACTGTCGCCAACGGAGAGGCCGTTCGAGTAGAAGGTTTTGGTGATGTTGCCATATTGACCAGCTTCGCGCGCATAATGATTAATCAGCACTCCATCTGCGCTGTAACTATTTCCCGATGAATAACCGTAACTACTATCAACGCTATCCTCCCCATACGTTCCATTGCTCGCCGTCCAGGTATCGCCCGTCAGGAGCCCATCTTGAGAATACGTATTTACATACGTTTTTGTCACATCCGAGTTAATTGATGAAAGCCTCGGCGTGACGATGGCGCTCCAGGTTGCCCCATCGAATGCACTGATCTCCAACGTATCGGGTATGTCTAATGTGCCAGCCACGTACTGCACGGTATTTAGCTGCGATGCAGATACATAGATAGATTTGTTCGAATCTTGTCGTACGCCATTAACCGTAAAGTAGCCCGCATCTGCCCCGCTGTTCCAAAACTTATACCAAAGGATTTTGTTGTTACCGGTATCAGAGGCAGTGATAAGGTCGGATGCTGCTACCAAGGCGCCTGCTTGCACCTTCACGTCATGGGCAACGGCGGTTGGATCAAAATCGCTGGCTAATTCGGTTGCCCGAGCTAACAACTGGTCTTGCGTTAACACCGTTCCATCAGCAAATTGGAAGTTTTGAATGCCTTGAACGGTTTCTACATTGTAGCCATCGATCGTGGTTACTCCGGTAAAGATCAGCACATTGGAATCACCAACACTGAGCTGCAAAATATCGTCGCTGCGATAGGCTGGATCGTGGAAGAGACGATAATGAATGTCTTCGGGATTAACGCCCTCAGGTAATACGAGTGTGTTAGGCACAGGCGTCACCGACTGGCCATCCATGGTCGTACCAACCTGCGAACTATAAATAACCGTCGTGGCTACTCCCTGCAAAGGTACATAGTAAGTGTCCGCGCCATTACCGCCATACAAAAAATCAAAGCCCGCTCCGGCTACGAGGACATCATCGGCACTGCTGCCACTAATTTCGTCAGCACCTGTACCCGCTTTAACGAAAACACCCGGAGTGCCCGAAGTGCTTTCCTCAAACATCCGTCCACCGTACCCGTCGTAGTAATTAAGCGTTAGGGTTGGGTCAAAAATACTAGGGACAGAACCAGACCCAAGATCCACCGTATTGTTGCCATTACCTAGAAGAATCGAGCCTGAAAACACGGGCCCACCATAAGACTCATAGGTGCGGCTAACGTCATCGCCGGTAATTTGGTAGTTTGTCAAACTGAGCGTGTTATTTTCATGCACAACATTTTCGGTGACTGTTTCTTTTACGCGACCGGTCAATATGGTTTCAGTAGTCGCCGGCGTTTGAATGACAACCCAATATTGTCCCTTTTCATCGAGGTACTCGTAGCTCGTTGCACCCCAGGGAATTTGAACTGCGCCATTAACGTTGAGCGGAACTTGGTAAGTGGTGCCAGGGACAACAACATCTTTATAAATTGGAACCAGCTCTTGATGAGAGACCGTCGTTACCGTTTCCGAATACTTTTCATTGCTTGAGAAAGGATAAAATGCAATTTGGTCGCCATACCAGGGGAAAGTTAAATCTTTAGTAGCAACAGTCTGCGATGAAACGCCTGCAAATGTGTAGGTAGTATTGTCTCTAACCTGTGCTTGATAAGCGTTACCTTCGGCTGTTAGAAATGCAATTTGCTCTGCTTTTAGCTTATACATCGCAGCTTGGGTCGTTGATTCGTAGTCACCCGTAGTGTTGACTTGTTGATTCAACCAATTTTGTAGCGGCTGTGTTGTCCCCGTATTTCCGCTCAACAGCCATTGTCGCCCTGCTGGCTGTGTGGCGAAATAATTTTTTACGGTAGCAATGGTATTATCGACGAGTGAATACAGCAGTAAATCCTCGCCATTTTGCAGCGCCCTGAAATCACTAAGTTGCATATTCGTCGGCAACTGTACTGTCTCAATGCCGGAAGTTGTTAACGCATTAATTTCTGCAATGCCACCCACGACCAATTGGTAAGTATCGCTTCCCGCACCACCGATCATTTGTGTATAGCCACCGCCACCGACCAGAGTGCTATTCGCTGAACCACCATGCAGCGTGTCACTGCCACTGCTGCCAATCAGCACGTCGCTGGTACCTGCCGCCCACAACTGTTGGTTACCTGCTTCTGCCGTAATAGTGTCGTTATTGCCATAGCCATATAGCGTGTCGGAACCCGTGCCACCGGCTATCGCGACTCCATTTTCATCGGTGAATACTAAGTTACCCGCATTGCCAGAGATGGTTGCGGTGCTGTGTGGCAGCTGCTGAAGTAATTGCGCAAGACTGAGTGATGATCCGTCAGCGAATCTCACTTGATCAATAGCGCCACCAAGACCGTTATCCAGCGTAACGCTGTTCGCTCCCGCGTACAGAATGAGTGCAGGATTGCCATTACTGTCGATCGCCGCGCTGACAGTTAAGTTACTCAGCGTAATCCCAGCTCCAAGCTGGAGAATACCGTTACCAGCAGCGTTCTTTATTTCATCCTGACCGAAGCCCGCGTTTAGCAAGAAGGTGTTTTGGCCACTACCGCCTTGAAGCACATCGTTCCCAGCCCCGCCTACTAGCGTGCTGCTACCGCCATTGCCAAGTAAGGTATCGCCGAGATCATTTGCCGTAGCGATAAGCGCAGAAGTGCCGGTAAGTGTGAGCGCAGTGACATGAGCCGCCGCCGTTAAGCTGACTGACGATTGAACGGTATTACTTTGCGCATCGGCGCGAGCTTGTACGACGTCGGCCACATTATTCACAACAAACGTATTATTCCCTGCGCCGCCAATCAATGTGGCAAGACCAGCACCTGCTACGAGCGTTTCATCACCACTGCCAGCAATCAATGTGTCGTTACCAGCATTGCCAGTAAGTGTGCCCGCATAGCTGTTACCTGTTGCGGATAAGTTGGCATTGCCCGTTAATGTTAAATTCCGAACGCTATCGGGTAAAACGTAATTCACTGAGGATTGAATCGTGCCGCTGTATTGGCCATGCACCACATCAGCACTATTGTTTACGACGAAAACGTCATTACCGCTGCCACCGTACATCGTGACCAAACCATTGCCCGCAACGAGAGTTTCATCGCCGCTGCCCGCAATAAGAGTATCGTTACCTGCATTCGCTATGATGGTATTAGATTGGTCATTTCCGAAGGCCACCAAATTCTTCGTACCGGTCAGAATCATGCTCTGCACGTTTTCAGGTACGGTATAGTTGACCGACGCGTATACCGTGTTGCTTCCAGAATCAGAATTAGCCTGAACAATATCTGAGTAATTGTTAACATAAAACCGGTCATTCCCAGTTCCGCCGATTAGCAAATTGCGCTGACCAGTAGCCGCTGAAATCAACGTTGTATTGCCGCCTCCAGCCTGCAAAGTGGCGCCCCCAAGCCCAACGAGCGTCTGATCACCCGCACCGCCCGTGATTGTTTCGCCGTATCCGCCAAATTGCACACTGCCACTAATATTTGAAACAATTTTTGCCTGTTCCAAAAATTGATTGAAATACAGCAATGTGCCATCGGCAAAGCTAATATCCTCTATTGGAGCTGAGCCTAGATTCCCCCACGCACCACCATTGATAACGATTGAGCCGGTTCCATCGGTAATTTTCAGATTAACCGAATCATCTGAATTTACCGCAATTGATACACTCAGATCAGCGAGGGCAATGCCAGCACCAAATCTTAAATAAATCGGCCGCTCTGAATTGGTAATGTCGACCTTTCCAAAACCTTTATTCAAAACGACGATGTTGGCTGTTCCTCCCGAGCCGGCAACAATTTTTGTATTACCTGCGCCGACAACATAAGTATTTATGCCACTAGAGGAGCCATACATCACCGTCGTCGATGCACTCGTTAATCCAGACCCGGCGATCAACGTGGCGCTACCGCTACCGGCAATGAGTGTGTCATTGCCGGAATTACCGGTAATAACATCATTCAAATTGTTTCCCAGTACTGCCAAATCGGCGTTGCCAACTAGCGTGATATTTCGTGCATTGCTGGGAGCCGTCAGGGTGTAAGAAGAAAAAATCGTGTCATCACCGGAGCCGGGCTGTAGCTCAATAACATCATTAGAATTATTGGTGTAAATCGCATCATCTCCAGCACCACCGATCAACGTATCGCCAGGGCCATAGTTGGCATCGTTGATTAATACCGAACCGCCGCTACCGGCAATCAGTTGTTCGCCGCCCACGAGCCCCATGAGCGTATCGTTGCCGCTACCACCGCGCAGTACGTCGCCACCGCCGCCTGCATACAATTGGTTATGGCCACTGCCCGCTACGAGCGTTGAATTGTCGCCCCACGACGACAATGTATCGTTACCACTACCACCGGTAATGGATGCGCCCGCCGTTGTGTTGAATAGTAAATTGCCGTTGATGCCGTTAACGGTTTGCGATTGGGTGTGCTCGTAGGCAAATAACTGCGCCAAACCTACTGGGTCGAAATTAACGCCATCATCGAAAGCCACATCGCCAATCTGCCCCATCAAACCGCCATCAATCACAATCGTTCCGGCGCCTTGAATGGCTAATGCGGCTGAGCCATCGGAGCCGATAACCGGAGCGAGACTGATATCTTGCGGCGTGATGCCCGGATCCAAGCGCAGCAAACTATTGCCATCGCTAGGCGTTATCTCGACAAAAACATCGGGATTTAAATTGAAATTCTCGAGGTAGCGATTCATCGCAGCGGGATCCGCGATATACGATTGGAGCGTGTTGTAATCGCCGTATTTGCTGTAGTACCACAGCCAAGTATTGCTTGCTAATGACGGCGAGAGCGAAGAAGGATCAGGGCTATCGGTTGTCGGCGTTGCGCCGCTATAAGAACCTGGGGCTGTGTAATGGAGATAAGGGACGGCGTGCAAGCCGATTGCGCCCGGCGCTTCAGATACCAACAATTGCGTCCAGGGGTTGAGCGGGTCATCGCTCGTTGTATCGACCATCGCACTTAGCGTCGTTGGAGTTGCATACTTATTCGTTAGCGCAGACGCAAAATTCCACGGATCATTGTTGTAGTGCGATACACCGAACTCGACGCCGTAATAATCTTTGCCAACGTAAGCGTATTTTGGAATTTCCGGCAAAACGATATTGAAGTTCGAATCGTAATTTGCCGGTACATAGCCTTGATTGCCATAGAGCGTCGATGAGTCGAAGGTATCGACACCACCGTAATTCGACGTAGTTGAGCCCAATGAGTCTTCAATAATAATTGCGCCACCAATCTCGATGATCGTCTGCGTTTCGCTTGGATCAGCAGTACCGCTGCCAAATGGTTGAATCAGCCCATCATTGATCAGAACCTGCATGGCCTGATCCGGGGTCATAGCGCCAACATCGTTAAATGTGAAGGTAGTCTTCTGTCCTGCGGCCTCTCCATCCGCATTAAAAAATAATTTATCTAATTCCTGAAAGTCGATCGGTGTGCCGCTAAAAAGACCTGATTCATCGGAGAGCGTGTCTGTCTCTGTTTTTAGCCCGCCACCATCCAAACCTGAAAAATAATTGGTGGTTTGTGACGTGTTGTCACTGTTGGTGATGATTTGTTTAGATCCGCCTTGAAAAGGATCGTTAATAATAAGGTTATCCAACGAGCCTAAATTAATTATGTTATCGCTGCCGTTGATAGTAGCCGTTGCACCCGGCGCAAACGTGATACTGGCATCACTAATATTGAGGACATCGCCTTGACCGGAGATGTTCACGGTCGTCGAACCGAATACTGAATCTGTTATTAGTTGCTCATACAACGTGGTGCCGTTGGGATTTGTGCACAATAGATCATCAATGAGCGATCCGGTCGCGTCGGTGGTTGCAATATTTGTAAGCTGAATTGTTTGTCCGGTAGAGGTTTCGCTGGTCCCTTTAACAACCTGCTCCATCACAAAATCCTTGAACGCTGGCAATGCTTCTTTTAAAGATTCCCATGCTTGCTCAGCAGCTTTTGCATCCAGCTCATTAATGTCGATATTTTGCGGGTTTAACGGCGAGGTCGGCCAGATTTCCGGATTGCTATATTGCTCCCTCTCAGCGGTCGAAAGCGGATCAAGTCCTTCCGCAATTAACGCCTGATTAAATTTATCAACGACTATAGAGGCCCCCACAGTCTGAAGTTGCGCACTCGCCGATTGAGATTGAAGTTGATCAATTGGCTCCCAAGCATCTGGCCCACTATCTTTAGGCTTAAAAAAGTAGCTCAAGCTATTAACTGAGTTGGGAATGCTTGACATTGCCCAAATAAAATCGCCATTTGATCTGGGGTCTGCGTTCTGTATATAGTTTCGAATAAATGTCGCGCGATCCATTGTGGTCATAATTTCAGCCTTCCTTCTTTGATCCAAAAATCCTGTGGAAAAATAAAACCGAAATAGCAGCGATAAAACTCATTAGAAGCCATTTAATAATGCCAACAAAAATCTTCATATAACGAAGGACTGGCGCTATTTCTATTACGGTCTCCTCTTGCTCCTTCGACAATCCCGTCGAATATTTTTCGTGGCAAGCATCATTAAAAAAACATCTGTATACCTGAGAAACATCATGTCCATTTTCTGCTTCCTTTTTTAGGTATAGATTAGCCGCTATCGCATAAAACTTTTCCGCGCAATGGTCAACTATTTGCGAAGCAAAAATTATTGACATAAAAAAAATAAATTTTTTCACTTTTTTGCCTATACCCATAAAGCCTTTCCCTTCTTAACTAGCCTTAAGCATATTCGCATCGGATTTTCTTAAAAGCTTTCAGATAATTCGGAGAGCGATGCCGGCTCCGTGGCCATGCTCACCGAGAATGGGCTCAGCGCTATATCTCGAATTATTTTTTCTCGAAAGCCTAGTCGGCTGCGTGCACGACGGCGTGCACCGCATGCAGGGTGGAAAGAAATATCAAAAGGGAAAACAAATACTCGCCTCTCAGATAGAGGACGAGGTGAGTATCCGTGCGCAGTCCGCGCGTCGTTGACTTCCATGGCAATCCTTAATGGGCAAAACGATCTGTGGGTTTGCTCTGCAATCCCGTGGCTCAACGTGTGTGTCGATCTGTTGTCGATGCTTAGCACTGAGCGGTCTTTATAGGCTATGTTATTATCGCCATCGTGACAATATTACGAAGCCTCTTTATTTTGCTTCCTGACACAAAGCTGACAAACGCTGAAATTTTGAATTCAAAACGACGTCTGAAGGAGCAGCGATGCCCGTGAATTTCTTTTATTATTCAGCCACCTCCAACGGCCACTTCGAGCACAACGCATCATGAATGTGCTCTGTATTCATCAAAACTTTCCCGGCCAATATTTGCACCTTGTGCGTCATCTCGCCGCGCACGGTCACCGTGTAGTGTTTATTACGCAACGCAAAGATGCGACGTTGCCTGGCGTGCAAAATGTGGTGTACGCGCCGAGCCGCAAAATAACCCCCGGCATTCATCACTACGTGCAAGATCTCGAAGGCGCAATTTTAAATGCGCAGGCGGTAGCGCGCGTGGCACTCGATTTAAAGCAATCCGGTTTTACGCCCGATGTGATGCTTGGTCATAACGGTTGGGGGGAAATTTTTTATCTCAAAGAGGTTTACCCGACGGTACCGTTGCTCGGCTATTTCGAATTTTTTTACCGATTGCAGGGTGCCGATGTGGATTTTGATCCAGCCTCGCCGCCGACCTTTGATAGTGGGCCGCGCCTACGCAGCAAAAACCTCGGCAATTTATTGGGGCTCGATGCCGCCGATCTCGGCCAATGTCCTACCGAGTGGCAAAAATCGCTCTACCCGAAGCGTTATCATTCCATGCTGCATGTGATTCACGAAGGCATCGATACGGGCATCGTCAAACCAAACGCGAATGCGCGATGGCAACTCCCGAACAGCGAGATTGAAATTAAAGCGGGCGATGAAATCGTGACCTACGTGGGGCGTAATCTCGAACCATACCGTGGCTTTCCGCAACTGATGCGCAGCTTGCCCACGATTTTGGATGCGCGTCCAAATGCCCGCGTCCTCATCGTCGGCGGCGATGATGTGAGTTATGGCGCTCGCTTGCCCGAAGGCCAAACATATAAGCAACAAATGCTCGCCGAACTGGGCGATAGCCTGGATTTAAGCCGCGTACACTTTCTCGGCAAAGTGCCGTATTCGCTATTTTTAGCGATTTTGCAAATCTCGCGCGTACACGTGTACCTGACGTATCCGTTCGTATTGTCGTGGTCGATGCTGGAAGCGATGGCAGCCGGCTGCGTGATCGTGGGCTCTAAAACAGCACCAGTGGAAGAAGTCATTCGTCACGGCGAAAATGGTTTGTTGGTGGATTTTTTTGCGCCCGAACAAATTGCGATGCGCGTCATCGACGTTTTAAAAGAACCCCGTGCGTATGCGTCGCTGCGCGACAACGCCCGACAAACCATCGTGCATCACTATGATTTAACCACGATCTGTCTACCAGCACATGTGCGCTTGCTACATCTGCTCGCCGAACGCAACACACCGATTAAACCCAGGATGCTGCTGCCCTCCTGACGATGGACCGTTATTTCATGCGATATTGTTCAACGAAACTTCCTTTTAAGAAGCACGGCAAAACTCTGGCGTGCAGTATGGCCAGCGCTGTGGCGCTGATATTCAGTACGGCATTATCCGCCGAGAATCTGCGCGACATTTACGATTTGGCGGTTAAGAACGACGCAAAGTGGCTAATTGCCGCTTCGAAGTACGACGCTGATTTGCAAACTGAAAAGCTCGCGCGCGCCCATTTATTGCCGCAATTAAATGCCGAAGGTTCTTACAGCGGTAGTCACCGCCTGCAAAATCAATCGGAAGTAATTGCAGGGCCTACAGGTTTTGTACCGACACCCTTACGCAATCAACAAACATTGCGCGATGCCACCTGGGATGTCAGCTTGTCGCAGCCGCTGTTCGACATACCATCGTGGTTTACCTTCAAAAGTGGCAAGGCAGTCAGCGCACAAGCGCAAGCGCAACTCGCCTTCGAGCAGCAAGAATTAATTATCCGTGTCACCGATGCCTATGTCACTGTGCTGCGTAAACAAGACAACGTGATGTCTTCGCGCACGGAAGAGCTCGCTTATAAAGAGCAATTCGAACAGGCCCAAGCGCGCATGCGCTCTGGTATCGCGGCCATTACCGATGTCGATCAAGCTAAAGCAGCGCTGGATGGGAGTGTGGCACAGCGAGTAACCGATGAAGGCGATCTCGAAGCTGCGTATGCGGGATTGACGCAACTAACCGGCCAATTGCATTCGCAGATCGATCGTTTAACGCCGGCCTTTCCGGTTACCGCACCACAACCTAATCAATTCGATACCTGGCAGAAACAGGCGCTCGATAATAATTACGCGTTGAAAGCCGCTTTTTATGCCATGGAAGCGGCCGAGGAAAATGCGTCGTCCAAACAGGCAGAACATTTACCGAAAGTCACGGGCTCACTGAGTTATCAACAGGACAATGTCAGCGGTAGCCAAGTAGTGAGCCCTACCACGCCGTTTCTGAATCCACCGAATACCGAAAGCCATACCAAAATGGCCATGGTAAAAATCACGTTACCGATATTCAGCAGCGGGATGACCAGTGCCGCTGCGCATCAAGCCTACGCACAATACAACACCGCGCTCGATCAACGCATTGATACCGAGCGCACTGTGACGCTAGAAACTCACAAACGCTTTGTGGCAGCGAATACTGATATCGAACGTATTAGCGCTCGGCAGCAAGCCATTGATTCTGCGCAGCGTGCACTGGAAGCCACCCAAGCCGGTTACAAAAGCGGTATTCGCAGCATCGTCGATGTACTGACCACACAGCGCACCTTATTTATTTCCAAACGTGACTACGCCAACGCGCGCTACGACTATGTGATGGATGTGTTACATCTGAAAGAACAAACGGGACAACTCAATCCACGCGATATCGATGACTTAAATACGTGGCTAGCTACGCCTGATGCACCGACGGCTCGGCAATATAGTCGCGAATAAGTGCTCGCCCGCTCTAAACAAGTCTGCGGGTCGCGACGAAAATGTAAGTTCAAAAGGCAGAAAAATTAAACACGCGTTCTCCGTTATTCGTGCAGGAGAAATGGGGGGCGATGCTTTGGCAAGCCGGCAGGTAATGCTCCCTCAATACGACTAGCCGCCTGCCGTAGATGTTCACCCGCCAAATGAGCGTAACGCAACACCATATTCAGCGATGACCAGCCGCCCAGCTCGCGCAATTCCAACAAACTAGTACCGCTTTGTACGTGCCACGAAGCCCATGTGTGGCGCAAATCGTGCCATCGAAAATTAGTGATGTCGGCACGTGTCAATGCATTGCGCCAAGCTTGAGTGCTGGTACGTGCGACGGATTTGCCACGATAGGTAAATACATAAATCGGATGTTCGTCAGATTGTTGTTCAATCACCGTAAGCGCATCTCGATTTAGCGGTACCGCCAGTGCTCGCCGCGATTTCGATTGCTCTGCGGGTATCCATGCGATGCCACGATTGATATCAATGTTCTCCCAGCGCAATTCCGTGACATTGCGCTGCCGCAGCCCGGTGGCGAGACTGAATCGCGCCATCGCAGCCAAATGTGTTGGCAGAATATTCAGCAAACGCGCTGCCTCGGCGTGTGTCAACCAACGGGCCCGCGGCAGCGGTTCGGGAAATAATCGTATGCGCGGCATCGCAACAATCCACTCCCAATCATCGCGTGCTCGTCGCAAGATGGCGCGAATCAGTGCGAGATAACGATTGGTGGTGGCGGCGCTGACCTCTTGACGACGAAGGGTAGAAATATCATTGATCGCCGCTCGGGTAATTTCATTGAGATTAAGCTCGCGCCAATAGCGATCGAGCCAGCGCAATTTACTGATGTCCTTAGCGTGGTCGGCTTTGTGTGTGGTTTCACGTAACCACCGTCCCGCCGCCTCTTGCCACGTATGCGTGAGTGCCACATGACTCATTTGCGATAGCTGACTATTGGGATAGCAAAACGAAGGTGTGTGCTTCATCGAAGATTCCTCCTGGTTGCACCAGAGGAATACCAATCAATTAAAACGATGGCCGCAAGAGTTTCGAGCGTGCTGCCCTTAGCGCCAGCATGCCCACCCGGTTTGTCAGATTCGTGTCAGAAAATAAAAAGGGGTTCTACTGCGTCACTGGATTGTCACTGTCTGCATAATAACTTAGTCTTTAAAGACCACTTGGTGCTAAGTGTCGACAGCAGATCGCACTCATCGAGCGGCGGGGTTTGCGGAAGCAAACTCATGATTCGTTATTGCCCGATTAAGGATTGCCATGGAAGTCAACGACGCGCGGACTGCGCACGGATATTCAGCTCGCCCTCGATCCGAGCGGCTGGCTTTCGCTTTCCCTTTGAATATTTCTTTCAGCTCATCGTGTAGCGATAGGCGATGTCACGCCCGCGACCAATTAAACCTTCGAAAAGAAATGCCGCCGCACATCGCGCTGAGACTGTTCTCGTTGAGCACGGCCACGCAGCAACACGTATTTTATTTTTCATGCTACCTGATTGCGACTTGTACAAATCAAATAGACAAAGACGCGTTAAAAAGAATTTGCTGTGTTGCGAAATTATACGGCGGCTATCGGCGCAACGCGGATGCCCACGGCCCCGCAAAAAGGAGCTTCGACGATGACACGGACACGACAAAGGCAAGAATGGGGCCACGGACAGACGCTCGGCAAAAGTCAGCCGATACGTTCAAGTCGGCGTCACAACCAGCCAGTATGCTGCTCGGCGCCAGCCGATTTGCACAATTTAAAATTTTTGATCATCTAAAAGGGCATTTGAGCATGATGAAGAAATATCTATTGCCGCTGCTGTTAGTTTCTACATCTGTTTTTGCAGACAACTCCTCCCCGCATGGCGCGAAAGCTCCAGGTATTTTTGCTCCTGTTGAACTAAAGAATCTCGATGCAAATTGGCAATTCGACCACGATGCCGACAAGGTGCCAATAATTCTCAAAGCTATGGCCAGTGTTCATCTACGGCCAGGCAAATATTTCAAGAATGATGCTATGTGTGCATCGTTTCCAACTGATTTCCAAGCTGGGCGCTTCGAGGTGATCGAACCTGATTATCAGGCACTGTCCTATGAGGACACACTGCCCGATTTCAAGCTGCCACCAGCCAAGGTAGGAAAGTTACCGCGAGATGATCTTCGTACATTGTGGCACCAATGCGATGGCATGGAGGTGGCGGATAGCACCGCAGAAAATCCGAATGATGTTTTTCAAATGCTGGGAGTTGGATCTGACTTGCCACCTTTTCGATTTTATCACGTGGTATTGGATTCAAATTCTAAAAACCCGAAACTCGCTGATATCTATCTACATCGATCCGGCGAATATCAGCACTATTATTCACAAATTGATTTAGGTGCCTGTATAAGAAAAATGACCGTTGGAGCCGGGGACCTACTTCACGAGCAACACACAGACAACAAATACAAAACTCTCAGTTTGCTTGTCCGGTATCGCGGGCAAGCAGCAGTTCTTGTGTATTCGAATTGGCCCGAGGCGGGACAAGTTCAGCCCGAAGTAAAAATCAATCTCGGTAGTTATGCAACGGGCAAAGGATGCGCCTGGACTGGCGATCCTGCTGACGCTCTTAAGAAAGCTAGTAATAGCAAGTAATTTGATTTAACAGAAACTCAATTATTTAGGGATTTATAAAGATGGCTGCTATTACTTTTCCCCGCGCATTTGTTTCTGATCAGACGTATCTCGGCTTTCAAGATTTAATGACAGAGGCGGCTGAACAGCTTGACGGAACGCCTTCTACAAAACTGCAGGATGGAACAATCACGATTGGGTATGGCTATACATTTTTTAGAAATGGACAGCTGTACAGTAATGCAATCAATGATTTTAATTCGATCGGCGTCCCGCTGACACAAACTGAAATTAACTTACTTAATCAGATTCAGAGCGCACCTGCCGCCAATAAAAGTGCACTAATGAATCAATTTGTCGCTGCATGGACGCAACCCGGCTTAACGCCAGCGCAGGGTGAGAAGCTACTGAATTTGGAGATTCCTCGCGCTATTGCTGATATGCAATCTATCGCTGCCGGGATTATAGGTGCTGGCCAAGCAGCCACATTATTTTCCAATTTAGCAAATACGCCGGAAATGTCTGCGCTCGTGGATTTGTATTACATGGCGCACACTTTTATTGGAAAAAATTTAATCACTGCATTGAACAATGGAGACCGCGCTGAAGCTTGGTTTCAAATCCGTTACGGCTGGTCTCAAAATCCAAAATATAATGACGGCTGGGCGGCTCGTCATTTTATGCAATCGACCGTTTTTGGTCTTTATGATGATCCGGATCACGTCCGCCCGGACGAAGTTGTCAACGTGTACAGCATGCTGCAGCAGCATCGTGGAAAAATATTGCAGTATGAAAATTCGTTTGATACCGATATTTCTTCCGCAAATACCAAATATAGTGCCGTTCTTCAGGGGGCTGGCGTTGGTAATATTTCAGATATTGTTACTGCGCTTCAACCCGCAGAAGATGCATTGTTTACTCAGCTGAAAAGCACTTACGCCAATGATCCTGAAGTGCTGTCGATTCTGAATCAGGAAAGCCTATTCAATTCGACGAATATTTATCTAACTACGAATACCAGCGTCGATCCGCAAACGGTTTCAGTTAATCTAAATTTACCGGGCGCTGTCACCACGGGTGACAATTTATTATTAGGCGGGAATTGGAGCGATACCCTTGTCGGTGGTTCCGGTAGTGATTTATTGATTGGAGGCAGCAGCGGCCACGAAGAATTAATCGGCGGCGCTGGCGATGACACCTTGATCGGCAGTGGCAACGACACTCTGCAAAGCGGCAGTGGCAACGATACCTTGGTTGTTAAAAACGCAGGAATCACCGTTATTCAATCAGACTCAGGCGACGGTTCAGTCTGGGTCGATGGCGTGAGTACAGCGCTGGGCAGCGGTTTGATCCGTGTCGAAAGCCTCACGCAACAAGAGACCTGGATAGACGGCAACGGCTTGCAATATCAGTTCAGCAGTACCAATGGTGCATCGACCGGAACGCTCAAAATTACCGGCGGCACGCTCGGTGGTGAAGTCGATATTCAGAATTTTGATCTCGCGCAAGCGGAAAATACGCCGCAAGGTTATCTCGGTTTTACCATCGCTAAAAGCGTGGAATTATTGCCGGGTATCAGTCAAGGCGGCTCGGGATCGTTTGGCGGCGGCGGTCAACCGGTGAATTCGAATATAACACTAGCCTCCGGCGGAGAGCAGACATTCACCGTCGCGCTTGACGCGCCGTGTGAGACCGCGCAATCGATCACACTCAAACTCAACGGCGGCACCGCGGCAGATTACTTCTGCAATATTGGCGATGGCCAGCTGTCGTTTTCCGGCGGTTCGGTGACGCTGACGATTCCTGCCGGACAACAGAGCATCACGTTTGCATTAGTGAATTCCACACCGCTCACTCAAACAGAAAATGTTCAACTGGTTGCCACCTTGGCCGGAAGCGACTCCTCAACGATTACGAGCAATCTGGTCAGCGTGAATGTCGACGCGGGGACGCCCAATCCGATGATTGGAACGCCTCAAACTAACTCCGTTATCACAGCCCAAAATCTTGATGCCACTACGCCCGCCGACGCCATACTTGTTTATTTCGGCGATGGCAAAAACGATTTAATACAAGTAGTGGGTGGCTACAAAAATTTTATCAACGCGGGTGATGGTAACAATGTCATTCAGGCTAACAATAGCGATCATGTAGAAGTGGGCAGTGGTAATAATCTAATTCGACTGTCAGATACCGGCGGAGTTAACCCGGAAAACTGGGATCCTTTTTACGGCACTCCGGGAGTACTCCTGGGCAATGGCAACAATACGGTCGTCAGTGCTAGTGGCGGAAGCTACTACGCAGGCGTTGGCTTTGCCGATGTGCCCGGGGAGCCCGTAGACGGCAATAATCTCATTATCGGCAACAACGCCGCTGGAAAAATTGTGCTTGGCTCCGGTGAGAATCATATCTACCTAGGCGCACAAGTTGACAATATTGCAACCGCCATCGAGCAAGCAAAAACGGGGGTGGCGAGCGGCCAACAAGGCACGCTAGTGATGCTGGGCGATGGCGATAACACCGTTATCGGCAGTAAAAATAATGATCTGATCATAACCGGACAAGGCAATAATTTAATTGTCGGAGGCCCCGGAAAAGAAACCATCACGGGCGGGATGCCACACGATTTGATGGCCATCGGCGACGGTCAGAAAAACTCGTTAAATTGGTCTGCCTCGGTGACTAACTCAATGGTCACTTTGTCTGGCGTGGATGTGGGAACGTTATCGATGATACCCACGGATGATTATGAGGGTGTGATTTACAACGCATCGGAGGTTGGGTTCGGTAACGACACCATCTTTGCTGGCAAGGGTGATAGCTTTATTTTTTTGTCTAATGGCAATAATTATGTTGATGCTGGCGGCGGTAATGACAGCATTATTGGTGGCATGGGTAGAGATACGATTTACGGCAGCACCGGCAATGTACTGGTCACCGGCGGGGGCGGCGACACGTATATCGACGGCGAATCTGGTGATGACACCTTAATCGGTCAAGGCGGCAACAACACCATATTTGGAGGTAGTGGCAACAGTTCGATTTATGCCGGTGGAAGCAGTAGCAATTGGGCGGATTCATATTCCGGAAAAAATTATTTTAACTATGTCGATGGAGGCTCCGGTAACGTCACGATTTTTGGCTCAGGGGGCAATGACACCCTGATAGGCGGTAATGGTGATGATTTTATTTATGGTGGCAATGGAACGGAGTTATTGATCGCAGGCAACGGTGATACCCAGCTTGTCGCAGGCACCGGCGATGACACGTTAATTGGAGGTAAAGGCGCCGACGCGCTATTTGGCGGCGCTGGCAACAATGTCATTTATGCGGGTGATGGCGGTACTGCGGAAAAATCCACACAAATCGTCGCAGGCTCCGGCAACACGACAATTTATGGCGGACTAGGTATCGACCATATCTGGGGTGGTTCGGGCACCAACATTATTTACGCGGGTGACGGTGGTACCGACGACGCTCATACAATGGTTCTTGGCGGTAGCGGCCCCACCACGATTTATGGCGGCGCTGGCGTTGCGGTTCTTGAAGCTAATCAATCAACAGATATCGGTACGCGTATCGTAGCGGGTGCTGGAACAAGTACGCTGATTGGCGGTAGTGGTCAGGATACGCTGGTTGCAGGGGTCGGCGATGCGGTGTTTATCGGCGATATCACTGGTCGCACAATTGCAGAATTTGACAACGGATTTGGCAGCGTTGAATTAACGAGTGGGTCAGCTTGGGATCTGCATTTTGGCGCAGGCATTAGCGCAAGCGATTTATCAATTACCGCGGATCTCAATAGTAGCGGTACGGCGGTTCTCGAAATTTTCGGTGAAGGTTCGATTGTTCTCGATGGCGGGCTCACCGACACCACCAGTTTGTTTTCCTTTGCCGAGGGTAATACCTATTCGCTCGCGCAATTATTGGCGCAGGCTGATACACAATCGGCTTCAGTAGTCGGTGCGCAGGGCGTGCTTCAATTCAGCGCGGGGGAAGGTGATTCGCTAGCAGCCGGCTCCGGTCACGATACGATCTCCGCTTGGGGTAGTGGCGCCAATATTACCGGAGGCACAGGCAATTCGTTATTGGCTGTTGGTGGAGATGACGCTGTGATCACCGCGGGCTCCGGTAACGATACGCTGATGGCACTGGGTGGTGGCGAAACGTTAGTGGGCGGATCGGGTAACTCGACATTGATTGCTGCTTCGAATCAACACGTCACGCTGCGAGGCGGGTCCGGTAACGATACTTTTGTCATTCATAACAACATTGATGTTATCGAAGTTGATGCGAACTCTGGCAATGATGTGGTGCAGTCTTCGGTCAGCTATTCGTTGGGCGATAATCTACGGAATTTAACATTAACGGGATATGCGGATTTATACGCCACTGGAAACGATCTTGATAATGTCATTACTGGCAACAATGGTCACGATACATTGGTGGCTGGAGGCGGCAACGATACGTTGATTTCTGGTAGCGCGCTCACAACTATGTATGGCGGTAGCGGCACCGACACGTTTGTTGTAAATAACAGCGCTGACGTTATTTTTGGCGCATACAACAGTAGTGTTGTTCAATCATCCGTCGATTTCGCATTACCCGATAGTGTTGAGTATCTTCAACTTACCGGATCTGCCAATCTCACGGCGAAGGGAAACAAATACAACGCCGTTATTACGGGTAATGCGGGCAACGATTCGCTGATCGCTGGCGACGGAAATCAAACGTTAATTAGTGGAACCGGTATCGACACGCTGATTGGCGGATTCGGAAGCAATACGTTCGTTGTCAATAACAGTGCCGATATAGTGCAAGCAAAGGCAGGTGCTGGCAGCAATGCGATTCAATCATCAGTGGATTATGTCCTCTCGGATAATGTTACCAATTTGACATTGATCGGTAATGCAAACTTGCAGGCCACCGGCAATACCATGAACGATGTGATCGTTGCTAATAGTGGCGATGATACCTTGGTGAGCGGCAGTGGTAATGACACATTGTACGGCGGTGCCGGCAACGACACGTATCGACTTAATGCGCATTTCGGCCACGATGAAATCATCGATACTTCTCACAAGGGCACAATTCAATTTGGCGATGGTATTACCGTTGACGCACTGACTGTCGGTGTGGCGCGTGGCAGCGACGGATCTCCTGCGCTTGTCATCAATGATGGCAATAATTCGGTCACAATCGATGAAGGGTTGTATGGCGCGATTGATCAATTCCAGTTTGCCAACGGAAGCACATTGACATTGCAGCAATTGTTATCGCAATTACCCGATATGCAAACAACTGTATCGGGCGCTAGTGGAGATACACTATTCACCAGTCTCAATGCCGTTTCGCTAATTGGCGGAATGGGCAATGATACATTGTTTGCAGCGGGCGATAACGACACATTAATTGCGGGCAATGGAGATCAACAACTTTTCGCGATTGGCAATAACGCAACTCTCATCGGCGGTATCGGGTATACCGCATTGAATGGTGGCCAAGGTAACGACACCTACGTGCTCGCGCGCGGCGGAATCGTTGAAATCAATGCCACTGCAACAGCGGGAACAGAAACGCTGCAATTACCTATAGGAATGTCGCTAGGAGATTTTCAGGCGAGCCGACGAGGTCAAGATCTTTTATTAAGTTCGCAAGCAAGTGATACCATCGCAGTAGTAAAAAATTATTTCGATACTCAACGGAGTGATGGGCAGTGGATGATTGCAAACGCCAATGGGCAATCGCAATCGCTCCAGGATTGGTTTTCGCAGCAGGCATCTTCTCAATCTAACTATGCATCGCAAGTCGATGCAGCTCGTGTGTCATTTAATGCTGAGCAACAATTATCATTGTGGCAGTTAGGGCGCAACGGCTCTTCGTTGGGCTCTTTGCCGAAATTAGACGGCACTGGCGCTGAGTATTTTGGCAATGAATATTATGCCGATTTCGAGGAAGACAACCCCCTCAACATTCCTGATTACGCGGCGCTGTATGAAGGTAGCCGAATGTCATCCTATCGATTCGATGGCGTGGCAGTTGAAAATTATACCGTTACGGGGAATGGTCAATGGATGGCCGATTCGGCCGAACATGACTCTCTGGAGTGGCTTGAACAACAGGGAACTTATGTCCGCCATAACCCCATATATGCGACAGTTGTCACTTCGGTAACACCAGGGGACAAAATTCCTCTCATCCTTTATTCAGAAACTGACAACCTCGGGAATCCTATAGACCCGGTGATCGTTGATATTCCAAATACCCAGGTTGAAACGCGAGAGGTTGAAGTAGGTTTTACGACTTCATTAGTTAACTATGTATATACCGGTGTTGCCGCGAGCCGCACTTATTCGGTCGATCATATCGTTGGTGGCAATTCTAGTAATGCGGATATTGTCGCTTCAGGCCCTTTCCGCGGCACGATTTCGCTTGGAGACGGTGACAATTATGTGAATTTAGGTGCTGGCGATCCAACGGATGCTTCCGATATTTGGTCGTTGGACGATCCCCAATACCAAGCAGATCGTTCGCTCGACGAGCCAGGTGCATTTATTCAAGCGGGTAACGGCACCGATACCGTTGTTGGCACCGAAGCGAACGATGTTTTTGTTGCAGGCAATGGATTGGATTTCTTTGCTGGTGGGGTGGGATCGGATACATATTATGTGCCTTTAACTGGGCATTCCACAGTGCTGATCGACGATGAACAAGCGCTGGCGCGCGACGATTACAGCGCCCCTGCTCCTTGGCAATTACCCATTGCACAGAATCGGTTGGTGCTGCCTGAGGGAGTTAATCCGGAGGATCTGAGTTATCGGATCATCACGGACTCTTCGCTCACCGATAATCCAATACTGCAATTAAGTTACGGTCAGTCAAATGTATTCATTGTTGAGGTTGATACTCATTCAAGCCAGCCAATCGAAACAGGTATTCAACAATTTCAATTTGCAGATGGCAGTGTTTTAAGTGAGTCGGAATTACTGTCTCGCGCCACGCAGCTTAGCGGCGATGATGCATCGCTTGATGTTGACCCCGACACTCATGTCATTAAGGTTGGAACAACGGTTGTTCAAGGCAATACAGAGATCGATAGCTGGACGGACAGCGACGGAGGTCACGGCAGCTATACCTATTACGATGATGGCTCGTGGTCAGGAGTCGTTTACAACACTGATGATAGCGTGAACCTCACCGATACGGGCAATGATGCAGGCGACAACTTAATAACAAGCTACCTAAATGGATCTATCGTATCTGATACATGGCATCACTCTGATGGTGCGCATGGCAGTGATGTATTTAATGTAGATGGTTCGTTACAGCAGTCCATCACGATTGATAACTCAGGAAGCTCATTAACAAGTAATTATGTAAATGGTGTTGTTAGGAGTGACTCATGGCTCTCTTCGGATGGAAGCTCAGGCAGCGATATATTTAATAGCGATGGGTCATTGCAGCAGTCAACTAGCCTTGACAGTTCCGGCTTTAATTTACAAACAGATTATTTTGTTAATGGTCTTCTAGTGGCTGACATATGGCAGAATTTATTTAATGGAATGTCTGGATCTGAATCCCTTGATTATGACGGTAACGGTTTATTAATTCGGACTGTTTCTCAGGATAACACTGGCACAGTGGTGACAACAGATTATGTTAATGGTGAGATTCGCAGCCAAGAATATGTAAGTGGCAGCTATACAGAGCATAGTTATTATTTGGAAGGGAGTTCTGAGGCTGGTTATAACTGGGCGGATACGAACGATAACTCATGGGGTAATGGTACATTTACGGGTGGTTCTCATTTCGGTTTTTCATACGCTAGTGACGGTAGTTTAACGAACGCGTTTGTCGATTATGTAACTGGGAATCATGTTGATTTTAATCTTATCAACGGCACACAAGCAGATGAGGTGTTAACCGGCACGGCCGGAGCCGATGCGCTCAACGCTGTTTCCTTCAACGATACCTTGATCGGTGGTCTTGGCGACGATGTGTTAATTGCCGGCACGGGCAATGTGTCGCTGGTCGGTGGTGAGGGTAATGATCTGTATCGCTTCCGCGCGGGTTTTGGTGCGGACACGATCGATAACACCGACAGCAATGGTGTCACCAGTGTCGATCAGATTTTGTTTGAAGACGGCGTATTACTGAGTGATTTGACGTTCACGCAAACGGGCAACGATCTGGTGATTCACGCGGGCAGTGGCTCGATCACGGTCAAGAATCAATTCGTAACTGGCGGCAGTGCGGTTAACGCAGTAGATGCCATCGATGCGATTCGGTTTATTGATGGCACCACATTGACGGCGGCGGATATTGCAGCGCTGGTGGCTCCCACCACGCCGCCAACGCCCACCAAAACGTACACCGATATCGTGGACGCGAATGGGGTGAAGATCGGCGATACCTGGACGTCGACCGATGGTACTTACGGCGATGATGGCTTCAATGCCGATGGCTCCGCGATCGGTCATGCCTACGCGGCTGATGGCCAGTTGATCGGTCGCAACTATCAATACACCGACGGCTCAACGCTGGCGCAGATCATCAGCGGTGGAGTCGTCAGTCAGGAGAGCGGTACCAGCCCCGACGGTTCATACGGTAGTACAACGTATAACGCCGATGGTTCCCGCTTCGGGACGACGCATCAGGCCGATGGCACGGTGGTAACTAGCAGCTTCGACGCCAACGATGTGGGGCAGCGGGCCTATGCCTATACCGATGGCTCCACCCGGACGTTATTGGAAACGAATGACACGGTCACCGGTGAAAGCTGGACACAACCGGATGGCTCGTACGGCAGTACGACATACAACGCCGATGGCTCCAATACCGGTGAGACGCATCATGCCGACGGTACGGTGATCACCAGCAGCTTCGATGCGAACGATAACGGTCAGCAGGTCTACACGTACGCGGATGGTTCAACCACCACGTATGTCGAAACCAACGGCAACATCACCAGCGATAGTTGGACGCAACCGGATGGCTCGTACGGCAGTACGACATACAACGCCGATGGCTCCAATACCAGTGAGACACATCATGCCGACGGTACGGTGATCACCAGCAGCTTCGATGCGAACGATAACGGTCAGCAGGTCTACACGTACGCGGATGGCTCGACCACCACGTATGTAGAAACCAATGGCAATATCACCAGCGATAGTTGGACACAGCCCGATGGCGCGGTAGGTACTGAGACGTGGAATACCGATGGTTCATATATCAGCACCTCGCACCGTGCGGACGGCAGTGTGCACACCTATGTCGAACAAGCGAATAATGATCGTCACTGGCTGTATACGGATGGATCAGCCGGGGCGACGCTCGCTATGGATGCGAGCGACACCGCAGCGACCTTCGCCTTTACCCGCGGCTCGGGAGTGAATCAGCTGATCGAGAATGTCGCATCGACCAACACCGATCACATCCAGTTTGCGAACGACATTGCGGCGAATCAGTTGTGGTTCGAACGCGCCGGTAGCGATCTGGTGATCGAGGTGATCGGCACGGCGGATATGGAGACGATTACGGATTGGTACAGCAGCTCGGCCAATCAGGTAGCGGAGATCGATGCGGGCGATGGCAAGGTGTTGCTGGCAAGCCAGGTGGATAATCTGGTGAATGCGATGGCGGCGTTTGCAGCGCCGAGCGCGGGCCAAACCACGTTGCCGCAGAGCTACCAGGATCAGCTCAACCCGGTGCTTGCCGCCAACTGGCATTAAATAAAACGACATAAGGTTAGATGGCCTTCCCGCGGTAACGGAGCGAGGCCTTTTTATGTATTTTTATGTAAATCTAATTTATTAGCGCTAATTTTTCGTTGCGAAAAATTACCTGTGCTTTTTAAGGTGGGGTTGGCTGGTTCTCCATTAATTTCTGAGGGCCATTTTTATTTATCAACGGGCCATTTAGGCCAGAATTTCTGGCGCTTGAAAATATTTTTGTAGTCGGTATTCGATCGAATCCGTAGCCCTGAAAATATCGTTGGATAGCAGCCAGCCGGAATCAAGGTTGATTTCCTCAGTATTTAATTACGTCAATAAATTTCTACCTACTGACATCCTAGCGAGGTAATTAGGTCCTGATTGTTAGCCTGAATTGCTGCGATGCAGCTCTTATACTTCCTCTTTTCATTTTCTAAGTTTAAAGAGGCAGTGATCGCCGCATTTTCGCTTTCATCTTTAGTTTTGAAATTAGTGAATAGCTCACCGACTGCACCAAAATAAGCGCCGATAATGTCAGCTGGAAGTTTAAATAATGCGACCAACTCTCCTTCCGTATCTTGTTTGTAGCTCGTCGGCATCCCGTCTTCGAATGAAAATTGAGCTTCATTATTGGAAAAAAACGTTCTTGATATAGGCATAAAATAAGTTTTCGAAAGGGAGGGCGAAAACACTATCGTCTGGATAATCGCCCCTGGACCGGACGCACGTATCAAAAACGGCTGATTTTGGCGATAAAAAATCCCGGCGTGAGACGCCCCGACAGCTTCAGTATGCGCGACAATATTTTCCGAGTTTCCGATTTGTTCTCCCTCAATTACTAGACCGCAAGGTTTATCCTTCACTGCGTCACTGATTGTTTTATAGATGAATGTGTAGGTTCTATCTTCGGAACATCCAGAACTGTTATTTACAGTATTATCTTCGGGTTTACTCAATCGGGTTAGGGAAAACAAGCCATGTATATCCGCCGCGGATTTGGCAACACCTTCAAGCGCATCTTTTACGCCGCTTTCTGTCGTCGACTTCGCGGAAGTAAGTAACCCATTTTGGTTGACTCCGACGTCAGCGACATCTTTCCCGAAAACATTGGCACCATGTTTTAGTACGTATTGCGTTGACAGGTCAGGATATGCAGCGGTTGTTCCTATGACAATCGATTCAAATTTACCGCCGATTTTTGTTACGGTGATTAGAAAGTCCTTTTTTGGCATAAAATATACGAGACCATTTTGAGCGCTGGAAGTCGGGCTTTCTGTGGAAAGAATGCTTGCGCATGAGGTAATGGTTACGGCTGAAATAACGTAACATAGAGACGGTAATATTTTTCGCATTTTTAAAATTCCATTTTTATTGATTAGAATAAAGCCGTTTTTTTTTTGACTAAAAATGTTATTGAATACCGTGCATTTAACGCGGGATATCATGCACTGGCAATCTGGCTATTATTTTAAACATAGACTTTTTTTGAATTAAAAATTAAAGGAGATAAGGTTTGTAATATCCATGGATGTTACGGAATCAGTGCCCATTTTTTCTAGTTACGGTAGCTTTCACACTAACGTATAGGATATAAGGAAAGAATTTCAATTCATGTTGCTCATCGGCGATTGTGGAGGGCTCGATGTATTTTTCATGAGGCCACATGAACACCATATATTTATTAATCATCTTTCGATTGTTGGCTTTCGCTATCATACGAATAAATCGTATCGCTTTAATTAAGGTCGTGCCTGCTTAACGCTGCCTTTTCTTTTACCTTATCGCGCAATTGAATCAGTTGCGTTAGCGCTCTCGGTGCTTCGTTCAACGCGAACTCAATATCTTCAGGTTCTGGCGGCTTACCTACTTGCCATTCTGCATAGTAGGTCGCGACCCTGATTTTATTTAGCGTGTCAAAAAACAGCGTATCGATAACGTTTAATCTAGCCAATGCTTTTATCTCAACCTCAAACCCCACGTCGTCTTTGCCCAGAGGGCAGTCCACATCGTGGCAAATTTCCCTCAACAATGTGCGCAGCTCGATCCGATATCGCAACAGCTTCCACCAAACCGTGACACCGCGATTATTTAATTCAATGAGTTTGTCCGGCTCTGCGAACTCGTTACTCTGAAGCATTGCCGCTAAGCTAACGAAGCTTTCCGATTGTGCCTCGACGCTGCCAAGTTTTATTTTTCCACCCATCAGCAACCAGCCGCCCACCACGATGAGCGGGATAAATGCGAGGGCCGCTTTCCCCGTTTTTTTTGATGCGCCATGGGCCGTTCCAACAATGCCCACGAGGATCGCAACGATGCCAAGGATTAATTTTGCGTAAAACCAGATGAGGATGTGCATGAAAACCTGCGTCAGTTGGTTTTAATCATTTCTGCTGTACGCCTTAATGAAACCTAATCTCGCGAAAAGCGCTATGACGTAAGGGCCTAGACCTTCACCAATGTCAGTTCCAGTTTTTGCCAGTGGCGACGATGCGCATCCACTTCGTCAACTTTTACTGGCTGGTTGGAATACTGGGATATCTGTACAGCCACATCAAACGGATCACTGTGAAAAAAAAGCACCATTTCTTTTTCGCTTTTTAATCCGTAAAAATCATCTTTCAACCTGTTCACTTGCCGTTGGGCGTCCCACGGGTCCCAGCTAAATACACTGACGAAGATTGTTTTAACCAGATCGAAGTACTCGTCTATGGAGCATGCACTTGCTTGAATATCTGAAATGGATTCTGCTGTGCCCATGTTGTCCTCGCCTATATGGTTGGGGTTCCAGTTACAACAACTCTTGGGTTGGAAAGAACGGCAATGGCTGCCGCGGAATGAAAACTGATTTGATCGCAATCTTTCACAACTAATCGCTGATTCGGTAGGGCAACTGGCCCATAAACGAGGTCGTAGAATCCAGAGGCGATAGTCGATCGCGCGTGGTGATTACCCTTCCTGCAATGGTCGACCAAATCCCAAAAATCAGAATTTGGCGGCAGGCCTTCCCAGACAAAGGCTATGTCGGCAAGCGCGGAAAGCGCTTCACGGTCGATATCAAAGGCAACGACCGCTGCTGCAATGTTATAGCCGGTTCTCATGATACGGACGTTTGCCCAATTCTCCGCTTGGTCTTGTCGCGTCGTCGAATAGAAGCCCTGACCAAAATCGGTGGTTGGACTGCATAAACTTAAATTGATGCTGTTGGGTGAGACTTTCGGTGTCGGCTGACACAGTGTATGAGCGGAATTAATGTCACAGCCGTGGTAAACGGTCAGCGTAGAGTTATTCCAAGGCGGCATCTTGATTTTCCTTGCGCAATCCCAGCGCTATTTTTTAAAAACGGAAAGAGTCGGCTGTACGTCATGCCCGTTGGAATTGCTGTTCGAATTTTTACAAACGAATATTTCATACTTAACAGTTCGTTGCCTACACGGCGCTCTAGAATTGTTTGGCATGAGCAGACTAGATTTTTACTCGCCAAAAATGTACCGCGTTTGGTTCAGAGTTTGACTTCGCGTGGTTCGCGCGTGTTGCTCCAATAAACCTGCGCTATGCCAAAGAGTGCCATTATTGCGCCATAGAGGGTCCAATGTTTATCGCCGACCATGAATCCGACGCGAAACGCCAGATTGAGTCCTTGCAAAATCCACACAGTCCCTATTGCCACCATCGCAACGCCAATAAGGCTGCTGACGATTCTCATCACGACGTTGAATACGTTACGCA
>Ga0207641_10001144_pt1 | contig 26653 bp, 22 predicted proteins | sample KBSSwiS62_FD_184306 | JGI IMG/M metagenome (GOLD analysis project Ga0207641, IMG submission 184306) | Switchgrass rhizosphere microbial communities from Kellogg Biological Station, Michigan, USA - KBS Switchgrass S6-2 (SPAdes) (version 2) | ecosystem: Host-associated > Plants > Roots >... | reverse complement strand
AGGCGTGGTCGAAGGTGGCGGCGTCGTGGTGGTCGGCGGGTGGGGTGTCGTGGTGCTGGTCGTGGAGGGCCTGCTCGTGCGACTCCGGCTCCGGGGTGTGCACCGGTGTCTCGTGCTCCGGCGCCGGGGTGTGTGTCGCGGTCTCGTGCCCGGGCGCCGGCTGGGTGTCGCCGCGTGCGTGCGAAACGGACGTCGGGCCGGTGACCTGCACGGGGCCGTGGGCGACCGGGGCGAAGTGCTCGGTCGGCTGCGCCGGGCCGCCGAAGTGGTCGGCCGGGTCCGGGGACGGGGCCTTGGCGGGCGGTGCCGCGACCGGCTCCGGCGTGGTCGCGGGTGGGACCGGTGGGGCCTCGGTGAGCGTGGGATCGTGCGACGTGCCGTGACCGGCCTCCGGCGCGGGGGTGGCCGGGCCGGGACCGGATCCCGAGGCGCCGCCGGCCGCCGAGCCGTGCGCACCTGGGGATCCCGTCGCTCCGGATGGCGCGGGTCCCGTCGCTGCAGGTCCGGACCCGGACTCGCCGGCAGCGGAGCCCGCCTCGGATCCGCCCGGAGCGGATCCGGGCCCGGCTCCCGCCGCACCGGGCCCGCCCGCGGCGGACTCGGCCGGGGCAGTTCCGGCCGGGCCCGGCGTCAGGCCGGGATCGACCGGGGCGGTGGAGACGACGGCCGTGGCGCCCGCGGCTGCGGCACCGCCCGCGGCAGGCGGGGTGTGCTGGGTGAACGCGGTGGGGTTCGGCGTCGGTGTGGCGTCCTCGCCCTTCAGGAAGACCGGCGCGACCGCCGCGCCCGCGGCGATCCCGGTCGTCGCGAGCAGGGTGTGGTCCATCGCCGACGAGGTCGACGCCGCCGCGACCGGCGCGGCCGCCCCCGCCGCCCCGGATGCACCAGCCGCGCTGCCGGCCGAGCCACCGGGGGCCGACCCGCTCGCGGTGCCGCTGCCGGACGCCGAGCCGCCGGAGGCGATCCCGCCCGCGACTCCGGTGTTGGTGGGCGTCGCGGTTCCGGTGGCGGTGGTCGTGGGCCCGGCGCCGCTGGGGGACGGGGTGTGGATCCCGCCCGCGACTCCGGTGTTGGTGGGTGTGCCTGCGGGAGTCGTCGGGGCGGGGACCTGGACCGAGGTGGAGCCCGGGCCGCCGACCTGGGCCTGGACCCCCGTCGCCGCGGTGCCGGCCTGGACCTGGGTGGAGTGGGCGCCGCCCTGTTGGGCCTGGGTGCTGCTGCCGCCCGGCGTGCTCGAGACCTGGGTCTGCGTGGAGTCCGCGCCACCCCGCTGGCCCTGCGTGGTGATGCCGCCCGGGGTGTCGGAGACCTGGGTCTGTGTGGAGCCCGTGCCGGCGTTCTGGCCCTGCGTGGTGATGCCGCCGGAGGTGTCGGAGACCTGGGTCTGCGTGGACCCGGCGCCGGCGCCCTGGCCCTGGGTGGTGATTCCACCGGGCGCCGACGAGGTCTGGGTCTGGGTGGCACCGGCCCCGGCACCCTGGCCTTGGGTGATGATGCCGCCGGAGGCGTCTCCCGCCTGGGTCTGGACCGACCCGGCGCCTGCGCCCTGGCCCTGGGTGACGATGCCGCCGGGCGTCGTGCCGGTCTGGGTCTGGACCGAGCCCGCGCCCGCGCCCTGCGCCTGGGTGATGACGCCGCCGTCCGCCGAGGTGCCGGTCTGGGTCTGGGTGGAGCCCGCGCCCGCGCCCTGGGCCTGCGTGATCACCGCGTCCGCGCTGCTCGCCTGCTGGGTCTGGTCCGAGGTGCCCTGCGCGGTCTGGACCTGCAGCACCCCGACGCCGCTGACGCCGTCCGCCGTGGCGTGCTGGTCCTGGGTGGCGGAGAGGTCCGCGTCCCCGCCGACGTGCGGGTCGTCCTGCAGGGCGACGTGCTCGTCCTGGACCAGCGTCGCGTCGAAGTCGCCGTCCGTGTCCGGGACCATCTCGACGGTCGTGTGGGCGTCGGTGTGCACCGAGTACGAGCCGTCGTGGTTCTCGGTGACGACCACCGTCGCGACCTCGTGGATCACGACGTCCTGACCGGACTCGGGGTCGATCATCGCCACGCCGTGGTCCGTCGCGACGAAGGTGTGCCCCTCGTACTGCACGACGATCCGGGTGAACGTCTCGACGACGAGGTTGCCGTCCTCGTCCGCCCGGATGACGGACTGCTGGAACTGCTGGACGACGATGTCGACCGCGTCCGGCTCGTGGGAGTCCCCGCCGCCGGAACCGCCACCCGACTGGCCGCCGCTGTGGTAGCTGGAGCTCTGGGTGGCGGTGACCGAACCGTCCGGCCCGGCGCTCACCGAGTGCGCCACGCTGTCCGGGGAGATCCCCTCCGAGCCGCTGACCTGGTGGACCGTGACCGAGCCGGGATCGTGGGCGGTCGGGCCCGCGGTGCCCGCCGGGCCGGCGGCGTTCGCACCGGGCGAGTCCGCGGGCGCGGCCTGCGCGTGGTCCCCGCCGGGCGTCGAGGTGGTGGACACGTGCCCCGCGGTGGGCGCGACCGCCTCGCTGACCGGCGCGTCCGAGCCGAACCCGCCGAAGGCCGCCGTGCCCGCCGCGAAGCCGCTGGCGAGCGCGGACCAGGTGAGGACCGGCACCGCGCGGCCCCCGGCCGTCGCGGCCTTGACCGCCCGGACGGCGGCCACCGCCCGGCGGGCCAGGTCGATCTGCTCGGAGTCGCTCATGATCCGACCCTGCCCCGCGGGGGCCGGCCGGTCATGAGTAGCCATTACTCGGCCTACAGCCCGAACACGAGCAGCGAGTTCCCGTCACTGCTCACGACGTAGCCGCGGGTGCCGTCCGGGCTGGTCGTCATGCCGTTGGGCGCCTTGGCGGACACCGGCGTGGTGCGGGTGACGGCGTTCGTGCCGGTGTCCACCTCGCTGATCGAGTTCTCGCCCTGGTTCACCACGTACGCGCGCTTCGCGTCCGGCGAGAGCACCACGTACGCAGGCTGCTTCCCGACGGCGACGGACCTCAGCACGGACGGGTTCGCCGCGTCCTGCACGTCCACCACCTTGAGGGTCGCGGTGTCGTAGCTGGTCACGTACGCGTGCGCGCCGTCCGGGGTGATCTTGACGCAGCCCGGGTTGGCGCCGACCGCGACCGTGCCGGTGACCGCCTTGCGCCCCAGGTCGACGACGGACAGGGTGCCGGTGCCCGCCCCCGTCACGTAGGCGTGGGCGCCGTCCGGGGACAGCGCGACGGCGAACGGGCCACCCGCGACCTTGATCGTCCCGGTGACCGTCGTGCTCGCCGCGTCCACCACGGACAGCGTGTTCGAGTCCCGGTTCGCGACGTAGACCGTGCCGCCGTCCTTCGACACCGCGATCCCCACCGGGCTCTTCCCGACGGGGACGGTCGCCTTCACGGTGTTCGAGGCGACGTCGATCACCGCGAGCTGCCCTGCCGCGATGCTCGTGACATAGGCCCGGGCACCGTCCGGTGAGGTCGCGACCAGCACCGGGCCCTCGCCGACGGGGACCGTGGCGGTGACGGCGTTGGTCCGCGTGTCGACGACCGAGACGTCGTTGGAGCCGTTGTTGGTGGTGTAGGCGTGGGCGCCGTCCTTGGTCACGGCGATGCGGCCGGGCGACTTCCCGACCGGGACCGTGGCGATCGTGGCGCCGAAGGCGACGGGGCCCGGGGTGGGGGCGGCGCTCGTCGTCGGGGGTGTGTCGGTGGTGCCCGACGTGCCGAAGTACCGGTAGCCGGCGTACCCGCCCGCCCCGAGGACGACGACGATCGCGGCGGCGATCGCGGCGGGGCGCACCCAGCTGCGGGGCTCGCTGGTCTTGAGCTCGGGGGGCTGGTCCCCGGCGCCGAAGCGGGGCTCCTGCCCGCCGGGCGGGACGGGCGGGAACATCCGGGTGTCCGGCTCGGGCTCGGGACCGGTCGGACCGGCGGCCCGCGGCGGCGCGCCGTACCCGTTCGGCTCGGGCGGGCGGAACGTCGGGGCGCCCGCCTGCGGTGGTCCCGCCGCGGCCACGACGGCGGGCTGGAGCTGGGGGCGGGGGGAGGGGCGCGGTCCGCGGGAGGCGGTGTCCGGGCCCGCCGGGGCGGGGGCCGTGCCGGTCGGGGCGGCGGTGCCCGACCGCGCGGCGGCGGCACCCGACGCGGCGGCGGTCGTCGCCGACCCGGCGGCGCTCGTGCCCGGGGTGGTGGCGGGAGTGCCCGGGGTGGTGGCGGGCGCGGCGGTCGAGGGCGCCGCGGACCCCGTCTGGACCCCGGGCGCCGACAACGCCGCGGCGCCCAACGCCACCGCGAACTCCGGGTCCGTGTCCACGGCGATCGGCGCCTTGAACTCCGCCGACACCATCTTCGCGACCAGCGGGATCTTCGACGACCCGCCCACCAGCAGCACCGCGGTGAGATCCTCGGACCCCACGTCCGCCGACCGCAGCGCCCCGCGCAGGGCCGTCATCGTGTCCGCCAGCACCGGCCGGACCATGTCCTCGAACTCACCGCGGGTGAGCCGGATGTGGGTGTGCGCGGCGGGCAGCAGCACCGGCACGGTCACGTCCGTGTCGACCGACAGCGCCTCCTTGGCCTGCACGCACTCCTGCCGCAGCCGGTAGAGCGCGGCCCGGTCCGCGCCCGCCGTCGCGTCCCCGCCGAGGGACTCCCGGACGTGCGCGAACACGGCCTGGTCGAAGTCGATCCCGCCGAGGCCCTGGATGCCCTGCGGGGTACCGAGGATCTGGAAGCCGCTCTCGGTGCGGCGCAGGACGGTGGCGTCGAACGTGCCGCCGCCGAGGTCGTACACCGCGACCGTGGCGCCGACCGCGAGCCGCTCGTTGGCCGCGTACGTCGCGGCCGCCGCCTCCGGCTCGGTCACCATCCGGACCGGCCCGACCTCCGCCAGCTGCGGGACCTGGGCGAAGATCTCCTTCTGGTAGGCGTTCCAGCTGGCCGGGTGCGTGAGCGTGACGGTCTCGGGCGGCGCGCCCTCGGCCGCCGAGACCTTCGCGACCACCGCGCGGAGCAGGTGCGCGAGCAGCGCGGGCACCGGCATCGGCGAGCCGCCGACGATCATCGGGACCGGGTCGCCGAGCTTGCGCTTGAACTCCCGCGCGACGCGTTCGGGATCGGTCGTGGCCCGGCGCTCGGCCGCGGCCCCGGTGAGCACCGCCCCGTCCGGCCGGATCATGACGACCGACGGCGCGACGTCCGAGCGGTCCCCCAGCCGGAACCGCTCGATCCGGTCCCCGTGTCGCGTGGCCGCCGCCGTGAACGTCGTCCCGAGGTCGACACCGAGGCCGTACGTCATCCCTGCCGCGCTCCTTCTCCGCGGGGCCGCACTGAGCGGACTGCACGGACCGACCCCCGGGCCCGACCGGCAATCCTCGCGCGGACACCGCCCGTCCTCAAGGTGCTCTCTGCCGAGCCGCCGATGTTGTTACAGAAGTGCGTTAACAGCGGCTCCGCGCCGTGCGAGTATTCGCCGAGTACCAGGGGTCTGGGGGTGGCGATGCAGCGGGAGTGGCCCCTTGTCGGGCGGGCGACGGAGCTGGACTTCGCGCGCCGCACGCTGGCCACCCCCACCCTCTCCGGCCTCGTCCTCGCAGGTCGCGCCGGTGTCGGGCGCACCAGGCTGCTGCGCGAGGTGCTCGCCGCGGCCGGGGACGCGACGGTGCTCGAGGTGCGTTCCACCGCCCCCGGCATCGCGTTCGGCGCCATCGCCCACCTGTTGCCGGACCTCGACCGCGGGCTGGACGAGGCGGGCGCGCTCCGGGCCGCCTCCGCCGCCCTGCTGGCGTACGCGCAGGGCAAGCGGCTGGTCCTCGGCGTGGACGACGCCGCCCACCTCGACCCGGCCACCGCCACCCTGGTCGCGCACCTCTGCCACACCCGGCAGGCGTTCGCGGTGCTGACGGTGCAGGTCGGCGTCCCGGTGCCGGACGCGGTGTTCGGGCTGTGGAAGGACGGCATCGTCGAGCGGTTGGACATCGCGGAGCTGGACCGCGCGGGCTCGGACGCGCTGGCCGCCGCGATGCTCGGCGGTCCGGTGGACGGGGCGGTGCGCCAGGAGCTGTGGGAGCTCGCCCAGGGCAACCCGCTGTTCCTGCGCGAGCTGCTCGGCACGCTGACCGAGCAGGACGGCCTCTGGCGGGGGTCGGTGGCGCCGGGGCCGCGGCTGCTGGAGCTCGTCGAGTCCCGGATCGGCGCGCTCACCGAGGACGAGGGCACCCTGCTCGAGCTGCTCGCGCACGGCGCCCCGCTGGGCAGCGAGGTGCTGCTGCAGATGGGGGCCGAGCGGGTGCTGGGCCGCACCGAGCGCCGCGGGCTCGTGGTGTCGGAGCTGAGCGGCAGGCGGCTGGACGTGCGGCTCGTCCATCCGCTGTTCGCCGAGGTGGTGCGGCGGCGGACCACCCCGCTGCGGGCCCGGCGGACCCACCGGATCCTCGTCGAGGCGATCGAGCGGACCGGTGCCCGACGGGCCGCGGACGGCCCCAGGCTCGTCGGGTGGCGGTTGGCGGGCGGCCAGGCGGTGGACCCGGCGGCGGTGCTCGCGGCCGCGGTCGCGACGGCGTCGGCGGACCTGCGTGCGGCCGAGCGGTTGGCCCGGGCGGCGGTCGAGGCGGAGGCGGGCCCGCGGGCCCGGGTGCTCCTGGCGGACCTGCTGCTCGCCTCCGGCCGGGCGGTGGAGGCGGAGGCGGTGCTGGGCCCGGCCGCCGCGGACCCGGTCGGCGCGACGCGGCTGGCGCTGGCCGGGGCGGCCGCGCGGCAGTGGACCGGGAGTGGGTCGGGCGTGGTCGGGGCGGCCCTGCTGCTCGCGGCGGGCCGCTGCGGGGAGGCCCTGGCCGCGCTCGCGGTGCTGGACCCGACCCCCGAGGTGCTCGCGGTGCAGGCGCTCGCGCTGTGCGCGGCGGGCCGCTACGAAGACGCGCTGCTCGCCGCCGAGCGCGGCCTGGCCGCGGATCCCGCCTGGTGGACACCGGCGCTGCAGTTCGCCCGGATCGGCGCGCTCGCCTGGGCGGGCCGGTTGGCGGAGGCGGAGGCGGAGGCCGCCGCGGGGTACGCCGCGGCCCTGGCCCGGCACTGGCCCGTCGCGTGGGCGGTGCACGCAGGCTGGCTGGGGCGCATCGCCCTGCTGCGCGGCCGGATCCGCACCGCGCGCCGCTGGCTGCAAGAGGCCGCCGCGGTGCCCTCGGCCCCGTTCCCGCCGGTCACCGGGCTGCGGGAGGAGCTCGCGATCGCGATGGGCCTGACCGGGGACGTCGCGGCGGCCGAGGCGCTGCTCGGCGAGGCGGACCCCGGGGACACGATCGACGCCGGGGGGGTGGCGGGCCTGCCGTGGCCGCTGCTCGCCCGCTCCTGGTTGGCGGCCCTGCGCGGCGAGTCCTCCGCGGCCGCGCGGCTGGTCGGGGACGCGGTGGCAGGCGCCCGCGCGGGCGGCGCCCGGCACGCCGAGCTCGCGGCCCTGCACGCGGGCGTCCGTCTCGGGGCGGCCGTGCAGGCGCCGGCCGATCTCGGGGCCCAGGTCCAGGGCGCGCTGGCCGCCGTGCAGCTCGCGCACCTCGCCGCGGGGCAGGACGGCGTGGCGCTCGACGGCGTCGCGGAGCGGTTCGCCGCGCTCGGCGCCCCGCTGCTCGCCGCCGAGGCCGCCGCCCAGGCGGTGCGCGTCTACCAGGCCGCGGGCCTCACGGGCAGCAGGCAGGCCGCCGACAAGCGCGCCACGGCCTGGGTGCGGGAGTGCGAGGACGCCCGCACCCCCGCCCTGGCCCAGCGCGAGGCCCCCGCGGAGCTCACCCGCCGCGAGCTGGAGATCGCCCGGCTCGCGGCCTCCGGGATGACGAGCAAGGCGATCGCGGCCCGGCTCGTCGTCTCGGTGCGGACCGTGGACAACGTGCTGCACAGCGTCTACGCCAAGCTCGGCGTCTCCGGCCGCGCGGAGCTCGCCGGGGCGGTCGGCTAGGCGCGCCACTCCGCGGTGCGCACCGGGGAGGCCTCGGCGAGGGCCCGGCGGGTCTTCTCGACGTCGAAGTCCTTGCCGTAGACGGGAGTGCCCGGCTGCTGGCGCCAGGACTCGGCGAGCGGGCCCGCGTCGACCGGGTCGAAGCCCAGGGCGTCCACCAGCTCGAACACCGTCTGCTGGGCGGGGCCGGGCGCACCCGCGACGGGCAGCGCGATCCGGCCCGGAGCACCCGGGGGGACGCCGTTCTCCAGCAGGTGCTTCCAGAAGATCCCGTTGAAGACCTTGTAGACCGGCTCGACGCCGAGCTCCTCGGCGACCCACACCGACTCCGGCGTGCCGTCCTCGATGGCCTGGATCAGCCCGTCCCGCTGCTGCGGGTAGTAGTTGTTCGTCTCGATCACGGGGGCGCCCGGCTTCGCGGTGGCGACCGACGCGACCGCGGGCGTGTTCTTCTGCGGCACGCTGACCACGACGACGTCGGCGTCCTCCGCCGCGTCCTTCGCCCAGACCGGGGTCGCCCCGGTCTCCGTGGCCCGCGCCGGGACCGTCTCCGGCGCCCGCGAGTTCGCGACGCGCACCTCGTGCCCCAGCTCCGCGAGCCGGCGCGCGAGCGTGCCACCGATGTTGCCTGCTCCGATGATGCCGATCCTCATGCCGGCGACAACCCCGCTCGTCGGACGCGGATTCCTACCGCGCGTAAAGCAACAGGGTGACCCGGGTCACCTGCTCTCGGTGGGGTTCGCCGTACGCCGAGGCCAGGGCGCGGGACAGGTGCTCCGGCAGGCCCTCCGGGTCGATGTAGACCACCCAGAGGCGGGTGTGCGAGGCGATCGCCGCGCTCGGGTCCCGCTCCGCGGCGTGGTCCTCCACGGCGGGGATCGGACTGTGCCACGGCCGGGCGGGCGAGACCGGCTCCAGCGCGTCCGGGTTCGCGGTCTGCCGCTGGTAGTAGCCGAAGGGCTCCCGGTGGTCCCGGGTCAGGATGATCCCGTCCCCGGGGCGGGCCTGCGCGGCGACCGTGGCGACGGCCGTGCTGTGGTCGTCCTTGTCGTTGCCCGTGTACCAGCCGCACGACGACCACAGCGACGTCCCGACGAGCACGGCGACCACCGCCGAGGTCAGCACCGGCCTGCCGAACCGCACCAGCATCAGCGCGCAGCAGAGCAGCACGCCCGGCAGCGCGGGGAGCAGGTAGCGGCTCACCAGCAGGGGCCGCAGGAGCGATCCCGCGACCACCGCGACCGGCAGCGCGCCCGCCCAGAGCAGCGCGAGCAGGTCCGCGAGGTCCGGCCGCCGCCGCAGCACGAGCACGATGAACACGGCGACCAGCACCGCGACCACGACCAACCCGATCGGTCCACTGTGCCCGGACATCAGGTAGGCGGCGCCCGCGAGGTGGTAGGCGTCCGTGGCGGGCACCCAGGACCAGATCGACGGCGTGGGCGTGGTGAGCATCAGTGCCGCCTGCGGGGCCGCGACGACCGCCGCGACGGCGAGCCCGGTGAGCACCCCGCGCCACGGGACCCGCGACAGCGCGAGCACCGCAGGCGCCACCCCGCCCGCGGCCACGACGGCCATCGGGTGCGTGTACGTGGTCAGACCGGCGACGGCCCCGTACCCGAGCCAGCGCCCCTGCCCGCCGCCCTGCACCGCCCGGACCAGCAGCAACACCGCGACGCAGACCCCCAGTACCGCGAACGCATACGGCCGGGCCTCCTGTTGGTACTGCACCAGGGAGGTGCTGACCGCCAGCAGGCCCGCCGCGATCCCGGCGACCCGGCGCCCGGCCAGGCGCACCACGGCCGCCCACAGCACGGCGACGGCGGCCGCCCCGGCGAGCACGGACGGCAGCCGCAGCCACCACTCGGACGTGCCGCCGAGCGCCGCCCAGAGCTTCAGGAACCCGTGGTAGGCGAGCATGTGCGGGTCCCGCGTGCTGCTCAGCGCCCAGAGCTCGCCCCAGGACAGCCGGGCGGCGGCCGCGGAGAACGCCTCGTCGTCCCACAGGGACTGGCGGCCGAGCGTGACCAGGCCGAGGACGAGCGACAGCGCGGTGAGCCCGGCGGGGACGACCCAGCGCGGGCGGCGGGGCTCGGCGTGGTGGCGCCCGAACTCGGCACGGCGCGGCGCGAGCACGACCTGCTCCGACCTGGGCAAACCCGCGTCCCTCCGACTCCCGGCCCCTTGCGGGGGCTGTCGTCGGGGGGACGGCGGGCATTACGAGAGGTTGATCACAGGACGCCCGGGTACGCGCCGCCGTCGAGCAGCAGGTTCTGGCCGGTGACGAACCCGGCCTGCGTCGAGCAGAGGAAGGCGCAGGCGGCGCCGAACTCCGCCGGGGTGCCCCAGCGCTTCGCCGGGATGCGGGCCTGGGCCTCCTTCGCGACGTCGGCGAACTCCCGGTGCTGGGCCTTCGCCGCGTACTCGACGGTGGTGCGGATCCGGTCGGTGTCGAACGAGCCGGGGAGCAGGAAGTTGATCGTCACGTTCGCGTGGGCGACGGAGCGGGCCACGCCCGCGAGGAAGCCGGTGAGGCCGGCGCGGGCGCCGCTGGACAGGTCGAGTCCGCCTGCCGGCATCTTCACCGAGCCCGACGTGATGTTCACGATCCGGCCGAAGCGCCGCTCGACCATGCCGTCGACCACGGCCTGGACCAGCGCGATCGGCGCCGCCATGTTGGCCTCGACGCCCGCGATCAGCGCCTCGTGGTCCACCTCGCGGAAGTCCCGCGGCGGCGGCCCGCCGTTGTTGTTCACGAGGATGTCGACGTCCTCGACCGCCCCGAGCAGCGCGGCGCGGCCGTCGGCGGTGCCCACGTCCGCGCCTACGGCGACGGTCGTCGCGCCGGTCGCCTCGGCGATCTCGGCCGCCGCCCGGTCCGCGGACGACTGGGCCCGCCCGTTCACGACGACCGTGCAGCCTGCCCGGGCGAGCTCCTCGGCGCAGGCCCGCCCCAGCCCCCGGGTGGAGGCGCACACCAGCGCGGTGCGCCCGGCGATCCCCAGGTCCATCAGACCGGCCTGCGCTTCGGGGTCGCGGTCGCCACCAGCGCCGGGTCCCGCACGACGACGTCCCCGAGGGCCTCGTCGATCGCCTTGAGCGCATCCGCCGGGATCGTGACGCCCGCGGCCTTCACGTTCTCGGCGACCTGCTCCGGACGCGACGCCCCGACCAGCGCCGCGGAGACGTTCGGGTTCTGCAGGACCCAGGCCACCGCCAGCTGCGCGAGGGACAGGCCGAGGTCGCCCGCGATGGGGGCGAGGTTCTGCACGCGGGTGAGGGTGTCGTCGGTCAGGAACCTCTTGATCGCCGCCGCGCCGCCCGCTTCGTCGGTCGCCCGCGACCCCTCGGGGTAGGCCTCGCCGGGCTTGTACTTGCCGGTGAGCACGCCCTGCGCGATCGGCGACCAGACGATCTGCCCGAGCCCCAGCTCCTCGCACGTCGGCACGACCTCGGGCTCGATGATCCGGTGCAGCATCGAGTACTGCGGCTGGCTGGACACCAGCGAGACGCCGAGGGACACGGCCAGTGCGTGCGCCTCGCGGATCTGCGCGGCGGTCCACTCGCTGACGCCGATGTAGAGCGCCTTGCCCGACCGCACGACGTCCGCGAACGCCTGCATCGTCTCCTCGAGCGGGGTGAACGAGTCGTAGCGGTGGGCCTGGTAGAGGTCCACGTGGTCCATCCCGAGGCGACGCAGGCTGCCGTCGATCCCCTCGAGGATGTGCTTGCGGGACAGGCCCTGGTCGTTGTGCCCGCGGGGGCCGACGGGCCAGTAGACCTTGGTGAACACCTCCAGCGACTCGCGGCGCTGCCCCTTCAGCGCCGCGCCGAGGACCTCCTCGGCCTTGCCGTTGGCGTAGACGTCGGCGGTGTCGAAGGTGCTGATGCCGTTGTCCAGGGCGGCGTGGACACACCGCGTGGCGACGTCGTTCTCGATCTGGCTGCCGTGGGTCAGCCAGTTCCCGTAGGTGATCGCCGAGATCTGCAGCCCGGAGCGCCCGAGGTAGCGGAATTCCATGCGGGTCATCGTGCACCCGCGGTTCCTCAGGCGCGGCGGGGGAGGAGCAGGCAGGAGTCGCCGAACTCGTGCCAGGCGTAGCCCTGGTCGAGCGCGGCGGCGTAGGCCCGCTCCACCGATCCCCGCCCGGCCACCGCGAGGAGCAGGTCCAGGTGTGAGGCCGCCGGCTCGTGCCATCCCGTGACCAGCCCCGTCACCACCCGCGCCCGCCGGCGTGGGCCCAGCACCAGCTCCGTCGTCCCCTCCCCCGCACGCACCCGCCCGGCCGAGTCCGCGACGGTCTCCAGCGCCCGGGTCACCGTGGTGCCCACGGCGACGACCCGACGCCCGGCCGCCCGGGTCTCCTCGACCAGCGCCGCGGTCTCGGGCGGCACCCGGTACCGCTCGGGCAGCGGCGTCTCGCCCTTCTCCAGCGACGAGACACCGGTGTGCAGGACGATCTCGGCCCGCCGCACCCCGCGGTCGTCGAGCGCCTGGAGCAGGGTGGGTGTGAACGGGCGCCCCGCGCTGGGCATCTCGGCGCTGCCGAAGCCGCCGTCCGGGCGGGCGAACACGGTCCGGTACTCCGCCAGCGGCGGTCGTCCGCGCAGGTAGGAGTAGGTGATCGGGCGTCCGACGGCGGCCAGGTACCCGCGCAGCCCGCCCTCGACCGGGACCTGCGCCCGCCAGATCCGCGGGCCCCCGTCGAGCAGGGTCGCCCGCACCCCGCGGGGGAGCTCGACGGTGTCGCCCGGTCGCGCGTCGAGCACCCGGTGGCCCGCCGGTGTCCGCAGCTCCACGAACCAGCCCTGCGGCGCGGGCCCCGACACGTGCAGGACCACCCCGCGGCCGTCCACGGCCGCGGGCTCGGTGTCCGAGGTGTTCACCACCAGCAGGTCGCCCGGCGCGAGCGCCGCGGGCAGGTCCGTGAACCGCCCGTGCCGCACGGGACGCCGATGCGCGGCCACCATCAGCCGCACCCCGTCCCGCACGGGCGGGGGCGCGGCGGCGAACCGTTCCGCCGGGACCGGCCTCACGCCGTCACCGCCGCGGCCGTGTAGCGGCCCGAGGCGGGGCGCTCGTCGAGCAGGCGCAGCAGCGCGGGGACGACGGTCGCGGGTTCCGGCCGGTCGGAGATGTCCTCGCCGGGGAAGGCCCGCTGGTGCATCGCGGTGCGCATGTCCCCGGGATCGAAGGCGTAGACGCGCAGCGCGGGCTCCTCGACGGCGAGCACCGCGGCCCAGTGGTCCGCGGCGGCCTTCGCGAGCCCGTACCCGCCCCAGCCCTCGTAGGCCTCGACGGCGGCGTCCGAGCTGAGCGTGACGACGGTGCCGTGCGCCGCGCGCAACGCGGGCAGCAGGGCCTGGGTGAGCTGTAGCGGCCCCAGGACCGTGGTCTCCAGGACCGCGCGCAGGGCGTCCGCGGGGTAGTCGGCGAGGTGCGGCAGCGGGGACGGGCCGAGCTCGCCCGCGTTGTGCACCAGCAGGTCCAGCTCGGGGACGGCGAGCGCCGGGCCCAGCCCGGGATCGGTCACGTCCCCCGGATGCAGCTCGACGCCGGGCGTCGACCCGAGCTCCGTCCGCAGCCGGTCCCCGTCCCGGGCGCAGGCGATCACCCGGTGCCCGCGGGCGGCGAGGGCGCGGGTGAGCGCGAGTCCGAAGCCGGTGCCCGCACCCGTGACGACGGTGGTGTGTGTCATACACCCACCGTGCGACCTGAAGCCAGGTTCAGGTCAAGTGGTGCGGTACCTCCGCGGTTGCGGCGGAGGTACCGCGCCGGGTGGGGCTCAGAGCTGGTAGGTGGAGTTGATGATCGCGCCCTTGCGGGCGTAGTGGATCAGCGCGTCCTGGACGTCGAGGGGGTGGGTGGGGATGACGCCCTCGATGAGGTCCTCCTCGCGGGCGCCGTGCAGGGACAGCCCGAAGCGGCAGCAGTAGACCTTGCCGCCCTCGGCGATGAAGGTCTTGAGCGAGTTGTTGATGTTGTGTTCGCCGGGGAAGGCGGAGTTGCCGGTGGTGGGGAACCCGCGGGTGGCCAGGGCGTTGAGCGAGCCGGGGCCGTAGAAGTAGATCGCGGACTCGAAGCCCTTCCGCAGGGCGCGGGTGGCCTGCAGGATGGCCACGAAGCTCACCGAGGACTCGTGGGCGATGCCGTGGACGAGGGTGAAGTAGACCTCGCCGTTCTCGGCCTGGTAGTCGGGGAAGACCTTGGTGCCGCCGTAGATCGACGACCCCTCGGGCAGGGACGGGTGGGCGATCTCGGAGAGGGACTGCTTCTCGAGGTCGGTCAGGTCGGCCATGGGTGCGGTCCTCCGGAAGGTGGTGTCAGGCGACGGTGCGGGGGGTCTGCCAGTCCTCGTCGGCCGGGCCCGTCTCCCTGCGGGCGGCCTCGGGGAACGTGCTGGTGGGAGTGCCGGCGAGCCATTCGAACCCGTCGGACACCGCCCGTCCTACCTCGACGATGCGGTCGAGCAGGTACTCGGCGTCCGCGGCGACGCCTGCGAAGCGGCCGGAGCCCCAGGTGTGCTGCCAGGGCAGGCCGAGGAAGTACAGGCCGCGGCGGCTGGTGACGCCGCGGTCGTGCGTGGGGTGGCCCCTGCCGTCGAACACGGGGAGCTCGATCCAGCGGTCGTCCCGGCCGAACCCGGTGGACCAGACGACCGCGGAGATGCCGGCGAGGTCCAGCTCGGCGGGGTCCTCGGCCTCGGGGCCCGGTGCCCACACCGGTGCCCGGCGCTCCTCGGCGGGCGCGTCGATGCCCCGGCTCTCGATCCAGGCGTCGATCGAGTCCTTGATCCCTTCGGCCACGGCGTCCGCCCCGTCGAGGTTCGCGCGCAGGTCCGCGCCGAAACGCGCCCGCCCGTGCGCGACGCCGAGCAGCCGTCCGTGCAGGACCATGCCCTCGAGGGCGAAGCGCCGCAGGTCGATGTCCCGGCCGCCGTCCCGCCCGGTGACGTAGTGGTTCGTCTTGTGCCGCACCGCCTCCGCGTCCGCGAACTCGGCGATGCCCTTGGTGTAGGTGCCCATGTCCGACAGCCACGCCACGCAGTCCCGGCCGCGGTAGAAGCGGGCGACGCGCGGCGCGGTGCCGGTGGCCAGGTGCACCGTGCGGCCGGCGAGGTGCAGGTCCTCGGCGATCTGGCAGCCGGACTGCCCGGTGCCGACCACCAGCACGGCCCCCTGCGGGAGCTGCTCGGGGTTGCGGTACTGCGCGGAGTGCAACTGCACCACCGAGTCCGGCAGCCGCTCGGCCATCCGCGGGGTGCGTGGGACCTGGTAGGGCCCCGTCGCGACGACGACCTGGTCCGCGGTGAGCGTGCCGTGGTCCGTCGCGACCTCGAAGGCCCCGTCGGCCCGCCCGCGCAGCGCCGTGGCGGCGACGCCCTCGACCAGCGGTGCCGCGAAGGACCGGGCGAACCCCTCCAGGTACGCGAGGATCTCGTCCCGGGCCATGAAGCCGTCCGGGTCGGGGCCGTCGTAGCCGAAGCCCGGCAGCGCGCACTGCCAGTTCGGGGTGACCAGACAGAACGAGTCCCAGCGCCGGGTCCGCCACTCGTGACCGATCCGCTCGCGCTCCAGCACGAGGTGCTCGACGTCCGCCTCGGCCAGGACCCGGCTCATCGACAGGCCCGCCTGCCCGCCGCCGACCACGACGACGGGCCGGTGCACGCCGTCGAGCTCGGGTTCCGCCACGTGGAGCAGTGAATCGGCTCCCCGTGATCGGGGTGTTTCCTCCGGAAAACGCCGTCGTTAGGGCGTGTTGCCCGCCCGTTGCCGTCGCCCGAGCTTCGAGTGGGTCCGCCCGTAGAGCGCGTACACCACGAAGCCGATCAGCATCCAGACCAGGAACCGCAGCCAGGTCTCGACGGACAGGTTCAGCATCAGCCAGAGACACGCGAGCACGGACAGGATCGGCACGAGCGGCACCCACGGCGTCCGGAAGGCGCGGTGCAGGTCCGGGCGGGTGCGCCGCAGGATGACCACGCCGACGGAGACCAGCACGAAGGCGAACAGCGTGCCGATGTTGACCATCTCCTCCAGCGAGCCGGCCGGGAAGAACGTGGCGACGAGCGCGACGACCGCGCCGACGAGGACCGTCGCCCGGACCGGGGTGCCGTGCTCACCGGTCCTCGCCAGCGTGCCGGGGAGCAGGCGGTCCCGGGACATCGCGAACAGCACCCGGATCTGCCCGAGCATCAGCACCATGACGACCGTGGTGAGGCCGACCAGCGCCCCGACCGAGATCACCGCCTCGGCCCAGGTCACGCCGAGCTCGCCGAACGCGGTGGCGAGCGTGGAGTTCTCGTCCAGCTTCGTGTAGCTGACCATCCCGGTGAGCACGAGCGCGACGGCGACGTACAGCACCGTCACGATCGCCAGCGAGCCGAAGATGCCGCGCGGCAGGGACCGCTGCGGGTCCTTGGTCTCCTCGGCGGTCGTCGCGACGACGTCGAACCCGATGAACGCGAAGAACACCAGGGAGGCCGCGGCCAGCAGGCCGTAGATGCCGTAGGTGCTGCTCGCGCCGCCGCCGAACACCGACAGCAGCGACTGTGTGAACCCGGACTTCCCCTCGCCGCCGGACGCCGCGGGCGGGACGAACGGGGTGTAGTTCGCGGCCTTGACGTACCCGATCCCCACGATCACCACGAGCAGCACGATCCCGACCTTGATGATCGTGAAGACCGCGCTGACCCGGCTGGAGAGCTTGGTGCCCAACGCGAGCAGCGTCGTCAGGATCGCGACGAGCAGCAGCGCGCCCCAGTCGAACGCGAAGAACCCGCCGAGGGAGAACGACGTGGGCACGTCCAGCCCCATCGTGCCGAGCACCGTGTGCAGGTACTTCGACCAGGACTTGGCGACCACGGCGGACCCGACCGCGAACTCCAGCACCAGGTCCCAGCCGATCGTCCAGGCGACGAGCTCGCCGAACGTGGCGTAGGAGAACGTGTACGCGCTGCCCGCGACGGGGACGGTCGAGGCGAACTCCGCGTAGCAGAGCGCGGCGAGCCCGCACGCGATCGCGGCGATCACGAACGCGACCGACACCGACGGCCCGGCGACCGTGCCCGCGGTGCTCGCGGCGAGGGTGAAGATGCCCGCGCCGACGACCACCGCGACCCCGAAGACGATCAGGTCCCAGGTGGTGAGGTCCTTGCGCAGCCTGGTGTCCGGCTCGTCGGTGTCCTCGATGGACTGCTCGACGGACTTGGTGCGCCAGATCCCCCGCCGGATGTCCTGGGTGGTCATGCCGCGGAGGTTACGACCGCGTCCACTAGGCCGCAGCGTGAGCGCGGGCCACCTCGGGGTTGCGGATCTCCCCGGCGTGGGTGTTCAGGCCCTGGGCCAGCGCCGGGTCCTCGGCGAGCGCCCGCTCCCAGCCCTTGTCCGCCAGCGCCAGCGCGTACGGCAGTGTCACGCTGGTCAGGGCGTGCGTGGAGGTGTGGGGCACCGCACCGGGCATGTTGGCCACGCAGTAGAAGACGGTGTCGTGCACCCGGAACGTCGGGTCGGCATGGGTGGTGGGGTGGGTGTCGGCGAAGCAGCCGCCCTGGTCCACGGCGATGTCCACGAGCACCGCGCCCGGCTTCATCCGGGCGACCAGCTCGTGGGAGACCAGGATCGGGGCCTTCGCACCCGGCACCAGCACGGCGCCGATCACCAGGTCGGCGTCCAGCACGGCGGTCTCCACGGCGAGCGCGGTGGAGTGCACGGTCTCGACGCGGCCATGGTACTGCGCGTCGATCCGGCGCAGCGCGTCCACGTTCAGGTCCAGCACGGTGACCCGCGCGCCCATGCCGACGGCGATCTGGGTGGCGTGCGACCCGGAGACCCCCGCGCCCAGCACGACGACGTGCGCGCGCGGTGCCCCAGGCACCCCGCCCATGAGCACGCCGCGTCGATGGTCGGCTCCGCCTCCGCGACGGTGGTCGGCTCCCGCGCTCATCAGGTGGTACGCACCGACCTGCGCGGCCAACCGGCCGGCGACGTCGCTCATCGGGGCGAGCAGCGGCAGCCGCCCGTCCGCGGTGCGGACGGTCTCGTAGGCGATGCCGGTGGTGCCCGCCCGCAGCAGCGCGTCCGTGCAGGCCCGCGAGGCGGCGAGGTGCAGGTAGGTGAACAGCGTGAGGTCGGACCGCAGCCGGTGGTACTCGGACTCGACGGGCTCCTTGACCTTGAGCAGCAGCTCGGCGCCCGCCCAGACCTCGTCCGCGTCCGCGCGCAGCTCGGCGCCTGCGGCCTTGAACTCCGCGTCCGGGATCGACGACCCGAGCCCCGCCCCCTGCTCCACGACCACCTCGTGGCCGTGCCGGGTCAGCTCGTGGACACCGGCCGGGGTGAGGGCGACCCGGAACTCGTGGTCCTTGACCTCGCGAGGAACGCCGATCCGCATGTCCTGCCCTTCCCGATCCGTCGGTGTCGGACCTCAGTATCGAAGAAAGAGTCGGAAGATCGCCATTCACGACAGAAGATTCTGTAGAGTTGCCCGATGCCCGAAGAATCCCCGGCACCGCCACCCGCACGCACCACGCCGCCGAACGATGTGCGGCTGGACGGGACGGACCGCGCGATCCTCGCCGAGCTGAAGCGAGACGCCCGGATCCCGAACAACGCGCTGGCCGAGCGCGTGGGCGTGGCGCCGTCGACCTGTCTGACCCGGGTCCGGGCGCTGCGCGAGCGCGGGGTGATCCGTGGCTTCCACGCGGACGTCGACCCCGCGGCGACCGGCCGGCCGTTGCAGGCCATGGTGTCCGTGCGGCTGCAGTCGGTGGCGCGGCGGCGGATGCGGGAGTTCGAGGACGTCCTCACCCGGCTGCCCGAGGTCCGGGCCTGCTGGTTCCTGGCCGGGGAGGACGACTACCTGCTGCACGTGGCTACGGCGGACTCCGCGGCGATCCGGGACTTCGTGGTGGCGCTGAACTCCCGCGAGGAGGTCGCCAACACCCGGACGAACCTGATCTTCGAGGAGGTCAGGAGGTGACGGGGGTGCGATCGAGGTCCGGCTCCAGGTAGATGACCCGGGCCTCCGGCACGGCCGCGCGCACGCGGGCCTCGGCCTCGTCGATCGCGGTGGCCACGCCCTCCAGCGGCAGGCCGGGGGTGAACCCGAGCTTCGCCGCGACCATCAGCTCCTCGGGGCCCAGGTAGAGGGTCTTGATGTGGATGACCCGCTCCACCACCGAGCCCGCCTCGAGCTCGTCCATGATCTTCCCGACGACCGGGGCGGTGGCCCCCTCGCCGATCAGCAGGCTCTTCATCTCGATGATCAGGATGATCGCGATGACGCCGAGCAGGGTGCCGATGCAGACCGTACCCACCGCGTCCCACGCCGGGTCGCCCGTGAGCACCGTCAGGCCCACGCCGAGCAGCGCGAACACCAGGCCGACGAGCGCGCCGGTGTCCTCCAGCAGCACCACCGGGAGCTCCGGCACCTTGGCCTGGCGGATGAACTGCCACCAGGTGCTCGTGCCCTTGAGCGGGCGGGACTCGTGCATCGCCGTGCGGAAGGAGAAGCCCTCCAACCCGATCGCGATCACCAGGATGACGACCGCGACGATCGGGGAGCTCAGCTCCTCCGGCTCCTGCAGCTTGTGGATGCCCTCGTAGATCGCGAAGACCGAGCCGAGGGTGAACAACAGCAGCGCCACGACGAACGAGTAGAAGTAGCGGTCCCGGCCGTAGCCGAAGGGGTGCTCCGGGGTGGCGCGCCGCCTCGAGGTGCGCCCGCCGAGGAGCAGCAGTCCCTGGTTCGCGGTGTCCGCCACCGAGTGCACGGCCTCGGCCAACATCGACGACGACCCCGTGACCAGGAAGCCCACGAACTTCGCCAGCGCGATCCCCGCGTTCGCCCCGAGGGCCGCCAGGATCGCCTTCGTCCCGCCACCAGCAGACACGCACCCCGCCCCGTCCGTTTCGTCCCGCAGTGAACGGTCGGGACTATAGAGCGTCCGAGGCCAGGTACAGCCGGGTGCCCGGAGCCGCGCTCTCGATCTCCACGCCGCGATCGCCGTCGCCCAGGAACACCGCACCGCCCTTCGCCAGCTCCACGGCGGCCTCCCCGGACCGCACGCACGCCTTGCCCGCGGTGCACAGCAGGATCCGGGCGCCCGCGTCCGGGACCGCGAGGCGGCCGGTCAGGCCTTCGGGCCCCTCCCAGGAACGCAGCAGGAACTCCTCGGCGGGGGTGTCGTAGCGGCGCCACTCCCCCTCCGGGTTCCCGGCGTGGACCGGCGGCGGGCCCGCGGAGAAGTCCAGCACCCGCAGCAGCTCGGGGACGTCGACGTGCTTGCTGGTCAGTCCGCCGCGCAGCACGTTGTCCGAGTTCGCCATCAGCTCGATGCCCGCGCCCTGCAGGTAGGCGTGCAGGTTGCCCGCGGGCAGGTAGGCGGCCTCGCCGGGGTGCAGCACCACCCGGTTGAGCAGCAGCGCCGCCAGCACCCCGGCGTCCCCGGGGTACCGCTCGGACAGCTCCAGGGTGGTGCGGGCCTCCAGCACCCAGTCCTCGCCCGCCGCCGCCAGCGCGACCGCACCCTTCTGCAGGGCCGGGACCAGCTCGTCGAGCATGGACTGGGGCAGGGTGATCCAGGTGGTGAACAGCGCCCGCAGCCCGTCGGGGCCGGGCTGGCCTGCCAGCAGGTCCACATGGGCGCCGAGCTCGGGGACGTCCAGCGCCCGCAGCAGCGCGAGGGTCTCCACGGGCTCGCGGAACCCGACGAGCGCATGGAACTCGGTGAGCGCGCAGATCAGCTCGGGCTTGTGGTTGGGGTCCTTGTAGTTGCGGTGCGTGGCGTCCAGCGGGATGCCCGCCGAATTCTCCCGTGCATACCCCTCCTGCGCCTGCTCGAGACTCGGGTGCGCCTGCAGGCTCAGCGGCTCCTCGGCCGCGAGCACCTTGAACAGGAACGGCAGCGTGCGCGCCCAGCGCTCGGCGCGCTCCGGGCCGAGCTGGGCCTCGGGTGCGGCATTCAGCACGTCCAGCAGGGACGCGCCGCCCGCCACCCGGGACGGGTCCCCGGGGTGCGCGCCCAACCACAGCTCGGCCTGCGGGTGCGGGCTCGGGACCGGCTCGCCGAGCAGCTCGGCGATGACCGTGCGCGAACCCCACGCGTACGGCCGCACCGGGTTCTCCAGCAGCTCCAACAGACTTCCTCGCTTCTGTGCGCCGCCTTCTCAGGCGGGCTCGATGGTGCGGGTCGCCAGACCCAGGTAGACGGCCGCGACGTCGAGCCGCGAGGCGAGGAGGGCCGCGCGCAGCAGCGCGGCGTCCTTCGTGCCCCGGGGGATCTCGTCCACGGGATGGTGCAGGTCCGCGGGCCAGCCGCGGCCGGTGCGGCGCACCGCGACCTGGCCGGGCGCCTCCTCGCCGGTCGCCAGCAGCACGACGCGCACGGGGGGCGCGTCCGGGCCCGGGTCGTCGAACGGGTCCCGGAAGACGTCCTCCCCGCGGTCCGCGAGGTCCACGGCGCGCCGCAGCCCGGTCGCCGTGGCGGCCTGCGCGATGTCCGCCGAGTGCGCGACGACGCCGGCGTGGGTGGCCAGCGCGGTCGCCCCGTGCCCGGCGACGGCGGTCGCGGCGGGATCGGTGCCCCACAGCAGCGGGGTGTGCTCGGCCAGCCGCAGCGCCAGCGACTTGGCCGGGTTCATGAACGGCTCGTGGCCGGGCTGGTTGCGCTCCGCCTCGGCGTCCAGGGCGTCCGCCAACGGGTCCAGCGACGGGTCCACCCCGCCGGGCCAGAGCCCGAGCGCGGACACCACACACAGCCCGACGGCGAGCGCGCGCGGCAGGTCCAGCGCGGGCGGCACGGGCACGCGCGGCTCCACGAACCGGGCGCGACCGGCGCCCGCGCTCGCCACGGGCCCCTCCGCGGGCGCGGACAGGACCACCTCCGCGCCCCGGCCCACCGCCCGGGACACGGACTCGGCGAGCTCGGTGTCCTCCGGATCCGCGGACTGGGCCACCACGACGTCCAGCGGGCCGATCCACAGCGGGACCAGGTCGGTGATCACGTACGGGACCGGGAACCGCGGCCCGAGCAGGGCGCCGAGCAGCTCGGCGGCCGCGCCGGACGAGCCCGGGCGGCGCACCATCACCAGCGCGCGGGGCCGGTGGCCCGCCAGCGCGGCCAGGCCGGCGTCCGCCGCGGCCTGCGCGGCCGAGCGCACCTGCGCCCCGGCCGTCGCGGCCGCCCGCAGCACACCGGCGGTGTCCGCGACGGCGAGCGCGGCGGGATCGGCGAGCAGGGTGTCGTCCAACACGGGGGTCACCCGGCCGAGTCTGGTTCGGCGGGCTCCGCACGCTCCGCCTCCGCGCCGATGGTCGGCTCCGCACGCTCCGCCTCCGCGCCGATGGTCGGCTCCGCACGCTCCGCCTCCGCGCCGATGGTCGGCTCCGCACGCTCCGCCTCCGCGCCGACGGTCGGCTCCGCCTCTGTCAACAGGAGCACGGGGATCCCGTCGACGATCGGATAGCGCCTGCCGCACGCCGTGCACACCAACTGCGCCTGCGCTGCGTCCGTGGTCGGCTCCGCGCGCTTCGTCTCCACGCGCAGCGGGGCGTGATCCTCGGCCGGGCAGGCCAGGATCTCCAGGAGTCGGGGGTCGAGAGCCGGGGGCGTGGCGGCGGGCATGGGTCTCCTCACGTGTCCTGTCCGTGAATGCTGCCAGGGCGACCGTCCGCGCGCCGGATCCGTCCGGGCGTACCTGGTCGGTGGCGGGGCGCTCAGGCGCGGACGATCGACAGGACCTCGTCCCGCAGGGCGGCCACCGCGGCGGGATCGGCCGCCTCGACGTTCAGCCGCAGCAGCGGCTCGGTGTTCGAGGCCCGCAGGTTGAACCACGAGCCGTCCGGGAGCGAGAAGGTCACGCCGTCCAGCTCGTCCACCTCGGCACGCGGGAAGGCCGCGCGGACGGCGGCGACCCGCTCGGCCTGGTCCGCGACCGTCGAGTTGATCTCGCCGCTGGCGGAGTACCGCTCGTAGGCGGCCATCAGCTCGGACAGCGGCTTCGGCTGCTCCCCGAGCGCGGCCAGCACGTGCAGCGCCGCGAGCATGCCGGAGTCGGCCTTCCAGAAGTCCTTGAAGTAGTAGTGCGCGGAGTGCTCGCCACCGAACACCGCGCCGGTCTCGGCCATCGTCTGTTTGATGAACGAGTGCCCGACCCGGGTGCGCACCGGCTGCCCGCCGAGCTCGCGGACGAGCTCCGGGACGGCCCGCGAGGTGATCAGGTTGTGGATGATCGTGGCGCCGGGGTGCTTCGCGAGCTCGCGCGCCGCGACCAGCCCGGTGATCGCGCTGGGGCTGACCGGCTCGCCCCGCTCGTCGACGACGAAGCAGCGGTCCGCGTCCCCGTCGAACGCCAGACCGAGGTCCGCCCCCTCGGCGACGACCTTCGCCTGCAGGTCCACGAGGTTCGCCGGGTCCAGTGGGTTGGCCTCGTGGTTGGGGAAGGTGCCGTCCAGCTCGAAGAAGAGCGGCACGACCTCCAGCGGGAGCCCACCGAGCACCTCGGGCACGGTGAAGCCGCCCATGCCGTTCCCGGCGTCCACCACGACCTTGAGCGGGCGGATCCCGGTGAGGTCCACCAGTCCCAGCAGGTAGGCGGCGTAGTCCGCGACCATCGCTCGCTGCTCGACCGTGCCGCCGCCTGGGCCCTCGGGGACGCCCCGCTCGACGGCCTCGCGCAGCGCCGCGAGCCCGGTGTCCTGCCCGATCGGGGTCGCCCCCGCCCGACAGAGCTTGATGCCGTTGTACTGCGCGGGGTTGTGGCTGGCGGTGAACATCGCGCCGGGCACGTTCCGCGAGCCCGCGGCGAAGTAGAGCATGTCCGTGCTGGCCAGGCCGATGTCCAGGACGTCGAGCCCCTGCGCGGTGACGCCCTCGGCGAACGCGCCCGCGAGCTCCGGGCTCGAGTCCCGCATGTCGTGGCCGACGGCCACCGTGGTGGTGTCCCGGTTCTCGGCGCGCAGCAGCCGCGCCAGCGCCGCGCCGAACTCGCGCACGGTGGCGGCGTGCAGCTGCTCACCGACGACACCGCGGACGTCGTAGGCCTTGACGATCTGGCTCAGATCCACCTCGGGCACGGGTCCGAACCCTAGCGGCCCGCCCGACGGCGCCCGGCGGTGGTCGTCCGACCGGTGACGAACGGTGACCGGCCCGTCAGCCCTCCGGGGGAGTCGGCAGGACTCTCAGGTGTCCCCGGCGGCCGGTCCCCGCGCCCGGCCCGGCCGTGATGTCCACCGCGGCCTCGATCGGGCGGTCCGCCCGGCCCGCCTCGCGGACGGCCTCGGCGAGGGCGGTCAGGTCGTCGTTCGTGTGCTGCGGCGGGGCGAACTCGCCCTCGAACCGCACGACCTCCCAGCCCCGCGGGGCGGTGAGCCGGTGCGCGTGCGCGGTGCAGAGGTCGTAGGTGTGCGGCTCCGCCTGCGTCGCCAGCGGCCCGACGACCGCGGTCGAGTCGGCGTAGACGTAGGTGAGAGTGGCCACCGCGAGCTCGGTGCAGCCGCTCCGCGAACACCTCCGGACACTCAGCACGTCCGGAACGATAACCCTCGGGGCCCTCGGTTCCGCGCCGCGACGCGCCCGCGTCTCGGGTCGGTATGCGCACCGCGCCCGCCCGCCTACCATTCGTCAGGTGTCCGCATCGCCTCCCGCCGCGCGCCGTACGCGCCCCTCCCCCCGCCGTCGTGACCGGCGGGGTCGGGGCCTGCGCGGCCTGCTGTACCCGGTGACCACGCCCTCGTTCAAGACGCGCGCGGAGCGCTTCGACGCGCGGGTGCTGGAGGCGCTGGAGCCGATCGAGCTGCGCTGGGGGCAGGAGCTGGTGGACCTCGACCTCGCCGTGGACGAGGTGCCCGAGGTGCGGCAGACCTCGCCGGAGGAGGTCGTGTGGGGCTCCGGGGTGCTGGCGGACGCGGGCGTCCCGCTGGCGCAGCTGGTGCCGGCGGGGGTGGATCCCGACGGGCTGCCCTCGCGGGCGCGGATCGTGCTCTACCGGCGGCCCTTGGAGGCGCGGGCGCGCGGGGGCGCCGATCTGGGCGAGCTGCTGCACGAGGTGCTGGTGGAGCAGGTCGCGGAGTACCTGAACGTCGAGCCCGACGCCATCGACGGCGGGGCGAGCGGGGAGTAGCCTCCCCAGGCCCACCGACCCGGCGCCGCCGCGAGCGCGCCGGGTGGTGCTCCCTAGATCGCTGCCCGGCGCAGCCTGCGGCGCTCCCGCTCGGAGAGGCCGCCCCAGATGCCGAACCGCTCGTCCTGTGCCAGGGCGTACTCCAGGCACTCGGCCCGCACCTCGCACCCCGCGCAGATGCGCTTGGCCTCGCGGGTGGAGCCCCCCTTCTCGGGGAAGAACGCCTCCGGGTCCGTCTGCGCGCACAGGGCGCGTTCCTGCCAGTCCTGCTCACCATCGTCCCGGCCGTCGAGGAGGGTTCCCCGCTCGACCAGGGTGTCGATCAGCCGCAGCCCCTCGTGCGGGCCGCTGCCGATCGGGTCCGGGACGCCCCCTGCGTCCCCGAGCGTGCCCGTCCCTGTCTCGAACCTCCCAGCGACGAACACGGTGTCCGTGAAAACGTCCACTCGCCCACCTCCCCGCGCCCGGCGAATGACACCGACGTAAGTACAGCGGTGCAACCCCCTTTCCCGCAACCCGAGACTGCCGACCGGGTGACGGCGTCCACACCATCGGTCGCCCGTTCGGCACAATGGGTCGAGTGCGCTCCGTGCCGACCCGAATAAGCCCGTGGTTCCTGCTACTCGTCGCCGTGACCGTGGTGGGTGCGGTGCTCTGTGTGATCGGTACGCCCTCGGCCGTCGAGGGGTCGTCGTTGACGCTGCTCACGGCTGGTGTCGTGCTGCTGGTGCTCGGCGGCTGGTGCGTGTCGCTGTGCCTGCACGAGTGGGGCCACGCGTACTCGGCGCACCGCGGCGGTGACCAGGGGATCGAGAACCGCGGCTACCTCACGCTGGACATCCGCCGCTACGCGAACGTGGGGCTGTCCTTCGTCCTGCCGGTGGTGTTCCTGTTGCTCGGCGGCATCCCGCTGCCCGGCGGCGCCGTGTGGGTCAACCAGTGGGCGCTGCGCTCGCGCGGGGTGCGCTCCTTCGTGTCCTTCGCCGGACCGGCGATGAACCTGGTCATCGGGGTGCTGCTGAGCATCGCGGTGATCTTCGTCCCGATGAGTGAAGGACTGGCCGTCGGGCTCTCCTGCCTGGCGCTGATCCAGATCCTGGCGTTCGTGCTGAACATCCTGCCGATCCCGGGGCTGGACGGATACGGGGTGATCGAGCCGTGGCTGTCCCCGGCCGCCCAGCAGCTCGGCGCGAGGGTCCGCCCCTGGGCCCCGCTGGTGCTGTTCGTGCTGGTCCTGGGTGTGCCGGGGGTGTCCGGCGCGTTGTTCGTGGTCGGCCAGTTCCTCTTCAGCGCGGTCGGCGGGGACGCGCAGTACGCCGAGCTCGGCTACCGGCTGCTGCTGTTCTGGCGCCGGTGATTAGACCACCGAACGGAGCAGTGACTGCGCCGAACGGGGTGACGACCTTCCGGCGCTCGACCGGGCCAGCTCGACCATCGTCGGAACGGTGTCCGCGTCCGGCGGGAGGTCGTCGAGCGGCCACCAGCGCAGGTCCGCCGACTCGTCGCTGATCACCGGGACCGCGCCGGCGGGCGCCCGCACCAGGTAGCGGACGTCCAGGTGCCGGGTCGGGACCCCGAGCGAGCACGTGACGGGATGGACGTCGATGTGCAGCGGGTGCTCGGC
>Ga0207641_10001141_pt1 | contig 26657 bp, 26 predicted proteins | sample KBSSwiS62_FD_184306 | JGI IMG/M metagenome (GOLD analysis project Ga0207641, IMG submission 184306) | Switchgrass rhizosphere microbial communities from Kellogg Biological Station, Michigan, USA - KBS Switchgrass S6-2 (SPAdes) (version 2) | ecosystem: Host-associated > Plants > Roots >... | reverse complement strand
GCCAGCCCAGATTCCCATCTGTGAGAAACTTTTGAGCGCCCATGAATAAGACGCAGCGCTTCACACTCGCGGCCACAGGCCTCGGCCTCTTCATGATCTATCTGGACGCGTTGATCGTGAACGTTGCGTTGCCCGCCATCCAGTTGGACTTCAAGGTGGGCGAGGCGGGACTGCAGTGGGTGGTCACGGCCTACAGCCTCGGGATGGCGATTGCGATCATGTCGGCCGGGGCGGCAGCGGACATCTACGGGCGCCGCAAGCTCTACCTCGCCGGCGTCGCTATTTTCACGGCGGCCTCCGGGGGGTGCGGCCTGGCACCCTCGCTCGATGTTCTCAACTTCGCGCGCGCGGTCCAAGGGGTAGGGGCAGCGATGGTCAACGTAACCTCGCTAGCGCTGGTGAGCGCGGCGTTTCCCGATCCGAAGGTGAAGGCCTGGGCGATCGGTATCTGGACCGCGATCGCAAGCACGGCCATCGGGATCGGGCCGACGCTCGGCGGCTTCATGGTGCAGCAGACTGGCTGGCCCTCGATCTTTATGGTTAACGTTCCCGTCGGGATCGTCATCTTGGCCCTGACGTGGGGATTCGTGGTGGAGTCGCGGGACGAGCGCCCGCGCAGGTTCGACATCCCCGGGCAGCTTCTCTTCATGATGGCGGTCGGGGCTTTTGCGTTTGCCGTGATCGAAGGTCCCCAAGCCGGCTGGCTATCGGGTGAGATCCTCACGCTCTTCGTGGTCGCGGGGGCGGCGCTGGCGGCATTTATTTTCTGCGAGCGCAGGAGCGTGGACCCGATGATGGACCTGATGCTGTTCGGCGACCGGACGTATTCCCTCGCGATTATCACGATCTTCGCCGTGTTGTTCGCCACATACGGGATGTTGCTCGTGGTCACCCAGTACCTGCAGAACGTTCGCGGTTTCTCTCCCACCGATGCCGGGTTGCTGCTGTTGCCGTACAGCGCGAGCATGATGATCGTGTCGCTGACAGCGGGGAAACTCGTGGGTGTGATCGGCTCGCGGCGGCTGATTCTCCTCGGCCTCGCGTCGCAGATCGTCGGATGCGGTGTCCTGATCGCGGGACTGCGGGCGGGCACCATGATCGTCGGCGCCGGCCTCTTGTTCGTAGGAGTGGGAGTCGGATTGTGCCTGACGCCGATTACTTCGCTCGCGATGACGGCAGTGCCAGCCGCGCGCGCGGGAATGGCATCGGGCATCATGAGCGTACAGCGCGCGCTTGGTTCCACCGTCGGGTTCGCCGTGCTCGGATCGATCCTCGCTGGAGTACTGACGACGACTCTCAATGACCACCTCGCCGGCGCCCTCCCGGATGCAACCGAGCGCAAGGCAGTCGCCGCGACAATCATCCGGAACGCGAACCCGCGTGCTTACGCTGCCGAGATCGGACCCGGTCGGCCGATCCAACATGTCGATGCCGCGATACAGAAGGCGATGCTAGCGGCTGCCGACAGCGACTTCATCGAGGGCATCCGCTTCAGCCTTGCGACGGCCATGGTATTACTCACCCTCGTCCTCGCGGCCGACTTCGCCAGGTTTCCCCGCGGCAAAGGCGCCATCGCGGACGCCGAACAGCTGGCCCGCAACAAGACGCCGCGGAGGTGAGTTGGTCAATTGTCCCGATCAGGCGATTTCATCAACAACCCGCGCTTTGAAATGCGGTTGCAGAAGACTCAAGGCTGTTGTGACCGCCACACCCATCAGGACAGCTGATAGGATACGGCTCCGATGTGCTTTCAAATGCATGGCTCAGAATTATGCGCCAACGGTCAACTGGCGTTAACAGGCGTTAGCACTCATTGACACCCCTGGGGAGTCTAGTAGGGGGGAGTGTAATGGCGATTTTCACCAGTTGTGCCATCGTAGCAACAGTTGAAAGCAGGACTCCGCGGCCACATTACCAAGCCGCTGAAGCTCAAGAGCATCGCTGATGCTCTGGCTTACCTCTTTCCTGGATTCCTGTCCTTGACTCGTGCTGCGCGACCACGGCTTCCAGAGTAAGGCTTGTTCCCAGTCAACCTCCGCATGGCCTTTCGATACTTCTCTTGGCAAGGGTCGCAGTGGTATGCGTAGTGCTTCCGTTTTTTCCCGCAGATCGCGCATCGGCCCACCCGGAGTTTCGCTATTTGCCATCTTCGCTGCTTTGAAACCTTGGCTTTTGTCATCTCTGGGAGAGAGTAACAGACACCACCGCCAGAGAATCGTTTTTGGGTTATTGTGGCACCGTCAATAAGTGAAGTGGCGATTTATCTTCACTTGACCATCTCGTAGAGTTTTACTCATCATGTCAGAACGCGAGATGTACAAGAAGATTAAGACTGCGATCATCCTCCTTTTCGGCTGCTTCACGCTGCTGGGTTGCGACAATAAAGTGTCTGATCCGACGCTCAAAAAAATGCTTGCCACTAAACGGGATCAATTGGCGCGGCTTGTGCAGATGGCAAACGAAGATCGCCACATCACTCGTATAGACTTCGACTATTCCAGCTCAACCCTTCCGACCCAGCATTGGAATGAATATCGTTCCCTGTTTAGAGAGGTGGGAATTAAGAGCGGTTTAGCGCGGAGCGAGGATTTCCCTGCGGTTATCTTCTTCTGGGTTGATTGCAGTGGGTCCGCCCTGGATATGGACTGCAAAGGCTTGGCATATTCTGAGACGCCTCCGTCGCACTTCAAAAACAGACTCGACTACGCTCCTGGAGTCTTTTTCGAGCCTGTCTCAGGAGAGTGGTACTTGTTTCGTGATGTCAGATGACTCTCTTCGGCAGCAAGTGCCAAAGTGTCAACGAGTGATATGGCGATTTTTCACCAACTATTTCGGAGGCTAGAACCTTCGCGCTCACTGCATGTCAGTAACTCTATGAGGTAGAAGCTGATTAGGGCTGTTGCGGACCTGCTGCACGGCGGCGACTGGGGACAAACGCGAAAGACGCGCTGCCTGTGAATACGCCGGCTCTCTCCTGCGACAGAAAGATGTGGCAAAATGTTGGAATCTTTATGGGCAGTAGACGTTTGAATGATCGTATTTTAGGACTCTGTGAGCAGGCCATAATCACGCCAGCCGGGTCGGAGTTGAATCAGATATTTCGCGAACTCCATGCCGCTTTGGGCGAACACAACTCTCGGCTGAGAAATACTGCGCTCACCCCGCTGCCGAACCGACGTAAGCCGAATCAGAGTGAAGGCCAAACATCCTCTACCCACGCAGGTCGCTGGGTCCTGTAAGCCATTTTGGTCTAATAAAGTTATGGCGTAGCCGGTAAAGAGTGACACGATAATTTCGCACGACGGTTGATGACAAGCGTTCTCACCAGGTTGCGCCGTTTGCTCGCAAACTCCGGTCAATTAGTGTAATGGCAATTTTGCAACTGTTACCTCGACGACCCGCATTCCCTGCTCGAGTCCGTTTGTGCAAACTGCGATGCTGCCGCAGTGATTCCCGCGCTCTGCTAGCCTATCCCTATGCAGCAGCCCGTCAGAGAGCGCATCGGAAGGTTGCGCGAAGAAATAGCACAAATTAGAGAAGCGAACCGCTTGTACTTGCAAGGCGGCAAGAAGATACAGGGCGGCGCAGCGGATCAAGAACGTCGACTGCAAAGATTGCAGGAAATCCTAGACGAGCTAGTGGCATTGACAGACTGGAAAAAGCCGTGAGAGGGCGTCACTGCTAAATCGGCGATGTTGGTGAAATGGCGATGTTACGCCGACTACCTGGGTGTAGATTGAACAGCGACCCTCCACTCGATCAATTTCGTGACGAATCCCCAGACTATGCAGAACACCTCAGGTTAGTTCCGCAATTGGTGTCCCCCAACAACGGTCTGTCACTTCTGACAGAGTGACGCCAGAAAGCAGAGTGTTCTAATCGGCCCCATTGTAGAGTGCAAACGCCAACGCGTCATACAAACTAAAGAGCAATCATGAAGCTTGTGCTGGGGCACGATCGTGTGTCATTAGGTCGGAAATCTATGGTGTTCAGCTCTCACCATCGGCAGCTCCTGACTAGTCTCCAGCACATAATCCGCACTTGCGGTAACCCTGGATCAACCGCACCAAAAGGCCAAGGGGCGCACGTCGACATCGAGATGTTGATTTGAAGTGAGTACCAAGTGCGCGTAAGCTTTCGCCCATGAATTTCGCAAACAAACTTCAGACTATGATCGACGCCTATTGCATGGTGATGACAAATGAAAATTCTGCCAAGCAATGGGGACGCATTAAGGCAATTACAAGGACGATCTCGGCTGATACGCTGGAAGACACCATTGACCGCAGCGAGTTCAAAGTCGAGCTGCAATCCGGCGACGTTGTGATCGTCTCGGGCAGACAAATTATCGACATCAAACATGATTACTCGAAGGCAGGTTGAGTGATTGTTTATCGTAGCCACATACGAGCCCGGTCGGCACACAGCGATGCACTGGATGAGCTGCCATCCTTGAATAACGTCGATCTACTGGCCGGAGTGCCTTGCCACAGCCTCAGCCTTGGCGCTTCGAAGTTTGTTGATGGCGCTTATCAAGGCTTGAAGTTCTTCTGCATTCGCCTGGTTCAACGGTAATTCGTTCAGGCGCTTGGATACCGCGTCTTCCGCCGCAGCGATTTTCGAGGCAACGCGTGGGCTGTCAATTTCTAACATCGCGTGAACGAATATTTGTTGCCAAGGGGCTCCGTAGGATGGAGTGTTCATGGTCCCTTCTCCGTATGAGGCCCAACGTATGCCCGTGCGATTCAAGAGTCAAGCGCCAACCCCTGTTCTCAGGGTTTGTCACATCATCTCCCCGCGAAACTGGGCAGGAAATAGACTTGCGGCCAGAAGCTAGTCGTCTTGAGGACCACGCAATGTCCGACATCCGTTTGTGGCTCAAGAATCATCCTACAAGTACCAACGGTCTTGAGGCGCACTATGCCCGAGAACATTCGAGTACTTTTCGTTGATGACGACCCGACATTGAGACTGATCTGGTCTGCGATTCTGGCTGGCGAGGGATTCCAAGTGAGCACCGCTTCCACTGTTCCGGAAGCATTAAAGCTTATTACTGGAGAAACATATGACGTCCTCATTGCTGATTTGAATATTGGCCAGCCAGGCGATGGGTTTACCGTAACGAGTGCGATGCGCAGAGTACAGCCGAACGTGCTCACCATCATTTTGACTGGCTATCCAGCCTTTCAAGCCGCGTTGCGAGCAATTCACAATCAAGTAGACGACTTTTTGATCAAGGGCACCGACGCAAGCCAAGTCGTTAAAGCCATCCGTGAAAGTCTTGCACGCGACCGAAAACGCAATGTGATATTCACGGAACGACTACCTCAGTTCATCGCCCGCAACAAACAAGATATTGTTGAGGCTTGGTACCAAGCCGTGGACAAAGATCCGGAAATCAAACAGATTAAGTTGGAGAGACTCGAGCGGATCGATCATTTGCCCCAGGTCCTTGATGAACTTGTACGGCCGCCCGGTAATCAAGGTCCGAGTGGGCTGCAGGCGTCGCAAGACTCGGCGGCGAAGCACGGAGAGGTAAGGCAAAAACAAGGATATTCATTATCGATGTTGCTCGAGGAAACCAGACTCTTGCACCACGTCATCGCCCAATGCACCCAGCAACATTTGCAGAGTATCGATATTAGTAATTTGATTCCCGACCTTATCGAAATGGATGATCGACTGCATCAATCACTCAAGCATTCTCTGGAAACATTTTTGAAACGCAGCGGAATGCCAGATGCGGCGTAAATCCAGACAGACTCTTACGACGGGTCCGCGGTCTTGCTTCGACGCCAACCAGGTACAGAATCTTGGACGGTCCGCTCGATACACTTGGGAACGTCGTGAGAAGAGAGGCTGTTGGGTTTGTCAGGAACGCTCGCGGCGGCACTCGGCAAATGAATAGTGTCCGGATTTGCGGAAGGGCTGTCGACTTCTTTTTGAGCGCTCCCGGCGGAAATCATTAGGAACACCGTAACGCCCGGAACAACGTTTGCAAGAACCGGCAGCCATTGGAGATTCATGCCGGCACCCCAGCCGCGCAAGTGTGAACCGAGATATCTGATTGCGCAAATGTATTCTTTACTGTGCGATTTTGAACCATGCACGAGGTCGGCCCAGCGCATCCAACGCGACCTCGGCGGATGGTTTTCACTCGCGATGCGGAACTGCGACATGCAATTTCAGACGACTCTGCTTTCACCTCGGTGATGACGCCCAGACTCATTGTGACGACCACCGAAGGAACGACGTACCATAGCAGCTAAGCCGATGAGGCCGGTTCCGATCAGAGATAGAGTGCCAGGCTCTGGAACCGTAGTAATTGGAGTGCTCGAAGCAAATCCGGTATTCGGGCCGCAGCCTGCCCCGGATGCGGTACAGAAGTGCACCGCGACACCAGTAAACTGGCTGGCCGAGAGGCCTGACGCAGTGAGCACGAAAGTCAGAGAATCAGCACTGACCACTCCATTGGGAGCGCCTTTTATGTTGGCGTAGTCAAACGCGAAAGTGCCGAACTGACTGATGTTCTTCCCAGTGAAGAATTGCTTGAAGCTCAATCCGGTGAACCCGATCATTCCAGCGTTCCCTGTGACATCGCTGACGCTGGCAGCGGTCAGTCCGGAGATCCCATTGAAAGCGACATCGCCGCCCGGAAGCTTGAGTGAGAAGCCAGGATTCATCGTGATTGCTACTGTCACCTGATTGGCCCCTGTGTCGCTGATGGCAACCGTGCCAACAGATCCAGCAATCCCCAGATTGTTCGAGGTGAGGTCAAAGGTTATGGAATCAGCTCTTGCGGTGGAAACACAACAAATCAAGAGCAGGACCGCGATAGCCGCGATAGCCACGGTAGATTTTGCTGCGAAGACTCGCATGAGGGAACTCCGTTGCAAGAGTCCGAGGGCGCACCGTAGGGTTATGCACGGGAAGGGCCGCTCATCCTCGACTACAGGAAAAGAAAGTGTCACGCGCACTGTTACTTAGGAAGAAGTGCAGCGTCGGCTTAGCATCAGAGCGTGGAGGCGTGCTCCCTTTGCAGATCATGTGCAGAAAATTGCGTTGGGGGCGAACCGATCAGGGCCAACCACCACCCCACGTCGACCACTAGCACGCCATCGGGTCCATCCGCCGTTACGTAACCTTGACTGGCGTGCCCATCCCCGTTGTCGCAAACCGCGAACTGCATTTGTTGGAGAGAACGCCCGCGAATAGGAACAAATCGTAACTCATTTGCCGCATTCGGGTGTTATGAAGTAGAGCGGATTTGGGAACAATCTGTCAAAAATGTCCGCTATGCCTTGTACTAGATCTACCCGATTTTCCGGCCGTCCCCATGTGGGCACTATCTCAGAAATCAACGCCGTCTTGCATCGGCGTGGGTTGTCTCCGATACGTCCCTTTGGCCGAGGGGCTTTTTTCCCGTCGTTGTCGTGGTCTTCGGAAGGAGACGCAATGGCACCGGACAAGTTGCACCGACGATTTTCCTGGGAGCAGCAATACACCGAAACTCTTTTAGAGACTGACGCGGTACGCCTGGGGGCACGAGTCAAGACCCTGGAAGCAGCACTGTTGATGAGGCTGCTTGATCTGACGGGCGCCCCTGAAGACCAAAAAGAATCCAAGGCTGTCGAGGAAGCGTTACGCAATTTGGCCGCGCTGAAGCAAGAGCGAGGAATTGCCTGATACAGCTTTTACCTTGCCACTTTGGAGCCATGTACGACGGTGGTCTGGTCAGGCACAGTTGGGGTGCGCGCACTGAAGGAAAGCGTCTCGGAGGCGGCGGGAAGTCTAGGGGGACCACCTGCCGCTTCCGTTCAAAGACCTGCTGGGATTGCGACAGGATCTCAACATGAGCGAAGATGATTTATCCGACAAGGTAGTGGCACAATTGAAAAACGGCCCAGCAACGCTCACCGCACTAGCCACCACTCTCGATCGCCCTGTAGCTTTGCTCTTGGTTGTCTTGAAGGAATTGCAACGAGGCGGGTTTGCACAGATCAGGGACAGCAAGTGGTCACTGACGGAGGAGTACAAGCGTTTGATAGATCGCGCTGACCCGTTGTGAGCAGCATCGCTGACAACCGTCAATGACTGGTGTAGATTTCTACGACACGAGCGAAACCGCCGAGCGGTGGCTACACTGTGCCACTTCATCACTGCCGCTCGGTCTTCGAGGCAGTATGACCGACGACATCGACAATCGTTTGCGTCAACTCTGCGATATTGCAAAAGTTGAATACGGCCGCGACGAAATTAAGGTGCTCGCTCAAGAGATAGCGCGCTTGTTAGTGGAAAAGCTGAAGCGTCAGCCGCCGGATCGCAAAGCTGGATGAGATGTCTCCTCCACGTTCGAACAGCGAGGAAATGCACCATGGATCTGGAGATCGATTTGCCCGACCGGATTCTCAACCTCTTGCAGGCAAAGAAGTCTGGTTACACTACGACGCAAATTGCCAACCTCTGTCAGTGTCCCGAAGCATACGTCCTGGTTGCTCTGAAGAAACTCCTAGACGAAGGGCCATACGTCAACCAATCGAACGCAATCTGGACGCTGGTGGGAACCCTCTAGAACAAGAAGGCGACGGTTCTGATCAACGATGCGACATCAGGCCGCACCATGGGAACACTTTGTTGTTGCTCGGTCCAATCCCTCAATTCTAACCTTGAGGAGGCCAACTAACCAACAGTGAGCGACCTTATCTCTTGTTCATCGACTGCACACTTATTGATCAGCTCTTGAACTCTGGCACTTACTGTCGATTCTGCCAGGTCAATGCGCTTTGTTAACGTCTCGTCGTCCGTTGCAAGAATTGCCTCGAAGTAGTTCCGCTGTCAGTCATATTCCATGGCACACGCCTTTCGCCAACATACGAGGCACCATCCTCTTCGAGTGCGACGAGCTCCGGAAGCTGCTCAGCCGGAGCCTAACGCGGATCTCGCTCGCTTCACTTAGGCTTCACCTGTCCGTAAAGACGGTCATAGATCTCAGGATAGTACTTCCTAAGGCAGTCGGGACACACACCGTGGGAGAAGTCGGCCTCGCTGTGTTCATGGATGTACTTTTCCATTTGAATCCACGTATCCGCCTCGGTTTTGATTTGCTTGCAGTAGGAGCACACCGGCAAAATCCCACGGAGAATTTTGATTTCGTCCAGGGAGGTGCTCAGTTTCTTGTTGGTTTCCTCCAAAGACCGAATCGCCCCACGCCGCTGCGTTTCTAGCGAAGCGACAAGCATTGACACAGAGCCAAAGACGACTGCCCGGACAAGCCCGGCGACCGTAAAGTCCAGGATGTGGGGAGTGGGATCAAAGAACCAGTCAAAAATAAGAACCGAGAACAGCGCAGCACAAAGTCCTGCCGTCGCTCCGGCATATCTGGACGCAACGATGACCGCAGCCAGAAACAGCACGTCACGACTTTGGATATCGATCAGGGAGATAGGAAAAGTTAGCAGCGTGGCAACGAAAACGCTTGCCAGCACGATCGACGGCGCGCGCACCCTAGGATGCACGACGCGTTTTTCCTTTTGACTTAGCCCGTCTCTTGGTGGCCTTCTTGGGAGTGGATTTTCTGCGTATCCGTTCCGGCAGTTCCCTCGCCCCGGTTTCACGGTTCCACTCCTCGTAGGTCTCGTTTGAGATTTTTCCTTCTACGAGAAGCTGCGCAAATTTGCGCCTCTGAGCTTTGCTCTTGAACGGCATACGTGCGCTGTCATTTTACGCGTCTAGCATCCCGTGAACCACCTTGCAAATGACAATAAAAGTCGAGAACCGAGGGCTGAACGTGAGGAACACTTTGGTCTGCCAAACCCAACGTGTTCAGCGGTGAATCGCTTTAGATTTCCGGTGGTTGGTGTAGAGATTTGGTGCGCTGCCCGTCGTCAGCTTTGCGGGCGATGAGGAGGAAACCTTTGGCGGCGGCGTCTTTTTTAAGCGCCTCGAGGTGTGCGCGAGCCGTAGCCCTGTCCCCCGATTTCATTTTCATCTCAGCGAGCGCCAAGCGGGCTTCGAATTGATGCTGGCTCAGGCCAAGCTGCGTTGCTTCGGCAAGAACGCGCTCAAGATCCTGCGTTGCGTCCGCGTTTCGCTGCATTGCGGCGCGCGCGCGAGCAGCCCCAATTCGGAACTTAAATCGAGCCTCCGCATTTTGACTTCCCGCCGCAGCATTGGCCAGGCGATCTATCTCCTTTTCGGCTTCAGCGGGTCTGTCCTGCGCGAGCAGCGCTCTCACCAGCACCGCCTGCGCCACAAATTCGTTGTCAGCTAGCTTCTCCGTCTGGAACTCTTCGATTGCTTGACGTGCTGACCTTTCAGCTTCCCCAGGTTGCCTTTCTTCCATCTCCAGCTCGGCGAGTAAAACCCGACTCTCAGCCGCGGAGGCTTTCTCGCCGATCTCTTCCCGGATCTTTAGAGAATCCAAACATTGTTCTCTTGCCCTTGCCATCTCACCTTTCAGGAGGGACACACCAGCCAAGCCATACAAAGCATAGCCCACGATACTTTTGTCGTTGATTTCGCGCGAAATCGTCAGCGATTCGTCGTAGCTTTTTTCAGCCGCAGTCAGATTACCCTGAAGTGCTAGTGCGGAGGCTGTTGCGACCAACGCATATGCTTGACCGTCTTTGTCGCCAATTTCACGAAAAAGAGCGAGTGCTTTCTTGGAGGAAGTCTTCGCACTTGCCCATTCCCCCCGCAGTAAAAAGACATTGGCGATGTTCGAGAGCGCGAATCCTTCATAATCCTTATCGCCGACTTCGTGAAAGATCGACCGCGCTTGCTCGAACTGCTTGCCGGCTCCAAGCAGATCTCCGTGGAGCAAAAGGATATTGGCAGTATTATTAAGCGCAACGGACATACCGAGCCTGCTGCCGGTTTCGCGAGAGACAGAGAGGGCGTCCTGATAGGCGCGTAACGCCGCGGGGATGTCCCCTTGTTTTAGAAGGGCCGTTCCAATAAGGTGCAGCACCCGTCCCACACCGGGCCTATCCCCCGTTTCAGAGTAAATTCGTTTTGATTCATCGGCTACCTGCATCGCCTGCTTGAACTGCCCGAGGTTAAGAAACGCCCACCCTTCCGAATAGAGTGCACGCGCTTCAAGTAATTTGGCGCCTTGCTGTTTGGCTTTCTCGGTGGCGATTGCGGCAGCGGATTGTTGTCGCTTGAAATCCCCCAAAGCTTCCGCGGCGCTCGCCTCTGCTTGGTCGATGCGAGGATCTTCATTCGCTGGAAACGAAACCTTGCGCATCGCACGTACCGTTTCCAGCGCCTCCTTTCCATTGCCGGCACTGCTCTGAGCCGATGCCAGTCGCACGCCGTAGTCCAAGTTGTCGGGAAAGAAACCCCATAGAGTTTGGTAGATCTCGATCGCCTGGTCCCATTCATTGACGATTTCTCGATAGCGGCCTTCGATCATAAGGCGGCCTTCTCGCGACAGATTGTTGGATAGCTCGAAGGCTTTCTTCGCTTCTTCTTTCGCCTTTGCATCGTAGCCCAGAGCGCTCCATGCTCCAGCCAATGCGGAACGCGCTGGCGCATAGTTCGCATCCAGAGTCACGGCCTTCTCCAGGGAAATGCGGGCATTCAGCGCATCGAAGACTCGCAACTTTGCCAATCCTTCCGAATAGAGCCGTGCTGCTTCTGGATGCGAAGACAGCGAGGCGCGCACCGCGCCCGCGTCCGCGGTCGTCACCGAGCCGACCCCGAGTTTCTCCCGCAACTTCTCCCCTACTCGCACTGCCAGATCGGAAACTTCTGTCTCATGGCCGGAATCCGTCACCAAAGCGAGCGTTTCGCCCGACAATGCATCCTGCAATCTGAAGTCCACGCGCAACTGTCCGTTCCCAAGTGCTAGATAGGACCCGACTACCACATTATCGGTGCCGACATTTTTTCGAATGCGGTTCAATGTCTCTTTGCTGTAGGTATCCGCTTCAGGCAGAGTAAGGCTCATTTTCATCTGCGCGACATTTTCGCCCGGAATCAATCGCAACTGCTCGCCGGACGCTAGCTCGGTCGTCAACATTTCTGCGAGCGCTGTGGCAAGCCACATTTCATCCGGACGTCCCGAGAGGTTCTTCAAGCCGAGAACGGCCACTGAACGTCTTGTCTTGATCGGGTCGGGAGGGGATGTCGAGCCAGTGGCGATTCCGCGGCGAAAGCGGTGGCGTAAGTCTCCAACATTGAGACCAAAGATGACTCCAATAATCAGCAGAACGCTGAGCGACCACAGCACCACGGGCCAACGCCGCGGTAGTGACATGCGCGGTGCCCGGGCGGTTCCTTGCGTTGGGCCGCCGGCGGATTCGAGCGCGCCCAGTAGTTCTCGTGCTGTTTGGTAGCGTTGCGCAGGCAGCTTCTCAAGCGCTTTCATCACCACACCCTCAAGGGCAGGTGTGACAAGCGGGTTGTGCTTGCTTGGTGGCGACGGTGTTTGGTGGAGGATGGCACCAATCAACTCGGCACCTTGGGATTGCGGAAACGGACGCTTGCCGGTGGCCATCTCGTAGAGCACGGCTCCCGCGGAGTAGATGTCGCTGCGCATATCGGCCGGTTGATCCCGCAACTGTTCCGGAGACATGTATGGCAGCGTCCCAGACACGCCGTGTGTCTCCGTGATGCTACGCGTTACATTCGCTTCCCCGGAGGGCTTGGATAGCGTAGCGAGGCCGAAGTCGAGAATTTTAAGCTGCCCTTCTGGCGACACAATGAGATTTCCTGGCTTGAGGTCCCGATGGACGACGCCTCGCGCGTGGGCTGCCGCTAATGCGTCGGCAAGCTGCACGCCGAGCTTCAATATCTCGACCTCGTCGAGGGGGCCAGGGGCCAGCATCGAGCCCAGCGTGGCGCCGGGAATCATTTCCATCGCCAAGAAATCCACACCTTGCTGGGTATCGAAGTCGAAAACCATTGCGATGTGCGGGTGACTTAGCTTTGAAAGTGCCTGCGCTTCATTGTGGAATCGTTTGCGCGCAGCACTGTCAGTGAGCGCACCTGCCCGCAGAACTTTCAGGGCAACATCTCGGTCGAGGTGCTCATCGTGGGCGCGGTATACCTCACCCATGCCACCCTCACCAATCTTCTCCTCAATGCGGTAATGGCCGAGGGTCTGGCCAATCATAAGGAAGGAACCACCTCTAACTCCAGCCGCGAATCTTAGGCCGCGCTCTGGAGGTAGTCAACACAAGGGACTTGCGAACCTTCTCTTGAATTGAGATTGACCCGGTTGTCTCGCTGGCTCCTAACACCGCGGACGCGTCAGAAAAACTGATGATTGCGGCGATGCTTGCCCTTTTGGCCCGGACGCGAGCTGCAAACACTAAAGAACGCCCCGAGGCCTGAGCGCTCTCCGGAGCTTTCGGGGGACTGGGAAGCGTAAAATTCCCGCCATGAAACGTGGAAAAGACGTGCGAGACGCCAGCGGTCAACCTATCGACGGCAAGCCGCCCGAGGAGATTCCCGTCCTCTCGTTTGTAATGGTTCAAAAAGCATCTGGTGCTTTTATACTGCGATTCGTGACGAATGAAGATGTGATTGGCGACCTGCAAAGGCAAAGCGCACTAGGCACGTTCCTTACAGACATAGACGAACTGTATGCCGAATTCAAACGGCGCTTTGAGCAGTAGCGACGCTACGCGGTGATTGTTTCAGTGCTGCCCAGGAAGCCTTCATGAACCTTAGCGATGCTTTGATCAGCGTTTGGCGGCAATCTCTAGTCCACGACGCTAACGCGGTACAGTTGGAACACACGAAATATCCGGTCAAGCGAACCTCTCGCAATCGTCTGAGGCAGGTTGATTTTGAATTCGACGGACTGGAACTCCGTGGGCTAGAACAAAACCCTGAAACGAAATCACGATGGGCGCAACTGGCCCGCGAAGGCAAAAAGGTAATGCAGTTTCTTAACGCAGGCCGTTACGTTGCCAACGTGGTTGATGGCAAAGCGACCATTTACGGAAAACTTTCACGGTAGCGGTTCACTCTTTCGCGCTGAAAACGGGCCATTGATTTCGAACCTTAATTCGTCGAAGACCGACGAAGGCTCGGCCGATTTTTCAGGATTTAAGGCATCTTATCGAAACGTGAGATCGAAGTCTGTGATGCGAAATCTAGACAACGCACTCGCAGCCAGGGGTTCTCTTAATCCGCTGATTATAGTTAGGGAGTTTTAAGGCTCCCTCGAGCCCCATGCGCCCGAAGCGCGAACTACCTTCGCAGCTGTTCGCGGAAACGACCCTTGCCCGGCTGGGATGTGCCCGCAGCGGGCTAAAAACCACACAGCCCGTCCGGTATTGACGTGTCGCATCGATTGCGGACGAATACGTTCGGCGTGCTCGTCGCATCGGTCACGATGTCGCCTGGTTCATTGCCGCTCAGCCTGTTCAAAGCCACAAAGTTGTCTTTCGATACATCGAATGACCCGTCCGGGTTTGGTAACGTGTTGGTGATAAGGACGATTCCGCCTGAAAAGAGTGTGTTGCCCCGGTTGTCTGATACGACGTTGTGAAAGATGATGTCATGCTGTGAACCGGCGAGGACGATTCCTCCGCCGGCGAGGTCGGGCAGGAACCCCTCGAATACGGGGCAAAAGTTGTTGTTGGCGCTCACTCTGTTGTGCTGCACCGTGATTTGTCCGCTGCCCCCAGCTTCAATGTCGGACAGCAGAAAGATTCCAAGACAATTTCCCCAGACTTTGTTGTGCGACACCAACACCTTGTGACTGTGCCGGACCAGGATGCCCAACGAGTTGTCCCAACTGCGGTTGTTCGTCACCACGGCGTTAGCGTCGACTGAATCTCCGACGTAGATACCCGCATCGTGGCTGCCGCTGGTCGCGTTCCGGGCGAGTCTCGTGCCGATCCCATCGAACGATGCGACACCGTAGTCACTATTGTCGATCGCCACCACATGTGTGACTTTAAAATTCTCTGTGCCGAAGCCGAACACCCCGTCGTCGAAGCCAACAATGCGAAAACCGGCGATGGTGACATCGCGTACCCTTCTGGTATAGCTTCCCACGCTTGGGTCGAAATCGGCGGGCACGACGCAGAAGCCGGCAACGTGGCCGGGTAAGTAGCACTCACCACTACCATACTTCGCGGGTTTGAGGGTGACTCTGCCTTGAGCGTGTAGGGTGAGCCCGTCTGCTTGAATTTTCACGCTCTCGCGGTACGTTCCGGCCGTGACCACTATTATGTCGCCAGGCGATGCGGCATCCACGGCCGCCTGGATCGAATCCCCGGGCTGAACGAGGTGCGTTTTAGCGATCACAGACGTGGGCGACACAAAGGTCATCCACCCGATCAGGCATCCGACCGCTACGAGAACGATTCTATTGAATTGGTACATGACATCCCCTTTCGTTGAAGCTTTTGAAATTTTTGGTGGTTCTACCCGTTTTCTCTATGCTGGTGCGAAGTATCCGAGCGCGGTGAAGTGGCCTGAGTACAACATTTACATCGAGGCGCCGATAGACGTATTCGCGATCGCGCTATCGCTTGGGTTTCCCCGGCCGACGTTGTCGAGCATCAGCTTGAGATTCGCGAAAGGCTGATCGTATTTTTGAGAGACCTTCCGGCGCTTGCGTACATTCCACCGTGTTCTTCTGCCGCAGTTCGCGACCGTAATCATCCGCGCGACGTTGATCCTTGTCCTGGCAGATAGCGTGTCCCAGTTCATGGGTCACAGCCAGGTCGAGCAAAGCGCCTCCAATCACGCCGAAAGTTTGCAGAAGGCTCTTGTCCCGGAGCGGGGTCGAGGTAAGCAGGCTGCTCTCTAGAACGGTTATATGCTGATCGATGATCGAGAATGCAGGGCTCACAGGGTTTTGGCGCAGGCCAAGCACGAGCGGCCTCCAGTCGTCTGCAGGCACCAGCACAAATGACCACCTCCCGAGAAGCTCAAGGGGATAAGGCGCCAGCGCATTCCGCAATGCGGCCGAGTCTTTCAGACAATCCTGGCTGCCATAGTTGTGCGTACAGAAGAACTCAATTGCGTTCGGAATCGAGGCGATCGCGTCCAGATGGGCTGGAACGATGCGGAGAGTTAGTGTCTGTGCTGCGCAAGCGGCCGAGAGAAAGACAATCAACAAGCTCGATTTCACGGTGGGCACCTCGTCAGTTCCACCAAGGTTTAGCGGCGTGCTGGCTGCTACCTCAATACTGACGAAGTACAAAATAGGTAGCAGCAGATCACATCGGTAAGTTGCCGAATCTAGAAGAAGGTAGGGACCCGTCGGTTCTTCCATTGCTGCGCTTTCGAGGATTCGGAAGGGGTGTAAACTACTGCCCCGGGCGGTGTGTGAGCCATGCCAGACTCCGGCAAAACCGTCGGCTTGATCTGTTTCGGTCCTTACGAGCTGTCGCTCGACAACGAAGAGCTACGCAAGGAAGGCAATCGCCTGAAACTTTCGGGTCAGGCAATCCAAGTCCTGGTCGTGCTTGCCAATAACCGCGGAAAGCTAGTGACACGGGAAGAGCTGCAGCAGCGGCTCTGGCCCGGGGCCACCTGCGGCGACTTCGAACATGGACTGAATGCGGCCGTGAACCGGTTGCGCGAGACTTTGGGCGATTCCGCCACTGAACCGATCTACATCGAGACAGTTCCCCGCCGTGGTTACCGGTTCATCGCTCACGTCGATCAAGCTCCCAATATTACTAACTCGGCTGTACCCAATCATGTGCTGGCGCTGCCCTCTCACAGCGCTGCCAACATTGGGAGGGACTTGGCTCAATCGGCCGACGAGATCAAGACTGACTTGGGTCGTCAGCTGGTTGCGTTGACACAGCCTCTGACGTCACGTCGCACGGCCATTCTGGCCGCGGTTATCACGTTGTGCGTGGTCATTGGCATCACGGCGTGGTCGACCAGGCGCAATGCGAAGATTCGCTGGGCAAGGCATGTCGCGCTTCCCGAAATCGTCAAGTTGGCTGACGCAGATAAGTTTGACGATGCGTACCGCCTGGTGCAGAAGGTGCAGCCTCTCATCCCAGACGATCCGCTCCTCGCAGAGCAGATGAGGGCCATTTCGCGGCGCGCCATCATCGAGTCCGATCCACCCGGTGGTGAGGTTTTCTACCGTCCATACGGCCGCAATGGGGAATCATGGCGGCCGCTAGGCAAGACCCCCGTCGAATCCATGGTGCCACGTGGCCTCATGCACTGGAAGATTGAAATGGCAGGGCGGGAGGTGGCGGAGGACGTTGGTCCTGGTCCTTTCGCACAGGAGTTTCGGGGCCATTTCACACTCTACGATCCCAACCAGATGCCGCCCGGTATGGTACGCATCACATCACTCGATGACACGTTTTACATACTCATGCCCGGGCTTGAACATCTTCCCGAAGTCCACCTGCCGGACTACTGGATTGATCGCCACGAGGTCACGAATCGCGACTTCAAACGGTTCGTAGATGAAGGCGGTTATCGTCGCCCTGAGCTGTGGCAAGAACCGTTCGTGAAAGACGGGCGGACGCTGACGTTCCAGGCGGCTATGGCACACTTCCGTGACAAGACCGGCCGGCCCGGCCCCGCAGGGTGGGAGATGAGCACGTATCTGCCCGGGCAAGACGACTATCCAGTTGGCGGCGTGAGTTGGTACGAAGCAGAGGCGTTCGCACGCTGGGCTGGTAAATCGCTGCCGACGATCTATCACTGGGCGCGGGCGGCCGACCTGCGGCTGAGCGCGCATGTGGTGCCCGCCAGCAACGCTGATGGCAAGTCCTTGCGCCAGGTTGGCGCGACGGGCGGTATTACCCGCGGTGGCACGACTGACATGGCTGGCAATGTGAAAGAGTGGGTTTCAAATTCCACTGGCTCAAAACGCTACATCTTGGGCGGCGCGTGGAACGAGCCAGTGTATATGTTCACGAATTGGGATGTGCAACCCCCGTTCACACGACGCCTGAACAGCGGAATTCGTTGCATCAAAGTAGATCGGCCGGAAGATCTTTCGCCCGCGCTGACGGCGATCGTCCGTACGCCGTCTCGTGATGTTCGGAATATGAAACCGGTCAGTTCGGTAGTTTTCGAAGCTTGGCGCAGCCTTTACTCCTTCGATCACGGCGATCTGAATGTGCAGGCGGAGTCCGTCGACGATACCTCGCCTGACTGGCGCGTGGAAAAGGTAAGCTATGCCGCTGCGTATGGCGGCGAGCGAATTCTCGCCTACCTGTTTCTTCCCAAAAATGCGAAGCCGCCATATCAGGTGATGATTGGTTTTTCTGGAGGGAACATTTTCTATGAGCGCTCCAGCGCTACGACCACAGATTTCGATCGATTCAACTTCATCATGCGGAGCGGCCGTGCCTTCCTTTACCCCATCTACAAGAGCACGTTCGAGCGTGGTGATGGCATCCAGGACGACACTCCTAATATGACTGCCGCTTATCGAGATCATATGATCATGTGGTCCAAGGATATCGGTCGGTCGGTCGATTACCTCGAGAGTCGTTCAGACATCGCAAAGGACCGGATCGGATATATCGGTTTGAGCACAGGTCTGGCGCCAGTATTTCTTGCTATGGAGCCACGGCTCTCCCTTGGGGTGATCTTTATGGGCGGTGTCTACCTTCAGCCCTCGCGACCTGAAGCGGATGCAGTGAACTTCGCGCCACACGTCAAGGCGCCGGTGTTAATGCTCAACGGCCGCTACGACTATTTTTTCCCTACTGATAGTTCGCAGGAACCGCTATTCGATCTCCTCGGAACGCCAGCTGAACACAAGCGTCGCATAGTCTATGAGGCGTCACACAACATCCCGCGACACGAGATGATCAAAGAAGTGGTGAACTGGATGGAGAAGTATTGGGGAACCCCAACACCGCGGGATTAGCTGGCGGGAAATGCCTAAGATCAGTTGGCGTAATATCGCCATTTCACCAACTATTCTTGCCGGACGGCCCGCTTCCCAGTAGTTGGTGAAATCGTATAATTTCATTGACCCTCTATTTCTGCGTAAAATTCTTCCCGTCCTCAAGAGAATCACACTATTGCGCGACCGAGTGAATGATTGGGAGAGCTATCCGTTCTCCGTTCCAGTTATCCGGCGTTTTGAAGAGATGAACCTACGATCCCGCGTTTGCTTCTTCGCGGGTGAAAACGGTACGGGCAAATCTACGTTGCTAGAAGCAATTGCGGTGCACTATGGATTTGGGCGTGAGGGTGGCACTCGCAATTTTTCAAACGACATCACTGAGAGTAATCATTCGATCGATCCGCTGGTGCGGGCGCTGCGCCTGTCGTTCGACAAACGGACCGGTGCCGGATTCTTTTTGAGGGCAGAGAGTTTCTTCAACTCAGTCTCATACATGGATGACCTTGACAGAGAACAATTCGATCATTCACCTCCGATTAGCACCTTCTACGGCGGACGGAGCCTCCACACACGCTCCCATGGCGAGACGTTTTTCACCGTCCTCGAACTCAAGTTCCAGCGTAATGGTCTGTTCTTGCTGGATGAACCCGAAGCGGCACTTTCTCCGCAACGTCAATTAGCTTTTCTTGTGTTGCTCCATGATGTTTTGCGGAAGCACAGAGATGTGCAGTTCATCATTTCCACCCACTCGCCAGTTTTGCTCGGTTACCCTGAGGCGCAAATCCTGTCGTTCGATGGGGAACAACTTCATGAGATCCGGTATGAAGAGACTGCCCCGATGCAAATTGTGCGGCGCTTTGTGAACCACCGCGACAGGTTTCTGGAAGAACTGTTTGGAGACACGCCAATGCTGTTCGGCAAAAAGCGCGATTAAGCAGATCCTAGCTTCGAGGTAGGGAACCCAAGCCTTCGCAGTTATCGTTGGTGAAAAATCACCCGATGAAAAGATTACGAAAGGTAAGAATTTCGTCGGATACTGTGAGCATGGCGAAACCATCGAAGAAACTGGCGAAACAACCGAAAGCAAGAAATCAGGCCCCAAGCGGGGCCAGGGTAAGGATTTAAACCAAGCCGCTGCGCGGAGCGTCCGAGAGGCTACTTCATCGTAGCTACTTTTCCTTCCGTGGCCTCTCTTATCCTCCCTAGATCAATTTCACCGAATTTCTCCTCGAATTGCTTGATTGTTGACTGGAACGCTTCAAGAAAGGCTTTTGCATGGGTCGGAGACATAACGACGGTTCCGTGATTCTTGGCTAGGGCGTTCGACCCTTGACTATCGTAAACTATTCCGATTCGCTTGAGCGACAGAGGTGGTTTCATAGCCGCTCGATTATAAGACGGCCTCGAAGGTTCCACGTCCATAGCCCCAGTTGTGGCTGCCGGAGTCGATTCTCGACCTCTGCTCGGTCAATGAGTGAAATGGCGATTTTTCGCCAACTATCCGGTCTGCATAGTATGAGCGGCGGAGGCGAACGATTTACAGGCTCTCCTTGGCCCGAGATAGGCGCAGAAATATTGTGACTGCGATTGCCGCTCCCATGAGCGGCAGCATGACTTTCCAGAAAAGCACAGTCATCACAACGGGCGATATTACGTCAACAATTCTTGACACGCACCGCCCTATCAAGCTCCACGTCGTGGAGACCCACAATTGCGTTCGATGTGGTCTTCGTTTTTGTTACGTCACTGAGTGTTAACGACGACATACGCCAATCTGTTTATGGTTTTTTTGAGTGCAATCTGGTGAAATCGCCTGTTAACGCCAAGTACCAAGTTTCGCCCGTCCGACGTATCCTGTTACAACTAAAACCTTGAAACGGATACCTCTTGACTTCTCAGTGGCATAAGAAAAATACAGCCCCGGTGCTTTTGCTGCCGGGGCGAGAAGTGGTACACGAAATCACCGAGCAGCTACTACCACGGTATTACCCTTGTGCATCTTTGCCGCCAATTCGAACTCGGCCGGGGAACGACGTACCTCTCTTCCCCGATCACTGCCCGTGATCCACACTTGCGAAAGAAAATACGTGCTCTCGTAGCGGTGGAAAACCAGCTTGGAGCTATCGTCGGACCTAGGGCGCTGGGCAGTATTTGTCGGCACTAACATGCCCGTGCTCGTGGATTCGTGGAGTCTCAATGTGTTCTGGTTTATCGGCGAGACAATGTAGAGTCCAGCCGGGAGGGTATGCCCTGCCACGACAAACGGAAACGGGATGATCGCCACAACGTCTCCGTTGGTCTGAGCCATGCAAGCGGAAGCCGCCAACAGCAGCGCGGCGTAAAAAGCATTTCGAAATAGTTTCACGGTATTGTCCTCTTCACCCCCGGCTTCGCCGGACGGTGCGGTTGGGTCGAACGCTGAACATCATGGGTTCGTCGCCGTCAGGTGAGGAGGAAACGCCTGATGCTGGAAACGTGGAGCACGAATCCGAATTCCCGGCGCTCAAGCTCGAAACGGGCCGGGTGCCTATCTTGTATTCTTCTATCTAGATAGTGCATCAAATCGGATTTCCGTTTCACGACGCGATGCTAGTTGGGCAGGCTTCGCATCGGGACGAAAGCAAAGGAATTTGAGGTCGACGGTCCACAGTTCATGGAGTTGGACGTGACTATCCGAGGAGTTGCCCTCGCAACGCACTAGGCTAGCGACCCGCTATCGTTATATCGCCATGACCGCATTTTGGCTTATAAGCGGCGCAAGCTGGTGAGAACGCCTGTTTGCAACAGACCCGCCATATGCCGCGAGCATGAACTGCGAACGATGAACAGTGTGTCTCTCGGGAGACCACTGGATGGCAAGACTTCCCGGAGCCCAGTGCGGCATAAAAGACACCTTTGCTCTTAGCGGATCTCGAGAAACGCAAGGCTATTTGGCAATCAGGATAGGAAAATCTGCCGGCGGCGCTGGAGGTGGGGGTTGCATTGAGCCGGTCAGCTTTCTTTGTTGCTCAACTTCCGTCGCCGTAAACTCAACGACTTTGGTAGCTGTAATAATCATCCCCGGTTTCAGACCCCAAGCATCCAACTTTTTCCCTTCCACATTGAACTTCTGGCCTCTAGGGATCTCATACCGTTGATTGCTTCCGTCTTCCATCGTCAAATAAATACTGCTTGGCGGCTTGACGTGCCAAACCCTACCCTTGACAGTCTGCACCGTCGTTACCACTTTGGGGGTAGTGGTAATAGTTGTCGTTCTCTCAAATGTCATGCCAGCCTTAAGATCGTAAATGCCAACTTCCTTTCCGTCTACAGTGGCCCTAAAGCTGTCCGGCACATTCGGAATATGGCGGATCGTGCCATCATCCATCTTCAACACCAAGTCGTTGCCAGCTACGAGAACCACCTCGGCACGGTCAACTTTCACCTGCTGGGCAGCTTTACCTGAGGTAGTAGTCGTTTTCGTACGCACTTGAGCGCTCCCGCTCAGCGCAAAGACGACGCCAACAACCCCGGTTGCGAGCGCCACTGACAATCCTGACCATCTTCTTTCCGACTTCACTGTGTGCTCCTTAAAAAGCCTTAACGCAGCCAATGCTCTGCGCCTAAAGGTACCGCTCCTAATGATTGGTGTAGAACTGTCATTACTAACAGGACCACCGCTAGCAGAGCGACCGTGTTGCAGGCTGGTAGGGCGGGCGGGGCACCAATGCGAGTAGTTGCTGAAATCGCCTGACCGGAGTTTTGCAAGCAACGGCGTAACCTGGTGAGAACGGTTGTTATCAACCGTCGTGCGAAATTATCGTGTCACTCTTTAACGGCTACGCATCTCAGAGCATTTTGCTCACTCCGTTAGCGTGAACAGCGATTGCACTCAAAACCACACCATCTGCTACCTTCATCCGTGCGCCAGCGCAACGAACATACCCTTCCTACTTGGTAGAATTCGAACTGCCCTAGAGTCTGTTTGAAGTGAGGTTGTGATTTCTTGCGTCGCAACTATTTCCAAAATACTGGTGTTCTTCTTGTTTGTATCCTGAGCTCTCAGATGATCGCCATCCCTCATCCGAATCCGTCCGATGGGCTTGGTTATCGTCTGCGCTTCTATCATACCCACACAGGAGAACGACTCGACGTGGTGTACCGCCATGGGGACAGTTACGATTCCCGCGCTCAGGCCCGAATCAATCAATACCTGCGCGACCATCGAACAGGGGAGGTCCATGAATATGATCCCCGCCTTCTGGACCTCCTCCGCGATCTGATGATTTCGCTGGGGCGGTCGGACACCGAGATCGATGTCATCTGCGGCTACCGAACACCCCGCACCAATGAGTATTTGCGGACGCATGGGCACGCCGTAGCGCGGCATAGCCTGCATATGGAGGCCATGGCCATCGACATTCGCGTGCCGGGTGTGCCGTCATCTGAACTTCGTGATGCCGCGCTGAGGCTCCGCCGGGGTGGCGTGGGCTACTACGCCGCTTCCGATTTCGTTCATGTCGATGTCGGGCGGGTCCGCCGCTGGTAGTATTTCCCTTGATTACGGATACGGATATCCTTTAGCCAATGCTTTGGCTAGCGCTGCGTCATGTCCGTAAATATCGTCGTAGAAGTGAACTTCATCGTTTTCGTAGGCAGTGGCCGTTCCGTAAACAATGAAGACGGGCACGCGACGGGCTAGAGTTATGGTGACGTCGTCCTTGCCGTTTTGCATTCCCTCCTGCACGCGTTCCACAGACCACCCCGGATTGTTACGCAACACCCATGCCCCAAGTTCAGCGGGCCTTTCGACGCGAATGCATCCAGCGCTGAAATCACGCTGGCTGCGTGAAAACAGCTCTGGCTGCGGGGTGCTGTGTAGATACACAGAGTACTCGTTCGGGAACATCAACTTGATAAGTCCAAGCGCATTGTTAGGACCCGGCTTCTGGCGAACGGCGAGCTTACCGGCCTGCAGTCGTGCTAGTACATCGTCGGAGACTTCTCCTGCCGTGACGACTTTGCCGTCGATAGTCGTGATCTCGTAGTTTCTGCGGGCAACTTCACCGCGATCGCGCTGGATTGCTGGTAGGACACTCCTACGGAAGATGCCGGGCGGAATATTCCAGTAAGGGCGCAGGACGATGAACGTCATGTCGCGCGAAAAGACGGGTGTCTGCGTACGCATGGCCTTGCCTACGACCACCCGCATCTCGAAGGCGATATTGTTGTTTTCGTCGAGGGCTCGCAATCGAAAGTCAGGAATGTTCACCACGATCGGAGGTGCGGAGAAGTTCGTCGGAAGCCATCGCCAGCGTTCAAGCGTGAGCTGCAACTGGCGGACGCGGTCTTTAAGAGGGACATTCAGTTGTTTAACCGTTGCCGAGCCAAGGCGGCCGTCATCAGCCAGACCATGTCGGCGCTGAAAGCGCTTTATCGCTTCGGACAGATTCGAGTCGTAAGTACCGGACTCGGAAGGCTGAGAGTCGGGCGGTAGGTCGCCGACCAGATGGAGAAAGCGAGTTAGACGGAGCACGCCTGCGTAGGGCTGACCGGGATTGACTGGTTTTGCGGGAATCGGCAGTTGCTCGCCGTTATCGTTGCGAGCAAGTTCCATGTATTGGGCCAGAGCTTGCTCGCTGCGGCGATATCCGCGAAAGGGAGGCTCGATCCCGCTCAATGCCGCCGACAAGTCGGGCGCGGTCAACACCCGCTCGCGCAGAAACTGTGCAAGGTCGTACTTCTTTTGCGCCACGCTCAAGCCGAACTTGAAATGCTGAGGATTGATGCGCCCGATGCGCAGATCGGAGATGTAGCGCATCGTGCACACCGTGAGAGCAACGTCAAAATGGGCTTGGTCTTCTGGAGACGGCTGCTGCAAGCGAGTCAGACGTTCGGGCCAGCGGGAAGAGTCGTAGTCCTCGGGATTCAGTCCTTTTAGGTCAGCCTGACGGAGCAATTTGATTGTGGCCTGGGATTGCGCGGTGGGCTGGCCGTCACGAACCCAAGCTAAAGTGTAGCCCGTGGGCTCGTAGAAGTTCGCTACATGAGTTCGGTAGTCGTAAAAGTTGGGCCAGCGGAGTTCGGGAAGCCTGCCTGTCGCCACTATGTTGCGAAGAAACGTTTCGGCTTGAGGGTCACCTGAGGCAGTGGCGTCCTGAGGCCGAAGTGATGATCCGCCAACCGCAACGATAAAGATGATTTTCAGCAGGGCTATCGAGCGTCTTCTGAATAACGGCATAAAGCATCTTCTGAATAAGGCATAAATCGTTTCCACCACTTGGTTACGGATCTACTTGGTCGCCGATGAGTCTAGGAACGCCGTGCTAGTTTGGCTACTGGGAGACTTGACAGCTTCACCGATGGTAACGGGTGACTCCACCTCGGTTCCCGCTCGCGATTCTCTACAACAGCTGGAGCAGCCTCACGGGACGCGCCCAGTCGGATCAAAAGTGTAATGGCAAACCCATTGGGGCGGGTGGTCCAGGTGGTCCAGGTTTCGGCCATCGCAACCAGACCACACGGGCGGCTTTTCTTTTGCGTTACTCGGAAGGTTGCAGTAGTTGTCGTCAAAGACGATTTCACCAGCTACTGAAATTGGCCGGGCCGGAGCAATGGGAAAGCCCTCAGTAAGGAAGCCAGTGAGAAGGTTCGCAAGGGGAACTACGAGCGAATCTTCGATGAAGGGAGACGGAAGGTGAGAGCTTGGGAGAACTCACACGGAGCAGGAGCGGGTCCCTAGCTCACGGGCACATTTCCAGTCTTTCGTCATAATTCTCCCGGTCGGCCGCACTCGTAACCTTCTGTGGTTATGTCGTTCAACGGGATGAAAACTTCGCACGTCATTAGGACCGCTAGCATAATCGAGACCGCTGACGCTTTCCAATAGTAGAGGTGGCCGCTCCCGCCGACGATTAAACACTAGCGACCCGAGGGGCGATAAGCGTAGACAGGGTCGTGGCTGGCATCAATATTTTTTGGGATTTGGGCGCCGAATCAATTGTGAAAGTGTTCCTCGGCTACCGGCAATCATCGTTCGATATTTTCTTGAAGCCGAGGAAGTGGAATGTGGCTCCCTAGTCTGGCGTTGGATGTACGAAAGCGAGATCAAGGAAAGTTTGACACTTCATCGTATGCCCGGCCTCAGCCAGGTTGAGCTGAGACGCGGCAACGGGGCATCGCAAGCAATTGAGTACACCTGGCACAGTCTGCCGCGAAACGGTGGCCGGGGCTTGATGGTGGTGTGCCCTTGCTGTAGGCGGCCACGTCGCTTTCTATACGGCTGGAAGAACGATAGAGAATGTGTGCGACGTTCGTTGTGGCAATGCCGAGAGTGCGCCGGCCTACGTTACAGATCAGAAGGAACGTATATACCCCGCGAATGGCGCTGCTGGGGCGGGTATCCCCGCACACCCCCGTGGAACCCCGAAATCGTGATCTGAGGAAGAGGTTCAGTTCCGGAGAGTGCGGCTGGGAGGATTTTGGCAGGTCAATGAGTGAAATGGCGATTTATCGCCAACGACCCTTCACGTGTTTGACGGTTGAGGGCTTCAGCCCCTATACTCCGCGCCACGCCACGACTTTCCTCACTGGAGACTCCCCATGTTTCGTCGCGCCTATTGCTGGATTGTGCTTTTTCTTTTCGTTTCAAGCTTCGCGCGCTCCGCGGAAGATCATTCGCGCCGCGCACCCACGCTCACTCCGCAAACCAGCGGCACCAGCCAGGGCCTGATCGCGGTCAGCCCAGTCACTTCCCGGATTGTCTGGGCTTCGGGACGCGGCGGAACTTTCGTCGTCACAACCGACGGCGGCAAGAATTGGCGCTCGGGTGTCGTTCCCGGCGCTGAAGCTCTCCAGTTCCGCG
>Ga0207641_10001136_pt1 | contig 26731 bp, 25 predicted proteins | sample KBSSwiS62_FD_184306 | JGI IMG/M metagenome (GOLD analysis project Ga0207641, IMG submission 184306) | Switchgrass rhizosphere microbial communities from Kellogg Biological Station, Michigan, USA - KBS Switchgrass S6-2 (SPAdes) (version 2) | ecosystem: Host-associated > Plants > Roots >... | reverse complement strand
AGGTAGAGGTCTCGGACGGTACAGGACTTTAACGTCTTACCATCCGCGAAGACTTGCAAAAACCATTTGGCTTGGTCAGTGTCCATCATAGGCTTAGAGTCACTCGTCAGGGTGACCCCTAGCAATTGTGCATTTCTATCGCCAACCGAGCTAAGAAAGAAGTGCAGCATTTACATAGATTTACGCGACCGCAGTCTACGAGGGATTCTGGGAGTCAACAATAGGTCACATGAACCACGCCGAAAAAGGTCATAGTTGGCTTGCTTGACGGCCGATTCGTGTTGGAGTAAATAGTCGGTTGCCCCCGCAACACGTCAAGGACCTGCATACCAGGACGTTGCAACTGCACCTGAGTTGAGATGCCAGAACTGGAGGAAACCCCGGTCAGCGTTTGGAAGTAAGCCCTCGTTGAACAGTCGAAGTTCGTCCAGATCGACGGCGAGAAATATCCTGTCAGGACAACCGTAGAGGAACCAGATGCCCATCAACGTTCCATCGCTAGTTGTTTTATCGTCTTCTCTACGCGATATTCTTCCCATTCACGAAGGCTCGCTCTTACGCCGATCTTTGCCTCCGAAACCAGTAAAGCGTCCAGGTGGTCTCCGCCTCGATCTTCAACCGCGCATTCAATGCGACAGGTTGCAGTAGCAGTTCCCCACTCACTGAATCCGATACCCCGCTACTAAGAGAACCTTGTCCGCATACGCGCCGGTCGGGTCTCCAAATCCATTGTAAGCGTGAAGTCCCTCACGAAGTCCGTAGCGCCGAACGTATCCAGCGAGAATCTTCGAGCCTGCACGTACGTTCGTCTCCGGGTCGAGGAGTTGCTGCCGGGTATACTGGCGCCAAACGCGCCAGTTCACTTGCGTCGGCCCTACTGCATCTTTACTCGACACGGCGTTCATCCGACAAGTAGACTCGACAAAAATTAGCGCCGTGAGGATTCGGATGTTCAGGCCGAGGTCAACCGCGCTACGCGCCGTGGCCGGAGCCAGGTCCCCTGGGCAACCGTAGGAACGGAAGAGCTTCCGTGCGATGTGTTCCACTCGGTCGTATTCCTTCTGCTTCTGCTCGCGGGCAAATTCCGCGCGTATATCCTCGGGAGAGTAGGCGTGCGCGTAAAGAGGCTTCGGAGCCGCGCTCGGAGAGAGCAGACCAAACGGGAAGAGGGCCACAATCATCAGTAGGCTGCTGAACAATAATCCGTGAGCCTGTATCGTTCTTTTCAATTTCGGAACTCCTGTACCACGCTCACAAGCCTAGATTTTGCGAGCACACTGGCCAATGGGTCAGCTGTACCTTCGTGGTTGGGCTAGCTGTACCACGCCGGAAGTAGTACCTCGTCTTTGAACTTTGGCGACCAAAGTGCTCCAGGCGAAGCCTTGACCGGCAGGGACCGTAAATGATTGTGCCTACAGTCGTTACGGCCGCGAGGCCGGTAAGAGTAGGCTTTCGCCCCTCGAACGGTGGACCTGCGGGGCAAGGGGCTTCCCAACCTGTACCTGGGCACGGAGGTTCCGCGCGGTGTCAGTTCGCAATGTCTGTCGTTTGACTGTCCAACGCGCTTCTCTTCTATCTCGAGTCCAACCGCAAACTCCCAAAGTGCCGACACGAAGCCGTTACGCACTCGCTCGACATACACGAGGTCTTGTCCTCCGGCTTGATATAACTGGCCTGGGAAGAAATTGTCTCTGTGGAAGACTCCGCGGACTGCTCGAGAGGAGATGCCGCTTAAACGCGGTTCTGCCATAGTCAAGTTTGAAAAACATGGGCAGCAGGGCTGCTGCACTCCAAAAGGTGCCAGATATGCCTTGGGGTTAGCTGGCGATACGGAGCCGGTCGTCTGGAGCTTCTTTGCTGAGGGGGCGAATAGAAAAGAACTTGTGGCGGCAAGGGATGCAACGGTAGGCAGGCATGCCGAGGAGGCGTTTGAAAGGAGCGGAAAAGCCAGTTACATGTTCGGGAGCGATACGCTTGAGATCGTGATTGCCGCAAATGGCGCAATGCGCGGAAAGTTTGCTTGAAACCGGAGATAGGCGGGAACGGAAGCGCGTGCCGCAGCGAGAGCAACGCCAAGGCAAGCTGCCGATAAGGGCGGCGGCGAAATCCAGGATATTGCTCCTACGCGAGCGGCGGCAGCCCGGCGCTCGGCAGGCGGGGCAAATCATCACAGCTGGGTTTTCCTTTGGGCGGCCTAGGGACTCCGGGAAATAGTAGTGAAATGCAGTCCGGGAGGCAAGGTACTTTTGTCCTGAGTCGAATGGCCTCCTGAGTCGAAAACATATTAGTAGATGCGCTACTATTTGAATTTGGAGAACTTGAGGACAATTCATGGCCGATTACACGGAGCAGCACGCGAAGGCGGGAATCAAGACAAAGCTGCCAAAGCTGGATACCTGGCCGAACCAGTATCCGGGGTATGTAGTTACGACGAGATATCCGGAGTACACATCGGTGTGCCCGAAAACGGGGCTGCCAGACTACGGGACGATCACGATCGAGTATGTGCCGAAAAAACTGTGCATCGAATTGAAGGCTCTGAAGATGTATCTGCTGGCGTACCGGAATTTGGGAATTTTTTATGAGAACGCGGTCAACAAGATGCTCGAAGATATCGTGGCCGCGATCCAGCCGGAATGTTGTGTAGTGCGGGGGGAGTTTACACCGCGCGGTGGGCTGAATACGACGATTGAGGCGCGGTGGCCGCGGAAGAAGAAATGAAAAGGGGAAAAAAGAGCAAGGATGAGAGGAGCTCCGTGTTGGAGACACGAGCGCGCGAGGCTGTGGACAGAGCGAACGGGTGGAGACATAATCTTTAGCTATCGAAAGCCCAGTCTGGCAGGGAATTTGTCGGGACTTGTATGCGAGACCGCTTGCGGGCTCGCCGGGGGCCTATAAGTGCAAGTCTGAAACCTGGTTTCCAACCCGAGGAGGGTGAATGAGTATTTCTCCGAATGTGCCGAGTCCGCAGGAATCGTATCACTACGAAAACAGCGGAACTCCGCGGTGGATCGCTGTGTTGTTCGGGGTGTTGTTCGTAGCGCTGGCGGCGATGGGATTTTTCGGCTACACCGCGCAGTCGCGGATGTCGCAGGAGCTGGCGAAGGCGGAAGACAATAACAAGCTACTGGTGCAACGCCTGGATCAGGCGAATGCAAGCTTGGCCGACCTGAAGGGTCACGTCGAAGTGACCGAAGGTAAGCTCGGAATGACCACGGCTGAGCTGGCCAAAGCGAAAAGCCGGGCGGAGTCGATTCGCAAGGATCAGATCGCGGCGGACCAGAAGCTGAGCACACAACTGGCACAGGCGCAGAAGGAAAGCGAAGAAAAGATCGGGGCGGTGGCTACTGATCTCGGTGGCGCGAAGAAGGACATCGAGACGACACGCAACGACCTGGAATCGACCAAGGGGAAGCTCGACCGCGCAACCGGTGACATGGGCGTGATGAGCGGGCTGATTGCGCGGAACCACGACGACTTGGAAGACCTAAAGCGGCGCGGCGAGCGGAACTACTACGAGTTCACGGTTCCGAAGACCAAGACGGCGCAACGCGTGGGTCCGGTACAGATTGCGCTGAACAAGGTGGACCAGAAAAAATCCAAATACACGATGACGGTGTATGCGGATGACAAATCCATCGAGAAAAAGGATCGGACGGCAGGCGAGCCAGTACAGTTTTATGTGAAGGGTTCCTCGCGCATGTCGCCGTATGAAATCGTAGTGTTCGACGTGGGCAAGAGCCAGATTACCGGATACTTGTCGACGCCGAAGGATGCCAGCGCAGCGGCTGCTCCGGCGGCGGCGCCTGCAACCAAGCCATAAGCTTTTACGTGGCAAACTGGATTCACGGGAGGCCTTGTGCTGCGCTCTGAAAAATGGACGCGGAACAGGGCCTCTTCCTTTTTGGGCGGAAGAGCTCTGCGAAAACTTGGATTGTGCGCTTGCCCCGGTGTTCTGTCATTGCTTGTCGCGTCGCCACTGTTTGCGCAGGATGCGCCGATACAGCAAGGCCCGCCGTTGAAGGTCAGTGTGAATCGGGTGAGCATCGGGGTGACGGTGAGCGACGCCGGTGGGCGCTTTATGCATGATTTGCGGCGTAGTGATTTTCGGATTTACGACAACGGGACAGAGCAGCCAATCGCGGATTTTCTGCCGGTGGAAGAGCCAGCACAGGTGCTCTTGCTGATCGAAGGCGGGCCGTCCGTCTTGTTCTTTGCAAAGAATCACGTACTGGCGGCGGACCAGATGGTCGCGAGTTTAGCTCCGGACGATCGCGTGGCCATCGCGACCTACACCAAAGGGCCGGAAAGTGTAATTGATTTCACGACGAATAAAACCGAGGCGAGGACGGCGCTGCGCAGAATTAGCTTTGCGCAAGGATTCGGCGAATTGAACCTATTTGCCAGCGTTGCGAATGTAGTGGATGTTTTGCGCGAATATCCGGGAAAGAAAACCATCGTGCTACTTTCGACCGGAGTTGACACTTCGCCTGACATAAATTGGGATGCCTTGCTGCCGAGATTGCAGACTGCCGACGTGCGGATTATTGCCGTGTCGCTTTCGGGAGATATCCGCAAACCGGCCAAGAAGAAACGGCTGACGGCGGAAGAGAAAGCGAAAAGGGAGCAACTGGCAGCGGGGTTCGCGGAAGGTGATCAGTCGCTGCGCAATCTAAGCCAAGCTACCGGCGGTCGAGTGTATTTTGTGAGAAATGAAAAGGACTTCGCGAAGAAGTATGCGGAGATCGGGGACCTGCTGCGGCACGAGTACAGCGTGGCGTTTGTACCGCCGATGCTGGACGGACGGATTCATGAGTTGCGCGTGGAAGTGAAGCAGCCGGGAGTGGTGGTGGAGCATCGGCCAGCGTATTTAGCGGCAAAGGGTGGCAAAGTGCGTTGAAGTGCAACTTCGCGCGGCGTTATTCGAACTCTTTGAGTTTCTTGGCCATGTCGGCGAGACGTTGATCCACCAGGCCGAAGACGGTCTGCTTTTCGAAAGAACCGTCGCCGTTGCGGTGACCGGCAGGCATACCGGTGAGAATCTCAATTCCTTGCTCAACTTTTTCAACGGGCCACACGTGAAATTGTTTGGCAGCCACCGCATCCAGCACATCATCGCGCAGCATGAGGTCTTCTATGTTCGCAGCTGGAATCAGAACACCCTGCGAACCGGTCAGGCCCTTGATGCGGCAAACGTCGAAGAAGCCTTCGATCTTTTCGTTGACGCCGCCTATGGCTTGAATATCGCCCTGCTGATTCATCGAGCCGGTAACGGCCAGATCCTGCCGCAATGGCAAACCCGCCAGAGCGGAAACCAGCGCGTACACTTCGGTAGAGCTGGCGCTGTCGCCGTCCACGCCCGAGTAAGACTGTTCAAAGCAAATACTGGCCGCGAGCGACAGCGGCTTATCCTGCGCGAAGCGGTTGCGGAAAAAGCCTGCGATGATTTGTACGCCCTTGTCGTGGAAGCGGCCGCTCAGGTTGGCTTCGCGTTCGATGTTGATGAATCCGGTTTTGCCCAGCGCGGCACTAGCGGTGATACGGACAGGCTTGCCGAAGGAATAACCACCGATTTCGAGGATGCTAAGTCCGTTGACCTGTCCGGTACGCTCACCGGAAACGTCCACCAGCAGCGTGCCTTCTTCGATCATTTCGCGAATACGCGTTTCGATTAAATTGTGGCGCTCGATCTTGGAATCCAGCGCTTTGCGAACGTGTGCGGCGCGAACGACTGATTCTCCGGCGGCATTGGCTTGATAGTTCGCTTCGCGCGCAATGTCGGCGATATCCACGAAGCGAGCAGTAACTTTGTTGCGGCGGCCGGCCCGGCGAACACCGTATTCCAGCATGGCAGCGAAGGCGCCTCGGTCGAAGGGCCATAAGCCTTCTTTTTCAGAAAGGGCGCGCAGGCGCCCGGCGTATTCGGCGATGACCGAATCGTTCATGGCCATTTCTTCGTCGAACTCCACGCGCACTTTGAAAATCTTGCGAAAGTCTTCTTCGTAGTCGTAGAGGAGTTCGTACATTTCGCGATCGCCTATCAGGATAACCTTTACGTTGATCTGAATGGGCTCAGGCTTCATGGCGCTCACGCCGAACGGGTAGAACATATCGACGGGTTGAATTTCCAGGCGGCTGTGGTTGAGCGTGCGTTTCAAGGCGCGCCATACGCCTTGCTCGGAAATGGCTTCCAGCGAATACATAATCAGGTAGCCGCCATCAGCGCGGAGAACAGAGCCGCCGCGCAGGTCCATGAAATCGCTGGACCACCCGCCGCGCGCGTCATAAGTACGTTGAATCGTACCGAAGAGGTTGGCGTAGGTTGGAGTAGTTTCAAAGATTACCGGCGATTCAGCTTCGACGTCATGCGACAAAATAACGTTCACGCCGTAAACCCGGAACGGATCGCGTTCCGGCCCAGTGGGTTTAGGCACGCCTTCCATCCCTTCAGGGCGGTCCTCGTCTTCCCCTTCGCGCTCCTTGAAGGGGTCCAGGTTGTCGAGCACATGGTGGCGGACTTCTTCCAGGTATTCGGAGACGCTATCGCCAGGATATTTTTCTTTTAACTCCTCGATGACGCCATCCACTAAAACAGATGCGGCTTCCTGTTCGAGGTAGCTCAGTTCGCTGGCAAGCTCGCGCGAGAGTGTGAGCGTCTTTCGATAGACAACCGTAAATTCCTGGCGGAATTGTTCGTACTTACGTTCGATTTCCTCGGCGACGGGCCCGTCCAGTTTGCCTTCGTGAACCATCTTGGAGATGTCTTCAATCGGTACCATTTGGCCTTCGAGCACCGGGAAAATCTCCGGCAACGCGACAGCGCCAACCTGCATATGGCCGAGGGCAAACTGCTCGCGCGCGATTTTGCGGGTGAAATCGTCCATCAAATCCTTTTCGCGTGCCGTAAAGCGTTCGACAATTCTTCCCTTTTGGCGCTGGAACGGCTCACCTTCAAAGACTTGAGGAATGCGGCGACGCAGAAAATCGACGCCGGACTGCATGTCTTTTTTGAACGTGTTGGCCTGGCCGCGAGCAAGAGTGAGCAGGCGCGGGCGATCGACAAACTTGAAATTATTGACGTAGCAGCGGTCCTGCGACTGCTTGGTTTGCGGATGCAATTCTCCAATCATTTTGGAGATGGTGCCGCCGCGGCTGGTGCCGGCAAGTCCGCAAACAAAAACGTTGTAACCGGGTGCCGTCAGTTCGACGCCCATTTTCAGGGCTCGCAGCGCGCGATCCTGGCCTACGAGTCCTTCGCGCAATTCGGCCTGCGCCGTGGTTTCAAACGGCAAGCGGGAAGGCTCGCAGCGCCAGCGCAGTTTGTCGACCGGCAGCGCGGTGACTTTTAGACCGTTCGGGGTCGGTTCATTCATGTTCGGCGGTACTCTAACACACCGTACTGCGCGGCGGCGGCGCGCAAGGGCGGGCAGGTTCTAGGCCTGAGCAGCCTCGACTCTGTCGCGATGATCCATATAGACGCGAAAGACACCCATTGCGGCGGCCAGGATCGTGGGGCCGGCCACCAGGCCCAGCAATCCGAAGACTTCGATGCCGCCGAGCACACTGATGAATAAGAGAAGTTCGTTCAAATGCGTGCGGTTGCGTAGCAGCAGCGGTCGGATGATATTGTCTGCGACACCCGCGACGCCGCCGCAAATCACGGCGACCAGCAAACCTTTGGCGATGTGCCCGGTAAAGGCCAGCCACAATGCGGTCGGCACCCAGATCAGCGCAGAACCAACCACCGGCACCAGCGAGAAAAACGCCATTAGCACGCCCCAGAACAATGCTGTGCCGACTCCGGCCAGTGTGAACGCCAGTCCGCCTAGCGCGCCCTGGACGGCGGCGATCAGCAAACCGACGGCCACGCTGGCGAAGATGAGATCGCGCGATTCGCGCATCATCTCTTCCTGGATATGGCTATCAAACGGCATGAGATGACGCACAGCCCTGACCACTTCGCCGCCATCGCGAAACATGAAGAAAAGCGCGAAGATCAGAACAAAGAGGTCCAGAAAAAACATGAAGAGATTGCGCACCAGCCCGCCGAGTTTGCCGGCCAGATAGCCGGCCAGTCGCTCGGCGCCGCGCTTGACTGGATCGGAAAGATCCACATCCTGCATGGAATCCGGCAACTGATTTTTCAGCCATTCAAGCGCATGCGTGGGAAGGGCTTTGTCCGGATCCTGCAAGACGACTTGCGCTTTGGCGCCTGCCTCGACCGCCTGTTTGGTGGTGAGAAACAGCACAAACAGGGACGGTACAATCAAAAGAAAAGTCACCGCGAGCGTGCTGGCCGCGGCCGCGGGAGTCGGCTTGAGCTTGCGCAAAAGCTTTTCGTGCAGCGGGTAGAAAAAAATGGCCAGGACGGCGGACCAAGCCAGCGGGACCAGGAACGGCGATGTAATTTCGAAAACCAGATAGCCCAGCAACAACAGCGCGCCATAAGACAATACTGTCGTAACCTGGTCGCTGGTGCTGAGGTTTCTTTCGCGAACTGTTTTCGTCACCGGTATATAATCCCTCTGCTCTTGCGACACCAGGTATCGGAACGGACAGGAACGCCGTTAATCCGCATGTCTTCGAGCCCCAATACGCTTTCCGCCTATCAATACCGTCTTCTTGCTGTACTTGCTTTAATCAACTTTGTCAACTTTGCGGCGCGGCAGGTGTTTGTACCGCTGATTCCGCTGCTGCGCGGGCCGCTGGGCGCAACGGATGACCAACTAGGAACGCTGCAGGCTGTGTTGTACATCGTGCTGGCCGCAGGGAGTATCTCGTTCGGCTTCTTCGCGGATCGCTTCAGCCGGAAAGTGGTCATTGCCATCGGCATACTTTCCTGGAGCGTGGCCACATTCGCCGGCGGGCTGGCGACGAGTTTCCTGTTCTTGTTGATCACGCGGGCTTTTGTGGGAATGGGCGAGGCAGCTTATGCGCCGGCCGCACAATCCATGATTTCCGGCGCATTCCCGAACGAGAAGCGTGCCTCGGCCCAGGCTATTTTCGCCGCCGGCATGTTGCTGGGAGGAGTTTTTGGGCAGGCCATGGGCGGAATCATCGGCCCGCACTATGGCTGGCAGATGGCGCTCTTTGTACTTGGATTCTTGGGCCTACTGCCGGGAATCTCGTTGTTCGGATTGGAAGAGCCACCGCGCGGGCCGCGGTCCGACGTGGTGCCTATTCTGCGCATTCTTTCCGTACCGGCATTTCTGGCTATGATCGCAGCGGGCATTTGCATCACCTTCGCCAGCGTTTCGCTGCTCACCTGGGGCGTGGACTTCGCCGTGAGCTACAAAGATTTCAGCTTGCGCGAGGCTTCCGTGCTGCTTTCGGCTTCGACACTGTTTTCGTTGATTCTTGGAGTGCTTTGCGGGGGTTTCGTGGCCGACCGACTGCAAAAGCGTTATTCCTTTGGACGGCTGATTGCGATCGCGATGGCGCTGCTGTTGGCGACTCCCTTTCTGCTGTTTGCGATCTTGTCGGACGACAAACGCGTAGTGCTGGGGGGCCTGTTCATCGCAGGTTTTTTCATGTCGTGGTATCACGGTCCGGTGACCGCGGTGATCCATGACATGATGCCGCGGCGCGCACATTCGACTTCCATCGGCTGGTACATGTTTTTCACGCAGTTGGTAGGCGGGCTGGGTCCGAAGATCGTGGGAAAGATTTCCGATGCGCACGATCTCCAGGTGGGACTGGAAATTGCAGTGGGGATTCTGGTTTGCGGAGCCTTGCTGATGTTACTGGTGATTCACTTCATTCGGCGCGACGGATTACGGCATCCGCAACTTGAGGCGTTTCATGTGGAGCAGCCGGAGCTGGTGGGGCGCAGTTAAACAAAAACACAGAATTTCGCCCGCTGAGGCTTACTTGATGCCGACCTGGGCAATGAGACGAGTCACATCTTCCTCGGCGACGTCGTAAAGCTTGCGTTCGTCTTCTTCTTCCAGGCGCTCGCGCAAATATTCGGCGGAAATGAAGCTGGCTTCGCGATCGCTAAGATCGCGGCCAGTCTTGCCGCGAAACTTGATAAACGCGGTGTGTGCCAAGCCAACGACCAGCGCGTCGCCATCCAAGAAAAACTTGGTATCGATGGTATCGGCGTGGCGGGTGGCGATGCCGTTCCACATATGCGAAAAACGGCAGTGATAAACTTTGCCGGTGAGCTTCGAGGTAACCGCGAAGGCGCCGACGAACTGGCTCATGGCGCCGTTGTTAGCTAGGACTGGATGCGTGGTCACGCCTGCTCCTGTAATCGAATCGCGTTACGCTCAGCTTTTTACCGCGCCCACTGCGGTTTCCGCTTCGCTGTAACTGCGTATGGCCGCTGCGACACCTGCGCCCGCCGGAACACGCGCTCCTTGCGTGTGAAGCACTTGTTCCATGGCCGCCAGCAACAATAATACATTGGCGCGTTGCGCGCAGTAACCCATCAGGCCGAGACGCCAGATTTTGCCTTTCAGCGGTCCGATGCCGCCGGCGATCTCGATGTTGAATTCGTCGAGTAACCGGTTGCGGTAATTTGCATCGTCGATCCCGGCAGGAACCATCACCGGCGTGACTGTGACCAGCCGCTCCTTGGGATTTTCGACTAAGAGTCTCAGGCCCATGGCTTCCACGCCTGCAATGAGTGCCTGCTGATTGAGGCGATGGCGCTCCCAACGTACTTCCAAGCCTTCTGCGATGGTGAGGCGCATAGCTTCGTGCAGCGCGTAAATCAGGGAAATCGGTGGCGTGTGATGATAGAGGCGATCTTTGCCCCAGTAGTTCATCGCGGTGGTCAGGTCGAAGTACCAGCTCTGTACTCTCGTCTTGCGGCGGAGCAGAACTTCTTCGGCTCGCGGGCTGATAGTTATGGGAGACATGCCCGGAGGCGCGCTCAGGGCTTTTTGGGAGCCGCTGAAGACGATGTCCAGCCGTTGCTTGTCTACGTGCATCGGCTCGGCAGCCAGCGAAGCTACCGCGTCGACCACCAACAATGCGCCCAACTCGTCCGCTACCTTGCGGTACGGCTCCAACGCCGTAACCACTCCCGAAGAAGTTTCCCCGTGAGCAAACCCGACGACCTTAATCTTTCTTCCCGCGCCAGCCTTGCGCACATCTTCAGGATCTACGGCTTTGCCAAGCGGCGCTTCCACCTTGGTGATTTTTGCCGGGGTGCGTATGGCGGTTTCATACATGCGCTCGGAAAAGTAGCCGTTCACGCAAACGATCGCTTCGTCACCCTCTTCGAGCGTGTTGAAGATGGCAGCTTCAATACCGCCGGAGCCGGAAGCGGATAGCGGCATGGTGACGCGATTTTCGGTCTGAAATACCTGTCGCATCAGGAATTGCGTTTCGTCCATGCAGGTTTTGAACCAGGGATCGAGATGGCCGACGATTGGCGCCGAAAGCGCGCGATAAACGCGCGGATCGACCGAAGAAGGACCCGGCGTCATCATCAGGCGCAAGGGCGGCGCCAATTCTCCAATTTCCGATTTCGTTTCGTGCCTCATCAATACGACCTCAGTTCGTCATCCGGTGCAGCAGGACTTATTAGGCAGGCCTAGATTTTCCCGCAATTGCTGGAGCCTCGCAACCGACATATTGGCCTCCTAGGTATGCGCGAGGTGGCTTGCCAAAAGTCAAACGGGGCAAGCACAAAATGCTTGTCCCGTTTCTCGTACTCGAATTTTGATAACAGTTTTTTATGCAGCCATCTGCTGCTCTTCAGCAAGCATGTGCGCCGGAACCTTGCGAAGATCCCACACCAAGCCCACCCAGCTGAGCACCTTCAGCGTATAGTAGGTGATGTCGATTTCCCACCAGAAGAAGCCCTGGCGCGCCGAAGCCATGTAGTGGTGGTGGTTGTTGTGCCAGCCTTCGCCCAGCGTGAGCAGCGCCAGCAGCCAGTTGTTCTTGCTGGTATCGCTGGTGTCGTAGCGCCGCGTGCCGAAAAGGTGCGACAACGAATTGATCGTGAACGTGTCGTGCCACAGCAGCACCGTGCTCATGCAGAAACCCCAAACAAACAGCGGCCATCCGCCAATCAGGCTTAGCACAGTAGCCAGTGCGACCGGGGGAATCAGGTGGTACTTGTTGAGCCAGCGCAATTCCGGAAACTTGGCGAAGTCCGCGATATAGTTCAGCCGCGTGTCGTTGTACTTGTCCGAAATAATCCAGCCCAGGTGCGACCAGAAAAATCCAAATAGTGTGGGCGAGTGCAAATCGTCTTCCTGATCGGAAAAGCGGTGATGATGGCGGTGATGCGCAGCCCACCACAGCACGCCCTTTTGTGAAGAAGTCATCGCCATGAACGCGATCACGAATTGGAAGGTTCGGCTGGTCTTATACGAACGGTGCGAAAAATAGCGGTGATAACCGGCGGTGACCCAGAACATTCGAAATGCCACAAGCGCAAGGCAGGTGATCAGATACGCCCAGCGAAACTGCACAAAAAACACGCCCAGGGCCAGCAAATGAATTACGGCGAACGGCAGCGTCAAGACTACCGAAATGCGGGATCCATTAGGCAGGGGTATCGAAAGGGCGCGCATCGCGCGTAGTACAGCTGACATCCCGAATTTCCTCCGTGTACGGTTGCCCGGTTCGCAGGGTTCTGGCAACCCTGAGGTGGGAGTTTTGCGCAGCCAGTCCGAAACGCGCAAAACAGGGCCGGACATTCACACTACGCAACCAATTTCAGTTTACGGGCCGCTTCCCGGCCGGTCAAGCAATGATTGGTACAGCTGTCCACCTTGGCAGTTCCCTGCACTTCATCCTCGTTAGAACGCTTTCACTTGCCGCCCCGAACCTGCTAGAGTCTCTCTTCCCGAAAAAGGAGCTTGCGTGGGACGCTTCACCGGAATACTCGGCATGGCGGTCATCCTCGCCCTGGCTTGGGCCTTTTCCACCGATCGCCGCGCCATCAAACTCAAGACTATCGCCTGGGGACTCGGTCTTCAATTGCTGCTCGGTTTCTTCGTCTTGCGTTCCAGCATCGGCGGAAAAATCTTTGGCTTCCTCGGCAACGGCGCCAATAAGCTACTGAGCTTTTCTTATGCCGGGTCGGAATTCGTTTTCGGCGACATCGGCTTTCCAAAAGAGCTCTCGCGCCTCGGTTTTTCGTTCGCGTTTCAAGTCTTGCCAACAATCATTTTCATCGCCGCTTTTTTTGCCGTTCTCTATCACATCGGAGTGATGCAACTCATCATCCGCGCCGCTGCGTGGATCATGACTCGCGTCATGGGGGCCAGCGGCGCCGAATCGCTCAACGTTGCCGCTAGTATCTTCATGGGACAAACCGAAGCTCCGCTTACCATCCGCCCCTTCTTGCCGAAGCTCACCAAATCCGAACTCATGTGCGTCATGACCAGCGGCATGGCCCACATTTCCGGCGGCATGATGGCTGGCTACATCCAGGTTGGCGGCGCCGATCCCAAAAATCTTCTCACCGCCGTGATCATGACCGCCCCCGGCACTCTACTCATGGCCAAGATGCTGGTACCAGAAACCGAAGAACCGCTCACCGCTGGCCGCGTTGAAATGCCGCAAATGGAAAAGGAGTCCAACGTTCTCGGCGCCATCGCACGCGGAACCAGCGACGGGTTGCACCTCGCACTTAACGTCGGCGCCATGCTCATCACGTTCATTGCGCTGCTGGCGCTGCTTAACGCAATGATGGGCGGCATTCACAACTGGCCGCACATGAGCTGGTTCCCTGCCAGCTTGCAAACGATCTTCGGCTGGGTCTTCGCTCCGGTTGCCTGGCTCATCGGTATTCCGTGGCACGACGCACCCGCCATCGGCAATCTCCTCGGCACACGTATGGTCATCAACGAATTTGTCGCCTTCGGCCAGCTCGGCCCAATGAAGAGCGCGCTCGACCCACGATCCTTCACCATTGCCACCTTCGCGTTGTGCGGCTTCGCCAACTTCAGCTCCATCGGCATTCAGATCGGGGGCATCGGAGCGCTCGCTCCCGAACGGCGCAACGATCTGGCAAAATTCGGTGTGCGCGCCATGATGGCAGGTACCATGGCGAATCTGATGTCCGCCTCCATCGTCGGCATCTTGAGCTAGATTCATGTCGGTTAAGAAACAATCCGCCAAACCAACGCCCGAATTCCTTCAGGCTGAAGCCGCCGCCAAATTCATTCTGCGCAAGACCAAACTCCGGCCCAAAATTGCCCTGGTCCTCGGCTCCGGCCTCGGCGCTTTCGCCGACGAATTCTCGAAGCCAGCGAAAATCTCCTACGCGAAAATCCCGCACTTTGCCCGTTCCACCGCCATAGGGCATGTCGGCCAGTTGGTACTTGGCACAGTCGATGGCATCCCCGTAGCGGGTATGCAAGGTCGCGTTCATCTCTATGAGGGCTATTCCGCCAAACAGGTAGCAGTCCCGATGCGCGTCTTTTCCCGCATGGGCATTAAAGCCGTCATCCTCACCAACGCCGCCGGTGGCATCAACCTGAACTATTCCGAAGGGGCACTGGTCGCTCTTCGCGATCACATTAACTTGCAAGGCGCCAACCCACTCATCGGGCCCAACGACGACCGCTTCGGCCCGCGCTTCCCCGATATGACGCGCGCTTACGATCACGACTTCCGCCGCTTTGTCGCCGAAGAAGGAAAAAGGCTCAAACTCAATCTCCACGAAGGCGTCTATCTAGCCTGCTCCGGTCCCAACTACGAAACGCCCGCCGAAATCCACGCCTTTCGCGCGCTCGGCGCCGACCTCGTCGGTATGTCCACGGTTCCCGAAGTACTGGCGGCACGCCATTCCGGAATCCGTGTCCTGGGTATCTCCTGCGTCACCAACATGGCTGCGGGCATCACCGGCAAATCGCTCTCCGCCGAGGAAGTCTTCGAAACAGGTGCTCGTGTGAAAACACAATTCATCGCCCTTCTACGAGCCGTTATTCCCAGAATTGCGGAGGCCATCGCGTGACCGACTACGAAGCCCTGATCACCGCCGCAACCCAAGCTCGCGAAAACGCCCACGCCGCCTACTCCAACTTCCGCGTAGGCGCGGCCCTTCGAGCCATTTCCGGTCGCATCTTCGGCGGTTGCAACGTCGAAAACGCCACTTACGGCCTCACCGTCTGCGCCGAACGCGTCGCCATCCTCAAAGCAATCAGCGAAGGCGAACGCGGTTTCGACGCCATTGCCGTCGTGGCCGATACCGATGCGCTCACAGCTCCCTGTGGCGCTTGCCGCCAGCTCATCTGGGAATTCTGCGGCGATGTCCCCGTCATCCTCGGCAACCTCAAAGGCAAAACCGAAACTATCGCTATGCGTGACCTTTTCCCCAAACCCTTCGACTCTTCCAGCCTGTAGCGGGTTAACGTTTGGAGTGCACCTCGGCGCTAGCGCGACGCCGTTCACAATATCCGTTGGTAGAATCAATCCGTGCAGCGCAAAGTCTTCTGGGCCACCTTCGTCATTCTTGGTCTGATCGCCGACTTGGCCTTGCCGTTCTTGTGGGCCTTGCTAGCCACCATTCCCATCGGTATCGGCAGCTGGTGGATCGCCTACCGCAGCGATTGGTTCTAACTCAGGCTCTCATTTGCCTATTCGGTGCGAAGCTCGCCGCACCTATTCAAATTGATTTGGGCGCAACCACTCGCTCGTCTATAATCTTAAGTTTGACCACTCTCAGGGGAGACGCTACGGATGGCTGGAGCTCTGGACAACAAGCAAGTCCTGGTGAAAATCTTCGTCGGGATATTCGTCGGCCTCATCGGCATCAGCATGTTGCTGTACCTCGTGCCGCAGGGTCCGGGCACCGGCACCGACGCGGACAATTCCGACGTCGTCGCCAAAGTCGGCGATCAATCCGTCTCTCTTGCGGATGTTCGCCAGCAGCTCAGCGAAATCCAGCGCCGTAATCAAGTCCCTAAAGCGCTCGAAGGGCTGTACGCTCGCCAGATCCTCAATCAGCTGGTTTTCTCAAAGGAAATCGAATTCGAAGCTGAACGTCTCGGTATAAAAGTCACCAACGAAGAAGTCGCTGACCGCGTCAAGCAGTACCTCCCCACCGCTTTCAATGGCGACACTCCCGTAGGCATGGATCAGTACACCGCCCAGGTCCAGCAGCGCTTCAACATGACCGTTCCGGTTTTTGAAAACCTCATCCGCCAGGGCCTGCTGGAAGAAAAGTTTCGCCGCCTGGTGACCGACGGCGTCAGCGTCGGCCCGAACGAGCTCGCTGAACAGTTCAAGTTCCAAAACGAAAAAGTGAAGATCGACTACGCCCTCATCAAGCCCGAGGACCTCGAATCCAAAATCACCGTCGACGACGCCGCCATCAAGGCCTACTACGAAAAGAACAAGAGCCGCTACACCATCCCGGAAAAGCGCGTCGTCGAATACGGCCTGGTAGACCTGGCCAGGCTCCGTCAAAGCGTCCAAATCTCCGACGACGACCTCAAAATCCGCTATCAGCAGGACATTCAGCAATACCAAGTGCCCAACCGCGTTCACGCCGAACACATCCTCTTTATGACCGTTGGCAAGACCGACGCCGAAGTGGATGAAATCAAGAAAAAGGCCGAAGACGTCCTCAAACAGGTAAAAAAAGGCTCCAAGTTCGACGACCTGGCCAAGAAATACTCGGAAGACCCGGGCAGCAAGGATAAAGGCGGCGATCTCGGCTGGCTGGTCCAGGGCCAGACCGTTCCCGAATTTGAGAAAGCTGCCTTCTCGCTTCAGCCCGGCTCCGTCTCCGACCTCGTGAAGACTCAATACGGCTTCCACATCATCAAGGTCATCGAAAAGGAAAACGCTCACACTAAGCCCTTTGATGAAGTGAAGGACTCCATCCGCGTTCCTCTGATGCAGACGAAACTCGACGAGGATGCCAGCAAAATCGCCGAGCAGATCGCCTCCGCCGTGCGTAAGTCCAACAAAACTCCGCTCGCAGACTTGGCCAAGGAATATCACCTGCAGGTTACACAAACCCGCCCGGTGAGCGTCACCGATACCCTGCTCGAGTTCGGCACAAACTCCAAAGACGTCAACGAAGCCATCTTCCGGCTTCGCGAAGGCGAAGTCAGCGCTCCCATCCGCACTGATCGCGGCTATGTCGTACTCTCGCTCAAGCAGATCCAGCCTACGCATCAGGGAACACTGGAAGAAGTCCGCGACAAGGTCATCGGCGCGCTCAAGCAGGAAAAATCCGTCGAACTGGCCCGCTCCAAGGCTGAAGACCTCGCTAAGCGCGCCAAGTCCAGCGAGAAATTCGATTCTGCCGCCAAATCTCTCGGCCTGGACCCGAAAACCAGCGAAGATTTCTCCCGCGCGGGCTCTGTTCCTAACATTGGCAGCGGCAAGCAACTCAGCGCCGCCTTCAAAATGAAGGTTAGCGACGTTTCCGCGCCCGTTCCTCTCGGCACGAACTGGGTGGTCTATCGCGTCGCTTCCAAAGCCGAAGCCAACATGGCCGATTTCGACAAACAAAAGAAAGAGTTGAGCGATCAGGTCCTCAACGAAAAGCGCGGTTTGGCCTATGAGTCCTTCCGTTCCGGCCTCGAAGAGCGGCTCAAGCAGGAAGGCAAGCTCAAACTCATGCCGGAAAAAATGAAGAACTTCGGCGACCTGGCGTCTCTGTAACTTACAGAAACTAATAGCTTTAGATTGTTCTAAAGCGGCACTTGCGCTCCTCTTCGCCGCACTTTACCCTATCAGCGTCTCTTCACAGCGGATCTTGGCCCTGTCTTTCCCGGTCCAGCGGCCATTCCTCGACCTCGTTGCTGTGAAGATGCGGTTCCTCTGTACTTGTAAACTCGCACGATTCTTTACTTTTCGGTTGGTGAATGCCATGGCAAATCGCAATCAGACCGCTCGTAATGACTACCGCTGCAGCATGGAGCGCAATCAGGGGGGCAAATACTGCGTGCGCATCCAGGTGCACTATCCCCGCCACGCGTGGACGCTCGGCGTTTATTTCCTAGCCAGCTCATTCGATCGTGCCATGAAAAAGCTCGAGGAAGGCTTGGACTTCCTGCAGCGCAATGAAGAAAAGCTGTGGTTTTGGGGCGTGGACCGCGCCGAAGACCTGGGCTTTTCCGCCGAGTTCCTCAAGGAAGCTGGCCTACGCCTCGATCGTCGCCTCGAGTTTCCTCGCAAGGCCGCCAACCTGACCGTCGCGCCCGAAAAGGACGTGCCGGCATTCGCGTTGGCTCCCATGCGCCGCGGGCTTGCCGAATCGCTCGAAATGACCCGCGCCTTCGCCGCCGGCGACTAGACGCACGCTCTCAATTCAAATCTTCCGCACTGCTCTCGTGGGATGCTTGAGTTGTATGGCTCAAAGGAAACCCCAGGTTCAGAAGTCGAATTGAAAAGTGGACATTTCAACTCCCACTCAAGCATTAGCAGGAATTTAGCGCGATAGCTGTAGCTCACCGCGGTCAAGGCTATCGTTTTGACGCAGCGACGAGACAAAAGACCAGAGTTTGCCACCCTGCTGAACTATCGGCCACCGGAACTCCAGTAACCTTCACGATCACGCCAAAAGCCGCACACTGAAAATCGCTGGAGCGATGAAGGCGGAAACTCATCGCACAAGGCAATCTCAGTGCCCGCCTCGCCGGAAACTACTCCATCCCACGCTCCGATTCAACGCTCCGATTCAACGCTTGACTTGCCCTCTTTTCTTGGCGATGATGCGCCCACCTGCAAGACAACGTCCTGCATGGCATCTCCGCACGGCATGCCTGGAGCCCTTCCAAACCGCGCCCGCACACTCCTCACGAGTGTTTTCTGTCTCCCAAGAGTCTCCAGCGAACTCCTGTGCGGAGCGCGTCAGGATTTGCATAGCTAGCCTTGATTCAACGGGAGGGAGCCCAATGAAAGCAAACAAAGGGATAGTTCTGGCAATACTTGCAGCGTTGCTGCTGGTGTGTGGCAGCGTCTCCGTTAGAGCGCAACAATCCAGCGCGACGGATCAGAGCGACAGTTCCACTACCACTAAAAAGAAATCCAAAAAGAAGGCCGACGACTCGGCGCTGAGTTCGGACACCACCGCCGATTCCAGCAAGACCAGCAAATCCAAGTCCAAGAAGAAGGTCGCTGACAGCGCGGACAGTTCAGCAGCTGCGGACTCTTCCACGACCCCAAAGAAGAGCCGTTCGAAGAAGAGCGCCAGCGCTGACTCAGCTGACAGTTCCGCCGCAGCCGACACCTCCAAGTCCACCACGAAGAAGAGCCGTTCCAAAAAGTCGGCCGACGCCGCGGACAGTCCCACGGCCGACAGCTCTACCGCAGCCGGCTCCGGCCCCAAAAAGAGCCCCTCTAAAAAGAGCAAAGCGGATTCTGCTGACGCCACACCGGCTGCCGACAGTGGCTCCGCAACACCCACCAAGAAAAGCCGTTCCAAGAAGTCTGCTGACGCCGCGTCAGACACATCCACTGCGGCCAATACCGATGCAGCGCCGGCCAAAAAGAGCCGCTCCAAAAAGAGCAAAGCGGATTCCGCCTCGGACAATTCCGCCACTACCACCGCCGATGCAGCGCCAGCCAAGAATAGCCGTTCCAAGAAGTCGGCCGACACTTCCGCCGCAAGCAGCCCAGCGCCAGCGCCCAGTTCAGCTTCGAGCAACGCCCCTGCTTCGAATCCTGCTCCGGCCGCTCCGAGCAAGCCAACTCCCACAGCTACGCCAACTCAATCCAGCTCGGCGAACCCCCCGGCGCCCTCCAAGCCTGCGGCGCAGCAACAAACTCCCCCAGCCAACCCTAACGGCATGGTTTGGGTTAACACCGACTCCGGCATTTACCACAAGCCCGGCTCGCGCTGGTACGGTAAGACCAAGCAAGGCAAGTACATGACGGAAGCCGACGCGCAAAAAGCCGGCTACCGCGTTTCCGAAAAGTAGTAGCACCCGGGAAACCGAAAAGGAGAACTGACGATGTCCAAAGCAATCAAAGGAATGCTGTTGGCGGTATTGGTCGCGGTGCTCGGTGTTACGGTGGCCGTATCATATCCAAACCCGCAAGCTACCGACAAAAAAGCGGCTGCTGGAACCACTGCCAAGACTGAAGATCGCGTGGACCTGAATTCCGCTACGCTCGATCAGCTCAAAGCGCTCCCCGGCATCGGCGACGCTTACGCCCAGAAAATCATTGACGGGCGCCCGTACGCCAAGAAGACCGATCTGGTCACCAAAAAAATCGTCCCGCAAGCCACTTACAAGAAAATCGCGGGACTCGTCATCGCCAAACAGAAGTAACGGCGTTTTCGCTCTCATGGACTGGGCGGCTCGCCAGCCGCCCGCAAAGTTCTCCGCGCCAAAGTTGGTGTCGAAAGACGGATTCGGGGTAACAGGAGGCAATATGGGTCTTCTCGATGATGTTCTGGGAATGGCAGGAATGGGCAACGCGGCGCAGTCGCAGCAGCACGCCGGTGCTCTCAGCATGATTTTGAACTACATCAATAGTCCGGAAGTCGGCGGTATCGCCGGTTTGCAGAAAATGTTTCACGAGAAAGGCCTCGGCGATATCGTGTCCTCCTGGATCGGCACTGGCCAGAACCTGCCGGTTTCCGCCGACCAGTTGCAGAACGTCTTGCAAGGCGGGGCGCTTCAGAACATGGCCAGCAAATCCGGCATGGATATGAGCCAGCTCACTTCAATTTTCTCTCAGCTCATGCCGCATGCCGTCGACCAAATGACGCCCCACGGCCAGATCCCAGACTCCAACGCGCTCTCCCAAATGATGAAGGGACTGACAGCCCGCGCCTAGGTTTGCCGGCTCAATGCTAAAGGTTTGTTCTCGGGACTCGCACCGCAACCGGTTCCGCCGGCTTCTTGTGTCTGGTCGTTTCCCCTTGACTTCTGTCGACCAGGGTCATTAAGCCATTCACAAGCACCGCCGTAAGTTCTTGCTTACTCACTGAAGAGGGCGGGGGCGACCCAAGAACTCTTTTGGGCGGCTGAAAGCTGAAAAAGTGGCTTCGCTCTCACCCTTTTCTGTTCTTCAATTTCCGGCACTTTCGGCGATAGGCGACCGTTATCTACTTGCTCTGAGCAAGGTGCAGGCCACTGAGGGTGAAAGGTCGCGGCACTGATTTGTTGAGAAAACGGAGCCACAGGGGAAACGGGCGCCGTAGGTGCACAACGTCCGACCATGGGATGGATGCGAGCATTACTCGCATCAGGTGCATAAGACTACGGATGGTTCGGACTAATTCGGAGAGAGGCGAACAGTAACGCCTTCCCGCTCGGATGCTGGCTTCCGCCGTGCGGTTCCACCGTAACGAAGACGGCGTCAATGTCTTCGAGCGTCTTGGGGTCGTTGGCCTTCAAAACCCATCGCTTCTTGCTGGTGTTGTCTTCGTAGAAAATTCCCAGATTGCGCGCCTGCTCCTTGTCGGGACCTTTTCGGCCCCAGGCTTGGAACGATCGCGCATCTTGAAGGCCTGGCTGCGCATCCAGATCGAAGGCGTAGAAGATCAGGGACTTTCCCCTGGTATAGAAGACGCGCCCGTACGTCTTGGCCGTTCCCTTTCCCGATACGTCGTGAACGTCAGCCATGTACAGTTCACGGGCGCCCATCAATTCCCGAATATCGCGATCGTGCTCCAGCAATTCTTGCCCCTTCGCGACCTGGCCTTCCTTCTGATCGAGGGCCTGTTCACGCGCCCTCACAAGTTGAGTCAACTCGTTGACTTTTGCCTCTAGAGAAGCGGCTTGCCGCGCAGTTTCATCTCGCTGTGCCGTCGCTTCTTCTATTGTCTTTTGAAACTCCGCCAGTTTTGCCTGCGCAGCCGCAAGCTCTTCATCTTGCTTAGTCTTATCATCGCTCGCGACTGGTACCGCTTCTTGGCCACGTCCTGAAGGGCTTGCGAGGGCCACTCTCGCGGATTTCAGAAAGTTCAGAAGTCTAGTCTGCACGGACAGTTGCTGCTTCAAGTCATCAATGACTTTGGCATTCTCTGCGAGTTTTGCTTCCAATTGCGCGCGCGCATACCCTGCATCGCTGGCTTGCTCTTCGAGAGAATCCGCAGACTCTTTGGCGGCGGCTGGAATTGATTGCGCAACTTCCGCGCCCCGCTTCACGCCTGTCCTATGTAAGGTGATGCCGAGCGCCAACGCCAGTAGCACTGCTGAGGCGAATGTCATCCACACTTCTCGCCAATGAATTTGTGACCGACGATAAGCGAACCGGCGGCCGCGCATCTGTCCTCCCGCGTAACCCACTTCTGACTTACGCAGCTGGGGGTGTTTCTGCCCTTTGTCTAATCTTTTGAAGAATCTGCTTTCCGCTTCTTCAACGGACCAGGCTTCGTCAGCGGTACCATGTGTGGGTAGCAGCTCTTCCGCGAGGGCGGACACCGCGACTCGCGTTGCAGCCTCGAACTCGCTCATCGCTCGGCGACATTCCGGGCACGCGGCCAGATGGGAATCCAATCTGGATTGTTCGTTGGCCCTCAATTCGGCTGCAGTCGCTGCTGCGCAAAGCCCAAGGAATTCCTCGTGCGGGTCCATCGGTCAAATGCCTCGACTCCTGATCGGATTACATTTCATAGTACACGTACTACTGTCTCTTTAATTCGCCTTCGGCTAGGTGTCTGCGGAGCTTTTCGAGACCGCGATAGTGATGATTTCTGACGTTGGCGTAGGACTGGCCAAGTTTTTCGGCTATTTCGGTGAACGTAAACCCCTCAAAAAAATGTAGTCGCAGCGTTTCTCGCTGATCTCCGGTCAGCTCCTCCACGACCTTCTTCCACCCGTTCCTACCGAAGAGACCCTCCACCGTTTGGTCATAATGCGGGTCGCTCCACACTGCACGCTCAGTTTCTCGACCCTTGCCTGCGGTCCGGCAATCATAGAATCCATGCGATTTCAGACGTCTCCTCCGAAGCAATCCTTGAGTGAATGCCACCTGCAGGATCCAGGAGCGGGCGCTGCCTTTGGACGCGTTAAACAGTGCATGCTTTCGATGAAGGTACAGAAATACATCTTGTACAAGGTCATCGGCTTCAGATCTGTCTCGCAGGATTTGCCAGCCGATCGCTCGAATTAATCTAGCGTAGCGCTTGAATAATTCCGACAAAGCACTTCGATCATCCCCGGTGACCGCGCCAAACAGGACTTCATCGGAGAGCTGAGAGACGTCCTCGGGCGTAGCGCAATGGGACTCCGGAGTCTCGCGTCTCGTGTTTGCTATGCGCAGAGTTGCGATCCGAAGTGATGAAGACGAATTCATTTGTCAGTGACGCGCGGGTCTTCTCAAAGAGCAGGCCGTGGTGTCCAAGGCTCCAGATGTTAATGATATCACACTCATAGTGTGTAGACTCATCGTGGTCAGGCACCTTCTTATGGGGTGTGTCTTACGCAGATCCACGAGTTCTCTTGGGTGATGCCGTACGGAGGCTCCGCCTAGAGCGGGGGCTATCCCAAGAGTCGCTGGCCGAGCTAGCGAATCTCCATAGGAATTACGTTGGCGGAGTAGAGCGGGGCGAGAGAAACGTGGGCCTTTTGAATATTGTCGCGCTGGCCCGCGCTCTGCGGGTTAAGCCCTCTCGGTTGATGGAGACCGTTTCGTAATAGAATTCTCGGGCCGCTTCCCGTTCCCATTCAATTTGGGCGCTCTGCTGGCCACCCAATCGGAACTATAGTTCCGGCCCGGCGCGTCCGCACGCACGCGCGCTGCTCCGCTACGGTCCATTCGCTTGAAAACAAAATACTTCGGCGCCAGCCCTATTCGCGCAGAAGGACTTCGCCGCGGCCGACCAGTTGGTCGTTAATCCACACTCGATATTTGTAGCCTACCGGCTTGGATCCAAGCCGCGCAGGACCCGTCAGCAAACGCATTCCCGGCGGCGCTTGAAATACATTCGAGCTGAACGGGCAGCGATTGACATCGAATTCCACGCGCAAATTGCCGGTTTCGCAGAACCAGGAAACCTGGTCGCCGGCGTCGAGCACAATCGTTTCTGGGAAAATTCCAACTAAAACGGAGCGATCAGCCATTCCGAGAGTTTACCGTCATCAGCGTCCCAAGCCAAATGTAGAAGACTCAAAACTTCTTCGGCCTCGCAATACAAGTCTACGCGCCGACAAGGCGCTGGATGAGTTTCTTGGGAGCAGACTGCTGCGGGGTAATGGAGAAACTTTCCTGGATGCGCCGCTCTGCTTCCGCCAGCTTCGCGTCGGAGTTGTAGTATATCGTCACTAATGTTTCGCCGGCAGTAACCCGGTCGCCGATGCGCTTGTGGAATTCCAGGCCCACGCCGGGATCGATTTTGTCCTCTTTTTTCTCGCGGCCGCCGCCCATCATCGCCAGGGCGACGCCAAATTCCATGCAGTTCGTTGCGGCCAAGAAACCGCTCGTTGGGCCTATTACTTCGGCGCAGTTTTTCGCTTGCGGCAGGATCGAATAGTCGTCTACAACACGCGCATCACCGCCTTGCAATGAAATTCCCTTGCGGAATTTTTCCAGCGCTTCGCCGGACGCAATGAGTTTTTGCGCCAGTTCGCGGCCCTCGTCCACGGATTCGGTGCGTTCGCCGAGATAAAACATCCAGGCGGAAAGCTCGATGCTCAGATCTCGCAAATCATCTGCGCCGCGGCCCTTCAGAACTTCCAGCGATTCGATGACTTCGTGTGAATGTCCAGCCAAACGGCCAAGCGGCTGGTCCATGTCGGTGACCAACGCAACCGCTTTTTTGCCCATGCGCTGCGCGGTTTCCACCATCAATTCGGCCAGACGCACCGCGTCCTCTTCTTTCTGCATGAACGCGCCGGAGCCGGTTTTTACGTCGAGCACCAGCGCGTCAATTCCTTCCGCCAGTTTTTTGCTCATGATGGAAGCGCAGATCAGGCCAACGTTTTCCACGGTGGAAGTCACATCGCGCAGCGCGTAGATTTTCTTGTCGGCGGGAGCGATTTCCGCGGTTTGCCCGATCAGCGCCATACCGCACTCGCTGAGCGCGCGGCGAAATTCCACCAGCGTCAGCGCGGTGTTGAATCCAGGGATGGCTTCCAGTTTATCGAGCGTTCCGCCGGTGTGGCCCAGCCCGCGCCCGCTGATCATCGGCACATGCAGTCCGCCCGCCGCAACAATCGGCGCGAGAATCAGCGAAGTCTTGTCGCCCACGCCGCCAGTCGAATGTTTGTCCACTTTTTTGCCGGCAATTTCCGGAAAGCGGACCACCTCGCCGGAATGCAGCATGGCCTCGGTCAACGCAGCAATTTCCCGACGAGAGAGGCCGCGAATCCACGTGGCCATCAACCACGCCGACATTTGGTAATCGGGAATTTCTCCGCGGGTGTATCCCGAAATCAAAAAGTTGATTTCCTCGAGGGAGTGTTCTCCCGAATCGCGCTTCTTGCGGATAAGATCAACGGCTCGCATGTTTTTCGACGAACCGGCAGCCTAACAGCAGCGGTGTTGAGCGTCAAATCGTCTATAAAACAGTGTCTCAGCGCGGCGGGGCGTCTTCGGCGTCGTAGGTGGCGAGCTGTTCTTCCCAGACCATCGAAGGTGTCTGCAGCAGGCGGACGCAGCGGTTCCAGCGGAGGATGGAATCATCGTTGCCGGCGGGGCGGATTTTTTCTGCTTCGCCAAAACAATGCAGCGCGCGTTCAAACAGTGGATAGACTACGTGTGGTGACTGGCCCGTGCGCAGCTGAGCTTTGGCGCGACGCTCGTAATAAAGACCGGTGTAGTACATCTGCTCGTAGCGATCCGTCAGGCGCCCGAAAATTTCTTCCACTTCGCGGTAACGGTCTCCTCCACTGCCGGTGAACTGATCCGTCATGGCCAGACCGAGCATCCGCAGCGCCATTTGCTGATTTGCATCCACTGCGAGAATGTCACGGCAGATGGATTCCGATTCTTCCGGTTCGTTGAGATAACGGTAGAGATCGACCTTGGCAAGGGCTTCGGCGATGCCCGATTTGGAGATGGCCTTGAGTTTGTAATCCATGCAAGCCTCCCTCGCGGTTGCTAGAAATCAGGCGCCGCGAATCTTGCGCACCAGCATCATTACGGGGTCGTAGAATTCATCCACCACGCGCTCTTTCAGCGGAATAATCGCGTTGTCCGTGATGTGGATTTCCTCGGGGCAAACTTCCGTGCAACATTTCGTGATGTTGCAGTAGCCCAACCCCATTTCGTCTTTCAGCAGCTTGGTGCGTGACAGGCCGTCGAGCGGATGCATTTCGAGGCCGGCGACGCGTACAAAGAAGCGCGGCCCGGCAAAACTTTCATGCTTGTCGTGATCGCGCAACACATGGCAGACGTTCTGGCAGAGGAAGCACTCGATACACTTGCGGAATTCCTGCACGCGGTCGACGTCGCGCTGGTCCATTTTCCATTCGACGCCCGCTTTAGGCTGGAACGCCGGAATCTTCTTGTTGACCTTGTAATTCCAGGAAACGTCGGTGACCAAATCTTTGATCAGCGGAAAGGATTTCAGCGGCGCAACGGTGATTGGTTCATTCAACGGAAGCGAGTCCATACGGGTCTTGCAGGTTAAACGGGGGCGGCCGTTCACTTCGGCGGAACACGAACCGCACTTGCCTGCTTTGCAGTTCCAGCGGACTGCGAGATCTGGCGCCTGGTGCGCCTGAATCGAATGCAGCGCATCGAGTACGACCATTCCCGGCGCAATGGGCACGCGATAGTCCACCGGCGCGGCGCCTTCGGGCCCGCCGCGGTGCACGCGTAGAACCGCTTCATCCATCATCATCGCATCGTCGCTGGAAGCACTCATGCGGCCTCGCTACGGTCAGCTCGTATCGACTAC
>Ga0207641_10001135_pt1 | contig 26751 bp, 25 predicted proteins | sample KBSSwiS62_FD_184306 | JGI IMG/M metagenome (GOLD analysis project Ga0207641, IMG submission 184306) | Switchgrass rhizosphere microbial communities from Kellogg Biological Station, Michigan, USA - KBS Switchgrass S6-2 (SPAdes) (version 2) | ecosystem: Host-associated > Plants > Roots >... | reverse complement strand
GCGTCTGACCAAGCGCGTGCAGGACTCCACCGGCACGCTGACGATTCTCCACGAGATCGATTTCACCCTGCCGCGACAACGCTCGGTCGCCATCGTCGGCGCATCCGGATCGGGCAAGAGCACGCTGCTCTCGCTCATCGCCGGGCTCGACACGCCGACGACCGGAACCGTCCGCCTCGACGGCATCGACCTGTTCGCGATCGGCGAGGACGAGCGCGCCGCGGTTCGCGCCGCCAAGGTCGGCTTTGTCTTCCAGAGCTTCCAGCTGCTCGCCAACCTGAACGCCCTCGAGAACGTCATGCTGCCGCTCGAGCTGCAGGGGCGGGCCGACGCGCGGCCGCTGGCGACCGAGATGCTGCGCCGCGTCGGCCTGGGCGAGCGGCTGCGCCACTATCCGCGCGTGCTCTCGGGCGGCGAGCAGCAGCGCGTCGCGCTGGCGCGCGCGTTCGTGGTCCGGCCGATGCTGCTGCTCGCGGACGAGCCGACCGGCAGCCTCGACTTCGCTACCGGCGAGACGGTGATGGCGCTGATGCTCGAGCTCAATCGCGAGGCGGGGACGACGCTGGTCCTCGTCACCCACGATCCGGCGCTCGCCGGCCGCTGCGATCAGCAGCTGCGCATCGAGGCCGGGCGGGTCAGCGTCGCCGAGCCCGCCGCGACCGCACAGTAGTTGCTGCCTGTGGCCCGCCACCGGCGGGGCGCCGGGCCGCCCCAAGCCCGGCCGCGCCCCCTCGGGGGGCAGCGACCGCAGGGAGCGTCGGGGCTCAGTTCGTAAACTTGTAGTCGGTCTTCGCCTTGGCGCGCAGCTCGTCGCGGAACGCGGCGGCCTTCTGCTGGGCGAGGCGCTGCTGGATCTGCGGCTTGACGTCGGCGAGCGGCGGGAACTGCGCGGCGCGCGTGTCCTCGAGCTTGATGATGTGATAGCCGAACTGGGTCTTCACCGGCGTCTCGGTGTACTCGCCCTTCTTGAGCGCGGTCATCGCCTGCGAGAACTCGGGCACGTACGAGCCGGGCGCGGCGAAATCGAGGTCGCCGCCGTTCGGCGCCGAGCCGGGATCCTTCGAGCTCTTCTTGGCGAGGTCCTCGAACTTCGCGCCGGCCTTCAGCTGGGCGACGATCGCCTTGGCCTCGTCCTCCTTCTCGACCAGGATGTGGCGTGCCTTGTACTCGGTGCCGGTCGCCTGCGCCTTGAACTTGTCGTATTCCTTCTGCACGTCGGCGTCGCTGACCTTCGTCGTCTTGTCGAGATCCTGCGAGAGCAGGCCGATCAGGATGCTCTGGCGCGCCAGCTCCATCTGCGCCTTGAACTCGGCCGACGCGCCGAGGCCGCGCCGCTCCGCCTCCTGGCTCAGGATCTCGTCGGTGACGACCTTGTCGCGGACCATCTTCTCGAGATCCGGCGGCACCTGCTGGTTGCGCGCCGCGGCCTGCTTCTGAACCTGGCTGACGATCGTGTCGACGCGGGCCTTCGGCACGGGCTTGCCGTTGACGACGGCGATGTTCTGCGCCTGGGCGGCCAGCGGCGCCAGCGTGGCGGCGAGCAAGAGGCTCGCGGCGATAAAGCTCTTCTTCATGGTGGAACGTGCCTTTCCGGCGGGACGATGTTGAGGAACGAAAACGGGTGGGAGCCCGGGGATGCCGGCGGCCCGGCGCGCTCAGCGCGGTTGCGGAGCGCGGGCGTCGATCGCCAGGGCGTGGATGCCGCGCGGCATCAGGGAGTGCAGGGAATCATATACGAGGCGGTGGCGCTCGACGCGGCTGAGGCCTTCGAACCGGGCGCTGGTGATGGTCACGCTGAAATGACGCCCCTCGCGCGCGCCGGCGTGGCCGGCATGAAGGTGGCTGTCATCGACGACGGCGAGCATCTCCGGAGCGAGCGCGGCTCGCAGCGCCGTCTCGATGTCGGCTGCCGAGACGCTCACCGCGAGTCCGGACCGACGCCCGCGGCCGGCAAGGCGCCGGGCTTTTCCTGCGGCGCCTCCTCGTCGTGCAGGAAGCGCGAGATGTAGAAGCCCTGGGCGACCATGAACGCCAGCATCAGGCCGGTGAGGCCGAAGACCTTGAACGTCGCCCAGACCGACGTCGAGAAGTTGTAGGCGACGTACAGGTTGGCCACGCCCATGAGGACGAAGAAGGCGATCCAGGCCCAGTTGAGCCGCTGCCAGACCGGCTTGGGCAGGACGAGCTGCCCGCCGATCAGCACCTGCAGCAGGTTCTTGCCGAAAACCGCCTGGCTCAGCCAGAGCGCGAGCGCCATCGCCCAGTCGAGCGCGCTCGGCTTCCACTTGATGAAGGTCGGGTCGTGGAACCAGATCGTCGCGCCGCCGAGGACCGCGATGAGACCGAAGGTCACCCAGAGCATGGTGTCGACCTTGCGCCGCATCAACATCAGGATGCCGATTTGCGCCATCGTAGCGACCATGACGACCACGGTGGCGAGCAGCACCGGCGCCTCGTCGACGCCGACGGCGCCGCCGGAGACGACGAAGCCGAGGTGCTCGGTCGCATAGTGCGCCGCGGCTTCGGCGTTCATGTCGGCGAACTTGAAGACGCCGAAGAAAAGGATGATCGGGAGAAAGTCGAGGAACAGCTTCATTGAGGCCCTGTGGCGCGTCGCACTGTCGGCGCGTGCGCCCCGGCGGTGCGGAGTCTATCGTCGCCGCTGCGCCGGAGGTCGCCTCAGGGCTTTCGGGGAAGTCCCTGTAACCCCAGGACGGTGACATCCGTTAACTTCCGCACGGACTACTTTGGCCAGGAGAACCTAATGAACACCCCCTTCAAGCCGGTCGGCAACAGCGTCCTCGCCGCCTGCATCGGCGTCGCCCTTGCTGCTTCGGCCGGCTCGGCTGCGGCGCAGGCCAAGGCCGGCGCCAAGCCGCTCGACGGCCAGGTCGTGAAGATGGCCTGGATCGATCCGCTCTCGGGCCTGATGGCGCCGGTCGGCAACAACCAGCTGAAGAGCTGGCAGTTCATGATCGAGAAGTTCAACCAGAACAATCCCGCCGGCGTGAAGTTCGAGGTCGTCGGCATCGACAACAAGCTCTCGCCGACCGAGAGCCTGAATGCGCTCAAGTCGGCGACCGACCAGGGCATCCGATACATCATCCAGGGCAACGGCTCCTCGGTCGCACTCGCGCTCATCGACGCGATCAACAAGTACAACGAGCGCAATCCCGGCAAGGAGATCATCTACCTCAACGAGGCTGCGGTCGACCCCGACCTCACCAACAGCAAGTGCAGCTTCTGGCACTTCCGCTTCGACGCCGACACGACGATGAAGATGGAAGCACTGACCACCTTCATGAAGGACCAGAAGGACATCAAGAAGGTCTATCTGTTCAACCAGAACTATTCGCACGGCCAGCAGGTCGCCAAGTTCGCCAAGGAGTATCTGAAGAGGAAGCGCCCCGATATCGAGATCGTCGGCGAAGAGCTGCATCCCTTGGCCCAGGTGCGCGACTTCGCTCCTTACATCGCCAAGATCAAGGCAGCCGGCGCGGATTCGGTGATCACGGGCAACTGGGGCTCCGACCTGTCGCTGCTGGTGAAGGCCGCCGTCGAGGGTGGCTACAACGGCAAGTTCTTCACCTACTACACCGGCGTCACGGGGACGCCGACGGCGCTCGGCGCGAACGGCGCCGGCAAGGTCTTCGATGTCGCCTACGGCCACTACAACATGGGCGGCCAGTACGGTGCGTGGGGCGCCGAGTTCAAGCAGAAGTACAACGACGACTTCTACACCGGTTCGATCGTTCGCATCCTGGAGTCGTTGTCGAACGCCATGGCGCAGTCGAAGTCGACCGACCCGGTCAAGGTGGCCTTTGCCATGGAAGGCCTGAAGTTCAAGAGCTCGATGAGCGGCGACGTCGAGATGCGCAAGTCCGATCACCAGCTGCAGCAGCCGCTCTACGTCTCGATGTGGCAGAAGACCGACGCCAAGCATCCGTACAGCCCCGAGAACACCGGCATGACCCTGGCGCCGGTGGCCGAGTACCCGAACTACGTCTCGAGCACGCCGACGAGCTGTCAGATGAAGCGGCCGGGCGCCTGACCTCGCGCCGCTGACCACGGGGGCCCGGCGCGCGCGTCGGGCCTTTTTTTCTATCTCTAGCCCCCGCATACTCGCGCATGGAGTTCTTCACCATCTCGATGCTGAACGGCCTGAGCTACGGCTTGCTGCTGTTCATGCTGAGCTCGGGGCTGACGCTCATCTTCAGCATGATGGGCGTCCTCAACTTCGCCCACGCCAGCTTCTACATGATCGGCGCGTACATCGCGTACTCGATTTCGAAGGTCACCGGATTCTGGCCGGCGCTGGTGATCGCGCCGATCGTCGTCGGCGTCATCGGCGCCGTGTTCGAGCGGCTCTGCCTGCGCCGCGTCCACAAGTTCGGCCACGTTCCCGAGCTGCTGATCACCTTCGGCCTGTCGTTCGTGATCATCGAGCTGGTGCTGCTGATCTGGGGCCGCACCGCGGTCGAGTTTCCACCGCCCGAGTTCCTGCGCGGGCCGGCGTTCACCCTCATCAACTCGTCGGTGACCGGCCTGCATCTCGTCGCCGGCGCCGCGCCGGCGGCGATGTGCGCCAGCGCCGACGCTGCTGTCCGCGTGGTCTGCTCGCCGTTCCCGGCGACGCGCGGCTTCATGATGCTGGTGGCGCTGGCGATGCTGGTATCGCTCTGGTTACTGCTCACGAGGACCCGGATCGGCCTCGTCATCCAGAGCGCATTGACCCACCCGGAGATGGTCGAGTCGCTCGGCCACAACGTCCCGCGCGTCTTCATGCTCGTCTTCGGCGCCGGCGCCGCGCTCGCCGGCCTGGCCGGCGTGATCGGCGGCTCGACCTTCGTCACCGAGCCGGCGATGGCGCTGACGGTCGGCTCGGTGATCTTCGTGGTGGTCGTCGTCGGTGGCATGGGGTCGCTCGCGGGCGCGTTCGTCGCCTCGCTCCTGATCGGCATCCTGCAGACCTTCGCGGTCGCGCTCGACTACTCGGTGCTGAGCCTTCTCAAGCCGCTCGGCATCGGCGTCGGCGGGTCGGACAACTCGTTGCTCAAGCTGACGATCTCGCAGGTCGCGCCGATCCTGCCGTACCTGCTGCTCGTCCTGATCCTGATCTTCCGGCCGAAGGGTCTGCTCGGGACGCGGGAAGGCTAGGCCGCAGACCAAATGGACGCGCTCGCCGCAAGAACCTCCGCCGCCGCGCCTCGCGCGGTGAGGTTGCCGCCGGCGCGGCTAGGGGTCTGGGGGGGCTTCGCCCTCGTCCTGATCGCGGCGCCGCTCGTGTTTCCGAGTGGCCTCGGTCTTTCGATGCTTTCGCAGGTCGGCATCGCGATCGTCGCCTGCCTCTCGTACAACATGCTGCTCGGGCAAGGCGGCATGCTGAGCTTCGGCCACGCCGTCTATTCCGGCCTCGGCACGTTCGTCGCCGTGCACGCGATGCTCGCGATCGGCGACGGCTCGCTGCCCATCCCGGTCAGCCTGATCCCGCTGGTCGGCGGCGTCGCCGGGATGTTCTTCGCGGTCCTGCTCGGCTACGTCACGACCAAGAAGGCGGGAACGCCGTTCGCGATGATCACGCTCGGCCTGGGCGAGCTGGTGACGGCGATGGCGCTGATGATCCCCGAGTTCTTCGGCGGCGAGGGCGGCATCTCGGCGAATCGCGCGGTCGGCAAGCCCGTTTTCGGCATCACCTACGGGCCGCAGATCCAGGTCTACTACCTGCTCGCGGTCTACACCTTCATCTGCACCGCGGCGATGTATGCTTTCACGCGAACGCCGCTCGGCCGGATGCTCAACGCGGTGCGCGACAACCCCGAGCGGGTCGAGTTCATCGGCTACAGCACGCAGCGCGTGCGCTATCGGTCGTTCATCATCGCCGGCTTTTTCGCTGGCGTCGCCGGCGGCATGGCGGCGGTCAATTTCGAGATCGCGACCGCCGAGGTCGTCGGCGCGCTGCGCTCGGGCGCATACCTGTTTTTCACCTTCCTCGGCGGAGCGACCTTCTTCTTCGGCCCGATCATCGGCGGGATCCTGATGATCCTCGGCTTCGCGCTGTTTTCCGAGCTGACCAAGGCATGGCAGCTCTACCTCGGCCTGATCTTCATGTTCATGGTGATGTACGCGCCCGGCGGCATCGCCAGCCTGATCATGATGAACGTGCGTATCGCCAGGTACAAGAAGCTGCACCAGCTCTGGGGCTGGTATGCGGCCCTGACGGCGACTGCGCTCGTCATGCTGGCAGGACTCGCGGCGCTGATCGAACTGGTCTACCGCATGCAGCTCAACGACACGACGGGAACGACGCTGCGCTACCTCGGCTTTACGCTCGACACGCAAAGCCCGGCGAGCTGGCTCGGCGCGCTCGCGGTGGCGGCGATCGGCTTTGCCACCTTCGAGTTCGTGCGCCGACGCTTCGCGCTCCAGTGGGGTCGCATTCAGGGCGAGATCGAGGAGGCGATGACGTTCAAGGAACCCGACTCGCCTATCCCCGAGGGTGGCAAGGCCGCGGCGCGAGAAGCGACCCTGGGAACGCCATGAGCGACGCGACGCCCGCCGTCGAGCTGAAGGACCTGCGCAAGTCCTTCGGCAAGACCGAGATCATCCGTGGCACCGACCTGGTCGTCGCGCCGGGCGAGCGCGTCGCGATCATCGGCCCGAACGGTGCCGGCAAGTCGACGCTCTTCAATCTCATCAGCGGCCGTTTCGGCCCGACGAGCGGCGAGATCCTGCTCAACGGCAAGCGCATCGACGGCCTGAAGCCGTACGAGATCAACCGCCTCGGCCTGGCGCGAAGCTTCCAGATCACCAACATCTTCGGCCACCTGTCGGTGTTCGAGAACCTGCGCTGCGGCCTGCTCTGGTCGATGGGATACCGCTACGCATTCTGGAAGTTCCTGGCCGACCTGAAGGACGCGAACGAGCGCGCCGAGCAGCTGGTATCGATGATCCGCCTCGAGAGGAAGCACGACACCCTGGCGATGAACCTGACCTACGCCGAGCAGCGCGCGCTCGAGATCGGCATCACGATCGCCGGTGGCGCCAACGTCATCCTGCTCGACGAGCCGACCGCCGGAATGAGCAAGAGCGAGACCGCGCGCTTCGTCGAGCTGATCCGCGAGGTCACGGTCGGCAAGACGCTGCTCACGGTCGAGCACGACATGGGCGTCGTCTTCGGCCTCGCCGACAAGATCGCCGTCCTCGTCTACGGCGAGGTCATCGCCTTCGACGTCCCCGAGGCGGTGCGCGGCAACGCGCGCGTGCAGGAAGCGTATCTCGGCTCGGTGCTCGCCGAGCACGCCTGAGCGAGGAAGCCAGACCATGCTCGAGCTTGCCGGACTGCACGCCTACTATGGCAAGAGCCACATCCTGCACGGCGTCGACATGCGGGTGGGCGAGGGCGAGATCGTCAGTCTGCTCGGCCGCAACGGCTCGGGCCGCTCGACGACGGTCAAGACGATCATGGGCCTGGTTCACGGCGAGGGCTCGATCCGGCTGCGCAACGACCAGATCCTCGGCCAGAAGACGTTCGACATAGCCCACCGCGGCATCGGTTACGTTCCCGAGAACCGCGACATTTTCCCCAAGCTCACCGTGCATCAGAACTTGCAGCTCGGTGAGAAGCGCGAGAAGCGCGGCAAGGACAAGCCGCGCTGGAGCTTCGACGACATGTACCGGATGTTCCCGCGTCTGAAGGAACGCGAGCACACCGAGGCAGGCGTCCTCTCGGGTGGCGAGCAGCAGATGCTGACGCTGTGCCGTACGCTGATGGGCGACCCGGACCTGATCATGATCGACGAGCCGACCGAGGGCCTCGCCCCCAAGATCGTCGAGCTCGTCGCCGAGTACCTCAACACGCTGAAGAGCCGCGGCGTGTCGGTGCTCCTGGTCGAGCAGAAGCTGACCATCGCGATGCAGATCTCGCAGCGCTGCTACGTGATGGGTCACGGCGCGATCGTCTTCGAGGGAACGCCGGCGGCGCTCCTCGCCGCGGCCGAGATCCGCAAGGAGTGGCTCGAGGTCTGAGCCGCCATTCCCGTGAAATTGGCAAGCGCGATGCGGAACGATCAGAAAGCCCCACCGATGCGTGCCAAAGCGAACGGCATCGAGCTCTGCTACGACACCTTCGGCGACTCCAACGCGCCGCCACTCCTGCTCATCATGGGCCTGGCGTCGCAGATGATCGCCTGGCACGACGAGTTCTGTGCATTGCTCGCGGCGCGCGGCTACCTCGTGATCCGCTTCGACAACCGCGACATCGGCCTGTCGACGAGCTTCGACTCGGCCGGAGTACCGAACATCGGTGCCGCGATGGCTGCGGCGCTGAAGGGCCAGCCGGTCGACGCCCCCTACCGCCTGAGCGACATGGGCGCCGACGCGTTCGGCCTGCTCGACGCGCTCGGCATCGAGAGCGCCCATGTCGTCGGCGCGTCGATGGGCGGCGCCATCGCGCAGACCATGGCGATCGAGCGTCCCGAGCGATTGCGCACGCTGACGTCGATCATGGCGACGACCGGTGCGCCGGGCTTGCCGCCACCGACGCCGGAGGCGATGGCCGTCCTGCTCCAGCCGCCGGCGACGACGCTCGAGGACTACATCAAGAGCTATGCGCAGACATGGAAGGTGCTGCGTGCGGGAAGCTTCCCGGAAGACGAGGCGCTCGACCGCGAGCGCGCCGAGCGGCTCCACGCGCGCGGCCTCAACCCGCCGGGCGTCGCACGCCAGCTCGCGGCGATCCTTGCGTCGGGCAGCCGCAAGGCGGCGCTCGGCGCCGTGCGGGTGCCGACGCTGGTCATCCACGGTGATGCCGATCCGCTGGTTCCGCTCGCCTGCGGCGTCGACACGGCCGAGAGCATTCCCGGAGCCCGCCTCGTCGTCGTCGAGGGGATGGGCCACGCTCTGCCGGTCTCCTTCTGGAGGCGCATCATCGACGCCATCGCCGCGCATGCCGTTTGAGTGCCATCACCGGAGACGTCCTTGAGAGGAGCCACCGACCCCAATGCTCCGCCATCGCGCGAGCTGCTGTTTCTCGAGTTGCGCGCGATCTGGGAGTTGAGCGCGTTCTTCGCGACCTATCCGCTGCTGCGCATGGCGCCGCGCGGCGACGGCCACCCCGTGCTTGTGCTCCCCGGCCTGGCGGCGAGCGATACGTCGACGCGGCCGCTGCGCCGTTTCCTCACCGACCAGGGGTGGGACGCGCACGGCTGGGAGCTCGGCCCCAACCATGGTCCGCGGCCCGGCGCCGAGGAGAAGATGCAGAACCGGCTCGCGAGCCTGTTCCGCGAGACGGGGCGCAAGGTCAGCCTCATCGGCTGGAGCCTGGGCGGCGTCTTCGCGCGCGAGATGGCGCGCCGCGAGCCCAACCACGTGCGCAGCGTGATCACGCTCGGCAGCCCGTTCGCCGGCGCGCCGCGCGCGAGCAACGCGTGGAAGCTGTACGAACGCGCCAGCGAGCGCAAGGCCGAGGACTGGCCCGGGCGCGAGCAGATGAAGACGCCGCCCCCGGTGCCGACGACGGCGATCTTCAGCCGCTCCGATGGCATCGTCGCGTGGCAGGGTTGCCTCGAGCGCGAAGGTCCGCACGCGGAGAACATCGAGGTCGAGGGCAGCCACTGCGGGCTCGGGCACAACCCGACCGTGCTGTACGCGATCGCCGATCGGCTGGCGCAGCCCGCGGGTCACTGGAAACCGTTCGACCGCAGCGGGCTCAGGAGCTTGATCTATCCCGATCCGCGCCGCGGCGAGGCGGCGCCGGGACTGGCCGGCTGGGCCACTGGCGGATGATCGCCCCGCAATGAAATCAACCGGCAAGGCGAAACGACCATGAAGACACTCGGCGGAATTGACGCGAGCTTTCTCTACATGGAAACGCCGCAGACGCCGATGCACGTTGCAGGCTTTTCGATCGTCGAGGTGCCGCACGGATTCAAGGGCAACTTCTACGAGGTCTACAAGCGTCACATCGCCGGGCGACTGCATCTGTTCCCGGTGCTCAAGAAGAAGATCGTCCCGGTGCCCTGGGACATCGATCATCCGATCTGGGTCGACGACGACGAGCTCGATATCGATTACCACATCCGCCATCTCGGCCTGCCCAAGCCCGGGACGACCGAGCAGCTCGAGGAGTTGGTCGGTCGCCTGCATTCGAACTTCCTCGACCGCAGCCGGCCGCTGTGGGAGTTCTATGTCATCGACGGCCTCGCCGACGGCCACCACGCGATCTACACCAAGATCCACCATGCCGCGGTCGATGGCGGCGCCGGCATGGCGCTCACCAACATGATGTATGACACGAGCCCTGCCGGCCGGCAGGTCGAGCCTGCGCCGAAGCGCGGTGAACATCCCGAGGGCCAGCCCGATACGCTCGCGTTGCTCGGCTCGGCGTACAAGAACCTGCTCGGCCAGCAGGTGAGCGCGCTGCAAAAGATCCCGGACGTGCTGAAAGCGATCGCCAGCGTCGTCGCGCCGGTGGTCGGCAACATCGTGCGCCTGCCCGCCAAAGGGCTGCCGAACCTGGTCGCTCCCAGGACGATGCTCAACGCGACGATCACGAGCCAACGCGCGTTCATGGCGCGCTCGCTCTCGCTCGCCGACGCGAAGGCGGTCGCGAAGGAGACCGGCACCAAGCTCAACGACATCGTCCTGGCGATCTGCGCCGGCGCGTTGCGCCGCTATCTCCTCGAGAAGCACGGCCTGCCCAAGGAGCCGCTGGTGGCGTTCGTGCCGGTGTCGCTGCGTCCGGCTGGAAATACCGATTCGAACAACCAAGTGTCGGGAATGATGTGCAGCCTGGCGACCGACATCAAGGACCCCGTCGAGCGGCTGAAGGCGATCCAGGCGTCGTCGAGCGAAGCCAAGGAACTGAGCGGCAAGGTCAAGGACGCAACGCCGCGCGACTTCTCGATCTTCGGCGCCCCGTTCGTGCTGCATGAGGCGATGGAGCTTTACGGCCGGTCGCACCTGGCCGACCGCTTGCCGCCACCCGCCAACGTCGTCGTCTCGAACGTTCCGGGTCCGCAGGCGCCGCTGTACGTTGCCGGTGCGCGCGTGCTCACGCTCTATCCGGTGTCGATCCCCACCCACGGAATGGCGCTCAACCTCACCGTTCAGAGCTATTGCGGCTCGCTCGACTTCGGTCTGACCGCGTGCCGCAAGACCGTCCCGGAGCTGCGCAAGCTCGCCGACTATCTCGACGAGTCTCTGGCCGAGCTGCACGAGGCGGTGTTCGGCAGCGCGGCCGACAAGGCTGCTGCCTCCCGCAAGCGCCCGGCGCCCCGCAGTCGCAGCGCATCGGCGCCCAAGAGTGACGCTCGTCAAGCCCCCCCTGTGCGTGTGCCGAAGGCGACCAAGCCTGCGGCGCGCAAACCGGCACGGTCCGCGCCGGCGCCGAGCAAGCGGCCGCCATCGGCCAAGGCCGGCAAGGCGGCACGCGCGTAGTGCGCCGCGCCTCGGCGCGGATTCAGTTTCAACCACAACGGAGGAAGAACATGGCGACGACGGTTCGGAAAACGGCGAGAAAGACCGCCACCAAGGCGACCCGCAAATCGGCGGCCAAGACGACCAAGACGGCCGCCGGCGGCGCGAGCGCGAAACGTACCTTGGGCCTGCCCTCGCTCGACGACCTCGGCAAGCTGGTCAGCCGGCTGAAACTGCCCGGCGTCGATGTGGCGGCGATCGTCGAGTCGCAACGCAAGGACATGGAAGCGCTCGCCGAAGCGAACCGGCAGGCCTACGAAGGGATCAAGGCGCTGGCACAGCGGCGCAACGAAATCCTCAAGGCGGCTCTGGTCGAGTGGCAGGAAGCGATGAAGGACGTGGCCGGCAAGGACGCTTTGAGCAAGAACGCCGAACGCGCGAAGCAGGGTGTCAAGAAGGCCATCGACAGCGTCCGCGAGCTGGCCGAGATGGAGGCCGAGACCCGGCGCAAGGCCTGGAAGGTCGTTCAGGACCGCTTCCAGGAGAACCTGGCGAACCTGCAGAGCCTTCTCAAGTCGAAATGAGGGGTGCACCGCCCTGGCGGGCGGTGTCATGTCGAGGAGACGACCGTGGCGAACAAGGTTCCGCGTTCCAAGGAGAACGACTACACCCGCGAGATGGCCGAGGCGCGGCGCAGCTTCGTTCAGGAGCGCACCGGCACCGCGCTCAATCACGTCGGCAGCTTCTCGTTCGATCCCGGTGTGCTGCCGGGAAACGTCGAGAACTTCATGGGCGTTGCACAGGTGCCGATCGGCCTCGCCGGTCCGGTGCGCATCGACGGCGAACACGCCAAGGGTGACTTCTTCGTTCCGCTGGCGACGAGCGAGGGAACGCTTGTCGCCAGCTACAACCGCGGCATGCGCCTGCTGAGCGAGAGCGGCGGCGTCAAGACCACGGTAGTCGAGCAGTTCATGCAGCGCTCGCCGGTCTTCATCCTCGACGACGCCAAGAAGGCGCGCGACTTCGGCGACTGGATCAGGGAGAACTTCGACCAGATCAAGGAGGTCGCCGAGACGACGACCCGGTCCGGCAAGCTGATCAACATCGGGCAGTACTCGATCGGCCCGCTCAGGAACCTGCGCTTCAACTACACAACCGGGGACGCCGCCGGCCAGAACATGACCGGCAAGGCCACGCTCGCGGCGTGCGAGTGGATCAAGAAAACGTACCCCGGGGGCGCCAACTACATCCTGTCGGGAAACATGGACACCGACAAGAAGCACTCGCGCGCGAACATGCTGCTGACTCGCGGCAAGCGCGTCGTCGCCGAGTGCACGATCAAGGGCGACCTGCTGAAGAGCATGATGGGAATCAGCGCCAAGGAGCTGTTCTGGTCCCGTCAGGTCTCCAATGCCGGCGCCTTCCTCGCCGGCTCGGCGAACAACGGCGCGCACGCGGCGAACGGCCTGACGGCGATGTTCATCGCCACCGGCCAGGACGTGGCCAACGTCTCCGAGTCGCACGCCGGTGTCACCTACGCGCAGCTGCTCGACAACGGCGACTACTACTGGTCGATCACGCTCACCTCGCTGATCGTCGCGACATACGGCGGGGGCACCGGGCTGCCGACGCAGCGCGAGTGCCTGGAGATGCTCGGCTGCTACGGCAAGGGCAAGGCCGACAAGTTCGCCGAGATCTGCGCAGCGGTCGTGCTCGCCGGCGACACCTCGCTGTCGAGCGCGATCCTTGCCGGCGACTGGGTGTCGAGCCATGACCAGTTCGGCCGCAACCGGCCCTGATGCAGCAGCGATCAGGGCCGTCCGACCCACGCGGGAACTCGAGGAGGAACGCGATGACGCAAGTGCACGCCTGGATCAAGTCCTACCCTGAAGGTGTGCGTTGGGACACCGAGATCCAGCCCGGGCCGGTACAGAAGATCCTCGACGACACCGCCGCGAAGTGGCCGGAACGCCCCGCGCTGAACTTCATGGGCAAGCAGCTCAGCTATCGCGAGTTGCGCGACCATGCCAGTCGCGCCGCCAAGGGACTGCAGGCGCTCGGCGTCGGGCCGGGCGTCCACGTCGGCCTCTACCTGCCAAACTCGCCGCACTACTACATCGCCTTCTTCGCCGTGCTGAAGGCAGGCGGGACGGTCGTCAACTATTCGCCGCTCGATGCCGCGAAGGTGCTGGAGCACAAGATCGGCGACAGCCGCACCGATGTGCTGATCACCCTCGACCTCGCTGCGCTCTACCCGCAGATGGCGGCGATGCTCGGCACGACGCGCCTGAAGAAGCTCGTCGTCGGCAACATGGCCGAGATGTCGGCACAGCCCGACGCGGTCGCGGCGCAGATGAAGGCGGGCAAGCTCACGGTCGAGACCGGCAGCGACGCACAGCACGTCCGCTTCGCTGCGCTGCTCGAGAACGACGGACGCTACCAGGAGCACGCGGTCGCCGACCCGCACGAGCAGATCGCCGTCCTCCAGTACACCGGCGGGACGACCGGCCAGCCGAAGGGCGCGATGCTCACGCACGCCAATCTCTCGGCGGCGTGCCAGCAGTACTGGGCGACGGTCGACAGCATTCCGCCCGTGCTCGTCGAGGGTCAGGAGCGCGTGCTGGCCGTGCTGCCGCCGTTCCACATCTATGCCCTCTCGGTCAACATGCTGCTCGGCATCCGCGCCGCGGCCGAACTGATCCTGCATCCGCGCTTCGACGCCGAGGCGGTGCTGAAGGAGATCTCGGCCAAGAAGGTGACGAGCTTTCCCGGCGTGCCGACGATGTTCACGGCGCTCCTCAGCCATCCCGACGTCGCCAAGTACGACCTGCGCTCGCTCAAGTACTGTGGCTCGGGCGGCGCACCGCTGCCGCTCGAGGTCGCGCAGCGCTTCAAGCAGGTGACCGGCTGCCCCCTGAGCGAAGGCTGGGGCATGACCGAAACGTCGCCCACCGGCACGTTCACGCCGGTCTATGGCATGCGCAAGGCGAACTCTTGCGGCATTCCGCTGCCGCAGATCGAGATCCGCATGCTCGACGTCGACGATCCGACTCGCTATCTGGCGATCGGCGAACGCGGTGAGCTCTGCATCCGCGGCCCGAACGTGATGAAGGGCTACTGGAACAATCCCGAAGCGACCGCCGAGGCGACCACCTTCGACGGCATGCTGCGCACCGGAGACGTCGCGATCATGGACGAGGACGGCTTCGTCTTCATCGTCGACCGCACCAAGGACATGATGCTGTGCAGCGGCTTCAACGTCTATCCGCGCAACCTCGAGGATGCGATCTACCAGCACCCGGCGGTCGCGGAGGTGACCGTGATCGGCATCGCCGACGAGTACCGCGGCCAGTCGCCGAAGGCGTTCGTCAAGCTGAAGCCGGGCGCGGCGCCTTTTTCGCTGGCCGAGCTGCAGGCGTTCCTCAAGGACAAGCTCGGCAAGCACGAGATGGTGCAGGCGCTCGACATTCGCGCCGAGCTGCCGAAGACACCGATCGGCAAGCTTTCGAAGAAGGAGCTCTACCAGGAAGAGGCGAAGAAGGGCGCTGAAGCGGCGAAGTCCTGAGAGCACGGCCATGACGTCTCCGCTGATTCCCGACCCGCTGCAGATGTGGCGCGAGGCGCTGACCAAGCTCGAAAGCAACGTGAACTCGCTCGTCACCGGCAGCATGGACTCGCAGGAGGTCATGCGCTCGGTGCACCAGCTCTCGACCGTCTCGCTCGGCCTCCAGCACGCTTTCGAGAAGGCGATCGCCAGCTATCTCGCGAAGGTCAACCTGCCGAGCAGGAAGGACGTCGGCGAGCTCGCCGCGACGCTGCAGCGCATCGAGGACAAGCTCGATCGGCTGCTGCCGGCGGGCGCGGCCGCGCCCGCGGCGCCGCGGCCGGCGCGCACCCGGCGGCCACCGCCCGAGGAGGCATCGGCGCCGGCCAAGGCGCCGCCTGCGGCCCGCGCAGTGGCTGCGCCGGCCAAACGAACGGCCGCGCGTGCTGGCCGCAGGAGTTGATCGATGGCCGCCCGGACGACCGAAAGGCCCGCCGACCCGGGGCTGGCCGAGCGCCTGCGCCTCGAAGTCGAGCGCGCCGTCCAGCGCAGCCTCAAGGGCATCGAGCTGCTCGGCGCGCCGCCGCCGACCGTCGGCAGGACGCCGAAGACCGTGCTGCACCGGCGCGGCACGCTCTCGCTCTACCACTACCACGCGACCACCGACGAGGTCTATCGGGTGCCGATCCTGTTCGTCATGGCACCGACGAACAAGGGCTACATCCTCGACCTCGCGCCCGGTCAGAGCCTGATCGAGTTCCTCCTCGGCCGCGGCTACGACGTCTACCTGATGGACTGGAACGCACCGAGCGACGACGAGCGCGACCTCAAGATCGACGACTACGTACTCGACTTCATCCCCGACGCCTTGCACCGCGTTCAGCAAGACTCGGGCGAGGACGAGGTGACGCTGGCCGGTTACTGCGCCGGCGGCATGCTCTCGGCGATCCACGTCGCGCTCGCGCCGCAAGGGCCGATCAAGAACCTCGTCTGCTTCACGACGCCGCTCGACTTCAGCAAGATGAAGCTGTTCCGGTCGATGGCCGATCCGCACGTCTTCGACGTCGACCGGATCGTCGACGCGGTCGGCATCATTCCCGCCGACCTCGTTGTCGCCGGCTTCGACGCGCTGCGTCCGGCGAGCCGGATCGCCGGCGAGCTGCGCCTGTGGGACAACCTCTGGAACGACGAGTTCGTCAAGGGCTACCGGATGATGCAGCGCTGGGGCAACGAGACGCTGCCGCTGCCCGGCGGGTACTTCCGCCAGACGGTGAAGGAGCTGCTGCGCGGGAATGCCCTGTACCAGGGCACTTTGCGCATCGGCGGCCGCAAGGTCGATCTTTCGAGGATCACCATGCCCTTCCTGCACTTCATTGCCCAGTACGACCACATCGTTCCGCCGGCGTGCGCGCATCCGCTGGTCGAACACGTCGGCTCGCGCGACAAGGAAGAGGTCGTCCTGCCGGGCGGCCATGTCAGCATCGCTGCGGGGCCGAACGCGGTCAAGCGCATGTGGCCGAAGCTCGATGCCTGGCTGCAGGGGCGTTCGACATGAGCGAGGCCGTCCGTACCTACCCTCGCACCATCGTCTGCGGCGATGCCGAGGTGGAGATCGCGCGCATGACTGCCGGCGACCGCGCCGCGCTGGTCGACTTCGTCGCCAAGCTGCCGACGCAGGACCTGCTGTTCGTTCCGCGCGACCTGGGCCATCCGAAGGTCGTCGACGCCTGGATGCGCTCGCTCGAGGCCGGCGAGCTGACGAGCCTGGTCGCCCGGCACCGTGCATCGATGGTTGGTTGCACGGCGATCTTCGTCGACGAGCTGAGCTGGTCGAAGCACGTCGGCGAGCTGCGCGTGCTCGTCGCGCCCGATTGGCGCGGCCGGGGCCTCGGCCGCGTGCTGATCCAGGAGTGCTTCGCGCAGGCGCTCGAGCTCGGCCTGACGAAGCTCGTCGCCCAGATGACCGTCGACCAGCGTGCCGCGATCGCCGTGTTCGAGGAGCTCGGCTTTCGCGCCGAGGCGCTGCTCGGCAAGCACGTCGCCGATCGCGAGGGACAGCTTCACGACCTCGTCCTTCTCGGTCACGACGTCGACGCGGTGCACGGCCGGATGCAGGTCTACGGGCTGCCCGGCGCCCTCGGGACATGAGCGAGCGGATCGAGCGCGAGCGGGCGCCGCGACGTTTCCGATTTGTTTGAATTGATCGAGGAGCGACCATGGCGACAAGAACGAAGATAAAGCTCGACCCGCTGCGGATCGACGGCCACGAGGTCGGACGGGTTCTCATCACGGGTGCCTCGGCCGGTATCGGCGCCGAGCTCGCGCGCGAGTTCGCGCGCAACGGACACCAGCTGACGCTGGTCGCGCGTCGGCGCGCGAAGCTCGCCGGGATTGCTGCCGAGCTCGAGCGCGAGCACTACGTCGACGTCAAGACGATCGTCCAGGACCTTGCCAAGCCGACCGGTCCGGCGGCGCTCGTCAAGGCCGCGCTGGCGGACGGGCCGATCGGCATCCTCGTCAACAACGCCGGCGTGATCGATGTCGGTCCGTTCGCGGCGAGCCACACGGATACGCTCGTCAACCTCGTCAACCTGAACGTCCGCGCCCTGACCGAGCTGACCAGCCTCCTCCTTCCCGGCATGGTCGAACGCGGCTTCGGCCGGATCCTGAACGTCGCGTCGCTCGCTGCGTTCCAGCCCGTGCCCTCGATGGCCGCCTACGCTGCGAGCAAGGCCTATGTCCTGGCGCTCACCGAGGCGCTGTCGGAGGAGTTGAAAGGCAGCGGCGTGACGGTGACGGCGCTCTGCCCCGGCATCACCGATACGGACATGGCCAGCGAGATCCAGGCCGGATCGGCCACTGCCGCGAAGCTGCCCAAGCAGCTCGTCTCCGACCCGGCGGACGTCGCCGCCGAAGGCTACAAGGCGCTGATGGCCGGGCGCGTCGTTCTGGTGCCCGGCCTGCCCAACCAGCTCACCGCCGCGTGGTCTCAGGTGACGCCTCGCTGGCTGACGCGTTATGTCACCGGCCTGGCGATGCGCCGGACCGACCTGTTGCAAAAGCCCTGAGCGTCACCCGCGCTTCAGCGCTGCTAGTGCGTGAGGACCTTGTCCAGAAACTGGCGCGCCCGCTCGGTCGACGGTGCCGCGAAGAACTGTTCCTTCGCCACGTCCTCGAGGATCTCGCCGCCGTCCATGAACAGGACGCGCTCGGCGACGCGCTGCGCGAAGCCCATCTCGTGCGTCACGACCATCATCGTCATGCCGTCGAGGGCGAGCGCCTGCATGACCTCGAGCACCTCGTTGATCATCTCGGGATCGAGCGCCGACGTCGGCTCGTCGAACAGCATCGCCTGGGGATCCATCGCCAGCGCCCGCGCGATCGAGACGCGCTGCTGCTGGCCGCCGGAGAGCTCGTCGGGCCGGCTCGCCAGCTTGCTTGACAGGCCGACGCGCGCGAGCAGTTGCGCGGAGCGCGCATCGGCATCGGCGCGCGATCGCTTCAGGACGTGGATCTGCGCCAGGCTGACGTTCTCGAGCGCCGTCATCTGCGGATAGAGCTCGAAGTTCTGGAAAACCATGCCGATCCGGGTGCGCAGGGCGGGCAGGTCGGTGCCCGGGTCGGTGACCGAGACGCCGTCGACGGTGATCGTTCCGCGATCGATCGGCACGAGGCCGTTGATGCACTTGATCAGCGTGCTCTTGCCCGACCCCGACGGGCCGCACACGACGACGACCTCGCCGAGGCGAACGCTCGTGCTGCAATCGCGCAGGACGAGGGTGCGGCCGTACGACTTGCTGACCTTGTCGAGGACGATCACGCCGCGCGCGCCCGCGTGTAGTGCTCGACGGCCTTGGCGAGCGAGAAGCAGATCGCCAGGTAGACCACCGCGACGAGCGTGTACATCTCGGTCGGCCGGCCGTCGCGCGAGGCGACGACGCTCGCCGTCGTCATGAAGTCGCGCAGAGCGACGACGTAAACGAGCGACGTGTCCTGGAAGACGATGATGACCTGGTTGAGCAAGAGCGGCGTCATCGCCTTCAGCCCCTGCGGCAGGACGACGTAGCGCATCACCTGCCAGCGCTTCATGCCGGTCGCGAGCGCGGCCTCGGTCTGGCCGGCGCGAACGCTGCCGATCGCCGAGCGGATGATCTCGCAGTAGAACGCCGCCTCGAAGAGGACGAAGGCGATCAGTGCCGAGGCGAGCGAGCCGACCGGGCGGCCGATGACGAGCGGCACCAGGAAGTAGAACCAGAACAGCACCAGGATCAGCGGCACGGTCCGCATCACCGTCACGTACGCGGTCGCCGGCGCGGCGACGAGCGCGTGGCGCGAGCGGCGCATCAGCGCCAGGCCGAAGCCGAGCACGAGCCCGCCCGCGGTCGCGACGGCGACGAGGAGGGCGCTGAGCGCCATCCCCTCGGCGAGGAACGGCCACGAGCGGGCGATGACGCCCCAGTCGAAATCGCTCACGTCGCCGCCTCCCGCCGATAGCGCGTGGCGCCGAAGCGGCGATCGAGCGCCCGCATCAGCGCCGTCACGGCGAGCCCGACCAGGAGGTAGACGACGGTCGCCACCGCGAACGACTCGAGGCCGTGGAAGGTGTAGTTCTCGATGTGCCGGCTCTGCGCGGTCAGCTCGAGCATGCCGATCGTCAGGCTGATCGACGACATCTTCACCGTGATCAGCAGCTCGGAGGTGAGCGGACCGAAGATCGCGCGCAGGCCGAGCGGCAGCATGATCAGGCGGTATGCCTGCAGCGGCCTCAGGCCGGTCGCCAGCGCCGCCGGCATCAGGTGCAGGCCGACCGCGGCGACGCCGGCGCGCACCTGCTCGGCGACGCGCGCGCCGGCGAACAGGCCGATGCCGACGATCGCCGTCACGAACTCGGGCTGCGGCAACTCGCGCTTGATCCAGAGCCCGACCGACTCGGGCGCGATCTCGGGGAAGACGAAATACCAGAGGAAGAGCTGGACCAGCGGCGGAACGTTGCGGAACACCTGGATGTAGACGCTCGCGATCGCCGGCAGGAAACGGGCCGGCATGCTGCGCGCGACGCCGGCGGCGATGCCGACGACGAGCGCGAGCGTCCAGCTGCCGAGGCTGATCAGGAGCGTCCAGCCGAGGCCGGACCAGAGCCAGCCCCAGTAGGGCTCCTTGAGAAGGATCCCCCAGTCCCAGGTGTAGTTCACGGCCCGGGCGTCACTCGGGGTACGACGCGGTCTCCCAGGCGGCGTGCAGCTTCGGCGAGACCTTCGCGCCGAACGGGCCGAACCACTTGTCGAAGATCTTCTCGGCCTCGCCCGACTTGAACATCTTGCCCATCGCGTGGTGGACGATCCAGAGGAAGGTGGGGTTGTTCTTGGGGACCATGAAGCCCTGCGGCGAGTAGCCGTACTCGGGCCCGACGACGGCGAGGTTGGCGCCGTTCTTCGACTGCTTGATCAGGCTGAAGAACGCCGCGTTGTCGTTGAAGTAGGCGTCGGCGCGCCGGCTCTCGACCGCGATCAGCCCGGCGGCGTGGTCGTCGACGTTGATGACGCGAACGTTCAGCTTGTTCGTCTCGATGATGTGCTTCAGTTCGGGCTCGCTGCTGCCGCCGGTGGCGACCGCGACGACCTTGCCGTTGAGGTCCTCGAACTTGGCGATGCGCGAGCTCTTCAGCACCAGCAGCTGGCTCGCCGCGACGTAGCTGACCGGCGAGAAGTCGACCTGCTTGTTGCGCGCGAAGGTGTTGACCGTTCCGCCGCATTCGAGCTGGACCGTGCCGTTGGCGACCAGCGCCTGCCGGTTCTGGATGTTCACCGGCACGTACTCGACCTTGATCTGCGGCAGCTTCAGCTCGGCCTTCACCTCGTCGAGGATGCGCATGCACATCTCGATCGCGTAGCCGGTCGGCTTCTTTTGGTCGTCCAGGTACGACGTCGGCAGCAGCGTCTCGCGGTAGCCGAGGGTGATCGTGTTGGTCGCCTGCAGCTTCTTGACGACGCTGTCGATCTCCTGCGCCGCGGCCGTGGAGAGCCCCGCGATCGCGCACGCGGCGGTCAGGATCCTGATCAGTGTTCTTTGCATCGCTTCTTCCTTGGTGAGTTGAAATGTCTCCGTGGCCTGCCGGCGGCAAGCGCTCATGAATCGGTCGGCTCGAAGCCGGTGCGCGCGAGGCGCTGTAGATCGGTCGCCGAGAGCGAGTCGAAGCCGAGCGCCGGCAGCAGGTCGTTGCCCTGCGCGAAATCGACGCCATAGGCGGCCGAGAACAGCAAGAGGCCCGCTTCGTGCAGCCGCGCCGGCCGGTCGGCGAGGCGGCCGAGCGCGATCGTCGGCAGCAGGCCGAACGGCACGTCCTCGAGGACGTAGCGGCTCTCGGCCGTCTTCGGGCCGAAGCCGCCGTGGCCCCGGCGGTGCATTTCCTGGTTCATCGCCGAGACGCTCGCGAGCGGCACGTGGAACGACAGCGAGAAGTGCTCCTGCACCGTCTTCACGCGCAGGCCGAAAGCCTCGGCGATGGCGATCCGCTCGAGGTCGAGGGCCTCGATCAGGCGGCCCACGGCCGGCGTGACGTTCTCGCCCTGGCCCCAGGTCTCGCCGCGCTCCATCCGGGTCAGGTTGAGCAGGGCGATGGCGAGGTGGTTCTGCGGGTTGAGGTTGCTGAGCGCGATCGCCAGCAGGCCGTCGCGCTGGACGAAGTGGTCGCCGAACAGCGCGTTGCAGAGCGCGTAGCCCGCGTCGGCGCCGCGGTCGGGGAGGGTCGCCATGTCGACCCGTTGGCGCACCGTCGCGACGTTCACTTCGGTCGGGCTCTCCTGGCGACCGGTCGTCAGCGTCGTGCTCCAGGCGACGATCGGCGCCCGAACCCCGCGGGCTGCGAGCAGCCGCGACAGGTAGAGCGCGCCGAACGAGGCGTGCGAGCTGAAGATGACCGGCTGTCCCGCGCGGACGTGCGGAGCCGCCGCATCGAGCGCCAGCTTGTGGCCGTTGGCGGGCAGCGCGAGCATGACGACGTCGGCAGCGTCGACGGCGTCGGCGCACGACGACGCCACGCGGACGGTGAACGTGCCCTCGATCGCGTTCTTCGCGACCAGCGGCTTGCCCTCGGCGAGCTCGGCCGTCCGCGTGCCCGAAGGCGACCAGATCAGGGGGTCGTGCCCGGCGCGGGCGAGGTAGGCGGCGGCACCGTAGGCAACGGCACCCGCACCGAGAATACTGACGCGCAATCGATTCCTCGAATCCGTGGCGGGAGCCGGGCCATCCGGCGGGCGCGCGAGCTCCTCGAAGTCGGCAAGCTTAGCAGCCGGTCGCACGCCTAGAATCGAACGAACGTTCTTTTTGTCCCGCCCGGCCCGCGGCGGACACCTTCACGAGGACCTTTCCATGAGCGCAAACTACGAGCTGCGCGGCGACGTCGCCGTCATCACGATGGACAACCCGCCGGTGAACGGCCTCGGCTACGACACGCGCCGCGGCATCGTCGACGGCCTCGACAAGGCGCTCGCCGATCCTAAGGTGAAGGCGATCGTCGTCACCGGCGCCGGCAAGGCCTTTTCCGGCGGCGCCGACATCCGCGAGTTCGGCTCGCCGAAGGCGATCGCCGAACCGAACCTGCTCTCGGTGATCGCCGCGCTCGAGGCGAGCCCGAAGCCGATCGTCGCCGCGATCCACAGCGTCGCGATGGGCGGCGGACTCGAGCTCGCGCTCGGCTGCCACTACCGCGTCGCCCAGGCGGGGGCCCAGATCGCGCTGCCGGAAGTGAAGATCGGCCTCATCCCCGGCGCCGGCGGGACGCAGCGCCTGCCGCGCGTCCTCGGCGTCGAGACCGCGCTCAACATGATCGTCAGCGGCGAGCCGGTGAAGAGCGAGATGCTCGCCAAGCTGCCGGCGCAGAAGCTGTTCGACAAGATCGTCGAAGCAGACGGCGACGTCGTCGAGGCCTCGGTCGCGTTCGCACGGGAGAAGGCCGACGCCCGGCCGTTGCCGATCGTCAGCAAGCTGAAGGTCGAGTACCCGAACGCGGATGCCTACTTCCAGTTCGCGCGCAACACCGTCGGCGCGATGTCGCGCAACTTCCCGGCGCCGCTGAAATGCGTCGACGCCGTCGCCGCGTCGACGAAGATGAAGTTCGAGGACGGCATGAAGCTCGAGCGCGAGCTGTTCCTGGCGCTCATGCTCACGCCCGAGTCGAAGGCGCTGCGCCACGCCTTCATGGCCGAGCGTGCGACGACCAAGATCCCCGACGTCCCCGCCGACACGCCGACCCGCGCCATCAAGAAGGTCGCCGTCATCGGCGCCGGAACGATGGGCGGCGGCATCGCCATGAACTTCCTCAACGCCGGCATCCCGGTCGTGATGATCGAGATGAAGCAGGAAGCGCTCGACAAGGGCGTCGGCATCATGAGGAAGAACTACGAGGCGCAGGTCAAGAAGGGCAAGCTCAAGCAGGACAAGCTCGACGAGCGCATGGGGCTCCTGAGCACGACCCTCAAGTACGACGACCTCAAGGACGCCGACCTCGTCATCGAGGCGGTGTTCGAGGACATGGCCGTCAAGGAGCAAGTCTTCAAGACGCTCGACGAGGTGATGAAGCCGGGCGCGATCCTGGCCTCGAACACGTCGACGCTCGACCTGAACAAGATCGCGTCGTTCACGAAGCGGCCGCAGGACGTGATCGGCATGCACTTCTTCAGCCCGGCCAACGTGATGAAGCTGCTCGAGGTCGTTCGCGGCGAGAAGACCGCCAAGGACGTGCTGGCCACCGTGATGCAACTCGGCAAGAAGATCAAGAAGACGACGGTCGTCTCCGGCGTCACCGACGGCTTCATCGGCAACCGGATGATCGAGCAGTACTCGCGCCAGGCCGGCTTCCTGCTGGAGGAGGGCGCGACGCCGCAGCAGGTCGACAAGGCGATGGAGAAGTTCGGCATGGCGATGGGGCCGTTCCGGATGGGCGACCTCGCCGGCAACGACGTCGGCTGGTACATCAGGAAGCGCCGCTACGTCGAGAAACCCGACATTCGCTATTCGAAGACCGCCGACCTGCTGTGCGAGCTCGGCCGCTTCGGCCAGAAGACCGGCGCCGGCTGGTACGACTACGTCCCGGGCAAGCGCGACGCGATCCCGAGCAAGGTCGTCACCGACATGATCGAGAAGCACCGCGCCGACCTCGGCATCACGGCGCGGAAGATCAGCGACGAGGAGATCGTCCAGCGCCTGGTCTACGCGCTCGTCAACGAGGGCGCGAAGATCGTCGACGAGGGCATCGCGATGCGCGCGAGCGACGTCGACATGGTCTACCTCACCGGCTACGGCTTCCCGCTCTTCCGCGGCGGGCCGATGAACTACGCCGACCAGCAGGGGCTCTTCAACGTCGTCCAGTCGATGAAGCGGTTCGCCGCCAACCCGCACGACGACCAGAAGTTCTGGCAGCCTGCGCCGCTGCTGGCCAAACTCGCCGCCGAGGGCAAGACGTTCAGCTGAGCGGCTGACTCGCCTGACCATGCGCAAGTGGCTCGCGCTGCTCGGGGGCGTCGTCGTCGCCCTCGCTCTCGCGGTCGGCGTGAAGACGCTGACGATGCCCTCGCGCCAGGTCGCCGCGACGGCGGTGAAGCCGGTGGCCGTCGATGCGGCCGCTGCGAGCGAGCGCCTCGCCGCCGCCGTGCGACTGAAGACGATCGCGTCGGCGACCGACGTCGACGCGAATGCCAGCGAGTTCCTCGCGTTGCAGGCGCTGCTGCAATCGAGCTTCCCGAAGGCGCACGCCGTTCTTCGCCGTGAGGTCATCGGCAAGTACGGCCTGCTCTACACCTGGGCCGGCAGCGACGCGCAGGCCGCGCCGATCGCGCTGATGGCGCACCAGGACGTCGTGCCGGTCGCGCCGGGCACCGAGGGCGACTGGCAGGTCGCGCCGTTCTCCGGCACGCAGAAGGACGGCTTCGTCTGGGGCCGCGGCGCCTGGGACGACAAGGGCAACCTGATGTCGATCATGGAGGCGGTGGAGATGCGGGTCGCCGCCGGCTTTCAGCCGCGCCAGACGATCTATCTCGCCTTCGGCCAGGACGAGGAACTCGGCGGCGAGCGCGGCGCGCGCCAGATCGCCGCGCTGCTCAAAGAGCGCGGCGTCCGCCTGCGCTTCGCCGTCGACGAGGGCATGCTGATCATGGAGGGCGCGATCAAGGGGCTCGCCAAGCCGGCGGCGCTGATCGGCGTCGCCGAGAAGGGCTTCGTCACCGTCGAACTCGTGGCGACCGCGACCCCCGGCCATTCCTCGATGCCGCCGGTCGTCGCCGGCACGTCGGCGATCGGAATGCTGAGCGCCGCGCTGGCGCGGCTCGAGAATGAGCAGATGCCGCTCGAGATCCGCGGCGTCGCGCGCGAGACGTTCGAAAGCCTCGCGCCCGAGATGAGCGGCCTCAACCGCGTGCTGCTGTCCAACCTCTGGCTCTTCCGCCCGCTCGTCGAATCGCAGCTGAAGACGATGGCGAGCGCCAATGCCTCGCTGCGAACGACGACGGCGCTCACCGTCCTCAAGGCCGGCCAGGCCGAGAACGTCCTGCCGGGTCGCGCGTCGGCGCTCGTCAACTTCCGCCTCCTGCCGGGCGACAAGAGTGATGCCGTCGTCGACCACGTCGTTCGCGTCATCGCCAATCCGGCGATCAAGGTCGAGCGGCTGTCGCCGTACACGGAGGCGTCGCGGGTCGCGGCTTCCGACGCGCCCGGTTATCGCGCCATCGCTCGCACTCTTGCAGAGCTGCACCCAGGCGTCGTCGTCGCGCCCGCGCTCATGATCGGCGCGACCGACTCGCGCTACTTCGACGCTGTCGCCGCCAACGTCTACAAGTTCTCGCCGGTGCGCGCGAGCCCGGAAGACCTGAAGCGCTTCCACGGCACCGACGAGCGCATCTCGACGGCGAACTACGTCGAGATGATCCAGTTCTATCACCAGCTGATCGGCAACGCGTCGGCCGACACTTCCCAAGACAGGAGCCTCCCATGACCAGCGCCGTGATCGTTTCCACCGCCCGCACCCCCCTCGCCAAGAGCTGGAAGGGCGCCTTCAACATGACCCATGGCGCGACCCTCGGCGGGCACGCCGTCAAGGCCGCGGTCGAGCGCGCCGGCATCGACGCCGCCGAGGTCGACGACGTCATCATGGGCTGCGCCACGCCCGAGGGCGCGACCGGCAGCAACATCGCACGCCAGATCGCGTTGCGCGCTGGCCTGCCGATCACGACCAGCGGCATGACGGTCAATCGGTTCTGCTCGAGCGGCCTGCAGACGATCGCCATGGCGGCGCAGCGCGTCATCGCCGGCGAGAACGACGTCGTCGTCGCCGGCGGCGTCGAGTCGATCTCGTGCGTGCAGAACGAAGCCAACAAGCACATGATCGCCGACCCGTGGCTGGTCGAGCACAAGCCGACGATCTACTGGAACATGCTGCAGACGGCGGAGCAGGTCGCCAAGCGCTACAACATCCCGCGCCAGCGCATGGACGAATACGGCGCGGCGAGCCAGCAGAAGGCGACCGCGGCGAAGGAAGCGGGCCGCTTCGACGCGGAAATGATCCCGGTGACGACGCTCGCCGGCGTCGCCGATGCGCAGCTCGGCCTGCGCACGAAGGAAGTCACCATCAGTGGCGACGAAGGCATCCGGCCGGGAACGACCTACGACGGCATCAAGGACATCAAGCCGGCGATTCCCGGCGGCGTGATCTCGGCCGGCAACGCGAGCCAGTTCAGCGACGGCGCCGGCGCGGTGGTGGTGATGAACGAGAAGCTCGCCGAGCAGCGCGGCCTGAAGCCGCT
>Ga0207641_10001134_pt1 | contig 26763 bp, 28 predicted proteins | sample KBSSwiS62_FD_184306 | JGI IMG/M metagenome (GOLD analysis project Ga0207641, IMG submission 184306) | Switchgrass rhizosphere microbial communities from Kellogg Biological Station, Michigan, USA - KBS Switchgrass S6-2 (SPAdes) (version 2) | ecosystem: Host-associated > Plants > Roots >... | reverse complement strand
GCTGATCTGGATGGCGGGGCCGGCCGGGGCATCCGTCTCGGTACGGGCTGACGCCCCCGGAACGGGTTCCAGGGGCGTCACGCGGCGTGCATCAATGCTCATGAACTCACCTGTGGTTCTCCGGCAGCTTTCAGCACGGCGTTGAGGGGTGCCAGGTCATAAATGCCGGGCAGGTTGCTGACTGGCTGGAGTAGCCCCACCGCCTCGGCGTGCTTGGCGTCCGCAGCGAGTGAGGAGGCAATGGGGTCGTTGGTGAACGTGATCTCCTTGAACGACGCGGCCAGCACCGAGGGCTTCAGGCCCTTGCCCATCACCGCGGGGATGACCGCCCCCCTGTGAGGACCCGACCGACACGTCGCATTTCGTTCCACCCGAGGAGACAGTCATGACCGACGATCGCTCGACCCCCGAGATGTCCGTATCACCCGCGCCCTACCCCGTCCACGTCGAAGGTCGACTCGAACCGCACCTGTCCCGCGGGCTGTGGCTGGTCAAATGGCTCCTCCTGGTGCCGCACCTCATCGTGCTGGCCTTCCTCTGGATCGCCTTCGTGGTCCTGACGGTCGTCGCCTTCTTCGCCATCCTCATCACCGGGCGCTACCCCCGGGCGATCTTCGGGTTCAACCTCGGGGTGCTCCGCTGGACGTGGCGCGTCTCGTTCTACGGCTACAGCGCCCTCGGCACCGACCGCTACCCGCCATTCACTCTCGGCGACGTCCCGGACTACCCGGCCCGGCTCGACATCACCTACCCGGAGCACCTGTCCCGCGGACTGGTGTTGGTGAAGTCCTGGCTTCTGGCCATCCCGCACTACCTCGTCGTGGGGTTCTTCATCGGTAGTTCCGGGATCGCAGCATGGCGCTACAGCGAGGTGGCGCCCATGAGCGCGGGCGGCGGACTGGTGGCGCTGCTGGTGCTGTTCGCCGGCGTCGCACTCCTCGTTGCCGGGACCTACCCCCGGGGCATCTTCGACGTCGTCCTCGGCATGGACCGCTGGGCCATCCGGGTCGCCGCCTACGCGGCCCTCATGACCGACGCCTACCCGCCGTTCCGGCTCGACCAGGGCGGCAGCGAGCCGCAGCCGACCCCGCCGCCGGACGACCCCCTCACCCCCGGCACCTCCGGCACCCCCCAGTCACCTCCGTTGGTCACCACGTAGGGACCGGAGGTCACAGGGTGGTGAGGAGGCCGCCGTCGATCACGACGTCGGTGCCGGTGAGGTTCGCCGCCCGCCCGCCCGCTCGCGAGCAGGACCACGACGTCCGCCACCTCGTCCGGCTGGGTGAACCGGCCGGTGGCGGCCTGCGCGGCCTGCGCCTTCGCGACGGTCGCTGCGACCCCGGAGTCGCCCAGCCACAGTGCGGTCTCCACCGGTCCCCGGCTCACGCGGGTTCGATTCCCGTCGCCCGCTCCACGCTCTGACCAGCGCGAACGTCGGGTCCCATGACCGCCGAGACCGACATCGTGGCACCACATGTGGCACCAGTCGCCCTCCCGGGAAGAATGGGATGAACGCGTCGACGACTCCCTCTGGAACGAGTTCCACCGCGTGGTGAACATGACGTCCCGCGAGCTGGAGGACTGGCTGCGGAGCTGACGTGCCGACTCGATGCCTGCGGGGTGGTAGTCCCGCCCCTTCGCGCTCACCGAGGCGTCCGACGCCTTCGCCCGGCTGCGCGAGCACGAGGTCGTCGGGCGCGCTGTGCTGGTGCCCGCGGGCTCACGGGTCGAGACCACGCCCGACCGACTCCACGTCGGGCCGGGGGCGGGGCTCAGGGGTGGAGGACGCCCACGGGCTCGCCGCGGCGGAACGCGGCGACGATCTCGCCGACGGCGGCGAAGTAGTCGCGGTAGGACCGGGCGGACACGTAGCCGGTGTGCGGGGTCAGCACGGTGCGCGGGGCGGTCCGCAGGGGGTGGTCGGCGGGCAGCGGCTCGCGGTCGAACACGTCCAGTGCCGCCCCGGCGATCCGGCCCTCCCGCAGCGCGTCGAGGAGGGCGCGCTCGTCCACGATCGGTCCCCGTGAGGTGTTGACCAGCAGGGCGGTCGGCTTCATCCGCGCGAATTCGGCGGCGCCCACCGTTCCGACGGAGCGGGCGGAGAGCACCAGGTGGACGCTGAGCACGTCGGCGGTCTCGAACAGCTCCTCGCGCGCCACCGCCCGCACCCCGACCTCGGCGGCGCGGTCGGCGGTCAGGTTCGGGCTCCAGGCCACGACGTCCATGCCGAACGCGCGGGCGACCGGGACCATCGCCGCCCCCAGTCGGCCGAGGCCGAGCAGGCCGAGCGTCGCGCCGGACAGGGTGTGGGCGAGCCCGAGCTGCCAGCCGCCCGCCCGGACCGCGGCGTCCTGGGCGGGGACGTTGCGGGCCAGCGCGAGGAGCAGCGCCCAGGTGTGCTCGGTCGTCGAGGTGGAGGCCGAGACGGCGCCGCACACCGTGACGCCCCGCGCGGCCGCGGCGGCGACGTCGATGGCGGCGTTGCGCATCCCGGCCGTGACGACCAGCCGCAGCCGGGGCAGTCGGGCGAGCAGCGCGGCGGTGATGGGGGTGCGCTCGCGCATGCACACGATCGCGTCCACGTCGCGGAGGCGCGCGACGAGCTGGTCCTCGTCGTCCACGTGGTCCCCGAACGCGACCGGCTCCACGTCCGCGGGCAGGTCGAGCAGGGCGAGCGCGACCTGCTGGTAGTCGTCGAGCAGGGCGACCCGGAAGGCTGTCATCGGGAGCGATCCTAGCGCCGACACGCCGGTCGGGACTCCGGTCACGCCCGGGTCCGCGGCCCAGCCCGTCGTCGGTCGAGCAGGAGGGTCCGGGCGACCACGTCGGCCAGGAAGGGTCCGCCGGCCGCGGACGCATCGCCGGCTCGGCGGGTGCGCGGAGCCGGTCTTGCCGGTGTGCCAGGTGATGGTGTTCCGCGCGATCGAACGGCACCTCGCAGTCCACCTCGGCGGCCGCGGCGCCTGACCACCACGGCCCACCGGGTCGCCTGGTCGAGATCGACGCCGTCGCCGTCCCACCGCGACGCGGTGACCGGGACCGACCGGCGGGACGACCGGGGCCCCGGGTGAGAATCCCTGCGGCGAGCAGTGGGGAGCTGACGAATGCCAGGACGAGGGTCGACCGCGACACAGCGCGGGTTGAGCGAGCAGGACGTGGCGGCCGTGCGCGAGGAGGTTGCCGCGGGCAGGACCGTGACGGTGTGGTTCACCGCCGCCGCGGTCGGGGTGCCGACGGGCGGGTCCGCCAAGGTCTTGGCCCTCGGCGACGTGCCGGAGGGCGACTTCGTCCAGGTCCGCCCGGCGGGGTCGAAGGACGCGGTGTTCTGCGCGCCGGGCGAGCTCACCCGGACCAAGCCCGCGCGTCGGACGACCGCGCGCCGCAAGGCGGGGTCCGCGACGGAGGAGCAGGCCGCCACACCGCAGGCACCGCCGACTCCCGCGCCACCCGCCCGGCCCGCCCGTGCGCGGCGCACACCCGAGCCTGCGGCACCCCCGGCCGCCCCCGCCCCGGCTCCCGAAGAGACCTTGGCGCCCAAGCCCGCCCCGGCGCGTCCGCGCAGGCGCGCCGAGCGGACGGGCGCGCTGACGGTCACCCTGACCTCGACCGTCGAGGGCGACTGGTCGGTGGAGGTGCAGGCGGGCGCGAAGCGGGTGGTGCCCGCGACGCCGGTGCCGCCCGCCGACGTCGCCGCGCTGTCCCGTTCCCTCCCGCCCGTCGCGGCCGAGGCCGTCGCGTCGTCGCTGGCCGAGGCCCGCCGTCGGCAGGAGGAGCGCGTGGCCACCCTGCGCGCCGAGCTCGACGCCGCCCAGCGCACCCTCGACCAGTTCGGCGGCGACTGAGCGCCGCCCGGACGTTCGCGGATCCAAGTCACAGTGCCGGGCCGCCGCGGGTCGGCAGAATCCGTCCGGTCGTCGCCGGAGAAGCGCCGATGAGGATCGGTCTGCAGCCCCTGCCGGCGGCAGAGCAGTCGCCGAAACCAGTGGTCACGAGCTGAGCCAGGGCACCCCGCCGCCGTGGAACCACATGTGGCACGAACATGGGTTCACGGGAGTACTCAGCGGGCGCCAGAGGGTGCTTCGCGGAGACCGTAGGTGCAGGTAGAAGCGCTGGATCACCTCGACCCGTGGCCTCCCAAATAGCTACGCGGGTTCGATTCCCGTCGCCCGCTCCACCTCTCACCAGCGGAGACGCTGCGTTTATGATCGCAACTAGCGACAGCATGGAACGAGAAATGGAACGAACGAGGTTTACTCCCGTTCCATGGCAGGCAAGCCGGGCACCCGGACCAAGCGCGCGACGGGCAGCATCGAGAAGCTCCCAAGCGGCGCCCTGCGCGTCCGCGTGTACGCCGGACTCGACCCGCTGACGAAGCGCCGCCACGAGCTGATCGAGATCGTCCCGCCGGGCCCGCAGGCACTGTGAGGGGCCGTATGACTCGGCATGAGCCGGGGCATGAACGTCGGGTTTTGAAGCGCCCCGGGTTCAGTGGAGGCCGGGTTCTCCCGAGTGTTGAACCAGGACACCCACGAGGCGGTGGCGAGCTCGAGATCCTCGACGGTGCGTAGCGGGCCGTCGCGGCGGACCTACTCGGACTTGTAGAGCCCGATCAGCGACTCGGCCATCGCGTTGTCATACGAGTCGCCGACCGAGCCGATCGAGGCGACCGCGCCGGCTTCGGCGAGCCGGTTGCCATACCGGATGGCCGTGTACCTACACCTCGGGGGCGTTCACCGCGTTGTGTCGGCGGCTGGACATCCGCCAGTGCATGGGCCGGGTCGGGTCGTGTTTCGACAACGCCGCCGCGGAGGCGTTCTTCTCAACTACGAGAACGCCGCCCTCACCCGAGACGCGGCATGGGGAACCCTCCACGATCTCGGGGGAATCGCAGTCCGTCACGTCGAGCGGATCGATGGGCCGCCCGCGGGCCTCCAGCCGCTCCCGCATCGCTCGTGCCCGCCTGCGGATCGTGAGGCCGCCGGTCCGACCAGCGAGGACAGGGACTGCTGAAGTCTCCGTCCTCGCCGGGTCTGGCACCCTCCGGGAGGGCGGGGGTCGGACTACCGCTCGGACGACCGCGTTTCGCCACTTGGACGCCGTCGGGCGAGTGCGCAGCCGACGATGACGACGAAGCCCGACACGAAGGCGAAGCCGAGCGCCGCGCCGCCGAAACCGCCGGGTCCGGTGGGGCCCGGCGCCGTCACCAGGACGACGGCCTGCGCGCCGGTGGCCGAGCCCACCAGCCTCACCAGGGTGTTGATCCCGAGCGCTTCTCCCGAGCGGCCCGCCGGTGCGCTTCCTGCGGCCAGCGTGCTCATCGGCGCGTAGGTGATCCCCACTCCCGCCAGCGCGAGAACCGATCCGACGACGTAGGTGACCGTGCCGCCCGTGAGGGCGAAGACGGCCATGCCGCCGCCGGCGAGCAGTCCGCCCGCGGCCAGGACCGTGCCTGGGGACAGACCCGGCAACCGCGCGGCGAGCACTGCGGAGAGCACGGCCGCCAGGCCGCCCGGCAGCAGCCAGAGGCCCGCCTCCGTCGCGCCCGCGTCCAGTCCACCGACCGACGCCGGCGCCTGGGCCAGCTGGATCCCCATCACGAGCACGGCGTAGGACACGGCGCCCAGGGCGAACGTCGCCGCCGAGTTGAGGAGCACGGTGCGGTTGCGGAGGGCGTCGAGCTGGATGAGGGGCGCCGCGGTCCGCCGTTCCACCCGGACGAACAGCACGACGGCGGCCGCGCCCGCGACCAGGCAGCCGAGCACGGCCGGGCTCGTCCATCCCCAGGCCGTGCCGCGGGAGAGCAGCAGGAGGGGGAGGACGACGGTCGGACAGAGCAGGAGGAGGCCGACGACGTCGGGTCGGCTCGGTGCGCCGGGGGGCGTTCGGGGGACCAGCAGCAGGATCCCGACCCCGGAGAGCGCCAGCGCCGCCGCGGTGGCGGCGAAGAGGCTTCGGTAGGTGCCCGCGTCGGTCAGCACTCCACCGACGACCGGGCCCATCCCGCCACCGACACTCACGGTGGTGGCGACCGCCGCAACCCTGGACTGGCTCAGGGAGCGAGTGATCCCGAGGCCCAGCGGGAGGATGCCGCCCGCCGCACCGGACAGCACCCGGGCGACGATCACCGCGCCGATCCCGGGCAGGACGGCGCCTGCGATCCCGCCCACCACGGCGACGGCGACGGAGAGTGCCAGCACCCTGCGTTGTCCGACCATGTCGCCGAAGCGACCGGCGAGCGGGGTCACCAGGGCCGCGGCCACGAGGTTGCCCGACAACGCCCAGGCGTACTGGGCGGGCGTCGCCCCGAGGTCTCGGAGCAGCGCGGCGGACGCCCCGATGAGCGAGGACTGCGATGCCGAGAAGAACAGCACACAGGCGGTCACGACGGCGAGCGCTCCCCGGCGGCGGGCCGCGCTGATCGCAGGCCCGCCACCGGTCACGGCCACCTCGTCCGGGCGGGGAGCAGCGCCCACTCGGACGGGGCTTCCCGGTCCGATAGGCCGACCGATCCTCACCCCTGCAGGAAGCTCGCCCCTCCGGCGACGAGGATCTGCTTGATGTCGGTGAACTCGAGGATCCCCTCGGCGCCGCACTCGCGGCCCCAGCCGGAGCACTTCACGCCGCCGAAGGGCTGCGTGAGCGACATGCCGGCGGTGTTGACGGCGACCGTGCCGCTCCGGATGCGGCGCGCGATGTCCAGCGCCGCGGGCGTCGACCCCGCGTACACCGAGGCCGCGAGCCCGAACGGCGTGTCGTTGGCGATGCGGACGGCCTCCTCGACGTCGTCGTAGGCGATGACCGTCGTGACGGGTCCGAAGATCTCGTTCCGGGCGACCGACATGTCGTTCGTGACGTCCGAGAGCAGGGTCGGCTCGTAGTACCAGCCGCGGTCCAGGTGTGCGGGCCGCTTGCCGCCCGCCACGACGCGGGCGCCCTCGCTACGGGCCGCCTCGACGGCCGACTCGGTCCGCAGGCGCGCCCGCTCCACGGCCAGCGGGCCGCGGTTCACGGACCGGTCCAGTGGGTCGCCGATCGTCAGCGACGAGTAGTAGTCGGCGAGCCTGCCGACCGCCTCGTCGTAGCGGGACCGCGGGACGACGATGCGCGAGAGGCTCACGCAGATCTGACCGAGGAACGAGCTGGCGCCCTCGGCGAGGGACTCCATGACGACGTCCATGTCGACGTCCTCGCAGAGGATGGCGGGGGACTTGCCGCCGAGCTCGAGGACGGTGCGTGCGAGCCGGTCCGCGGTCCGCTTGACGATGTCGGTCCCGATCGCCGTGCCGCCGGTGACCGTGACGAGGTCGACGCCGGGGTGGCTGACGAGGTACTGGGTGACCTCGGTCTCGGCGGCGAGGAAGCTCAGCACACCCTCGGGGAGGTCGGCCTCGCGAGCGGCGTCGGCCAGGATCCGCGAGGTCAGCTGGGACTCCGGGGCGTGCTTGACGATCACCGGGCAGCCTGCGAGCAGCGCCGGGACGACCTTCATCCCCATCAGGACGACCGGGCCGTTGTAGGTCAGGATCGCCAGCACGGTGCCCAGCGCCTCGCGGCGGACGATCGCGTCCCCGCGGTCCTCCTCCCAGGGCAGGCCGGGGGCGAGGTCGATCGCGTGCCGCCAGACCGCGACGGCGGCCCCGTCGTTCATCAGCTCACCGTGGGCGAGCGGGGCCCCGGACTCGACGGCCCAGGCGACGTTCAGGTCGGCGAGGCGCTTCTCGAAGGCGTCGCAGAGGCGGGAGACCGCGGCGGCCCGCTCGGCCGGGGTCATCAGCGGCCAGGGCCCCTCGTCGAAGGCTTGCCGCGCCGCGGCGACGGCCCGGTCAGCGTCGGCGGGGGAGGGGGCCGCGACCCGGGCGACCACCTCCTCCGTGGCGGGGGAGACCACCTCGATCGTCGCGTCGGTGGCCGGCGCGACCCAGTCCCCGCCGATCGATAGCTTGCCGCGGTGCGGGCCGGGGACCTCGACGTCATGGGTGGATGCGGACAGTGTCATGACTGCTCCTCGTTGAGTCTGGGGTGTCCGTGCGGTCAGCGGTTGCAGTTGCCCGCGTCGACCTTCAGCTGCAGGCCGGTGACGTACTGCGCCTCGTCGGAGGCCAGGAAGAGGACCGCGTTGCTGATGTCCCGGGGCTCGACGATCTCGACCGGGAGGCTGTTGACGAACAGTGGACCCAGCTCGGGGTCGCGGCCGATGAGGGCGTCCATGTCGCCGAGGCCCTGGGTCACGAACTTCGTGTTGACGCCGGTGGGGTGCACGCTGTTCACCCGGATGCTGTGCTTGGCGAGCTCGTTCGCGAGCATGTTGACGATGCCGACCACGCCGTGCTTGGCCGCCACGTACGGGCCGAGGAACGGGGTGCCCTTGAGGCCCGCGGTCGAACTGGTCGCGATGATCGAGCCACCGCCCGCGGCGACCAGATGGTGCGCGCCCGCGACCATGGTGTTCCAGACGCCGGTCAGGTTGATGTCGAGGGTCTCCTGCCATACCTCGGGGCTGGTGTTGTCCCAGTTCTGCCAGGTCCCGACACCGGCGTTGGCGACCACGACGTCGAGGCGGCCGAGCTGCTCCACGCCACTGTCGATGGCCGCCTTCAGACCGGCGGCGTCACGGACGTCGACCTTCGCGGTGACGATCCGCCGATCCAGCGCCTCGACCTCCTTCTGGGTCTGCTGCAGGTCCTCCTCGGTCGCCATGTCGTACTGCACGGTCGGGAAGTTGGTACAGGCATCGATCGCGATGATGTCGGCACCCTCCTCGGCGAGCCGGATCGCGTGGCTGCGGCCCTGTCCCCTGGCCGCTTCGGTGATCACAGCGACCTTGCCCTCGACACGTCCGGTCATGCTTCGTCTCCTCGTCGATCCGAAAGGGTCCACGCACGGCGGCATGCGCGCTCGACCGCGCCCGGGGCCGACCCGCCGTCCACCGCGCGAACGTGATCCCTCTCATCTATATGTATTGATCGCGTAGATGCTGGCAGGCGTCTACGAGGGTGTCAACGGGAGTCGCAGAGCCTCGGCGAAGAGGTCCAGCTCGCCGCCCATGTCCGTCGGGATCGCGTGTGGCGACGTCCGTCGGGCCTGTTCCCAGGCCTCGCCGACGCGTTCCGCGGTGATCTCGTCGAGGACGACGCCCGGTCCCGCTCCGACGAACACGCGGGCGATCCGTCCGCCGCCCACGGAGAACACCTCGCCGGTGGTGGTGCAGTCCGGCGACGCGAGCCAGGCGACCACCGGCGACACGTGCTCGGGTGCGAGGCGGGCGAACAGTCCGGGGAGCGCCTCGGTCGCCGGGACCCGGCCGCCGACACCCGGGGTGGCGCTCATCCGGGTCGAGGCCAGCGGTGCGATCGCGTTGGCCCGGATGCCGAACGGGCGGCCCTCCACGGCGAGCATCCGCATCAGGCCCACGACGCCCATCTTCGCCGCCCCGTAGGCGGCGTTGGACGAGTTGCCGAAGATCCCCGCCGCGGAGGTGCTGAACACGATCCGGCCGTGGCCCGCGGCCTTCATGTGCCGCCAGACGGGCTGGGTGACGTGGAACGCGCCGTCGAGGTGGACGGAGCGCACGAGCTCCCAGTCCCGTGCGCTCAGGTCCTCGAACGCGCCGTCCCGCAGGACGCCGGCGTTGTTGACCAGCACGTCGATCCGTCCGAACGTGTCCATCGCCTGTTCGACGAGGGCGCGTCCTCCCTCGGCGGTGGCGACCGAGTCGCCGTTGGCGGTGGCCGACCCCCCGGACGCGCGGATCTCCGCGACGACTCCGGCGGCTCCGGAGTCGTCGGCGGTGTCGCCGGTGACCGAGGTGCCCAGGTCGTTGACCACGACCTTCGCTCCCAGCGCGGCCAGGGCGAGCGCGTGGGAGCGGCCCATCCCGGTCCCGGCTCCGGTGACGACGGCGACCCGGCCCGTCAGGGACGTCGGGCTCACGACGTCGCGTCCTCGGCCGAGTAGCGGGTGGCCTTCACCCCGCCCAGCGACCAGTGGCCCGAGCCCTGGACGCCGAGGCCGTGGCTGATGTGCTCGCGCAGCCCGCGGCGGAAGCCGATGGTGATCGCGGCCTTGGTGTAGCGCAGGATCGGCAGGGTCCGCTCGGCCAGCTGGGCGGCGAGCTCGGTGGCGCGGCTCTGCAGCTCCGCGGCGGGCAGGACCTCGTTGACGACGCCGAGCCGTAGTGCCTCGTCGGCGCCGATGGCCTGGCCGGTGAGCAGGAAGTACTTGGCGCGGGTCGGTCCGAGGAGCTCGCCCCAGATGATGTTGACCCCGTCGCCGGGCACGGTGTTGCGGACGGCGAAGTGTGCGCGGTCCGCGAACTGCGCGTGCTCGGCCGCGAGCACGACGTCACCCATCACCGGGATCTCCGAGTGGATCAGTGCGGGCCCGTTGACGGCGCTCACCACCGGGACGTCGATCGAGTCGAGGTTGGTGAGCATCTGCCTGCCCTCCCACCAGACGTCGTCCCAGCTCATCGCGGCGAAGCCGGCGACGTCGATCTCGGTGCAGAACGTGTCCCCGGTACCGGTCAGCAGTACGACCTTGGTGTCCTTGTCGGACGAGACCCAGCCGAACGCCTCGGTGAGCTCCCGGTGCGCCTGCGCGCTCCAAACGAGCGGGCCGCCGTCGGTGTGGGCGGTCAGGCGGGTCACTCCGCCGTGATGGTCCACGTCCACGGTCTTCCAGCTGGGTGCGGCTGCCACAGAAGGCTCCTCGTCGAGTCGGGGCTCGCCGGCGGCGAAACCCTGGTGTGCGGTTGGTCAGTATGATACCTATAGATACGGCGGATGTGGTCCAGAGCACAGACGATGGAGGCAGTGATGGGCGACTATCGCGCCTATGTCGACCGTGATCCCTACGCGTTCTACTCGGACTCGCTGGAGCGAGGGCCGGTCTGCTGGGACGAGAGCATGGGGGCACGGCTGGCGCTCGGCTACGACGAGGCTCGATCGGTGCTGGTGCAGGAGAGCGTGTTCGGCGCGGTGCCGAGTGACGTGATCGCGGCCCTGCTGGGACTGGACTGGCAGGACGAGCAACTCCTCGCCTCGTGCCGGGCGTGGAACTCCACGATCTTCCGCTGGAGCGAGACGTTCGGAGCGGACGAGGCGGCGACGAACGAGGCGCTCGCGGCGGCGGCGGGCCTCGACGAGGTCCTCCTCCCGGTCATTCGGGCACGCCGGGAGCATCGTGCGGACGACCTGATCTCCCTGCTGTGGGACAAGGGTCCCGACGCGCTGCAACCGTGGGGGGAGGCCGAGGTCCTCGCGCAGTGTCGGGTCCTGTTCTTCGCGGGCAGCGACACCACGGCGCACCTCCTGCGTAACCTCCTCCATGTCCTGCTGACCGAACCGGGCGTGGATGATCGGCTGCGCGCCGACCCGACCCAGGTCGGCGCCTTCGTTGACGAGGTGCTGAGGCTCTACGGGCCTATCCATTTCCGGGTCCGCGTCGCGCTCACCGACGTTGAGCTCGGTGGGCAGGTCATCCGGCGGGGCGAGCGGGCCCATCCCATGAATGCGGCGGCGAACCAGGAGCCCCGCCACTACCCGGATCCGCATCGAATCCAGATCGACCGCTCACCGCTGCGGGACCACCTCGCGTTCAACGCCGGTCCGCGGTTCTGCGTCGGCGCCGCGCTGGCGCGGGCCGAGGGTGCCGAGGTGGTGGAGCAGGTCCTCCCCCGGTCGTCCGGGATGGACTGGGTGGACGGTGCGGGCCGGCCACGCTTCCGCGGCTACATGCCGCGCTCGTTCCGTCCCCACTTCGCGGCGTTGGCGCCTCGGGCGACCTAGCGCTGGCATTGTCCTTATGATACGTATAGATCGCATAGTTGCGACAGCGGAAGGTGGCTCATGCCGCAGCACAGGTTCGACGACGGCTGGCTCGAGCTGGACGGACTCCGGATCCACTACACCGAGTGGGGCGGCCCGACTGCGCCGCCGGTGGTGCTCCTGCACGGTCTGAACGTCCAGTGCCACACCTGGGACCCGATCGCCGCCGAACTGGCCGACGAGTACCACGTGATCGCGATGGACATGCGGGGCCACGGCGACAGCAGCTGGTCGACCGCCGGGTACCGGGTCCGTTCGATGGCCCGCGACGTCCACGGTCTGATCGACGCCCTCGGCATCGGTCCCGTCCACCTGGTCGGGCACTCGGCCGGTGTGCGCGTGGCGATCGCCGTCGCGGGTGAGCGCCCGGAGACGATCCGCAGCCTGGCGCTCTCCGACGCGGGGCCCGCCAACAGCCCGTCCGGCGCGGTCGCGATGCGCGACTTCATCCGGGCGACGACGAACCTGCGCGGGTTCCGCGACGAGGCCGAGGCCCGCGAGTTCTACCTCGGCTTCCACCCCGAGTGGCGCGAGGACTTCATCGACCTGCACGTCCGCCACCAGCTGCGGCGCAACTGGGCGGGCAAGCTCGTGCCGAAGGCCGACCCGGACGTCCAGTGGATCACCGGTTCGGTCAGCCTGCCGGACGTCGAGTACCTGTGGAGGATGTCCGAGCTGCTGACGATGCCGACGAAGCTGCTCGTCGGGCGCCGCAGCAACGTCCTCGACGAGCCGGTCGTCGAGAAGATGCTCGCCGCGATGCCCAACTCGGCCGTGCGGTGGTTCGACACCGGGCACTACGTGCCGCGCGAGGCTCCTGAGGAGTTCATCGCGGTGCTCGCCGAGTTCCTGAAGGAGTCCGCGTCGTGACGGGCACCTTGACCGAGCCGGTCGAGACCGCCCGACGCCGCTACGCCCGGATGCGCAGCCTGCTCGAGGTCCCGATCCTGAACCCGAAGTTCTGGGCGAAGGTGCCGGACGCGGCGGCGGACGCGATCATGCTCGATCTGGAGGACTCGGCCACGCCGGACACCAAGTCCGCGGTCCGGGACCGGATCATCGAAGCGCTGCGCGCGCCGGAGTACTTCGGTGGCAGGCACGTGATCGTCCGGGTCAACAACCTCGCGACGGAGTGTGGCCGCACGGACCTCGAGGCCTTGGCCGCCGCCGAGGGCGACTTCCTGGTCTGCTACCCGAAGGTGCAGACCGCCGAGGAGCTCGCCGAGGTCCGGGACGTGCTACGGACGGCGGGCAGGCCCCGCGGGCTGTACGTCATGATCGAGACGGCTCGAGCCGTTTTGGACCTGGACCGCATCGCGGGCGCGCCGGACGTGGCGGGGCTGCACTTCGGCTACGTCGACTACGCCGCCGACGTCGGCTCGCGCCCGTTCGCGGAGTCGGGGGACGACCTCTACGCACCCGGCACCCACTACGCACGCTCCAAGATCGCCGTGGCCGCGGCGGCGCACGGGCTGTTCGCCACCGGCGGCACCCTGATCCCGGAGTACAAGGACCACGACAAGGTCCGCGCGTTCGTCCGGTCCTGGTCCGACCTCGGCTACACGGCGTGCATCGCGGTGTCGCCCGCGCACCTGTCGATCATCAACGAGGTATTGGCGCCCAGCGCAGAGGAGATCGCCCGCGCCCGTGCGGTGTGCGCGGCCTACGACGAGGCCGTCGGCCGGGGCGAGCCCGCCGCCGTCCTCGACGGCCGGGTCATCACCCTGCCCGACTACCGGGTCGCGGCCCTGCTCCTGGCCCGCGCCGGGGACGGGGACGCGGGCGAGGGCGGCGCGGCGTGACGGTCTCCGGCCTGGTCGACGCCGGCCTCGCCCGCTCACTCGGCGCCCGGCTCAGCGCGATCGCCGAGGGTGCCGCCCCGACGTCGGCTACGGACGCCGCCAAGCTGCGGCTGCTGCACGCCCTGCGGGTCTCCCTCGCCAGCCGGGACCTCCCGGCCGTGGAGGTCGCCTACCGGGCATTCCCTGCGGCGGCCGATGGTTGCCTCGTGCTGGGACGACCGGGGACACTCGCCGCGCCGGATGCCGCGTTCGTCAACGGTGTCGCGGGCCACAGCAGCCTCCAGGAGGACTGCGGCCCCGGCGGCCTGCGGGACGGCAGCCACCCCGGGACATACGTCGTGCCCGCCGCGCTGGCCGCCGCCGAGGACACCGGCGCGGACGGGCGCTCGCTGCTGCTCGGGATCGTCGCGGGCTACGAGGCCGTGGGCCGCCTGGGCGCTGCGGGTCCCGACGAGATCGTCCGCAGGCGCTTCCGGCCGGTCGGTGTGATGGGGCCCCTCGGTGCCGCCGCGGCCGCCGCCGCCGTGGCCCGGGCCGACGGGGCCGCGATGGCCGCGGCGCTCGCCGTCGGCGCCAACATGTCCGCCGGCTTCACCCAGGGCATCCTCGAGGGCACGATGGAGCCGTACTTCCACGCGGGGACGGCGGCGCGCAACGGGCTCCTCGCGGCGCGCCTGGGGCTCGCAGGCGCGGTGACGGCCACCGGGGCGTTCGAGGGCGAGTACGGCTTCTTCGCGACCTACGGCGGCGCCCCCGGCGATGCCGCGGCGATCGACGACGACGAGGTCGAGTTCGCGGTCGCCCGGGTCGGGACGAAGCGCTTCGCGGCGTGCCTGCAGAACCAGGAGACAGTGGCGCTGATCGTCGACACCGCGCCCGCGTTCGCCGCCGAGGAGGTGGCGCGGCTCGTGGTCCGCCGCCCGCGGCTGGGCACCAACGGCCTCAACAGCCCCGGGGTGTCGGGTGCCGCGCCCTTCCCGAACATGCTGACGGCGCAGATGTCCGCCCGGTTCACCGCCGCCGCCGCGCTGCTGGGTGGTGCGGTCGACGACCCGGAGTACTTCCGCCGGTTCTTCGACGACCCCGCGGTCGTGGACCTCGCCTCGCGGACGGACCTCGAGCCGTCCGAGGACGACAGCGTCTCGGTCGTGATCGAGACGACCGGCGGCCGCCGGGTCGTCCTCGACGCGGACGTGTCCGACGTCCTGCGTCCGCCGGACGACCGGATCCGCGCGCTGTTCCTCGACCACGCCGGTCGGTACATGGGGGCCGAGCGGGCCGACGAGGTGCTGCGGATCGTCGACGGGCTGGAGGGCCTGACCGACGTCCGCGAACTGACCAGGGCGCTGCGCGCCCGAGGCTAGGTCCGTACCGGCCGGCGACGACGCCGGAGACCCGAGGGGAGCTACGAAGTGGTCGACGTCAATCACATCGGGATCACGGTCCCGGATCTCGACGCCGCGGCGTCCTGGTACTGCACGACGTTCGGCCTCAGGCTCGTGGAGGGCCCCGAGGACGCGAGCCTGCGGACACCGGGGGCGAGCAGGCGCCTGGACGTGTTCGGCGACCGGTGGGGGGCGATGCGGGTCGTCCACCTGCTCGCGGACAACGGCGCGGGCATCGAGCTGTTCGAGTTCCTCGACCCGCCCTACGAGCCGGTCGAGGACACCTTCGCGTACTGGCGTGCGGGGGTCTCCCACATCGCCTTCACCGTCGACGACATCGACCGGGTCTCGGACGAGATCGTCCGGACCGGGGGTCGGACCCGGTCCGAGGTCCACCACCTGCACGGCCGCTGCCGGGTCCGCTACTGCGAGGACCCGTGGGGCACCGTCGTCGAGCTGTCGACGGGCTCCTACCACGAGTCGCATCCCGGCCCGGCCGCCACCGCGGCCGCGGGCCGACCGGGACCGACCTCCCCCCGATGATCCGCGAGGATCCTGTCTGACAAGGGCGTTCAGATGGCACTCAGCACGATCGACGACGAGTCCGCAGAGGTGGTCGCGACACCCCCGGCCGCGGACCCGGCGGAAGCACCGCCGGTGCAGCTCGTCGGCTCCGATGTCGCGCTCGCGTTCGGCGGCGTCCGCGCGCTCGACGAGGTGTCGTTCTCGGTCCGTCGGGGCGAGATCTACGCCATCGTCGGGCCGAACGGCGCGGGCAAGAGCTCGCTGCTGAACTGCATCAGCGGGCTGTACCGGCCGACCACGGGGGACCTGCTGTTCGAGGGGATCCCGGTGAACCGGCGGAGCTCCCGCGCACTCGCCGAGGCCGGGATCGGCCGCACCTTCCAGAACATCAACCTCTACGCGGGCATGTCCGTGGTCGACAACATCATGACCGGCCGGACCGTCCACATGCGAGCCGGACTGCTCCGGGCGCTCGTGCGGCCGCTCGGCCTGCGCGAGGACGCGCGGCACCGGGAGGCGGTCGAGCGGCTGGTCGCCTTCCTGGACCTGGAGCGCTACCGACACCAGGCCGTGGAGAAGCTCGGCTACGGCATCCGGAAGAAGATCGACCTGGCGCGGGCGCTGGCCCTCGAACCCCGGCTGCTCCTGCTCGACGAGCCGATGGCGGGGATGAACCTCGAGGAGAAGCAGGACATGGCGCATGCCATCCTTGACGCCCGCGCGGAGCTGGACTGCACCGTCGTGCTCGTCGAGCACGACATGGGCGTGGTGAGCGACCTGTCCGACCGTGCGCTGGTCCTCGACTGGGGTCGGGTCATCGCTGAGGGCGAGCCGAGCGAGGTCCTGCGCCGCGACGACGTGATCGCGGCCTACCTCGGCACGGCGGGCACCTCGTGACCGCGCCCGTCGCGGACACCGTGGAGGGCGCGCGGACGATGCCGGCGCTGCTGCGTGCCCGCGCCGCCGTCGACCCGAAGCGCACCGCGCTCCGGGCGAAGGCGCGCGGGATCTGGCACACCGTGACCTGGGGCGAGGTCCTCGCCGACGCCCGCGCGATCGCCGCGGGCCTGGGTCGCTGCGAGGCCGGGACGCGGATCGGCATCCTCGCCCCGGTCACCGAGGCCGCCTGGACCGCGGGCATCGCGGTGCACCTCGCAGGCGGCTCGGTCGTCCGGCTGCCCGAGGACTGCGACGCACCGATCCTCGCCGAGCTGCTCGCGCTCACCGCGCCGGGCATCGTGCTCGTGCAGGACCAGGAACAGCTCGACCGCCTCGTCGAGGCCGTCGAGGGGCACGGCGCGCCGCGCGTCGACCGGATCGTGCTGCTGGACGGTCGGGCGGAGTCGGGCGGTGGGCCGCTCCCCACACTCGACGACCTCCGGGGGACCGGGGTGGACGCAGAGGGCGCCGCGGCGCGCCCCACGGAGGACCCGGCTCCCGAGCAGGAGGCGTGCGTGCTCTTCTCCGGCGGCGTCGGCGGCACGGTGCGTGCTGTCGGGGTGAGCCACGCCGGACTGGTCGAGGCGGCCCGGCGCGTGGCCCGGGTCGTCGTCCCGGGGTCCGGCGGCGACCTCCTCGTGCAGGCGGGCCACGCCGACCCCACCGCCCAGCACCTGCTGGTCGGCGGGGCCGCAGTCGCGTCGCTGGTCGTGGACCTGCCCGAACACGTCGGCACCGTGGACGCGGACCGCCGCGAGGTGGCTCCCGCCGTCCTGGCGATGCCCGCTCGGGACTGGACCCGGCTACACGCCGACCTGACCGACGGGGTCGACCTCGACCGGCGGCCCGCCAAGCTCGCCGCGCTGCGGGCCAAGGCCCTGCTGCGACACGAGGGACTCGGCCGCGTGCGGGTCGCGCTGAGCTACGGAGGCCGACCCGCCCCGACGACGACGGCCTTCCTCGCCCGCTCGGGCATCCGGATCGCCGACCTCTACGGGACGGTCGACACCGGGCCCGTCGCGGTCACCGCGCGGGGGTCGGCCGAGCCGGCGTTGCTGGTCGAGGAGCAGTCCCTGGTCCTCGTCGACGGCGAGCTCCACGTCCACGAGCCGAGCACGGGCACCACCGTCCGCACGGGCGACCTCGGCGTCCTGGCGGAGTCCCGGTGGACGCCCGGGGACACGAGGTCCCGCGCGGACCGCACGGCCGCGCCGCTGCACGAGATCGAGACGCGGATCGAGGAGTCGGCGTTCGTGCACGCCGCGATCCTCGAGCGCACCGGGGTCGAGCTGGTGGCACACGTGTCGCTGGACGTGCGCGGCCTCGGCCGGTGGGCGGCGTCCGAAGGCCTCGACCGCCGGTCGTACGGCACGCTCGCCGCCGACCCCCGCGTCCTGGCCCTGCTGACCGCCGAGCTCGCCGCGGCCGAGGAACGCGACTCCGTCCCCGCCGCCGCCCGGGTCGCGCGGATCCGGATCCATCCGCGGCCCTTCCGGCGCCGCACCGGAGAACTCACCGACGACGGCCGGGTCCGGCCGACCGCGGTCGGGCTGCCGGCCACCGAGGGCGCACCCGTGCCCGCATTCGAGGAGGCGACCTCATGACCGTCCTCGCACAGACCCTCGTCGACGGCCTGGTGACCGCGGCGATCTTCGCCGCGATCGGGGTGGCGTTCAACGTCGTGTACCGGTCCGGGCGGGTGTTCAACATCGCCCAGGGCGAGCTCCTGCTGCTGGCGACGTTCTCGTCGCTGGTGCTGCTCGACACCGGGCTGAGCCCGTGGCTGGTCTTCCCGATCGTCCTCGTGCTGATGAGTGTGGTCGGCCTGGCGGTCGAGCGGTTCGTGCTGCGGCGCCTGATCGGCCGCTCCGAGATGTCGCTGTTCGTGTCCACCCTCGGCGTGCTGCTGGTGCTGAACGGCCTGGTCGTGGCATTCCTCGGCGGTGAGCCCCGGCTCTTCCCGAACGTCCTGGGCGCCGGCAGGCTGGACATCGGGGGAGTACGGATCGACCAGGCGGGTCTCATCGGCACCCTGCTGGTCGTCGCGGCGGTGCTCGCCGTTGCGGCCTTCTTCAGCCGGACCAGGACCGGGCTGGCGATGACGGCCGTCGCCGAGGACCATCAGGTGGCGCGCTCGCTCGGGATCAACGTCAGCCGGAGCATGGCGATCTCCTGGGTCATCGCGGGGGCGCTGTCGGTGGTCGCCGTGATCGCCTACATGGGCGGGCGCACCGTCGCCCCCGACATCTCCGCGATCGCGCTCGTCGCGTTGCCGGTGGTCCTGCTGGCCGGTGTCGAGACCGTGGCCGGGGTCCTGTTGGCCGCCGCGATCGTCGGCGTCGGCCAGGCCGTCGCCGCCCGCTGGCTCGACCCGCTGACCTCCGGTGGCGCCTCGGTGCTGTTCCCGTTCGTCCTGATGCTGGTCATCCTCGTCGTCCGACCCCAGGGCCTGTTCGGCTGGAAGCGAGTGGCGCGGCTGTGAACCCCGACCCGACACGTCCCTCGAAGGGTGACCCGTCATGAGCGTCGCCGCCGTCCCCCGTCCCGCGGGCTGGTTCGCCGACAGCTACGTGCAGGACATGCGCGTCCTGGCGACTCCGGGCTCGCGCCTGCGCCTGGTGCTGCTGCTCGTCGCGCTGGCCGCCTACCCGCTGGTGGCCTCCAACGCGTGGACCACCTTCGCCTCGGCCACTGCGGTCAGCGTGATCACCGTCGTCGGCCTGCAGGTCCTCATGGGCACCTGCGGCCAGGTCAGCGTGGGGCAGTCCGCCTTCATGGGGATCGGGGCCTACGCCGCCGCCTACGCCGCCACCACGCAAGGGTGGCCGCTGCCGCTGGCGATCGTGTTCGCCGCGGTCTCCACGACCGTCATCGGAGTGCTTTTCGGCCTGCCCGCCGCGCGCATCCGCGGCTTCTACCTGGCCCTGACGACGATATCCCTGCAGTTCGTCTTCATCTTCACGATGCCGCGGCTGCCCGCCAGGCTGTTCGGCGGTACCGCGGGGCTCACCGTCCCGCGTCCGCGGTTCTTCGGCGCCGCGTTCCGCACGCCCGCCGACTTCTACGCGCTGATCGTCCCGATCGCCGTCGTGATGGTGGCGCTGGCGGTCGCGATCAACGCCAGCCAGCTGGGCAGGCAGATGGTGGCGGTCCGGGAGAACGAGCTCGCCGCCTCCGTCACGGGTGTCCGGGTGACCCGCACGAAGATCATCGCGTTCGGGATCGCCGCCTGCTATGCCGGGGTGGCGGGGGCGCTGGGCGCCTACCTCTCCGGCATCGCGCACTTCGAGCAGTTCACGCTGTTCGACTCGATCTTCTTCCTCGGCTACCTCGTGGTCGGCGGCGTGGGCAGCACCTCCGGTGCCGTGCTCGGCACCGTCGCCCTGTGCCTCGTCCGCGAGGCCCTCAACCGGCTGGCCCCGGAGCTCGGCGGGGTCGGGGCCGATGTGCTCTTCCCCCTGATCAACGTCGTGTTCGGAGTGTTGATCATCGCCACGCTGCTGCGTGGCCCCCAGGGCCTGGCCCATCTCGTCGAACGCACGTCCGCCCGGGTCCGACGGTGGCCCCGCGCGTGAACCCCCGCACGCCCCACCACCGCAGATGAGGAGACCGATGATGTTCCCCAGAAGGTTCGGGCGGATCGCCGCAGGCCTGGTCGCGGCCGCCGCCGTGCTGACCACCGCCGCCTGTGGCGGCTCCGGCGGCACCGAGAGCACCGACGGTGACGTCACCACCTACAAGATCGCAGGCTACCTCGACTACTCCGGTCCGCAGGGCAACCGCGGGCCGGGCGTCGAGGCCACCGCGAAGCTCGTGCTGGACTGGTGGAACCAGACCAAGGGGAAGGACCTCAACGCCCGCCTCGAGTTCCTGCCCTACGACACGGCGTACACGCCCGCCAAGACGGTCGAGGTCCACCGCCGGGCGATCGCGGAGAAGAACCTCGTCGGCATCCTCGGCTTCGGCTCGCCCGCCCTGCTCGGGGTGAAGGAGCAGCTCGAGCCCGACCAGGTGCCGATGGTGCTGTCCGGGCCGTCCTACACGTTCATGTCCGGCCCTGGCTGGGGCTTCGGCCCGATGGGCGACCTCGGCGCCGCGTGGGCGTCCGGCGTGGAGTACCGGCAGAGCACCTTCACCGGCCCCGGGCCGATGAAGGTCGCCAACGTGACCTTCGACGGGTCGTCGGGACACGACTTCGTCGAGTCGGCCGACAAGATCCTCGCCAAGAACCCGAACGTGAGGGTCGTGCTCGACGAGTTCGTCCCGACGTCCGCGACCAGCGTCGGCATCAACGTCGACCGGATCATCGCGGCGCAGCCCGACGTCGTCGTCATCGGCACGACGGACGCCCTGCAGCCGTTGCTGCTGAACGAGCTGAAGGCCCGGGGCTTCGACATGTCGAAGGTGATGACGTCGTCCTTCGTCAGCCTCGAGAGCCTCAAGGTCCTCGGCGTGGCGCCGAGCACCCTCGACGGCGTCGGTGAGGTCACCCCGCTGCGCGGGGTCGACACCCAGAGCGACGCCTACAAGATCTTCCATGACCGGGCGAGCGCGTTCAACGCCCAATGGACCAACCAGAACCAACAGGCGATGGTCAGCATGTTCGTGCTCACCGAGGCGATCGAGCGCGCCCTGGCCGCGAACCCGGACGGCATCACCGGGCGGTCGGTCTACGAGCAGCTCGACGCGGGCACCTTCGACGGCCACGGGCTCATCGGCCAGGTCCGGTTCGACCCGACCAACCGCCGCGTCGGCGGCCCGGCGGAGGGCGTCGGCCTGCAGTTCACGAGAGACGCGGTCGACCTCACCGCCCCGTCCGTGTCGATCCTGCCGCTCGCCTGAGCCGGGAAGGACGTGACGGAGATGGCTGACACGCTCGCACTGCTGGAGCTGTCCGGCGTCGAGGTGCGCTTCCAGCGCCACATCCTGGTGCTCGAGGACGTCTCGCTGCACGTGGCCGAGGGCGAGATCGTCGCGCTGCTCGGGAGCAACGGGGCGGGCAAGTCCACGACCCTCAAGGCGATCTCGAGCCTGCTCGCCGGTGAGGACGGGGCCGTCACCCGCGGAGAGATCCGCTTCCGGGGCGAGCCGGTCCAGAACTCCGATCCGACCGACCTGGTCCGGAAGGGCCTCGTCCAGGTGCTCGAGGGCCGCCGCGTCCTGGCGCACCTCACGGTCGAGCAGAACCTGGTCGTAGCGTCCGCGGCCCGGCGCACCCCGCGCGCCGAGCTCGCCGAGGACCTCGCCGCCGTGTACGACCTGTTCCCGGTGCTGGCGACCTTCCGCGGGCGCACCGCGGGCCACCTCTCGGGCGGCCAGCAGCAGATGGTGGTCCTCGGTCGGGCGCTGATGAGCCACCCGGCCTGCCTGCTCCTGGACGAGCCCTCGCTGGGGCTCGCGCCCAAGACCGCCGACGAGATCTTCGCCGCGATCGTGCGGATCAACCGGGAGCGGGGGATGCCGGTCCTCGTCGTGGAGCAGAACGCGGTCGCGGCCCTCGGGATCAGCGACCGGGGCTACGTCCTCGAGACCGGCCGGGTCGTGCTGGAGGGGACGTCGGAGGCGCTCCGGGCGGATCCCGACCTCCGGGAGTTCTACATGGGCCTGGGGTCGACGGGGGAGCGGCAGAGCTTCCGGGACGTCAAGAAGTACCGAAAGGAGAAGCAGTGGACGGGATGACCGAGGCGACCGCCGTGCGAGAGGTCCTGGTGGTCGGGGCCTCGCAGGCGGGGCTCGCCGCCTCCCGCGGGTTGCGCAGGCAGGGCCACCACGGTCCCATCACGATCCTCGACGCGGAGGAGTGTGGCCCCTACCGGCGGCCCGAGGTCTCGAAAGGGCTGCTGAGCGGGAAGTTCGCACCGGACACGGTGGCCGTGACGTGGCCCGACGACCTGGAACTCACGCTGGTCACCGGGGTCACCGCCGAGCGCCTGGACGCCGGGCGGCGGGTCGTCACCGCGCGGCAGGACGACATCGTCCGGGAGTTCGCGTACGACGGGCTGGTGGTCGCCACCGTCGCGGCGGCGCGGCCGGTGCCGCTGGACGTTGTGCCGTCCGGGGTCCACACCCTGCGCACGGTCGCGGACTCGCTGCGGATGCGGGCCGAGCTCGAGGCGGCCGAGGCCATCGTGATGGTGGGCGCGGGCTTCATCGGTCTCGAGGTGGCGGCGGTCGCCGCCGAGCTGGGCAAGCGGGTCACGGTCGTCGAGCCGGCGCCGGTCCCGTTGGAGCGCGTCCTGGGTCGCGCCTTCGGCGCGCACATCGCCGCCGTGCACCGGGGGCGCGGCGTCGATCTCCGCGGCGGTGTCGGGATGGCCCGTCTCGACACGGACGCCGAGGGCGCCGTGACCGGGGTCGAGCTCACCGACGGCACCCGCCTCGCCGCCTCGCTGGTGCTCTTCGCCGCGGGCTCGGTGCCCGCGGTCGACTGGCTCGAGGACTCGGGCGCCACGCTCGACAACGGGGTCCGGTGCGACGCCACCTGCGCGGTGGAGGGACTGACCGACGTGGTCGCCGCCGGGGACGTCGCCGGCTGGTGGAACCCGCTGTACGGGCGGCGCATGCGGGTCGAGCACTGGACCAACGCCATCGAGCAGGGCGGCTACGCGGCGCGGCGGCTGCTGGGGCGACACGACCCGGCAGGATTCTCCAGCGCGCCCTACTTCTGGTCCGACCAGTTCGGCATGCGACTGCAGAGCATCGGCTCCACGACCGGGCACGATGCCGTGGAGATCATCGAGCACGAGGGGGACACCATGATCGTGGGCTACGGGATCGAGGGGCGCCTGGTGGCCGTCGCCGGGATCGACGCGGGCAAGGCGGTCAACCGCTACCGCAAGGCCGTCCTCTCGGGGGCGGACCTGGCATCGGTGCGCCCCGCGGACCGGGTCGTCGCGTGACCGGGGAGCTGGCGGGCCGGGTCGCGATCGTCACCGGCGCCGCGGGCGGGCTCGGACAGGCGATCTGTCGGGGCTTGGTCGCGTCCGGGGCGTCGGTCGCGCTGGTCGACCTGAAGGGCGAGGTCCTCGACGCCCTGACGACGGAGCTCGCCGCGGCCGCCGCCGCGTTCCCGACCGACCTCACTGACCGGGCCGCCGTGCAGGGCCTGCCCGATGCGGTGGTCGAGCGGTTCGGACGCCTCGACATCGTCGTGAACAACGCCGGCATCCGCACCGTGCACCCCTTCGCCGAGCACCCCGTCGACGCCTGGCAGCGCGCGCTCGACGTGAACCTCACCGCGCCGTTCCTCCTGACCCAGGCCGCGGTGGCGCACTTGCAGGCGTCCGGTTCCGGCACCGTCGTCAACACGACCTCGACGGCCGCGGAGCTCGCCTTCGGTAACCGCGTCGCCTACAACGTGTCCAAGGCGGGGCTCAAGATGCTCACCCGCACGTCGGCATTGGAGCTCGGCCCGCTGGGGATCCGGTGCAACGCGGTGGCCCCGGGCGTCGTCGAGACCCCGCTCAACAGCCACTACTTCCAGGACGCCGACTTCTCCGAGCTGATCGTGTCGAACACCCCGGTCCGCCACTGGGGGAAACCGGACGACGTCGCGGGCCCCGTCGTGTTCCTGTGCAGCGACTCCGCCCGCTACGTCAACGGCGCCACCATCCTCGTCGACGGCGGGTGGACGACCGGGAAGGGCTACTGAATCGGCGAGACGATGGTGCCTATCTATGCGATAGGTTAGTATAGATACCTGCCGGTGTGTTCGGCATCGACGCTGACGCGAACCAATGGAGGGTCGCCATGACGAGCGAAACCTCGGAACGGCCGAGCTGGCCGTTCGAGCGACGCTGCCCCCTCTCCCCGCCACCTGCCTTCGCGGAGCTGCGCGAGAAGGAGCCGATCACCGAGGTCACCCTCTGGAACGGGTCCAGCGCCTGGTTGGCGACACGCTACGAGGACATCCGAGCGCTGCTCGTCGACCGCAGATTGTCCTCCGATACGAGCAAGGAGGGCTTCCCGCAGTCCAGCGCGACCGTCGTGGCGCAGCGGGGCGGCCAGAAGTCCCTGCCCCGGATGGATCCGCCCCGCCACGACGAGCACCGCTCGATGCTCGCGGCGGACTTCATGATCAAGCAGGTCCGCAAGCTCCGGCCCTACCTGGACGAGCTGCTGGACCGCGTCTTCGACGAGATGGCGGCGACGAAGGGGCCGGTCGAGCTGGTCACCGCCCTCGCCCAGCCGATCCCGGCGAACGTGATCACCGAGCTGCTCGACCTGCCGCGCGAGCACAGCGAGTTCTTCCTGGACCGCGTGAACACCTGGATGAGCCTCGACAGCACACCCGAGGTCGCGGCGAAGGCGGGCGGGGACGCGCTCGAGTACTTCGACCAGCTCATCGGCGACCGCATGGAGAACCCGGGCGACGACCTCGTCAGCAGGCTCATCCGCGAACGGATGAACACCGGGGCGCTCAGCCGCCCCGAACTGCAGCACATGCTCCACCTGCTGCTCATCGGCGGCTTCGACACGACCGCCAACATGATCTCCCTCGGCACCCTGCTGCTGCTGGAGAACCCGGACCAGCTCGACCAGCTGAAGGCGGACCCGGGGCTGGCCCCCAAGGTCGTCGAGGAGCTGCTGCGCTACCTGAGCGTCGCCCACCACGTGGCCTTCCGGCTGTCGACGGAGGACGTCGAGATCCGCGGCAGGTGCATCCACGCCGGTGACGGGGTCATCGCCCCCATCCTGGCCGCCAACCACGATCCCGAGGTCTTCCCTGACCCGGAACGCTTCGACATCCACCGAGACGCCCGCGGGCACCTCGCGTTCGGCTACGGCCTGCACCAGTGCCTGGGCCAGCCGCTGGCGCGCGTCGAGCTGCAGGCCGTGTTCGCCAGGCTCTTCGTGCGCTTCCCGAACCTGCGGCTCGCCGTCAACAGCGACCAGCTGCGATTCAAGAACGCCCTCATCTACGGCGTCGAGGAGATGCCGGTCCTGCTGGACTGAGCCCGCCTCCCCGCCCGCCCCCTCTCGAACCCGGAGGCACCCATGTCCGAGACGCGCATCGCCGCGCACCGCGAACGCTGCATCGGCGCAGGGAACTGCGTCGAGGTCGCCGAGAAGTACTTCGACCAGGACGACGCCAACGGCACCGTCATCGTGCTGCAGGAGGTCCCCGACCCGGGCGACGAGGGCCTGGTCAGCCAGGCCATCGACATCTGCCCGGTCGCGGCCCTCTACAGCGCCTGACCCGACCGTCCGCGGACGGTTCCCGAACGAAAGGTCTGGCGACGATGCCGGATGTCACCTGGCCCCGCCGTGCCCGCACCGCGGCGGTCGCCCTGCTCGGTGTGCTGTCCGTCTTGCTCGTCGCCGCCTGTGGCGGCGGAGGCGGGACGGCGGTGGACACGGTCGCCGCGGTCCCCTCCGCGGACGAGGGCGGCGGTCCGGACTGGGACCGTACCGTCGAGGCCGCCCGAGCCGAGGGCAAGGTCGTCCTCTACCTGAGCGTCACCGGCGTGGACGACCGCCTCAAGCAGGGCTTCGAGGCCGCGTACCCCGGCATCTCGTTGGAGATCTTCCGGACCGGTAGCGGCGAGCTGCTCTCCCGGCTGGACCAGGAGGGCGCCACCCACTCGGTCGGCGCGGACGTGACCGTGAACGCCGACAAGGGGTGGTTCGAGAACAACCTCCCCCGGCTCGCGCCGCCCGCGGGGCCGGCCTACGAGCGGTTCTGGAAGGGCGGTCCCTCGACGTTCGAGGACGGCCGGTTCGCCCTGGTCGACGCGGCGCCGCTGGTCGTCGCCTACAACACCGACGTCCTCGCCGCGGCGGGGGCGAAGCCGATCACCTCGTTCGCCGACCTGCTCCAGCCGCAGCTCAAGGGGCTGATCGGCTACACGCCGGCGCAGAACGCGACCGCGGCGCTGCAGTACTGGTACGCCGCGTCCCCCGCGCTGGGCGGTACCGACGGTCTGCGCGCGTTCGCCGCTCAACAGCCCAAGGCCTACAGCAGCCTGACCCCGCTGGTGCAGGCGCTCGCGGCGGGGGAGCACGGCGTGGCCGTCTACGCCTCGCAGGCGACGGTCGACCCGTTGGCGGCCAAGGGCGCGCCGCTGGCGACCGTCGTCCCCGACCCGCAGATCGGCGGCGGACACTACGCCGGCGTGGTGGACTGGGCGTCTCATCCGAACGCCGCCCAGGTCTTCCGCAACTGGCTGCTCTCCCCGCAGGGTCAGGCGGCCCTGACCGGTCCCGGTGACCTGCTGAGCCCGCTCCCGGTCTCGGCGGTCCCCAACGCGCCCAGCTCGATGACGAGCATCCCCGCGTCGATGTTCG
>Ga0207641_10001132_pt1 | contig 26766 bp, 23 predicted proteins | sample KBSSwiS62_FD_184306 | JGI IMG/M metagenome (GOLD analysis project Ga0207641, IMG submission 184306) | Switchgrass rhizosphere microbial communities from Kellogg Biological Station, Michigan, USA - KBS Switchgrass S6-2 (SPAdes) (version 2) | ecosystem: Host-associated > Plants > Roots >... | reverse complement strand
GCGAATTGTTTAAAATCGGAGAGTCCGCAATCGTTCGCGTCAAAGGAATGAACCATCATCACCGCCGATTTGGCGCGGTAGCGCTTGGCTTCGAAAATTGCCGAGGCCGTCCGGTGGAAGAGCTGATATCGCAACGGTCCCGCGTCTGCCACACTCAGTCCGAACAGTGCTGCCAATCGCCTGACGCGTGCTGTCTTGCGCTCCGATGCTTCGCTCAGCTCCTCTGAAACCAGCCTGCCGAAGGTCTCGTCAACCTTGCCTTCGATCGCCATAATGGCAAGCTCGGTTCCAACACCAAGAATGGCAAGCAAGTCAGTCTGCGAGGCTGTGGCACCGTCACCCAGTTCGACATGTCGTTCAATCAGACCTTCGATCAGCTCAGCGCCCCCAAAAAGCGGGATAGTTTCGAGTGTCAGCCGAACCAGATCCGGTAGGTCATTTGCCACAAACCAATGATTTGCGATGCACCAGCCAGATCGTGGAAAGCGATAATGACCGGGTGCGCCGAGATGCGGAATGACGTCGTCGGGCGACAGCATAGGAACGTGAATGCGACGGATTTTGGTCATTACATGTCCTCCCTCCAGTAATGTCAGCCAAGCAGCCCCTTCAAATATCCATCAATTGTTCGCCACGGCTGCGAAAGATCGACGGTCACAATTCGAACCTTATGGCCCTGAATCTGAAACTGGCCATCAAGTGGTTCGCCCGTTTTTGGGTATAAGAGCATGCCCTCCGCAAGCGGTAGCTCGGGCACCCTTGTCGCATCGTTTTTCAGATAGGCGAACAACTGATAGAGATTGCCGGAATGAAAGCTCGCTGAGCCTTGATGGTACTGAAGCGCATCCGCATAATATTTTGTATCGATGACGATCCGCCGATGTTTGGCCTCAAGATAGATATCGGTGCGCATGGTCGGCAGGCGCCCAACGGACGAGCCGGTAAGCGGAATAGCATCCCATTCCAGTTGCAGTGGCTTGACCCTGAATATGCTCTGCTCTGTTCGGTAAAAATTGCGGACAAACTCCTCGAAAACCGCCGCCATTTTGCGCTCATCGCGAAGTACATTCTGAAACTGGAACCCTTGCCCGGACGGGTCAGGGAGCATCAAATCATAGGCGAGCCGGCATATCTTGAGCATCAGGTCGTAATAGGCGTTGTTGCGATGAAGCCTGACGCGCGCGAAATCTGACGCTGTGAGCCGAATATCCCCGACATCGCCAAAGTGCCTGACCATCCGGCGAAGCTCGTGCGCCAGCCCGCCATCGAGCGATCGCAATCGGGCCAAGCGCACCATTGTGGCCTTGATGATCTGATTATGCGGTACGTCGTGACTGAGTTCGTCAAATAGGCAGGAAAGGCGCGGCGCGTGTTTGGCTTTGAGCTGAATTGTACCGTCGAGATCGATACGGCCCCGAACAGTACCGATATTATCCTGGAACGGCTGATAGCCGCGATCCAACCCTCTGTGGAGCAACGCGCGAGCGCCAGAGATGAGCACCTTGGCCAATAGGTTCGGAAGGTCGGGGCATTCGTCGGCCCCGACGGCAAGGTGCTCGGCCTCCTCGAACCGGTTCCAGGCATAGCAGAACAGATAGTAGATATTGGCAATGGGGATCTTGAACTCGCTCATATATCAGCGAGGAGCTGCCCCTCCCAGCCTTCAACCTTGGTGGGCGCATCGAACCAATATTCACGCAGGAGCGGAAGAATCTCGGTCGTGATGACCCGCCGATACCAAGCCTCTCCGGCTTCGCCGTCGAAAGGCCCGCCGCAGAAGAAGCTATGGCCGATCGCAAAGCCTGGACCCAGATTGGTCAGGTCCGTCGAGATCTCCTCATTGAGCAGAGCGATGCGTTGCAGCAGTTTTGTCTGGAGCAAGACATCGACCTGGCGGTCCGTGAGGTGCTGCGTGAACCGCGCCGAATGCAGCTTGGGCTCAAGCTCGACGAACGCAAAGCGTCGCCGGAGCGCATAGTCGACAACTGGCCTGCTGCCGGTTTGGTGGACACCGAGATAGGGTGTTTCACCTAATCGGAGAGCGGGAATGCAGAGAAGGAAGTTCAGCCGCGAGTTCAAGCTTGAGGCGGTAAGATTGGTTCGTGAGCGGGGTGTTACCATAGCGCAGGCGGCCCGCGATCTGGATGTGCATGAGAATGTGCTGCGTAAATGGGTTCGGGATTTTTCTGCGGACCCGGTTCAGGCCTTTCCCGGCAATGGGCAGATGAAGCCGGAACAGTTGGAGATTGAGCGGCTGCGCCGCGAGGTAGCCAAGTTGAAGGCGGAAAGAGACATCCTAAAAAAAGCCGCCGCCTACTTCGCGAGGGACTCGATATGAAGTTCGCCTTTATCGCGAAGCACCGAGGGATCTGGCCGGTGGCATGGATATGCGGAGCGCTCGGTGTTTCGCGAAGCGGCTTTCATGCCTGGCTGACACGCTCTCCATCGCAGCGTTCACGCGACGATGAGGAGATCGGCACTAGGATTAGGGCAAGCCATATCGGCAGCTATCGCACCTATGGCGCGCGTCGGGTCTGGCACGACATCCTCGCCGAAGGCTATCAATGTGGCCTGCACAAGATCGAGAGGCTGATGCGCGAACAGGGCCTTCGGGCACGTCCGCGTCGTCGCGGGTTTCCCAAGGATCAGGGCGAGCGTTCTGTCATCGCCGGCAATGTGCTAGATCGCCAGTTCACGGCCGACAGGCCCAACCAGAAATGGGTGGCAGACTTCACCTATATCTGGACTGCCGAAGGCTGGCTCTATGTTGCCGCGGTCATCGATCTGTTCTCCCGCCGTGTGGTGGGCTGGTCGATGAGCGCCACCATGACGGCGCAACTTGTCACGGACGCCCTCATCATGGCGATCTGGCGGCGCGGAAAGCCCGACGCCCTGCTTCATCACTCGGACCAGGGCAGCCAATATACGAGCGAGCAGTTCCAGCGGCTCATGGCGGACAATGGCGTCACCTGTTCGATGAGCAGATCCGGCAATGTCTGGGATAATGCCGCCATGGAAAGCTTCTTCTCATCCCTCAAGACCGAGAGGATCGGGAAAAAGGTCTACCGATCGAGAGCGCAGGCGAAGGCGGACGTGTTCGATTATATCGAATGCTTCTACAATCCGACCCGGCGACACTCGACCCTAGGCTATCTCAGCCCCATAGATTTCGAACGGGAAGCTGGTGTAGCCTGATTGAGCCTATCTCGGTGTCCGCCAAACCGGCAGCAGGCCAAACAGCCAGCGACCGGTCAGCCGTGTTCATCAAGCCCAGCAGATAGAGATTTTCCGGTACGTAAAATTCCTCGTCACCATAAGCGAGCTGCATCTGCCATTTCGGATCGCGCTTGTCGGGTTCGATAAGCAGCATAAGCTCACCAAGGATCTTGCTCAGATTACCGCGGTTGATCTCATCGATGATGAAAACATAGCGCCGAGTCGGATCCTCCGCCGCTTTGCGGCAGAATTTGACGAACTTGCCCGTTCGAAGCACAAAGCCGTCGCCATTGGGGCGGAATCCCTCGACGAAATCCTCATAAGAATAAGACTGGTGGAATTGGACGAAGGCCAGCCGGTCTCGGTCGACAGCTCCCATCAACGCATAGGCCAATTTCTGCGCGGCAAAGGATTTGCCGACGCCGGGAGGGCCCTGAAGAATGACGTTCTTTTTCGCGCGCCAGAGCGACAAGATCGCCTCAATTTCGTCAGACTCGAGGAAGAGATCGCTTAGGTCCACATGCTCATCGGAACTTGGTAACAAGGGCGCGTCGCCTTCAAAATAGGGCAGGTTCTGGGCACATTGGGCCTGATAGGCCGCGTTTAATATTCCAAGCAGCGCATCAGGCGCTTCGGTCAAATAGGCGCCCTGATTGAGCTCCAAGTTGCGGTTGAAGAACAAGCCTCGCGACCCACCATTGCCAAGTTGCGCCAGCTGAGTTTTGAACGGTTCTGTTTTGAAAAAGCTGTCCCGATCCAGTGGAGGATCCAAGGCTTCATAGTCGTCAAGCGGGATCCGATAGGCCGGCTGGTCCGCCCAATCGGTGCCAGCCAACCCCATGAAGCTTTCATCAGCTTCGGTACTCGCAATCGATACGCCCGAAAGGGCACGATTATCAGTGAGGTGAAACACGATATCGCCGGGCTGAACGCGCCGCATTGCCGAGTAGATGTCACCGCCGGAGGTTGAACGATGTGGGGACCACAGCGACCTACCGAGTGCATTGTCTCCTGACTCGCGATCCGCCCTTCCTTTTACGATGGTCTTTTCAATCCAAAACCGCTTCGGCGGAATCTCCGTGGCAGGCTTCGTCGCGGCAGGCCTCTCTTCCTGGGGGTTCCAGATTTCTTTTAGAGGCGGTTCATAATAGTCGATTTCTGGCGTTCCATATTCTTCCGCTAGCGCGCCGCGGATGCGCAGCAATGCCTGGTCGAGTTCACACGGATTGGCGGGATCGGCGCCCGGCGTGAGCTGGGCAGCCAGACGTTTGGAGAAGACGTCATAGATCTGACGCTTGCTTTGCCGACTGCAGATCCGCTCAAAATATTCCGGAAACAGGAGAAACAAAAGCATATGCCGAAAGATCCGGCGATCGCCACCGGGCTGGTCGGTGAGCCATTGGCAAAAATCCCAGGGATCCGTCGTTTTAAAGAGCTCTGCTCTTTGTGAGGCAGCAAGATTTTTCCAGGCCAATATCGCAGTTATTAGGAACCCATACTCCTGTGGGATGCGCGTCAAGAAAGCGGTGCCGGGCGAGCCAATTCCATATAAGGCGCCGTCCCCCAGCAGGTCGCTGCTCTGCAGCGATTCATCCGACAGCCCCCAAATATCGCTTATTTTCTGACGTTTAGTTTGCTGCCCGAAGCCATGGTGGTGAACGAACAGCAGCAGTAGCCACAGGCATTCTGCAGCAAGTTTTTTGACCGTGGGAGGCTGGGATTGCAGTTGCTTCTCGAGCTTGGCGTAAAAGGTCGCATCGTCAAGCCCTGGATTGTTGTTGAAGGCCTGCGCCAGGAGCTCAAAATTCTGCGGCGTCCAAAGCGGCTCATTGCCGAAGAGGCTGGTATCCGATAAAAAACAGCGGTCACGCCAAACATTTGCGGCATCTAGCGTCCGCGTCGATTCTGGATGCGGTAAATACGTCGCCATGCCGGTTGCCCTCCAACGACTTGCGTAGCCGCTCTGGCATATAGAAATCCAGTCTTCCTCAATTAATCATTTCGAGGCGTTGGCGATATTCATGCCAACAACAGGTGTGGATCATAACTGCGACGAGCCCAGCGAGGCATCCGCGGACAACCCTCTTTGCAGGTGATCCATGATTCTCATCGACGCGCCGATCCTGATCGGCTTGGTAGCTATCATCACCAACCTAATCACCGCTGGTGTGGAGGTGAGGTCCAAACCGGAAGTTGTCGCAGCCGGGGGACAGCGCGCGGGAGACCCGTACGCTAGCTGGATCCGACTTCAGCCTATTCAGAAAGCTGCATGGAATCTTTCCAATCCGTCCCAGTCATTCGATAGGGGCTCGCGTAGAAACGGGTGCAATAACCCTACCTCCTCCAGCGTGTTGTGCCAGCGCCCATAATTGCAAGGGGCGCAGGTGATCACCATGTTTTCAAGGGTCGTGGCGCCCCCTCGTGAATGCGGCACTATGTGGTCGTATTGGACCCACATGCATAGAAACGCCGCGTGCTTTTCCTTGTCCAGTTTGTCCGTCCAAGGGAGGGCGTGGGGATAGATTTTCTCCATTGCAGTTCGCACTTCCGCTCGGATCACGGGCATACCGCAAAACCGGCAGTGAAGCCCATCACGCTCAAGTAAAGCGTGTTTTATGGCTGTGGGCGGCTGGCGCGGTGGCAGGCGCTGCTCCTTGGCGAGATATTTTGGCGCACCTTCAATGTCGCGGACCCGAAGAACTTCTTGGATGCGCGCGCCCATGATCGATTGAGTCCATTCGTAAATCGCTGGATCATTGGCGTCGCGGATAAGGCTTTCCGCAATTTCATGGGCGCCTGACCGATGTGCGGCTACTGCCTCATTCAGGAGACGCGCTGCCCGTAAAACTGGTTCGGCCGGTTGCTTGAAGAACGGACGCAGTGCCCAGAAATCGACCTCGTATGACATGCCTCCCTCCAATCTCGTAACCCGTAGCGCCGCGCGCGCCGCGTGCTCCGTTACCCACTAGAATTCTGCCGCCCGCCCGCCGGATGCCCATCCTCGCTGATAATCTGCCAAAGCAGCATCCGACCGAGCCGCTCAAGCTTGACCATGTCACCATCCACGGTGGGGCTCGCAGGCTATCCCGTCGCCATCACCGTCCATTCCTTCACGGTAGCCAGGCGTGCCTTGATGGATCGGTGCAGCACCAGCTGCGCGGGCTTCATCACAGCCCGAGTAAAAGACAGAATTCTCCATCCTGGCTTGCTCTTCGGTGGATGCGACCAGGCCGCCCCTTGGCAGAAATTGAGCGACCTTGTCAGGATTGGTAATCGCCATGCCGCCGACAAAAACACCGACCCCAGCAAGGGCGGCGAAGGGTATGAATTTGGCCGTCTGAAGACTGGCTTTCCTTCGTTTTTCGGCACGATAGTGCTCGCCAAGCCTAACCGGCTCCGACCTGAAAGGCTTCTTAAAACTCACGACTGCGCGCGCGGGGCGAATGCCCCGCGATGAAATTGCGCCTGATGCCAAGCAGAATATTCATGCCGCGCCGAAGTCGCCGGTCCATGCCATCCCCTCATATTCGATGATCGAATATATCCTCGTGATCTTTGCTCAGCAATTGGGCGGTTCTAACTGTCCTAAATGGACAGGAAGACTATTATGGGTGCCAGCTTGCTGTTTGCGCAACCGACCGAGCAGCCGCTCCACTTCCGGATGGGTTGCCGGAAGGCATTGTCCGGCAACGCCTTGAGCATGTGGGCGGAAATCTTGTCGATCGGAAGCGTGTAGTTCTCGACCACGGGCGCGACGACGGGGATGCAATCAGAATGTATTTGTAGCCGGATTTCTGTTCGGTGACAGACTTCGTCCGCTTCAGCTGACCCCGACCCATCCGGCCGTTCAGCGGCCAAATTTGTCACCCCAGCAGCGGACGTTCCGCTTGCCTCGCGGTCCATCGCGAAATGTGGCCGGTTGCCGACAGGCAGCTTCTGGAGAAAATAGCTCAAACGGCCGTTTAGTGGAGCCTTGCGGCTGCTCACTATGCCAGAAGCTGTTTGGATTACGGCAGATCCGAGCGAGGACAGCTAAAGTGAAAGTTGGGTGAAACGTATCCGGGTACAGTTCGGCGCACGGCGAGTTGCGCGATGACGAGGCTTGGCCGTGACACCTATCGCCGCAAGCTTGAACGGACGCTCTCTCAGAGCCTGGACGAGCCGATGATCGGCCTCATTTCCGCAGTCGTTGGCATTCAGGGGGGATATGACGCGCCCTTGAGCGCTGTGCGAGACCTGCCGCCCGAAGCGATCGGGGCAAAGCTCGGCTCACCTTACCATATTCCGCTCTGGAGCATGGAGACGCTCGTCAATGAACTGCTCGCAACCCCCAAGGTCAGAGATCAGGGGATCGGTCGTACGCGTCTGCTGCGCACCGACCTGTTTGCGTCTCTGCGCGTGCTCCACAATATTCTGGTCAAGCTCGAAAATGCCGAGGACGGCATTTTCCTTCAGTCGCACGACGTCTTCTATGAGATGGGTCGGATCGCGCAGCGGCAGTTTCCCTGGCAGCGGGGGGTAGCGAACGCGCCGACCCTCTATCGCTCGATGCTGCTTTATGGGTCGGGCAGCGCAAAGGAATTTTTCGAAGAGAGCACGGGGATCCCCATTGCTGACTTTGTAAAGGTCGGCGCTTACCTCGCCGGAGCGCTGGGTCGGTGCGAGTTGATCGATCGGCGACGGGACCTTTCAGCAATCGGGATCACGCCGGAGATGCGCGAAGCCGCCCTGACCCGATTCGCCATCGCCCATGCCGAAGCAAGAGGGCGTGCGGCGCAGATGCGGTCGAAGGGCCGACACACAGCCTACAGGCCAAGCATTTTGCGGGATCATCCCATCCTGGCTTTTGGCGAGGGTGGCAAGAAATTGCGCGCGCCCATCTCCGAGCTCATCACTTATCGCTATACCTCGGGCCTGTATCTCGATGTGGTTCGCGGCGGCGGCGCCGTCTGGACGGGGATCGGCAACCGCTTCGAGACTTATGTACGGGATTATCTCGAGGCCATGATGGCACCCTACAATGTGGCCGGGGAGAGCCTGTACGGGCCCAAGAAAGCCCGATTTCGGACGCCCGACGTGCTGATCTCGAACGGTGAGCAGATTCTCTTTGCAGTCGAGTGCAAGGCCAAGCGGATGAGCTTCGAAGCGCGCTTCGCCGACGACCCGATGATCGAGGATGCGCGTGGATTCGACGAAATGGCAAAGGGCATCTTTCAACTGTGGCGTTTCTTCGCCCATGCGCGCCGCGGGCTGACCGCCCCGCTCAGTCTCGACGAAGACTGTCAGGCCGTGATCGTAACGGCGGACAGTTGGCTCACCATGGCGCGAAACCAGGGTGAGCAGGTGCTGGCCGCCGCCCATCGCCTCGCCGATGAGGACGGCTATATCGATACGGTCGACCGACGGGACATCGCCTTCTGTCAAATCGATGACGTGGAATTTGCCCTGCAGCACGGCACGGGGGACAGCTTTCTCACTGCGTGCCGCGAACTTGCCTCCGGCGAGAAGAAGGGTTGGATGCTCTTGGTAGCGCATGCCGCAGACCAGGACCTTGAGCGCCCTTACCCCTTCAGTGAACGAATTGAGGAATTTCTGCCTTGGTTCGCGCCGGACGTGGGCAAGCCGGACTGAGGAATAGGACGGGCTATCGCGGCGGCAGCTCAGCTCCGCTGACCTGACCCTTGAGAGCGTCGACGCGCAGCTTGGCGCCGACGAACCAGCGCCGGGTCCGCGCGGCGGATTCGAAGTTGAAGTTATCTGGTTCATGTGATCGCGCCGGTCGACTTGCAATCTCTGCCGGCGGGGTGCCCTTTGCCAGCGAGAGGAGGAGAGCGGCACCACTGCTGAGGGGAGCGGCGAACCGATCGCCGAGCTCGCCTTTTTCAAACAGCACCCCCTGATCGCCCAGAACAAAACTGTGCGCGGGCGCGGTGATCAGCGTCCACTCCATAACGAGCAGTGTTTGCGTGAGGAGCTCGCGGCCGCCGGCCGCGCGGATGATGTCGGTGAAGGGAACTTCGGCCAGTCCCCCCTTTTTTTTCAGCGCGATCTGGAGTTCGGCGACGGCCATCGCCGCTTGCTGTGGGCCAAGTCCCTGGAGATGATCATATTCCGCGCGGGTCACGAGATCGCCGAAGACGGTCTGGAACTCAGCGAAGTCGGTGCTCAAATGGGCTTCGATGAAAAGCAAATGCAGGAAGGCTTGGACAAGAGGCGCATAATCCGCAAGCCGCTGTGGATCGCGCATGATCTGGACGGCGAGGAACGCTGCCATGCGCTCCTTGATCGCGAGTGATCGATCGCCATCAAGGATCGCGGACATGGTGCGGGCGCCCTCGTCGTCGACCTGCTGAAGATCGATCGTTTCGATCGAGGTGTCGTCGATACCATCGGGGTCAAGGGTGTAGAGGTCGCGGATCTTCATGATCTGCTTGGACGAAAACGCCCTGACAGAGCCTCCCTCGCGGTCGTAGCCGTAGAGTTGGCCATCGCTATCGACGAAACGCCTGATCCAGGACTGGGGAACGAAATGATGCTCTCTGGGTGGATTTCCGACGGTCATGAGGGTGTTTTCAAGATGTGCATTGGTCAAGACGGCTGTGAGGCGAATAGGTCGACCATCCCACTCACGGTCGCTTTGCCTATGAACTGCGCCATATCGTACCGTAGAGGCGTTTAGGTCACTGGTGGCAGCACCCGATATAGGAGATGCCAGCCATCATCCAGCGAGCCAAATCTATGCCAGGGTTTGTTCGAGATGATATGGATGTTGAGGATGAATGCCTGTGCTACATCGGCGTTGGTCATCGTGCGCGACCAACGGAGCGACGTAGTCTCCTCGTGAAACTGGTTTCCTGCCCAGAGAACCTTTATCCCTTCGTTGTCGTAGGCCGGATCCAATTCGATCTCGATAGACAGCGTATCGCCGGGACGAAGGTGGTTCTTCGGGTCAGCTCCAAAATCATCTGATGCACCAAAAACCGGCTCCGGGCCGGCACGAAACTCGTTACCAAGGGAATCCCACATTCTCAGAAGGCGCGGGGCGTTATACTCATCGGACATGGCGCGGCTCGCAAAGTATGCTCGAAGTGAGTCGATCACGTCACCGACGTAGCAAATAACCTGCTCCGCTTGGCGCACTGAGATCGGATTGGCGTGCGCAGCAGGATTCCTAACGATGGTAATCCGCTCAAGAAAGGTGCGGGCCTCCTCATTCCCGTGTGGAAAGGCAACCTCGAGCGCCGGCTTAAATGCTGCGTCATAGAGCGGCTTCTTGCAGACTACGTCGACGAGATCCTCGATCAACAGCGCGTCAACCGAGCGACCATAGCGTCCTGGGCGAGTGTCCATCATGGTGACGACCCTCTTTCGCAGTTCGCTCCGAACGCAGTGATACCCACTCAGATCTCGCGCGTTTAGAATATCGGCACCAAAACATTCAGAAAAGCGTTCGGCGATGAGCCGGCGCAGCCAATGCTCAAGCCGTTCTATTTCCGCGCGGCATTCACGCTTCAATTCGTCTTCTGAAAATCGGTGTAACAATCCCATGCAGCGATCCATAATGACGAGGGCGGCCGCGTCAAACTCCACCCACAGAAATTGCTCAGGTCCTGCACGCCGACGCTGGAGACAGAACGTCGTTATCCCCCATCGCGTACGGACGTTGTTAGACCGAGAAGCCCCGGTAATGAGATGAATGAACGACCGCTTCTAGGAAGAGGTGAAGACAGCCGGAATGACAAACTTGGCGCTGAGCCGCCACTGTCGACCCATGTCAGCTATTTAGCCGAAATTTTTCGTTCCCAGATGCAGACCGTCCGCTTCCCTTTCCTCGTCGAGCAGTGTGGCAGTTTCTCTTCTCAAACCTGTCTCGCAATGATGGAAGATCGCAACCGACCTGTAACCGTCGCCGAAGTCAACTAGCGGTCGTTCGCAGGGATTCGTATGCGCAACCAGGGTGGAAAATCCTCACCTCGGCGCATTGCAATCGTCGGAGCATCATATACCCGGCCCAGCCGACGCCACAGCGTGCGCGCATGCGGCAACATGACACAGCGCTCCTTCGCCAATGCCTCCAGGCGCCGGACACACTCCGCCCAGCTCGGCTGCTCTGGCCGCAAATAATCGACCGCGATTGCCTCCAGTATTTCGGCATCAATGTAGATTTGCCTGCCGCCGCCACGAAATCGGGGCACAAGATAGGCGAGCCGGTCGTGACGTGAGACATCGGAAATAGAGCGGAGCCAACTCCAGATGCTCGCGACGCTCACTCCCTCCAATTGGGCCAAGACAGTGACGGCAGCCGATTTCGACATTTCAGCCTCTACCAGCGCTTCGATCTCGTTGATGATCCGCAATCTATCCATCGCACGCTGTTTGGCAGCGCCGGTTTGACGGTCGTAGACGCGCCACTGGTTAGTCGAAGACAGCCGTGCGCTCATCCAATCTCCCTTCGCTCAGGCACGTTCGGTTCGACCCTCGTCGAGACGCGCTTTCAGCGCCTCGGCATAGTCCTTGACCTCAAACTCGAGCAGATCGTCATTCTGATCGAGCAGCTGAGAAAGCTTTGCCAAATAGCGCCGATTGGGCCGTCGGTTGCCGCCACGCAATAGCGCATCGATGAGATAGCCGCGCATGCGGGAAAGGTCGCCGCCGTCCTCATGAAAATCCTTGATCGTGCAGATGGTGACGTCGTGGAGGAGTTGAATCACGGTGGGATCAATCCGCCGCGACATGACCACGGTCGAGAGCACGTCACCGAGCGCGAGAGCCGCCGCGTGCGGGACCGTCGCGGCTTCCTCGAACCGTTCGGGAAAGGCGCGGTGCGCGGAACCTTCGGGAAGATGACGGAAGATCTCGACCCAGTTCGTCATGTGTCGGATCAGCTCATAGAGAAGCCGCGCCGCGCGGATCGGGAACTCCGCGTCCTGGTCGATTCCTTCGACGCTGGAATCATAACCCCGTTCGAGCCGCTCGGCTACGTGCGGGAAGTAATAGAGCCACATATGATAGCCGACGCCTTGCTTGGCTGCCGAGCTGATCATGATGTCGAAATAGAACATGCCCATGAAGGTGGGATCGCGCATCTGGTGGCGTTCGAACCATTCAGGGCCGCCGTTGAGCCAAGTCCAATAGTCCGGTCGCTCGTGGCCATCGAGCAAGCGCTCGATATAGTTGCCGACTCCCTTCCAGGCTGAGAGCCGTTCGCCGACGCGCGCGTCTGCGAACAGAAAATGCAGTATCCGATTTCGCGCTGGCAGCCGGTAGCCGACCATTCCGTCCGACACATCGTTGGTCGAGATCTCTTGGTAAAGAGCGCTGCCCGGACGGCGCATCAGCTCGGTCAGATACTGTTCGAGAAGATCGGGCGCTCCGTAGATATCCTCGTGGAATAGGTTTAGCGCGAAGTAGGGTCGGCGCGCGACGATATAGTCGAAAAGCTGCGGCGAACTCATGATCAGCTGGAGGAGATCGCTCGCCGCATGTTCGCCGCACGCGCCGTCCGGCACGATAAGTGCAAGCGCGCGCACTGGCTTTGCTGCCCACTCGGGCCAGATCTCACCAGAGAAACGGCGATCTTCGGGACGGCGCAGAAAGCGCTTGAACGAATGCTCCGGCGTCGGTCCGAAATCTTCGAGCCAGTCGTGCAGCCGCTGGCGAAAGCACTTCCGCCGGCTGGCGCGGGCAAGCAGATCGACATGCGGCTCGAGCAATTTAAGCGCGTCGCCATATTGTTCCTCTTCGATCAGCGCGGTGGCGAGCTGAGTGAAGGTAGTGACGCTGGAGAGCGACGGTTTGGAGAAGCGGTGGATCACGATCGCGGCGAGGAGCCATACTAACGCGAACAGGAATGCGAACTTGCGCGTCGGTCCGGGGTCGGCGCCGCCGAGGATGAGGGCCTGGCAAGCCTCTCCCATTGTAGTGGGACAAGGCGGCGGCTGCAGATCGAACAGCTCGAAGGTGAGGATCGTGGCAAATGCGGGGATTGCCAGCAGCAGCTGGGGCCGCCAGGTAAGCGACACACGCAGGCGCTGGAGGGGCGAGAGCACCGCGTAGATCGCAGCGGCGAGCGCCAGGACCGTAAGGAAGCCGTCAAGCGTCATCTAAGCCGCCTCCCCGTTCCCGAAACCTGCCGTTTGTCCATCTGCAGAGCGTGGACGGGTCAAATACCCCAAACCACTTCCTAACGCCGGGATGGCTAAACACTAGTCGCCCGTTCCGACTGCTTTGGTCATCGTGTCGCGGAGCGACCAAAACCCGCCAAGCGTCCAACTCAAATGCATCTCCTTCGGATGGCCGTTAGTGATAGAGAACACCCACGACGCGGCGCGCCGAAACCATGCTCGGGACGTCGTGGACGCCCTCAACTTCTTCCGTGGAGATGACAATCGAGGAGCCGAGCCCGCCTATCGTCTCGAACTGGCGGAGATGGGCCAACCGGCCAGACAACCGCGCGCCTACCCTCTTAAAAATGCTCGAACCGTCTGCAAGCGTCACAGCCACGAGGCGTCCTTCCCAAAGATCGAGCTCGGTCGCGGTCAGTTCGGCTCCGCCGAGAATGATTTGCCCGGGTAAGGCCAAGGGGATCGCGCTGTCTTCTTTCACGCGATAGGCGATTGCGACCTGCGACAACTCTGGAACCACCTCCACCGGACCGGCTTCATTGCCCCCAGCAGGTGGCGGCATGTCGGTGAAGACCGCGCCGACGATGCGATGAAGGCGCAGCTTGCTCTCATCGAACGTGAGGCTGGGCCGCGGCTTGCGTGGGTCGGGTAGCTGCGCGGCAAGCGAGACGCCGATGGAGCCCGGTGATTTGACGAGCCGACGGGCAAGAACCTGACCCGAATGACGCGCTATCACTAGATTCTGATCCCTACCAGGATAGGGTTCAGCATCAACGATTGCCACCGATCCGGACGGAATGGCGAAACCGAGAGTGTCGCCACGAATATAATAGAGCGCCTTACCCTCGAACCAGATTCCGTCCAATTGCTCGGTGGGGACGTCCTGTGATCCCCCGTCCGGCACGCTACCCACGAATGCGGCGATGTCCGGACACAACGGCACGGAAAAGTTCGGCGGCGCCATGGAGTGCAGGGGAAAAACGTTACTGTCTACAGCCCCCGCGGCCGCGAGGGGTTCGCGCCACCGGTATAGTCGAAACTGCTGATGCACGTCTTCAATGGCGGTCCGCAGCTGAGCGAACGGTGCCTCGACGTTCTTCACGTCCATGTAAGTGATCGAGGCCTTGTTGTGGTGGGACTCGTTGAGGACCCTCCTCGGCTCGGCGCCGGTCGCGAGCGCCGGGTGGGCAGCGAACCGCTTAACTGCGGGATGCGTGAACAATTCCCCATCTCCGGCCGCGACCAGTGCGCGAAGCTTGTCCATCAACGGGTTCAGAGTCAGCGCCTTGGTCGCTGCTGCGTAGGCCGGATGCGCCATCTCGTCGAATAGATCGCCGAGGCGCGATTCCAAGAAGACCCGAAGGTCGGAGGCATAATCTTGGGCGCACGGCGCGTCGTCGACCTTGCCTCGGAACTCCTCCCGCTTTCGGTCCACCTCCTCGATCGCCGGCGAAATCCCTAGCGTGGGCCGCACGGCGTTGACCGGATGAACCGACAGATGCTCGATCGTATCGTCTGACCGGTTCTCCGCCACTATGGCCCGCGCGAACTTTCGATCGTGCGTGGTGACGACGAGCTGGACATTGGTTGAAGCAAGCAGAGACAGGCCGCGCGCTAGGCGCTCGCGGTTGTCGTTATCGAGCAGTTCCTGCGGATCGTCGAGCAGCAGTGTCGCCAGTCCACCACGTGTGGTGAGCACATGCTCGCGAAAGGCAAGGAAGAATCCCAGCAGCGCTCCGCGGAGAGCCGACGCGTTAGAGACGTGCTGAGCCGGGGCGGCGACGCCCTGGCGACCAACCTTCAGTTCCAGCACGCCCCTCGCGTCCATTTCCGTTCCGGTCAGATCGGGAGCGAAATCGGTGGCATTGCGGAAAATCGCACGCCGCCAGAACTCCGACCGATTATGGAGTTTCGTCCGCAGCGTATCGACTTGCGTCTGCGCAAGTGCGCCCAGCGGGACTATGTGTCCGAGGGACTCCACAAGCTTAGCGCAGGCGGCAAGTCGCGTGCGCTTGGCAGAATGAGCAGCGCGCTCAACTTCCATTCGGCGCACGTACTCGATCGCGGTATTTAGCGGCGCGACGCCCTCGACGATTGAAAGGAGTGTGGCAAGACGCCGGTTTATTGCGCGATCCGCGTCGGCGGCACCGTCCTCCCCGGTCCGGATCGCGTAAAGGAACTTCCGCAGGGGCTCGGCGCTGGAGGACCGCCACTCTGCGAACGCCATGGCCCGAACGATCCGATTTATCATCGTTTGCAGAGCCGCCGCCGCTGAAAGTACCGCCGGGAGCATACGCGCTTCCGGTTCATCGAACGCAGGAAGAGTGTGCGCGCGCTCATCGAATAGCATCAAGGCGTCAGTCTGGAGCGCTGTCAGCGCACCGATGAACGGATCGGTAGCGAAAAGGTCGTCGATCATGCCGGTTCGGAGCAAGTCGATAGGCGAGTTGGGCAGGTCCCGACGGGCTTCGTTCGCAATGCTCGCGGGCAGGTCCTGTAGGAGGCGGCCGCACCAGTGTCCCGACCACTCGGCTACAGTCCGTGCGACCGTCTCCCGATCTCTCGCCGCCTCGACGAGATGCTCGCCGACGGAATCACCGGTGACGGGATCGTTCGCTCCGGTCAGAGGGCCAATGCATACGGGACAGGTGCCATCGTCGGAATGGCCATGCTCGTGCATCCAAGCGGACACGCGCGCGTACAGCTGCGCCCTCCGGGCACGTTCAGGACTGCTGGCCAACTCTTTCAGGGTAGCCGCCTCCCCTTCGATCTGGCTCAGAAGCCTGACAGTTGTGGCCAATCCCTCGTCATCGATCACGAGAGCCGACAGACGGGCGATCCCTGGCAGTTCCGAAATGTGTTTCATGAGCCGCTCGATCGCGGGGCGGATGCTCGCCTCCAGGTCATCGCGAGCCTTCTTGTCCTCCGGATCGAAATTATCGCCGAGCACGTCGCGCGCAGCCGACAACGCGGTCGCCTTCATCAAAACGAAATGAGCCGAGATTTCCTCGAGGCGCGTCTTCGCATTCTCGTCGGCAACACTGGGAGCAAGGTCCTCGAACGCCATGTCCGCGTAGTTTTCGACGGCGGTCTTCAGATCCCCGGCTGTCTGCCCATACTGGGCCGCGATCCTCAGGACGTCGGCTTCCAGATCCTTGGTCGACTTCTTTGCGACCCGATCCGAAAGCTTTTCAGCATGCTTCGCGAGATCGACAAGATCGGCAAGACCAGTCAGACGCGCCACGGCTTCGCCCAGCTGGGAGGCCGAACCCACGGCTAAAAACGGAAGAAGGGCCGGCATCGTCGTGGCGATCCGCCAGGCGATCGGATCGATACCAATCCCCGAGAGATCGGGCTCCTCCTCCGATATCTTCCCGTTCGGCTTACGGCTCTGCTCACGCCGGATGGGAGGCATGACGTGGCCGTCGCCATCGGCGAATGTGAGTTCGACCCACGTGTCCGCCGGGATCGACTTACCGTCCTCCGTGACATCGCGCCCAGCATGCGGCATCGGGGTGATCGCCGACATCGCATGCTTGGTGACGCTGCCATCCTCTCGCGTGACTTCGCATGGAAACTCGATCGGTCCCTGCTCGGGAGGGCGCTGGGAACGTATCAAATGTCCCGTCAGGCACCAAACAATCGCATTCAAGATCGAAGTCTTGCCCGAGCCGTTCGCACCTTCGAATAGCGTCACGCTCTTGCTAGGCGCGAACGTGAACCGATCTGGCGCCTCCGTCGATCGACCGTAGACGTGGAGCCCTGCGAACCGGTGCGCCTCCACCTTGACGAGCCTAAGCACCTTGCGCGCGCCAGCTGTGGCGCCATTCACAACCGGCAATGCGACGGGAGGCGGCGAGCCGATGAGATCGATGATCGCTTCGGTATCACCGGCATTGAGGTTCGCCGCCCATTTCGTCGGATTGCGCCGGTACCAGTCTAGGATGGCTCGCGCGTCGCCAGAGTCGATGGTCACGAGGTTGCCGGCGCCAGTTGCGATGGCGCTACCGCCAATGAGATCAGCCAATAGCGCATCGGTCGTTAGCAGGTGAATGTCACGCGGAGCATTAAGTAGGTTCTCAACCACGTCTTTTAGATCCCCTCAGATACGTGATGTCTAATCTGCAGCTGCTGAAGTCCACATCTAATTGCGTGGTTGCTGGCATGCCTTGATATCATCCGTTCGGCACCACAAACGTGGTGGTGAAGCCGACGCCCGCAGCCGCCAAGCAGCTCACGAAGTTGCATAGTTCGTGCGCGCCAAAACATACCGCGCTGAAAACCGGACTGCTCCAGCCAGAAGAGATGTTCGGCTCGTCGGGTTATTTCCGAAAGCTCCCCCTGATCGCAGTCTTCGAACAGCGCCTCCGCGAGCATCATTCGTTTATCAAAGGAGACGCGCCCGTAGTTGAAGGATGGGTGCCTCGCCAACAATGCCGCCTTCCGCCCGACTTTCTGAGCTTGCGCTGACCGTTCAGAAAATCGGTTGGCAGCGGCATCTTCGCGCGCCGCTGCTACGATTGCTTCGATCGCAGAGCCGAATTCATCGTACCAGCCAGCGGTTGATACGACCGTGTGGAGTATTCCGTCGATCATGAAGGCCGCGATGGCCGCCGAAACCTGCCCTTCATACCCGGCGAAACGCCGTCGGACCGACTTCAGGCCATCGGATGGAGAATCGGCACCAATGCTCTCCAGTTCCTCTTGAGGCGTTTCAATCTCCTCCATCAGGTCAAATGGCTGCTCAAAGAGATAAATCACCCGTGGCTTGATTTCGACGATAAGCCGAATTGCATCTGGTTGCTCCACGACAACAGTCGGGCCGGAAGCACTCCCATCGGAATGGACCGTGGCCTCGATGAGGATTGCCCCGGAGGCAACTGTGCCATCTCTGATGGCTTTGCCCAGCGCAGCAGCCTCATTCATTGACACGGTTCCCTTAGCCGGCGCGTTCGCTTACGACGCTTCCTCGCGCCTGACGTGTAACGTCAAATCCCAAAGGAATCTGGTCCTTTACGGTCTCGACATGACTGATCACACCTACTGCGCGGTCACGACCCACGAGATCGCGCAACGTTTCCAACGCGACATCCAGCGTTTCGTCGTCCAGATGCCCGAAACCCTCATCAATAAAGATTGCATCTAGCTTCACACCGCCAGCCTCCGCTTGGACGACATCCGAGAGTCCAAGGGCTAGAGAAAGGGAGGCCAGAAATCCCTCCCCGCCCGACAATGTGTAAGCATCACGACGCTGATCCGTGTGGGTGTCGTATACTTCGATCTCCAGGCCGCTGCGCCCGCGACCATCGCCGACGTCGAGTTTTCGCAGGAGGGTGAATCGGTTGCGTGACATGCGTGCAAATCTGATGTTTGCTGCCTCCAGAACCTGGTCAAAGGTGGCCGCAATTGCATAGTCGCGCAGCCTCAATTTCTGAGCATTATTACCATCAGCAAGCTGTGCCAGCGTTCCGATCACCGAATAGGATGCTTGAGCAGCATCGAGATCGGTGGTTAGTCCGATCACCGCATCACGCGTCGCTAATAATTGCACCAGCGCAAAACTTTCAGCCGATAACCGTTCACTGAGTTGCTCCACCGCCGACTCCGCTTCCTGTAATGCCTGGCGTGCGGCTCCCAAATCCGGTCGTTCACGGTCGAGTACCGCGGCATTCGCTCGGCTGAGTCGATCGGCAGCGGTCGATTGTGCTTGGCGATGGTCGTCGATTCGAGCCGCAAAAGCGGAGATTTGATCAACGTCGGCCGTAGCCAGGTCAAAGGCTGCGCGGTCAAATTTTGCCGAAATGAGCGCGGCTTCAAAAGCAGCCAAATGCTCGGCCGTCTCCTTAGCCCGCGTCTTGTGTGCCTCCTCAAGCTGGCCATGCTTTGCTTGAAGTGTTTTGAGTGCGTCGGACGCTGTGCGCTCCAAAGTAATAGCCTGCTCATGGGCTTCGTTCATGGAAGCGGCCGCTTCGCGAGCGGTAACGATCGCCGCTTCCAGAGCGTCGATTGATCCTAGGTGATCCGGCAGATCGGCCAATGCGGCAGCAAGTGCGGCTGTGGTGCTGGCCACATCCTTCTCCGCATTTGCGTGCTCGTCGCGAGCTTGATTCCAGGCCTCAACAACTTGGGCGAGGTGGTCACTCGCCTCCTTCTGTCGACGTTGAGCCTCCTCAACCGGCATTGCGTTTGAGAAGGGCGTCAGCTCGGATACAATCCTCTGCAACTCTTGGTCGATCGAATCTGGGCTCGTAGGCGGCGCGACGAGCGCCGCGAGCCGTCGCTTCGCCTCATCAAACTCGCCCGCGAGCCGCGCAGCCACCTGAACGGCCGCACGCTCACTGGCATCAGCTTGTTCGCGGGCCTCCCGAGCTGTACGCCAACTTCGTTCGAGCATTTCGCCTTCGCCCGATCCCGTCGCCGGCGCGGGATGCTCGGCCGAACCGCAAACAGGACATGCCTCGCCGGGTATCAGGCGCGTTGCAAGATGAGCGGCCTGCGCCGCGTTCATATAAGCTTCGGCGTTGCCTTCGTCGGCGCGGCGCGACGATAATAATGCTTGGGCCTCGACGGCATTTCGTCCCGCTTCTTCAACTCGAACCAACAGCTCGTTTGCCGCTATCGTTTGCGCATCAAACAATTCGGCTGCACGTAGATCCTGCTCCAAACGCTGTTTCACCTGTAATAATTCGGCGAGGATCTGAGCCTGGCGGGTCGATGTCGAGAGCGCGCCGACCGCCGCATCGGCAACTGCCTGCGTGTCGTTTCGGACGTTCTGGGCATCCCTCACTTTTTTCTGGGTAGAGGCGTGGACGGACGTGGCGACATCTACGGCGATGCGAAGCGGCTCCGTCCGCCTGAAGCGGTCATGGTAGCCGATAATTCGGTTGAGTTCGGCTTGAGCAACAAGACGCTCGTTTGCGCCGGCGACCGAGGTATTGAGCGCCTTCTTAGCGGCGTTCGCGACGCCCACCGCATTTGCCAATTCGAGGGTGGATGTCTCATATTGAGTACGAGCGCGCGTCGCCAGAAGCGCAGTTTCCTGGGCACGATTGTAGAGCGGAAGGTAGTCCCGCGCACGCTCGGCCCGTTCGCGTCGAACACCAAGATCGACGATGGAGGCTGCCTTCGCCTGGATCGCGTCCAGCGCTGCGGAAGCCGCGTCCCGCTCGATAAATGCAGCCGACAACAACGCGCCGGCATCTACGACAAGCTGGGCGTCTTTGCGGGTGTTTAATGCGATAAGGCGCTCTGCAGTCAGCGCGTCAATAGCTTGCCGACGGCTAACGATGAAGTCTTCGAGGTTTGCCAAATCCGTAGCTTCGTGCCCCGCGAGCCTGCCATAGATTTCCGACCTGTACCGTTCGACGGCAGCGCGAACTATGGCCGCCTCTGTCTTCAACTGCTCAACCAGCCGCTCGTAGACCTTTACGTCGAACAGGCCGCGCAGGACAGCCGACCGCTCATCGCTTTTGGCAGTCAGAAGCTGTCGAAATTTCCCCTGCGGCAGCAAAACCACTTGGCGGAATTGAGCTGAGTTATAGCCCAAGATCGTTTTGAGCTGGTCCGCGACGACCTCAACCTTGCGCTCGCCCAGCACAATCCCCGGCTCCGCATCAAGGTCAACGGCATCAAGATCGATCCCAGTAACGTCGAAAAGGGCCGCATAATGAGCCCTTTCTGTCAGACCTCCGCCCCGTTGTGCTCGCACCGTCTGGCGTGGTCGACGCACGATATGATAGCGCTTTGCGCCGACCTCGAAGACTAGTCTGACTTCGGTGATTATCTCAGGGCCAGCGTGGTGCGATCGCAAATCCTCGCCCTTGCGCTCCTCGCCCGATGACTCGCCGAACAGCGCAAAGCAAATGCCGTCGAGAACGGAGGTCTTTCCCGCGCCCGTGGGGCCATAGATACCGAAAAGCCTTGCATCCAGCGCATGACGAAAATCGATGACCTGATCACCTGCGAATGGCCCGAACGCGGTGAGAGTCAAACGGAGCGGTCGCATTGCGCTCAGTCCTTCTCGGTTTCAGCGATCATGAGGGCATCCGCCAAGACCTTTTCCTCGGTAGCATCGGGCCGGTCTCCGCGGACAACTTCGAGGAAGTTTCCAACCATTGCCATGGGGTCGCGACGATCAGCGACACCTATCTCGCCGTTAACGGTAGCGAGGCTGATGCGTTGCGTTCTCTCGACCTGAAGGACATGAGGCCACACCGCCCGCAGTTGGCCAATGGCATCGACCAGAGCACCTTCGTCGGTGAGTATAGCCTTGACGAGGCACGCCGCCGCCGCTGCCCCCTCATTCCTGCCCAACCGTAAAACTTCTTCCAACGGACCGTTGATAACGCGAAGTTGTCGCTTGCTGACCAGTGGGAGCTGCTCGAAAGTCACTCCCCCGGCAGCATCGAGGTCTACCAGGGTCATGGCTTTAGACTCGCCCGCTTCATCGAAGCCAAACCCCATCCACGATCCGCAGTACCGAATGTGCTGACTGCCAGCGCTCTGAGCCCGATGAAGATGCCCTAGCGCGACATACGCTGCGCCGTCAAAGGCGCCCGCTGGCACGGTCTCAATACCGCCCACCTGCGTTAACGGACGCTCAGTTTCGGTCGTGCGGCCCCCTTCGACAAAAGCATGTGCAGCGAGGACCCACCGTGCGCCTGCCGGTACATGCTGGCGCGCTTCGGCGACCTGGGCTGCGAGAACATCGGCCGGCGAGGCTATGCCGGGTTCACCAAAGGCCTCGCGTGCTGCAAATACCTCTGAATAGGGAAGGGCAGAAAACGCGACCAGACCATGCCGGTCATCGAGCACCAGCGGACTGGCACGATCGCTAAGCGGACCGCGGATAAGAACGCGACGTGGATCTTGCAGCGCCGAGTTGAAACTCACCCGTTCGGGCGCATCATGATTACCTGCGATGGCGATGATCGCCGTGGAGGTTTCGGCATAAATCCGTCGCAGAAAATCATTGAAGAGCGCGACCGCTTCACGCCGTGGGTTGGGGCGATCAAATATATCCCCCGCAATAATCAACGCATCCACGCCACCTGCGGCGACGGCATCGAACACCTGCTCAAGCAAATGGGCTTGATCGTCCAGCAGATTTTCTTGCGCTAAAGTTCGTCCCAGATGCCAATCCGAAGTGTGAAGAATTCGCATTCATGTCCCTGTTGATGTCGCATGTCTGACGTGCGGTATGAAATTCATGGTCTGTCAGACTTTTCGGAAAGGATAGGCCTTGCCCTTGAATTCTTCATTCAGAAATATCCCTTTTGACTCCGCATTCCGAAACTGATCCCAGACATCAGTCGTGACATCGGAATAGACATAATGCCCGCCATTCTTGAATTTGACATGCACCTCTGAAGCCGCTTCGTCATAACCGATCTGGTCTACATTGCTTGAATCTACATAGATCATATCCATCAGGTCATCCTCTTGTTTGCTGCCGCCAACTGCGGAGCGCATTGACATATAGCGCGGCGTCCGGACGAGGCTCTATACTCCACCGACTGCTCACTTTTGGATCTGCGCCACCCTCGGATGTGCGTGTCAGACGGACTCGCACGCGCGACGGGACAAACATGGCCTCGCCAACGAAGAGACCTTCCCCAGTACGCAGAGACGGAAGCAGATCAACTAGGCCCCCAAGATCGTCCGGAAACGCAGCGGACACCCGCGCACGATCTCCTGGATTGGTGGTCCGCAACGCAATCATCGTCCCACATTGGCTAAGGACGGTCGCATCGATCTCGCTCGGACGCTGCGTGACGACCATGAGGCCGACACCATATTTGCGTCCCTCTTTCGCCACCCGCTTGAGGATACGATGACAACTTGTGTCTCCGCCTTCCGGCAGGAACCGGTGCGCTTCGTCCACTACAATAAGTAGGGGCTGGGCCTTGCCAGACACTGCTAATGAGCCTGCCCAAAGCAAAGTGTCATAGACGATCCGGACGAGCAGGCCGATCACGTCGCCGGCAACCTCGGAAGGAAGCTCCGACACATCTAAGATAGTCAGTGGTTTCGGATGACCAACCCATGACGCTACCAGTGTGTCGATATCCGTATCGACGTTTCCAGCCAGGTCAGGTGCGTAGCCTCCCGCTGGATTGAAAAGGAATGCATAGCGAGCGTCGGTAATCCGGCTTCGGGCGAATTCGAGCTGCTTTCCGATTCCACGCGGCGAAGGATTCTTCATTGGCTCCTTCCCGCCCGGCCCGTGGATTGGATATGTATTCGAGATCAGTTGCGCGGGATCGCCGGCTACCTCCACCTGGGTTTTAACACGTTGGCCGGCTTCCGTTCGAAACGTCGATCGCTCAAAATCGTCTAGTTCGAACCACAACTGATGGATACTGAACGGCACGGGGCTGTCCGCCGTTATCGAATTGATCGGCGGCGGATTCGCTAGATGAGGCGCGGCGGCACGCTTCTTTTCCTGCACGAGATCGCGGATCACGGCTTCATTGCCGGCCGACATCTCCCCGAAGGTAATCGAAAGAAGCTCGTTGAATGGCAGTGCCCAGAACGGGACGACTAACGCGAGCTCGTTCTCTCCCGGAGAGATACGAAAAACGGTCCTATCATCTGCGCCGCCGCCATATTCGCCATGTGGATCGATGACCAAGGTTCGGGCTGACGGATAATTCGCCGAAGCCAGCACCTCCAATATCACCGATATCAAGTTTGATTTGCCCGCACCTGTCGAGCCAACCACCGCGCAATGCCGGCTTACCAGCCTATCGAGATCAAGCGTTGCGGGAATGCCGCTCGCCGCGGCGATATTCCCGACGACAAGGCCGCCGCTGTCCGAGGAACGCCCATATATAATACCGAGATCGACGCTCGTTACGAAATGAACCTCGTCCCCGACGGTGGGGTACTGGCCGACACCACGCTCAAAAACGCTGCCCGTAGACTCACCGAAGAGAACCACAGTCATCCACCGGTAGCCCGCTAAACCTTCGTCCTTGGCGAAATCTTGCTCGAGTTGTGGCCCCTCGCCACTGACCCCTGGTGGAATCGCATCCGCGCCGACTTGGGAGCACACCGAATAAAGCTGCGTGTATCCGACGGGAATGCGGAAAAAGCCTCCAATCTGGCCGACGCGATAGGATTCGCCCTCAACCAGCACCAGCGTCGTCGGCAAATCTCTTCGAAGCCGAACCCGAACAATTCCGCCCGCGACCGAGGCCACTTGGCCAATGTAAGTTGGATCTGAACTCGCCACCTCAGGCTGGGCCTGTGAGAGCGCCGAGGAACTCCGCGAAACTCGCGAAGTCACCTAACCGCAATGTTCCCTCGCCACTTGGTTCTTTGCCCTCTTCGGGCTCATCGAGCGTGAAAGCTGGAGCGAGATGGCTGATGCCGCGGACTTCCTCCAGTTTCCATTCGCCGCGCCGTCCGCCGAGATGGGCCACGCGAGGGCCAAGCACCATGAGATTCAGGTAACGACCGGCACGCTCAGCCAAGGTTGAATCGGCTTCCGGATCAGCGAATTGCAAAGCGACGACATGCGGCCGGCGCTTTGCTTCCAGCGCGTCGAAAATGATCGCATTGATGTGATCGTCCGAAAAGCTGTAGCCACAGACGAACAGAATTGCGTCTTCGCGATCGAGAACTCGCGTCAGACGATCCAGCAGAGCGGAGTATGGCTGTTTGCGGGACTCATCATATTTGTGGTGCGATGGGAGGATCATTTCCCCCTCATTGTGCGGTTCCGTCCGGATCACCCGCGACCGTCCGCCCACGGTGTCGAGCCTCCAATTGATTGATCCGTGAATTTTCCAAAGCCGCGTCCATGCTGAACCGGGAGCATTCTCGGGTCGGGTCAAGCTGTCGTGTGAGAAGAATGGTCGATTGCACCCCACAAAGCCGTCAAAAGCTGGAACGCGCTCGGCTTCGAGCGCGGTTTCGACCAACACATCATAGTTGGTCGTGAAAATTTCGACAGGATGGACCCGCGGCATACGCGCAATCCAGCGCACGAAATTCTCGTGTGGGAGCTGTGGAGGAAAGCTGGAACGATCTGGATTCACCTGCGCCGCGATTGTTGCCTGAATTGTCTTCTCTACAGCCGCCAAGTCATCCGGGCTGAGTCCGGACAGTGTATCGCCCGCGCCGATGGCATGGATTTTCCGCCGCACGCACGAGAGAATGTCTTCGATATTGACGGAACGCTTGCCGGTATTGAGTTCCTTTTCAATAGCATCGTAAGCTGAACCGAACCGCGTAGGCTCGTCCGGTGGATCGAGCTTCTTGATTTCCTTGACGCATATTGCCGTTAGCTCGGCCACATTCGGGATCAATGATCTTGTTTTGGCAGAAGCATCGTCCGGTGCGCCTAGTTCTGGAGCAATAGCAATTCGAACTGCGCATGATGTGCCAGCACCCAAGAGAAATGCTACGTTTGTCTCAGGCTGAGTGAGGTGATTGCGGAGAGACTCCAACAATTTACGTGGATCGTGCGTCGCCATTCATCCCCCAGTCGCTAACGCAGATTAGCAGGTCAGCTGCGTAAGCCCATCGGAAATACCTCCGTATCGAGCGAAAAGGTTTTGCTTCAGGGTTGAGTTACCCTCCACGCTTACGTGATCGTATCTAAATGGCTTTCGCGAATATCTCCTTTCATCACACTGTCGCCTGAAACCGGCCAGTCGGCTAAGTCCCCAACCCCGCCGTTCAGGTTGGGTCCTGATGTGCCGGACGGCGTGTCTGCTTCCAGGTGTCTCATGAGCGCGCGCAAAATGTCGAACAGGTAACGCGAAGCTGCCGTTCCCTTCGAACCACGATGTCACCCTTGCGGTGCGTTCGCCAACACCCTCGCCGCAGCAATGAGCCGAACCATAGCATCGGTTGAGCGTTCGAGCCCATCAAGCCGGACCGGGATTTCCCCTTCATCGGTCGAAATCGTGCCCAGCGCGATTGCGCTGGCGTCCTCCATGAGTATGGCGGCACGCACGCAAAGGGCAGTGATCAGATCGCTTATGTCCTTGTTCATGCGGGACCTCCTCCGCCGCACGAAGCCTTGCATGGCCCGACAAGTCGATACGCAGCTTTGATTTTGGCGCGAGACGCACATTCCATTCGACTTGGGTGCCGAACAGAGCATTGGTGTCCTCATGAGTCGAGCCGGCCTTCAGGTGCCGGCGCCCCGCAGAGCCAGCTGCTCCCGGGGCTGTGGGTGGTGGGAGCGGCACAGTGCCACTCCGGCCAACGGAGTACCACCCATGACCAAGAACACCAGTAACGCCCGCCTTACCGACGTGCAGCTTCTGCTGCTGTCGGCAGCTTGTCACAGGCCGGACGGCAGCCTGCTGCCGCCGTCCGCTGCTCTGGGCGGCGAACTCAGCGAACGCATTCGCAAGGCGATCACCGATCTCATGCGTCGCGGCCTCGCCGAGGAGCGCGCCACGATCCA
>Ga0207641_10001129_pt1 | contig 26826 bp, 30 predicted proteins | sample KBSSwiS62_FD_184306 | JGI IMG/M metagenome (GOLD analysis project Ga0207641, IMG submission 184306) | Switchgrass rhizosphere microbial communities from Kellogg Biological Station, Michigan, USA - KBS Switchgrass S6-2 (SPAdes) (version 2) | ecosystem: Host-associated > Plants > Roots >... | reverse complement strand
TGTTTGCCGGAGCCACGAACGCAAGGCCAAACTATGCAGCAAGTGCAAGCTAGCCTCCTACTGTAGCATTGAATGTCAGTGATCGCATTGGGTCCTGCATAAACCTTATTGCCTCAACAGTGCTGCTGCGACAGTCGACTCGGAGAATACGACGGCAGACAAGGAATAAGAAAACGACGTCACATTGTTTGTTCCCATTGTTTCTATAAAAAAAAGAGAGAAAGATAACCGTTGGCCTTTCTCATTCCTCTTTTTTATTTTATATTCTCGTGTGTCAGTCCGCGTGTTCTCCCACATGGAAAACAACACGCCACTGGTTAAAAAGCCGCTTCTTCCAGCGATTCTTCCCTGGCACAAATTCTACACACAAATCGAGGCGTTGATTTTCTTAAAACAGAAACAACGCGCGCAACCCGAGGGTCCTGTACCTGGTGAACCATGGCAGTTGGTAGCACTGGACACGGATGACAAAGGGCATAAAATCTACATCGTCACCTGCCCACGCATGGCCCATGCAGCCCTGATGCGCCTGCCATTGGCTGCCGCAGTCGATGATCGCAATAGCATGGGCCAACGTGTGGCGGGCTTCATGTATGAGTTCCTACATCCAGACGAGCCGATGCGAATCATCGGTGACAATGAGTTCGCGCAGTTGCTGAACTCTGGATTGGACGGCGATGCTTGCCAACATGCCCTGCATGCCTACATGTGGCGGGTCTACTGCGAGATTGCAGTCCGGCCACAACCAGTCGCACAGACCGCCACCGGCGTGCACTGGCTTGACACGGAAGTGTCCCACCGGCCGGGTGTCAAAGTGTCCTATCATGATAAGATGTTGGCCATCTGGGGTGCCGTCGCGAACATGAGCGAACAGCGCTTGTTTCAGGGCCGACTGGCCTATCTGATTGAGACCGATGCCGAAGCCGATATCACCGAGGCAAAACAGCTCCGGGTGCGGATGTATGTCAAGAAACCCGACAAGACAGAGCCCGTGGTCGAAGTGGTGCACTTCCATGACATGAAAATCTTCACGACCTATCGCCTCTTTCGTGTTTTGGGGGCCTCCAAATACTGCCCGCCAGATGCCACCCCTGTATGTTTCCTGCCCGAAGCGTTCGCAGCACAAGGCAAAGAGCGACGTGACATTGACTATGCCACCTGGCGTGCTTCCTTGGTGAGTGTGCGGTTGCGTCCACCGCATGAGCCTGCGCCACCCATCTTGCGATTGCCACAGGCATGGGCCGTACATCGAAAGTATTGGGAGACACCCGTGACGATTCTTTCACTGGAAGACTTACAGGCAAAGTTGCGAGGTGAAGATCTCAAGAAACGACAAGAAGAACCACGTGCTGACCGTGGCGGATATTACCAGGTCTTGTATCGGTTTCCCAAGAGTACCCAAGCGTCGAATCGTGATGCCACGCATTTCGTCTCCAAGGATGGATTCACGAGCTACCGTGTCGTGTCCGACACTGAAGCGTTCTATGCGGCATTTCTCAAGGACGTCCAAGCCGGGTTGCCGGCAGTGGCGCATGAATTGCGTACCCCAGTGACACGGCATGCCTTAGATTATGATGGAGGACCCGACTTGTTGACTGTCTTGGAGCCCGGTCATGAGACGCCCTTGGAGGCTATTCAAACCATCCTGCATCAACATGTCCTTACCGCAGACACTACACAAGAAGGTCTCCTCCTTGTGTGTCCGCTCCGACCCAAAGATGCGCCTGGCACGATGCGTGCTCATTTGATTTGGCCGCAGTGGATGGTACGTCTCGTCGACGAACGCACCATTTTGACTCTGCTGACACGGGAGATGACGACGCGGTGGCCACATCATCCATGGCGCGATCTTATCGAAAGTCCCCCAAAGCTGCGCATGGCCTACTCGGACACGTATAGCAAGGAGACAGGCGAGGTAGCGCATCGCGTGTTTGTGCCTGCCTCCGGATTCGATGTTTATGGCGCTCCCCGACCACTGCCCACCCGGGACCGTCTGCAGATGCTTCGCCTCTGTAGTTTGCGGATGAAGGAGGGTACAACCTTAACTTCCCTGCAACTCCTGCCTGCTCCTGCTTTTCGTCAAGGAGCAGGCGGCGGCGGCGGTCCACGGAACCCCATGGTGGGTCTCTCCCAAGCTCATCAAGAAGCGGTATGGGCCGTGCTGAATCGCATCCTGGCTGCGATTCGGGTGCGTCACAAAAAGGACAAAGCCGAGTTCTATAATATCGACAATATGCGCATGTTTGGACGCATCCTCACGCTGGGTATTAAGAATCACGGTCAATGTGCTCCTGTCATGGAAAATGGCAAGCTGCGACATGACCACAACAATGTTAAGCTCTCGATCGATATTGAATCTGGCAGCTGGGAGCTCCTGTGTTTTGATAAAGCCTGCCCGCAAAATCGTCGAGGCTACGCCATCGAAGCGAACGCTTGGGGTATTGGGCAGGTAAACCCCAGTGTCTTGCGTGATGCCTGGCCGACCGCCGGTGAATTAAAACATCTTGCTGAGAAGAGACGTGCAGATGCCAAGACAAAGAGGCAGTTGGAGAGAAGCAAAGGCAAGGAAAAAGAGAGGGATAGCAAGAGACCACGTCACTTATCGGATCTCTCTCTGGATACAGTGAACTCTTCTTCCTCTAGCAGCAGTAGTGGGACAGGCGGTGGCAGTGGATGTAGTGAAGATGATAAAATGGAGGAATAAAACTTTTTATTTCTTTTCATCACCTTCCTCCTCTGCATCAGCATCCAGATCGATGACGACCAATGGCTTTAGCATCTGAATTACTCCCGTGGCGAGGCGACGAAATTCCACCAATGCCTCATAGAATTGACGTAGATCCTCACGCGTCAACTCGTCCTTGTTTTGCACATGAGCACATGTACATTCACGACACAACCAATCCACCACAGCCGTGTGCCCTTGGATGCAGTGTCGCAAAGGAGGCGCTGTGATTACAACTTGCTTGATAGGATGTAGTAGACAAGCGCACCAACAATGACCTTGGGCACACCACCGACAAGGATTCAGGCATTGCGAACACTTGGTCGTCACCAACCCACCACATACAGGACATTGTTCCGGTGGGATATCCGCGAGTGTTTTCCAGGGTCGTCTGGCCATGATAAAGAGAGTGACACACGCAGTGAGTTATTCTCCTCTTCTTCGATGGGTTCCTCCAAAAGTAAGGATACACCTGCAGAATATCGCACGGTAGCACGAGGCACCATTCTCTTGCATGGACGCTTGGGATACAGTCCTCATGGTGTGGTGCGCCAGGGCGATCTTGTCCTCTTCCAACTGCACCTCTGTGAAGTCATTGGCTATACCCGCTCCGGCAAAGTCTTTTTACGCCATGTATGGGCCAAGGAGGATCGTATCTTCAGTGTCTCCACGGCCTGGCGCACGCTGGTGCTCTTCCACTCGTATCTCCTTGCCCCTCTGCATCCCGTGGCAGAAATAGACCGGCAATGTGCCTATGCAATCAACAAGCTGACAGACTGGCAACACAACCCGACGGCGTTGGAACACAGCATGCTGCGCAACGCGGAGCAATGGGATGAATATCAGCAGAATCACAGCATGTTGCGCGATATGCGTTCGGCTGCTGAAGCCGATGACTGGTTCGAGGACAGCATCGCCGGGGAATCCGTACAGGCTCATGTTAATTTTCTCTTGGATACCGCCGCGGTGCAGTGGTTGCAGAAGCATTTTGTCGACGATCCAAAGAGAAGGCAGAGGAAGAAGGCGAACACGTGAAAGACTCTATGTATTTGTAAACTGGTTAAAAATGAAGCGTTGTTCTGCTGACATCGACGCATGCACGCAGCTGAGCTAGTCATTTTCTTTTCTACCATGCTCGTTGATTCTTTTCCCAATGATGCGATTCCCGTGGTTCGTACCGCCGTTTTTGGTCAGACCCCTGGAAACTTTTTGCATGCGTCGTGTGGCCAAATCTTTGCCAATTGGAACAATTGGATGCATCACTTGAAAACATGTCCCATGGAAGATTATGGACGATGCCGCGCAAAAGAACAGGAACAACACATTGTCCCACCCCGTCTTGTCCTCGACCCTGTGCTTGTCAAAGCTCCTAAACAACGTACAGGACGTCCTTGGAAACAGCCTCCTCTGGCAACAGCAGCCACTGTGACAGAAACGGAGCAGACGCATGTCATATCCCAACCAGGGAAATCCCCAATTTTTGTCTTTACCCCCTTAGCCTCCATGGCCATGCCCGAGGACGTCTTGGATGCCATTATACTCCCCGAGGTGTCCCTTCCTGAAATTGTCGTGGATTGTGCAGAAATGGAGGAACAAGAGGAGACCGAGGAACCTTCTCATAAGCTCTGTCGCCTCTGTCATAAGCCTCTCCCAGAAGACAAGAAGGACCGCCGCCTGCATACGACTTTGTGTGTCAGCCGAGATGTGAGTGCGCCAGCGGGCAAGCGCAAACGTGACGCGGTACCCACATCTTTCAAGGACGATACTGCTGCAGAACCTGCTCGCAAGCGGCGTCGTCGACGTGTGTTTCATGTAGTGGAGGAAATTCTCGGTCATGAACGGCACCCAGAGACGGGTGAGTGGTTGTTTCGCGTGCGTTGGTCGGATGCGAACCGTCAACCGGGTGACACGGATGATAACGACCCTCTGGTGACCCTGGAGCCAATGCGGAGTTTTCTCGACGTGCATGAAGATGGAAGCCGGCGCAGTGTCACCGCCGTTTGGGCCGATTACGTCGAAGCCGTAGGGATTGATTTAGTGCCCAAGATTGAAGCAGAGAAAATAAATACTTAATCACTCCTTTCACACATGGGCAGTTCTTTGACCTCCCTCTACAGGGAACACATGTACTCGTGGGCCTACCATCATGTCGTCTTTGAGAGTCCACCGCTACCACCCCTTACAAACGACTATGAACCCCAGCAGCTCTGGGAGCGGATTGACCCTGTGATGCAGAGAAAAGAGGACATTCGTGCCATCCTCCTCTATTGCCACCTGCCCGACCAGAGTGTCCGCACCGAATCGGAGGCTCTACACACCCTGGCCGAAGAGATGCAAGATATGCTCTTGTTGGTCTGGGAGTACCCTGGATGTGGGCATCGGCGTGATCCCAAGACGCCGCGTGCCACGACGCACCAGGGTTATGTCAAGGCAACATGGGAACAGCTACAACAAGAGGCGATCGGCGTCCTTGATCGCGTCCGCACCGTCTACCCCCTCCTGCCTGTGGCGATCATGGGTCGGGGCGTGGGCAGCAACCTTGCACTTCACATGGTCTGTGAACGACCCACTCAGGTCAAAGCCGTGTTGGTGCATGATGTATGGACGAGTTGGACTGATTTCTTGTGGGGCGTCGACTGGGGGAGACACGCGTACCGGCGGCTGGCTTTGTATTGGTGGGAACCCCGTGTCTTTGACACAGTGGAAGAAGTGCAGAGGAAACTACGTAAGGACAAGTATCAGGGACACTTGTTCTTTTCTTATAATCGCTTTGACGTGGATATGCCGGTGATGACGGTGTATAAGCAACTGGTGCAACCCCTCATGGAAGAGTTTGGCGAGGATCAGGTCAAATGGCTGTGTTCTCCAGTGTATAAACCCTGGACCGACGTCGTGATCCAATATTACTATCCCAAACTGCGACAGTGGCTCGATCTTGTTCCTCCTCCTGTGGTCAGCAGCAGTAGCAACAACCGCCCACAGTAGTTGTTGTGTTTTTTTGCTTCTCTATCACCCACTCTATTTCTGTGATTACCATTAAAGAACATGGATGATTCTTCTTCTTCCTCGTCCTCTGTCCCCTCTCGTCCTCTAACGGATCAAGATTATTATAAGCGTCATCGAGAAGAGGAAGAAAATACAGACGGAGCCAAGGAAGAGAGCCCACACAAGCGTCGTCGTGTTGAACCTGCTCCCATTGACCTTGTCTCCTCCTCCTCTGCCTCTCATGAAGAAGATGAAGGAGGAGAAGCACCTGTTCCTCCTCTGGATGTGGTGCAAGTCATTCTCACCCCCTTCACCCAGGCCAACGACATTCTCGTGCGCCACAGCCGTGCCGAAGCCGAGGATTTTGCAGCACGTAAAAACGTTCAATTGCTCGATCGCTTCCTGCGTGATGGCAAACGTGCTCGCCGCTATCTGGAACGACCGCCATCACACCGAGTCAAGGTGGACAAGGTAATCGGAGACATGGATGCCCTGCTCAAAGTGGCGGTGCGAAAACGTTTTCTCAAACCCAATGGCTTCTATCGTGTGGCCGAGATGGAAGTCGAGGGCACACCCTCGGATGATGAAGAAATGGCTGACAGTCGTGATGGGGACGTGGAGAGTGCTTCTCTGGAGGGCGATGAAGGTGAAGCTGACCCATTCATTGTCAAGGGCAATCATCACAGCAGCGACGACGAGAATGATTTTATTGAAAAAGTCAAGGGCAGTGTGGATGAGGACAGCGATGAGGATTTTGACGGCTCCTCTGTTGTCTCCGATCATGACAGTCCTGTGGAATCCGAGAACGAGTAGAGAACCAGATTTTTTAAATACATCTGTTATGTAAGCGAAATTATCACACACTTGCTGGTTGTGTGCGCGAGCGACCCATGACAGAAAAGTTTTTCCACATACTCTGGAACCACTCTGTTTGCCACAGTTCGGGCCAACTATTGGAAGGGTGATATACCACAGTGCTACGTTCCGGCCAGACCGTAGTGTCGGTCCAATTCATGACAGAGCGCCACTGCCATCGAGGTTGGTGTGTCTCAGCATCTTCGCCGTCAATGTACAAGCACGCAGCGAGGGCATAACACATGGGTGAGGTGGGTGTGGTCTGACAGAGCCAGTGGAAGGAGAGGCCCTCTGAATTGATATGAAAGAAGCGATCGCGCAGAGACCAAATGCGTCCAGGACGACAGTGGTCCGCGAGGATTCCACAATCCATGGCCTCTCGACAGACGGCACGCCATTGCTGTTGATTCTTACGCAGACGCTGGATGTCTCTTCCTTCTTCTCCTCGGACCATGGGAGAGAGATCCATGTTGTCCCGTACCCTGATCCAGGCCTCATGTGCTCGTGCTTTATCGAGTTTGATTCTGAGTTCGCGTGATTGATCATCCCACACGGGCTGCAGACGTCGATGGAGACGGGGTCCTGGGTCCAGCCGTCGCAAGATATGACAGGTCCAGGACAAGTAAACACAGGCGCTGGGTGGCAGGTGGCGACGCACTTCCAACAGCATTTCCGGCAAGAGGGAGAGGAGGGGGAATGGTGTTTCTTTGACAATATCTTCTTCTTCTGGTCGTACGCGTTTCATGCGGGACAGAGAACAATAAACAAAAAAAGAAGGGGAGATAAGTAACATTCTATCGTCTTTTTTATATCACTGTCAACTGCAGGAAAATACAGGTGTCTTATACTCACGCTACACGATTAAACACGACACTCCCTTGTTGGGTCACCTGCAAGGCTTGTGTGGTAAACGTGACGGTGCCACCACTGGGTTTGCTGTACCACGTTCCTGTGCCACCGGTAATGGCAAAAACAGAGGTGCGGAAGGAGGTGGCAAGTGTCTGATTGGTGGGGACGAAATACTTGCCCTGACTAATCACCATGCCGGCCGGTACGTCGCCGCTGCCATCGAATTCAAACATTTTGGTGCACATGTACAAGATGCCGTCGGCAATGGCGTCCGGCCCAAGCTGTGAGCAGGTGCCAAGGGCCGTGCCAATCTGCGTACTTGTGTCGCTCAGCAACTCCAGCGTGCTGTTCCAGGATTGGATATTGCACGTGTCCGACAGGTCACAGTCCGTGATCGTGGGCGTCTCCTGGTAGGACACGGTTGTCTGGGACACGGTGGCCGTGTCGGCACAGCAGAGGTCAATGGGCCACTGGCGAATGCGGGCCACCAACAAGGCCATTAAAATAACAAACGCAATCATGAAGAGCCACACGGCGACGGTCGTCCAGGTCGTGCTGTCGGCCAATTGCTTGCGGGTGGAACCACGGCCAGTCGTACCGTCCTCTGTATCGAGATCGTCGTACCCGTCTCGGTCTCCCATAGTAAAGGATTCGTAATTGCGAGACGATGTAAAAAACAAGGAGGACGGAGACAGGCACAGGAGGCACCTGATCGTCTTCTCATGTGTTTCGACACTTCAGACTGTCTCGGACCAATCTATGTGTCGTGAACAACAGCCGTCTGTTTTTATTCCGGAGAAGTACAGCGGGGGTGAGTCAAAATATAATTGTCACAAGCCCAGCATCTGCCGTCACGGGTGCATCCTTGGTGAAGCGTTCCAGCTTCATGGCCATGCCGAGGCGTCGCAGGCGCCAGGTCATCATGGATTCTTTGCGTTTGCGTGCGTACCCTGGTCCGTGCCGCCGATGCAACAACCACTCGAGCTGGCGTGCATGGCGTTGCGTCTTGAATCCCTGGACATGGAATAGAGGGTGCGCACCGGGACCATAGGAGCGTGTCGAGTGTGCACCACCCTTAATCTCGCCCTTGTGTTGCCGCAGACGACGTGCCCAATGATTCGTCCAGCCCACATAGGTACGGCTTGCGGCAGCGTTGGCAATACAGTAGACGAGGCAGTCGCCCTTGTTCATTTTTTGGGAGGAAAACAATGAACAGGGCTGCACCCGGCCGGGCGAGATTGTTGCCCATGGATTCATGATTTGCTTCTCTGCGTCGGTGCACAGAAAACAGGAGCTATGTTATAGCTACCCTCGCTGCTGCTCTCTCGAACAGCATGGTATTTTCTCTGCACCTCCTCGCAGCGAATGTTTTTTGAGGAGCCGCTCATGCGTCGACCACCAGGACAACAACAGGACGATGATGAAGAAGATGAGGCCGAGGTTCAGCGCCAGCAACGACGGCGGGCCTATAACAAAAATCGCCGGCTGCGACTGGCCCTCTTGGCCGTATTGATATGCAGTCTGGGTATTCTGGGTATCGTGCTTGGCAGCCTAGATGTGACGCGACGGAGCGGCAGCACACCGACTCCTGTACTCATACCTCCTTCACCGTCCCCGTCTCCATTACCTGCGCCTGTACCAACCCCGGAACCTGTCCCTGTCCCTGTCCCGGTGCCGGCTCCTATACCTATGCCCATGCCCTTGCCTGCTCCAGAACCTATTCCAATCTCTGAGCCGACCCCTGAACCTACTCCCACTCCCACCCCAACTCCCGAACCGACTCCTGAACCTACCCCAATTCCCACACCGACTCCTGAGCCTACTCCTACTCCAACCCCTACGCCGGAGCCGACTCCCACTCCTACTCCTACCCCCACACCGACACCGACACCGACTCCAACCCCGACGCCTACACCTACGCCTGTACGTGTTTTTTTCTGTATTTCCCTGATTATTGTGATTCTTCTTTCGTTGTGCGGCACATCACGTCCAAGCGTATAAGCAGCGTGCTGATTCCTTGTCTAGACTCCCACCCCTACCCCTACCCCTACCCCGACACCTACACCCACCCCTACTCCAACTCCGACTCCAACCCCAACGCCTACTCCCACGCCGACGCCGACCCCAACGCCGACACCGACACCTACGCCTACTCCAACTCCAACTCCCACACCAGAGCCAACGCCGACTCCTACTCCTACGCCTGAACCAACCCCTACCCCTACCCCTACTCCCACTCCCACTCCCACGCCCACTCCAACTCCTACCCCCGTATTTGCCATCTTCTCGATTGCTTTGTTCGTCTGTGTGATTGACCTGTTTTTTTCGCGTTATTGCCCGCCGGTCACAAAAAACCGAGCTTCTTCATGTCCCTCTCTTGTTTTTTTCTTAATGTTCGCCTCTCTAGACCCCAACCCCGACTCCAACACCGACACCCACTCCAACTCCAACCCCAACACCAGTATTTGCTATTTTTTCATGTTCTTTCCTCTGCCTTCTTTTTCTTGTCTTCTCTAGACCCCGACGCCAACGCCTACCCCGACTCCAACACCTGTATGTTTTCTTCTGCTCTTGCCCTCTCTTTTATTACCCGCTCTAGACGCCTACACCAGAACCGACTCCCACGCCTACTCCCACGCCAGAACCAACCCCGACACCCACTCCGACACCGACTCCCACGCCAACCCCGACACCCACGCCGGTACTGTGTCCTTGTTTCGTTGACTGGTGCTTTCCGTTCACCACACTATATAACCGGTGTCCTGTATTAGACTCCAACACCTACACCAACGCCTACTCCAACCCCAACCCCAACACCTACGCCTACACCGGTATTACATCCTCATCTCTCCGATTTATGTTTTTTTTTCGACACCACACCATGTGACTCGGGTTATGCATTAGACTCCAACTCCCACGCCTACTCCAACCCCGACGCCGACTCCTACTCCCACACCAACGCCAGTGCCCACACCGACCCCAGCACCGATTCCAACGCCGCCTGTGTCCATCATGTATTGTGGTACCGCGGGCAATCCCTATACTTATAGCATACCGGCCAATACAAAATATCTCGATGTGCATATGCAAGGAGGCGGCGGAGCAGGCGGTTCGGGTGGTACAGTAGGTGGTGGCGGGGGTGGCGGCGCCGGTCTCTATCGCTGGGAACGCATTCAGGTCGTCGCTGGCGTGACCACGGCCACGATTTCGCTGGGTGGAGGTGGAACCAACGCGGGCACGGTCGGTGCCAATGGCGTCGGTGGTGCACAGAGCACGTTCACATACAATAGCAAATCGATGCTTGCCGGCGGTGGTGGAGGCGGAGGCGGTGGCACCGGTGCCGAAGGTGGCGGAGGTGGAGGTGCTGGAAGCAGCGCAAATGGTGGCAATTCCACAAACAGTGTCGGTGGCACAGGTGGCTCAGGCACGAATGCAGCAACCTCCTTCTGGTTCGCTCGTACATTCAACGGCAGGGCCGGCGGCAACGGTGGCTTTGGTGGAAGTGGTGTCGCTGGCACGGCTGTTTCGACGAGCATGGAGGACTATCGTGTTGCCGTCGGTGGTGGTGGCGGCGGCGGTACCAATGGGGGTGCTAACTCAGGTGGTGCAGGCGCTAGTTGTGCGGGTCTTACTTATGTGGGCGGCACGGTGATTGCCGGCGACGCCACTTTTGGCAGTGGTGGTAGTGGCGGAGCGAGTGGAATGGCCAATGGAGGCGACAGTGGTGGTACGGCCACTGCCACACCCACCGCAGGGACAAAAGGTAGTGGCGGCGGCGGAGGCCGCGGTGGTGCAGGTGCAACATGGACAGCCGGAGCAGCCGGTGGCGCTGGATGTGCGATTATTACACCCTTGGTGGCCTGAGTTTGGAAATACACCGAGACATGGTGGGTTTCCGCACACGCTCTCTTCCTCTTGCTTTTTTTTCTTCGAGCACGGAAGAGGGAGGCAGCCGCTCGCAAGATTGCGACATGGAGAGTCATGGCTGCCCTCGGTCGAAGACTGCCTGTGTTTTTGTGGGTGCTTTCTTTTTCCGTACAGGTTTTTTCCTGTGGTTGTGTGTGTCTCCTTATATAGAGTGGCACTCGCACAAGCATTAAAAGAAAATAAGACTTCACCCGTCTTCCTTTACTATACATGACCGACAGTGCCACAGTGGTATTAGAGCCTGACAATGACGACGAGTTCGCGTTCCCGCGTCGTCGAAATAAGAACGATAATATAACAAGCCGACGAGGACGTGTGGTCATTGTAGCAGGTGTTATATGTATCTTGGCGATTGTTGGCCTTGTCATAGGAATAGTCAGAGTAAGTCAACCACCACCCGCGACGCTTGTTGTTGTTGTATCACCGTCACCGTCTGTGGTTCCAAGTCCTACTCCTACTCCGACACCCACACCCACGCCTACTCCCACTCCAACTCCAATTCCTACACCTACCCCGACTCCTACTCCCACGCCCACGCCCACACCCCAGCCCACACCAACGCCCGCGGCCATTCCTGCTGCGCCACCCTCCATTCTTTACTGTGGTGCCAGTGGCAATCCTTACACCTACACCCTGCCCGCCAACACAAAATGGATGGATGTGAACATGCAAGGCGCAGGTGGCGCCGGTGGCTCCGGCAGTACGACCAGTGGCGGCGGCGGTGGTGGTGCAGGTCTCTTTCGATGGGAACGTATTCAAGCCGTATCCGGTGTGACGACAGCCACCATCTGGATTGGCACAGGTGGCACAAACGCAGGCACGATTGGTGCCAATGGTGGCGGTGGCACACAGACCACGTTCATCTACGATAGCAAATCGATGCTTGCCGGAGGTGGAGGAGGCGGAGGAGGTGGTGGCGCCAGTACAGGAGGTGGAGGTGGAGGTGCTGGCAGTAGTGCGAACGGAGGCAACTCCACGGGCATTTCGGGTGGTTCAGGTGGCTCAGGCACGAATGCGGCAACCTCATTCTGGTTTTCCCAAACATTCAACGGGAGGACAGGAGGCGATGGTGCCGGCGTCCCAGGCAATGGCAACGCCGGGGGTGCTCTGTCTTCTGGATTGAATGACTTTGTTTGGCCTGGGGGTGGTGGCGGTGGTGGGGGTGTCAACACGGCTGCGAACTCGGGTGGTGCTGGGCGAAATTCAGCAGGTGCGACCTACACGGGAGGCACTGTGGTTGCCGGCGACGCCACGTTTGGTAGTGGTGGCAGCGGAGGTGCCAGTGCCATGGCCAATGGCGGTAACAGCGGAGGCACCGCGACGAGTACCCCAACCGTAGGGACCAAAGGCAGTGGTGGTGGTGGAGGGCGCGGGGGTGCTGCCTCAACATGGACACCCGGTGCCGCTGGTGGGGATGGCTGTCTCATGATTACCCCCTTGGTAGTTTAGAGAAGCAAAATAGACAGACGGCGTCCTAAAACGTGTGGGGTTATGTTGGCTTCCTTTTTTTCCCTGCCTTAGAGACTGTGTTCGTGTGTCCTATATATACAATACTAAAAAGACACAAAAAAGGATGCAGCGTCGTTTTTCTCTACTAGGCGTGGCAGCTGCGATACTCCTGATAGTCCTATGTGATGCCCAAGTGGCCTCTGTCTACTACACGCCAGGCGTGTTTACTTACACCCTACCGACCAATACGGTGCGCATCGAAATCATCCTCAGTGGTGGCGGTGGTGCAGGCGGATCCGGTTCGAATTCTGCCACTGAGCTGGGCGGCGGCGGGGGTGGTGGCTGTTCACCGGTGCGACATATCTACAATATCTTCCCCGATGGCGCGACCACGGCGACATTGACTGTTGGCGCGGGTGGGACAAATGCTGGTACGGTGCAAGCGAATGGTGGTGCCGGGACAGGTTCGAGTTTTGTTATTGGCAGCCGCACGCTCAATGTCGGTGGCGGAGGCGGTGGAGCCGGTGGTTCCTCGACACAAGGAGGAGGCGGCGGTGGATCCGGAGCCTATGGAACTGGTGGAAGTGCGACCTCCGCGACGGGTGGGACGGCCGGTAGTAGCACCCCAACAGGTCAGTGGCAAGATGCTTCTGTGACGGGTACGGCGGGCGGCACAGCGGGTGGGAGTGGACCTTCCGCCGCGGGTCTCGCCATGACCAATCTGCTCTTTATTCTCTTTGGTGGAGGAGGTGGTGGAAGCGTCGCCACTGTCACAGCACAAGCAGGAGGAGGAACACAGGGACCCGGGTTCCCAGGAGGTACCGCGGGAGACTCCTGCCCTTCAGGATGTGGAGGAGGAGGTGGCGGTGGCGGTCCCAATGGGTTTGCTGCCGGTGGCAATGGCGGTGGTAATACAGTGTCAAGTCCTACCCCTGGTACTCTGGGGAGTGGAGGCGGTGGAGGCCGTGGTGGTGCGAGTGCAACATGGACGGCAGGTGCCAGTGGCGGTGATGGCTTTGCTATTATTCTGGCTTTTCTTGGTTCTTAATGGTGTTGTTGGTTGCAATGGGCCTTTTGTTGCGTACTCCGGGTTTAGGACATGTATGTGTAGATATACTCTGAAAATACAGTGCTCCCTCTCGGTTCTTGTAGTTCCCAATTAGTGCACGGGGAGAGAATGCGGCGGCGGTCTTGTATATCCTGCTGCTTCCTCATAGCGTCCTTGTTACTGTTCCGAGAATCACATGCCAACCTGGTTGAATTCACCACGGCCGCCGGCAGTCCTTACACATGGAATGTCCCCTACGGGGTGGTGGCTTTGGTGGTCAATTGTGCAGGTACTCGGATGATGAAACAGGGAGGCCGTCTCCAACAGTATATGTAGGTGCGGGTGGCGCAGGAGGGTCCGGGTCCTCTGCAAGTACGTTTGGCGGCGGCGGAGGCGGCGGTGCCGCAGCATGTGAACAATTTACATTCACGGTGAACCAATCGACTGTGGTAACCATTACGATTGGTACGGGTGGCACCAATGCAGGAACACAAGGAGCGCATGGTGGCGCTGGAACAGCCACGACATTCAGCCTGAGTAATTTCGTCAATCCTTGGACGATTGCAGCAGGTGGAGGTGGTGCGGGTGGGACTGCGGCCGCAGGGGGTGGAGGTGGAGGCGGTGGCAACGGTGGTAATGGAGGAAGTGCCACAAGTGCCACGGGCGGTACCGCTGGATCGAGTACACCCACGGGCGATTGGAAGATTGTGGGGACGACCACTGCGGCCACAGGAGGTGCGGGGTCGGGCACCAACGGTGCCGTGGGCGGCGCGCCCATTACCGAGAGTAATACGATTGGCTCTAACCAAGGTGGTGCTGGAGGAGGCGCTGGTGCCAACGCAGGGACCTCGGGAAACGGTGGCATTAATTCACGTCGTTTCTATGTGGGCGGGACGGCCGGCACGACAAATGCAGCCCGCGGTCCTGGTGCCGGTGGAGGTGCCAGTTGTTTTGCCAATGGTGGCAATGGCGGAGGTGAAGCGGTCACAAATCCGACCGTGGGTCTCCAGGGCAGTGGCGGCGGCGGCGGTCGTGGTGGTACAGGATCAACATGGTCTGCAGGAGCGGCAGGTGGAGATGGCTATTGTAGTATTTATCTCATCTATGGATCACCTCCATATTAAAATATAGACACATGGGGGAAAAAAATCTGTATTCTATTCTTTAACACTACTCAATGCTTCTTGCTGTTATTGCGACGGCGTCGGCTTGCACGATTCGCTTCCGAGATTGCAATCGCTTCCGCCTGTTTTTGAGATACAACACGCGGTCCATTTTTGCTGCCGGAATGCAAGTGCCCAGCGCGCCATTCATGCATGACCATGCGAATCTTGCGTTGTTGCGCACTTGTTTTTTTGCCTCCGTGAGCACGGTGACGGTGGTGATGATGATGTTGTTTCGGCATAATACACGCATGTGCACATAGACAAAGCAATCGACACAAGAAGCGAGAAAAAACATAATACATCATGGGCTACATAAAATTTATTTCCATGCCATCAAGCATTACGATCCCGACTCTGCACATGGGAGGAGGTGGTGCGACGTCGCACGCTTCCACCATCACCTGCTTTACTCTCTTCCTCACTGCCGCGGTCATCCGTTCGCCTCTCTATTCCAGCGGTCACCATGGTCCATGCCTGTTCCCAAACCGCGGTGAAGCGTGGCCATGGCGAAAAGTACACAGCCACCGCAATACACATCATCACCCCAGAAGCCACGCTGCCAATGAGAATCACTTCCGGTGCCAGCAGGAATTGTACGGCACGATACTCGAGCAGGGTAGCGTAAGTGTGTGCCCAAAACTCGCGAAGCATGTGATATCCGACAAGGGCCAAGTCCACAAGGGCTGATAAAGAACGCTGGAACGCCGGTCCCAGACGATCCCACAGATCCGTGAGGCGTGCGGCGACCCACGCTGCCGCATGGGCTAACGAGTCACCCAGCATGCCTGCCCAATTGACCAGGACATGGGACAGGCGAAGGGCAATTTGCAGGGGTTGGAGGGAGGAGGGGACACCTGCAGCGTCGAGAATCACATTCGTGAAGAAGAGAGCGATGCTGAGACCTAAAAGGCTGACAAGAATCCACTGTACTTTATTCATTGTTTCTGGGAAATTGAAGAGAACTGAGCAAGTCAGGGAAAAGCTTCAACCAGCGAAAGACCGTCCGATACAAGACATTCTGCTATGCATCGCTACACTTCCTTTCCCTGGACAGCGCTCCCTCACGAGATGCAGGGCGAGATTCGCAGTCGCTGTGACACCTTGCAGCGCCTCTTGCTTGGCTTAACATGTCGGAGGGAATTGGACGCGAGCACAGATAAGACGAGCACCTGGTTCGGAGTGTGGTTCCCCTGGTATGAGGCCGATTGTCCAGAAGGAAGAATAGTCCGCATCGCCCTCAAGGCGGCGAGCTGTGCTGTCCAGCAAGGGTTTCTATCCCTCCTCTCCTGTTTACATGCATTGGATGAGCATAAACTGACTGTCCTGCCGTCCAATGAAGGCATTATGACTGCTCCATTTCTCCGCGGCGATTTGCCCATGGTCAAGTATCTCTTGGATCATGGCCATTTTCACAAGACATGTGAGGGTTACTATGACATTCGAATCCACTCATGTGTCATGGCCGCCGCGGAGCAAGGTCACCTGGCCGTGCTTCAAGAACTCCACGAGCGTATCAAAATAATATCCCTTGATGTTGAACGTGCGGCCTCGCAGCCTCTGCAATGGGGTGAAATGGACTTGCTTTCCCATGCACACTACACCTTGCGGCGGTATGATTCCTATTTGCCCTACCTCCAGAAGGAATTCTTTGGCGATGTCATGAAAGGGGCGGTGCGAGCCAAGCCACAATCCCATCGACGCGTGGTGCATTGGGTCGTCAAACAAGTCAAGGCTTCTGGATTGCGGCTTCATTACTATCTGGATCTCCCCCAATTGACCGTCGAACGCATGGAGCTCTATGTGGAGGTGATTGGTTACAAGCATTTATTATCGGAGCACGTTGATTTTTGGGAGGGATTCTTGATGATGAAACAGCACGACGATCCTGTCGTGGCCTGGTTTGCCCGCCGGGGTATTGTGCGGTTGGGACGGGAAGCGTCAAGAACGCATATGAATTTCATGACATGGGATCTCGTGCGCACCGAAACGTCTCGGTGGAACATGACGGGACTCAGCGCGACCCGAGAAGGCCCTCGCGTGGAACTCACCGCAAAAAGTATTATTACCTTGCGACCGCCAGTCACCCAGGATCCGCTGAAATCACTGCATCTTGAAGGAGCAAAGAAGAAGTCCATCCAGCAACAACAGCGCTGGGCTCAGAAACGTGGCAGAAAGTAAAAAAAAAAACATGAGTTCTTTTATAATTATTATTATTGTCTCACTGCATCCACCAAGGCCGTCTCCACCTGTCCTCTCGTCTCTAAAATCCCTGTTTGGGCAATACGTTCTCTCAACTCGCTCTGTACTTGGGCCAAGTATTCGGCATGTTTCCGCTGCGACGGCATGCCCTCAGCCGTCATGACTGACAATGCTTCCGTTTGAAATATCATAGGATTCGCTTGGGGTGCCGCAGACAGATACTGTGTAAACCAAGGGTCAAACAAGACGGTCTGACAGGAGGGCCGTTCCAGATAATCCCAGGTCAAGAGGCGTTTCAGCAAGTCTCGTGCTCCGGGTTCCAATTGATGGACCATATATTCCATGGTCTGCCATAATCGCCATCGCCGGTCCAGCACATACTCTTTAAAAAACGCTTCCATCACAGGATGGGTGAGGCACCAGTAGAGTGGGGACATGCTGTATCCCGCTTTAGCAGCCACCTCAGGGGAGGGCCGCCAGCCATTGCCCAGCACCTCCTGTAACACCGCAATGGAGAGGTAACGTGCATACTTGTGCGCATTCCAAGTGTCATCGCCCGAGAGTTCATGCAGGAAATCCGCCGTGGCTGGTAGGTCCGGGTGGTGTGATAACAGGTAGACAAAACGCTGACCGAGACGGGCTTGCGGCTGCAACAAGAGATTCTCTTCGTCCTCGGGGCTACCCTTTGTGTTTTGTACAGATGCTCCGAACGCCGGTGGTTCCAACCCTTTGCTCTGCGTCAACGCAGTGACCCAAACCAGAGGGCAATCGACGGCACTCATGAGATTCTGGTGCACGTATTGCACGCGCTGTTTCTCTTCTCCGGGTGGCAAGAGATGCCATTGGGCATCATTCACCGCCCATGCTTCCAACACACCCATGGGCAGAGGAGCTAACAGAGAAAAGAGCAAGATACCAAGCTGCCATACGTCTGACCTGTCATTCCGGTGTGCACTCTGCCCAAAGTAGAGTTCCGGTGGACAGTGGTAGGCTTGGTGACGACGCGAGTCGCTCGTAGCCGTACGCAGCAGCTCGCCCGGTGTCAGGAAGCTGGCAAAGCCCCAGTCAATCACACAGGCTTGTGGGAGGTCGCCGTCACGGTCGACATGAAATGTCCATTGACCTAGTAATGGTCCTCCGGGAACAGGAGACAAGAGACGGTATTGTAAGGAGCGTCCCAACTCCGTCGCTTTGCGTTGTTTAAAGACGAGGTTGCGGGACTGGCCAAAATCTCCATGATACAAGAGACCCATTTGCGTATGCGCCACCATGAAAGCCCAACACAATTCGAACATGCAAATGGCCGCGTGCGCGGTGGGTAATCGCCGACCCCGTTTCAGGTATTCCGTGTACAGCGTCCCCAAGTCACCTAATTCTGTCACCAAGCCCATGTAATACCCTGGGGTAGGTAGCGGCATAGGCAAAAGGGTGGAAGAATTCTGTGGGGTGACTTCGACCAGGAGGCAGGCATATGCACGTAAGAAGGCATGGGTCTTGCCATTGATCCGTGGTCCTGGTCGCGTATGGGACCGCCGTGTGAGAACGAGTTCAGAGAGGAGGCCGGCGCCTACCACTTCATCCAATGCCTCCTTGTAGGCTGTCGTATCATCCTCGTCGACCAACTCTTCTTCTGCAATATCCTCCTCCTCTATCTCCATGTGTTGCGTCAGGCCAGGCGGGCGTGTCACTTTGATCCATTTAATGGCCAACGTGCGATAGGGCAGGCGATTGTGAAAGACAGCAAGGCGATGCACTGTCGCATAAGCACCTTTTCCGAGCTTCTCCCATAGTCCCACTGTCCATTGATCTTCTTGCGTACGCGGCTGTTTCAGAGGTGATTCGACTGTGCTGGTCTCCTCCTCACCGCTGCGTTTTCTCTTTCCATGGGGCTGCATTAGCAGGTACTGAAATCACATTTGGCCACTGGTATAAAAAAAAGAGAGGACGACACACGGACAAAGGGAGTGGGTGAGACAATTGCCAGCAGGTTCACTCTTCTATGGCCGATATTTACAAGTATCCCGACGCTTGCCTTGCCCTCGTGCATTGTCCTTCCGGGACGACCGTGGAGGAACGCAAAATCAAGTCAGCCCTCGTGTGGCCTGAACAAAAGGCGCTTCTGCTTGTCGCCCTGGGCCTTCATGTCAATGTCGTCGTCACGCCAGTGGAACCCAAGTCTCCCCTCATTTCCGATATTCTCCTCGTGCAACGTCTCCGCTTCTCCTGCTACTGCCGCTTCGACAATGTAGCACGCGAGGAGGATCATTCACTCCTGGCCAAGGAGTTTGAGCGTGGTGTCAACAAGGATGCAGACGGCAACGTCGATATCAACGAGGCGTTATGGCTGACGATTGTCGGGCAAGGGAAATCCAAGAATGCGCAGGGCCAGCCGGTGTTGACGATTAAAATCTACGTGCATCACCACCTGGCCTACTTTGCCTTGATTCGTGAGCTGCGGCGGCCTAACCCCACGGGACTCAAGTGTCGCAATGGCCACGCGTACCATGTCCGCCTAGCGGAGGGCGACCTGGCGGAGCAGGCATTGAGTAAAAAAGAAAAGGCAGCCTATGACAGTGTCGTCCTGGAACAAGCGTGGTGTGAGCAAGCGCTGGGACAACAAGGCATGGGGCCGAATCATGTCTTGGCGGCTGCACCTCTGTATGAGAGTATGAACTCTTCTCTCCTGTGGCAAGTCGTGTGGACGCCGGCCACCATTGCCAACCCATTACAAGAGGGAGTGGCCAAACGATTAGAATGGCTACAACCCCTTGTGTTGCGTGGACAATTCATTCAACAGCATGCCATGGATATGAGCTGGGTGCAGAAACAGAAGGAGAAGGGGACACTTCCCTTTGTTCCGATAGTCAAGAGCGTGGATGCGTTGGAGAATAACATGGATTTTGAGATGGCACAGTTACCGCCCAAGGTCCTCGCTCCCCGAGGCGAATGTACGAATTGGCGGTGTACAGGATGGTGTCTATCACACCAGGGACAATTTCATCAATAAAAAAACAGATGTGTGCAACTGGCACCTCGCGTGATTCAGGGAAACACACACACACACACACACATTCTCCTCTGCAAAAAATGGACGAGACACGACGCTTTACACAATGGGGTGAATTATTATCGGAAATGCGTCAAGAAATCGCCATGCATCTCGATCCTTTCACTCGCCGTGCGCTTGCCCTCACCTGCCATGAAGCGCATGCTATTTGGTATTACTGGCATGGTGATCGTGCCTTATTTCAAGATACGGACATGCAAAAGTGGAATCGAGAATTATGGATTGATGCTACCGTCGTGCCGGCCATGGCCGAGTGCGGTGTCATGCCATATTATCTCCGTCTCTATAATCGCGTCGAAGGATGCAGCCACGCTCATTTCATCTATGGGTGTGTGAAAGGAAAGCAGTGGTCCCTATTAGAACACGCCTTGGCTCTTTGTACGGGGAAGGCGGAACTCACCGCGGTGACGGAAGCATTCCTCATTGCTGGTTCATGGAATGATTGGAAGATGTTTCGTGCCAAGCATCCCTCTCTGAATTGGAATTTACCGCCCGTCCAACGTCAGGTATCGCACATGCCAGGGATGAACATTCGTTTTCTCTTACAGTGGTTTGATAAGTCTTGCATTGCTTTATCCAACGATGAGCACGTTATCTTTTGTGAGTTTTACGCACTCCGGTCGAAAAAAGAAGGCTATATGCTCGATGTCGTTCGTGACTTGTCCGTATGCCGTATTGCATTTAACGAGGATCCTGAGAACAGTCACTTCCTGGAATGGGCTCTCATGTGCGATCCGCGACATCGACCCCATGATGCGTTAAAGTGGCAACAAGCGATACATGAATGGTTAGATACGGCATTGGACCAATATTGTGATATGTGGACTTGGCGGTGGGTCTATTTTCATTTGCGGGATCTTGTGCCTTACATGAAGACAGAGCATCGTGAGACCATGCGTCGGTATCTTCTGGACGCGTTAGAAAATCTAGAACATTATGACGGGGATCATTTCGATTTGAGCATACTCGTTGGGTTGTGCACGCTTTTAGGACCACTACCCCCCTTCAAATGCGACTATTGGGGATTGTCTCTTAAGATGTTCGGACCACGATGGATCCAATGGGAAAACCCCGCCATGTTCTCGTTTCTCGAGTTGATTGAATGTCAGCAGCTTGCATTGCAGCCATCCGAAGTGGTGCGTCGGGTCCATGCAAGTTTTTTAGCATATCTTCCCGGTGAACACGATATTGTTTATTTGCAATGGATGCGCAATTGGTTCGTCAAGCATACGACATGGGGCTACGCTTCTCTGGTTCCTCTCATTGACAATAAACTCATCCTGTCTTAAATCAGATCCTTTTTATTTAGCAATAATGAAGATTTTTTGTTATTTTTTCTCTTCTGCCTCGCGTGCTTGCCGCTGTAGATGCTCTCGGGCACGCTTTGATTTGGGGTAATATTGCACCATATAGTCTGTAATCCAAGCGTACTCGTTCCATTGTTCCAGTTTATCCAGTTTCGCACGCATCACAGCCAGTTCCGGACATGCTTCATTGGCAATCGCAGCCAGAGCTTGTGACATCTCGAGAAAAACATGAGAATCCATCATGTGACGCTCGACACGCTCCTGGAACTCCTTTTTCTTCTTATAATAATCCACACGCAGCTGCTGATTCACGTCGGAATTAGGCAAGGCTTCTGGTGGGATGGCCTTCTTGGCCTCGGCCAATTGCGCTTCTTCCAGTTTAAGGGCCACTTCGTCACCCATGTAACGCTGCAAGTTATTGATTTCCCAGGCAATTCGCTTTTCGAGGCTCTGAGGGTTCTTGTACACGCCCCCCGGCAGATGATGCCACAATCGACCTTCGTGGTTGAAGCAAAAATCCGTGCAAGTCTCATAGGTGCCCTTGGCAAAGACACGGAGTTGGAACATGCGTTCGTTATGAAGCACGTCGTCGGCATCCGTCCACTGTCCCTTCCACGATGAATAGAGAATCTCCCACCTCTTTCCAGCATTCCCGACTTTCTTAAAATAGCCACTGGGACGTATACAGCGATGAATGATGAATTGCCAGGCGCGTGGAAGCGTGTCGTTATCAAAATGCTGATAAGCTTGTCGTCGGATGCTTTCGTATTTGCGATGCCACTCCGATGGGAGCCAATTGAAGCACTTGTGGTTCAGCGTGAGGTCCCTGGCAAATGCTTTGCATGTCCGTGCCAGGCAGCCCAATACAGAGAGAGCACAGGCTGGGTAGAAATAGGTCTCACGCACCCCGGGTTCTAAATCGACAATCCAGCAGTCGGGACAGGCCTTGGGCAAGGCAGGGCCGACCTTGACATTGTCTCGCCGATTGGTGGTGCATAATCCATTGACGTCGACATTGTCGAGACGAAGTCTCTTGGTCTTTTTCTGTTTGTTATCATCGTTGTCATCGGCAGGTGCATCTCCCACAGTGGCAGTATCGTGTGTGCGCTTCATTGTGAAACAGAGAGGAATGAATGAAGAGAGACGGATTGCAGATGGTGGTAGGGAAGAAGGATTTTCTGTTTTCGCAATTCGAGAGTTCGCCGTTGTGGTCTTCTGCGAAAACAACACACAAATGTCGATTTTCTGTATTCTGTATTCTCAAGCGAACACAAACATCTCTTTCCTCTTCCCAATGAAACTCTCGCACAGACTGATCATCATACGAACCTTTTGGTTGCATCCGTAACAAGAACGGGCGTCATAGTTGAGAAACCGATCCTCGATGTGACCGCGAAGCGATGTGAGATCGACACATTCGACCGCCATTTGATGTCTTGGCTCACAGTCCACTTCCTGTCGAAAAGTGACGCTCACAATCCTGTACGTGGGAGCCGGTGTACAGGATATCACGAGGTGATGTAGCTTTTGGTGTTGTTTCGTGGTAAGTACGACGTGATAGACACGGCGGCCTTCCCATTCACGAGGATGCTCCCACTGCATACGTTCGTAGTGTCGATCCAGCACGCTATCCAAATGCATCCGTACCATGGCACATACAAGGGGTTGTTTTCGCTTCCATAGCGCATGTTTATAAAAATGGCTCGAGACTGCGGCTAACTCTTCATCCACCTTCACATCGTCCTGGAACCAAAAGATATTGGTCAATCGTAATCGATAACGATCAATGACGGCAAGCAGGGAACGAATCACACGACGGAGTTCAATGGGAAGTATCTCCATATAGCGATAGAAATGATTTTCTTTCCTTCTTTTTTTTTCCTTTTATAACAACAAAAGACATGGGAAGCACCTATTCATTGAATGCACGTGCTAACTTAATCCCTCCTCTCCCCATTCTGCAATCTTCTCCTTCACATACCGAATCAGGCTGTGGGCTCCCCGCACGTCGCGACATCCCATGCAAAGCATCTTGCCCGTGGCGAACACGCGACACATGCCATGCCGCCCGGGTCGCGTGAAATCGACACAACGAGGGGCAGTGTTCAATGAGACCAGGACTGGACCTTCCAATCGTTCTTCCAAGGCATCAAGATCCACTGGGCCCGGCAGGCTTGCCCGGATGACGCAATTGACCAAGCACGGTCGCTTGTGAATGGCCACGGATCGCGGCACGGCTTTGCGAAATAAGGCGTATGCCGCGGCCCGTGATTTCACACCAGTAATGAACACATGGCCACTGGGATCGATAATACAAGCACCCGAGGGTGTGCCGTCCACACGAATACTTTCAACGTCCCAGGGTTGCACACGTGCCGTATAGACGAGATTACATGTTTCCATTCCTCTCTTTTTCCACTGTTGCTTGGGAAAGGAAGAAGACTGACTGGTTTAGTCATTGATTCTTAGAGAAGAAAGGATTATGGAAACAACAACAGAAGGTCGCACGCTCTGGTACGTCTTATCCATTATACAAGACGGCAATTGGCCCGACCATTTTCAGGATCGAGGCAAGGAGATAAGGCCTTTGAACGAATCCGAACGCGACAGCTATATCCATGCTCATGCCCACGCTGCCAAGGATATCCATGTGTTTCATGCTAGTCTCAAGGATCCCACGGAGATGCGGTGTGGTCTCTGCCGGCACGTCTCGGTCGACAGTCATTTCGTGGTCACCCTCACGCCCATGTCGCACATCACCCTCGTCATGACCTGGCTCTTTCCTCACTGTAGTAGTGTTTCATGCGTGGGCCGCCTCATGGAATTGGCTCAAGTAGCCCCCGAGGAGCGCTTTCGTCACCTGTTGCGCGGACACGACAAGGAGAGGGAATTGATCGTGAGTCCAGGAAGCAAATCGTTTGACCTCCGTCCTTGTGCCAATGAAGAATGTCATCGCATGCAGGGCGTGGATGAGGATAAGTTCGGGCGCTGCAGTGGATGTCGCATGGTCTACTATTGCTCCACCGAATGCGCTCGTAAATCCTGGCATGCCGGCCACAAGGCCTATTGTAAACGATATCAACGACCCAAGGAAGTCAAGGAACGAGAGCAAGGACGAGTGGAGGCCGATATTCTCGTCCTGCCCAACATGGGCGAGGGCGTGGTGCATTGCACCTTACCGACGACCACGTACCGCGGTGACCCTTCCTCCTCACTCTTCCTGGACATGGTACACATGGACGTGAACGCCCATGTTGCCAAAGCAAGCGATCGGCTGCCGCGTCCATTCCCATGTGCTGTCTGTGATCGCGCGACCAGGAAGCTGCGCTGGCCCATGGCGATTGTAGTGACACGACCACAGGAACGGCAGAGTCCCAGTGTCGTCGCAGGTGCCATGCTCGTGTGCGAGAGTGACACATGCTATGCTCAGGCAGAGGAAACGCTGCGTGCACTCCAGGCGGGTGCGACACCTAGCGTGCCCATGATTCATCAATGCAAAGTGTGCCATCGCATCCCTGTTGTTCCTCTCTTATGTCCCACATGCAAGCGAAGGGCCTACTGTGATGAAACGTGTCGGAACAAGGATAAGGAGCATGTGAAGAGTTGTCAATAAAACCATGTCTCTATTCTCATTCATCTCTGCTCTCTCCTGCAATAATGTCTTCTTGGGAGATTACAAATAGTGACACATCGCCCGTCACTGTGAAACAGAGAGAACACGTCATAACCCTGCTGAAGCGCTTTGGCGTGGTCGCTGCGGATGCAGTGGAACATAGTCCAAAGTACGGTGGCATCGCAGTCAGTGGTCCTCTGGTATCACTGGGGTCTTTATACATTGAAAAGGATGGTTCGCATGCGACGAGCTCATGGCAACTGGACAATATCGACGCCTCGCTAGTGTGGATCAGTCCTGAAGAGGAACGAACGCGCTATGCTCCCGCGAGCAGCGGCAGTGGTGGTGCAAGGCGTATCCCTGGGCTGCGAAAACATGCTGTGCGCGACGAGCCTTATCCGACGCGGAGCAAGAAGTGAAGCATGCTGTGTTTTGTGTTGTGGTTGCATTCAAGAATAGAGAGGAATCCGCTTGAAATCCATGTCTCTTTATTCTCTTTTTTTTTCACATCCTCCGCCCGAAATGAAAAGGATACATGATGAAAAGGAACGTGTTCAAGAGGCGCTCCAAAGCCTCTTGGAAGAAATTCCACGCGAGTTACAAGAGGCCATTACTCAGCTGCTCGAGTGGAGAGATGATGACATCTCCTCGCTCGCCTTGACCAGTGGCAATATGCGCAAGGCCGTAGTAGAAATCCTTGCCAACGATGTGGCCCGCCGTATCACACGCATGACGCATCTCGTGGCACGCTGGGATCCACGCACGCAGCATTTCCCATCTGCCGAAGCCGCGGACTTGGCGTCGATTCCCTATGTTGGCGAGCACATTCGCATGCCGTGGCTCATGGACAAGATGGCCAAGACGCGTCATTTGACACCCCTCCCTGCGTCCGTCTATGACAGGGTCATGCAGGGGTTTCGCGTCATCGACAGCGAAACGACACAGGACTGGTGGATTGCCGTGCCGAACGACTACCCTGAGATCGCACGCTATCGCGAGAATGCCTCGTTTGCTCAACTCTTTTGGTTCTTGACTCGCGAGATGGGCAGATTGTGGACGAACTCCCGTAAACTCCTCGGATTGCTGACAGCACAGCGGTATCTCCTGTGGGCATGGAGACAAGTCGAACCTGACACATGTCTCGCCCATCTCCTCTTGTCATGTCGCTGGGAGAATCTCCTGGATGATACCACGTTGGGTCCGTGGCGCGTCGACCCGGACGATGCTGTTCCTGTGGTATATCTTATATTACAAGACAAGTTACATATGCAACCTCCTCTCCGTGAAATACAAGTGCAATGGCCCATCTTCACGAAATGGAATCACGATCCCGACTACGTTCTAGTTTGGATGGCGCGCGATGCTATTCCTTATTCACAGTTTATTGCTGCCGACGAACTTGGGACCGTTGCTTTTCGTTATTTTGCTGATTTCATGATACGCGTCTGGTTCAACGAGAGCCGCCCATTGCATGCCCTTGCCACCCTCATGGACACTGCGATTGAAACAAGGGATCGCATCTTGCAACAGGAACCGCGTCAGACGGCCTACAAGGCAGCGGATCCTGCTTTGCTCATGCTCCTCTTGAAATTACGAGACTTGTATCGGGAACAGTAAAAAAAGGGGGGGGGGGGGG
>Ga0207641_10001128_pt1 | contig 26838 bp, 22 predicted proteins | sample KBSSwiS62_FD_184306 | JGI IMG/M metagenome (GOLD analysis project Ga0207641, IMG submission 184306) | Switchgrass rhizosphere microbial communities from Kellogg Biological Station, Michigan, USA - KBS Switchgrass S6-2 (SPAdes) (version 2) | ecosystem: Host-associated > Plants > Roots >... | reverse complement strand
ACAAAATGAGTGTTCTTAATGCTGTCAGGAATAAATTATTGGCCAGAATTTTTGCAGTCGTGAATCGAAGATCGGTCTATCAAAAAATAAATTATCAAACCAGCTTGGTTTTGTCATAGAAATCGGCGTAAGACAAATATTGGAGAGTTGACCTTTGACTATGTTCGCGATGAACTTTAAGGTTTGAAAAAGAGCGTCTAAATTGAAGCACCATTGTTCAACCGTTGCTTTCCAGTTTACTGAGAGGCCTTTTCCATAGTATCTAAGACATTATCCGGATGGATATCTTTTGATAATTCTTCTATTTCCTTATCTTCTACAACTTCAATACTCAGTTTCTTAGCTAAAGATGTAACGACAGTTAATACTTTCGTCACTTCATGCTCGGTCAATAAACTAATTTGCAGATCCAACTCTGCCCATTTTTCAGCCTGCGCATTCATCTGCTTTTGACCAATTAATACAAATGTTGTTAGGAATATTGCTTCAACAGCAGCAAAAGTTGCCAGAATAATAAAATTAGCGTCAAAAGGTTTTAAGCCTAGAAATCCCAGGTTCCAAAATATCCAAATTCCAAACAAAACTGAATGAGTAAAAACTGACACCATACTTGCCGCAAAGGAAGTAATTGCATCTACGATCTTTTCTGTTAAACTTCTCTTTTCGCGATCTTCCTTTTTCCTATTCAACAAGGCATTGACATTTCTTTCAACAATTTGTAGCACTTCTGGGGTCTCATTATCAAGATTAGCATTCATTATGGTATGTTTATCTCTAATACTTGAATAATTATGCCAAACTTTATATTAATTGACTGGGAAAGGATCTATAAATCACTCCACCTCATAATCCTCCGGCAGCATATTTGCCAATCGTTCATAACCCCAGATGCCATCATAAAAAAGTCGTATTGGTGTAAGGATTATTCCTCTTTCATTTACTAAGACAGGTTCCTCACGCAATCGCAAACTAGAAACGGTACCGGTAGGTGGCTGCCCGCTTACGATCATCTTTCTCATTATTTCAAGTTTCAGATTCGTATTTTTTTCATAAAAGACCCGCCAGCCATCTTTTATCCTTAATTCATAGAGCTTATATACTGAATCGGGATACAAGCGGATCATACTGTCTTCAATTGCCTTGCTTGCCATTTGCATGCCCCGGTTAGTTTTTTGAATGTTGTTCGAAACACCAGCACTATCCTTTTTTTCTTTTTGCGTATTAAGAAGCTGGTAAACTGTAAATCCTTCTTTTGCCAATTGCTTATTTACTAAACTTCGAAAAAAATGTACCGTGCTGCCTTCATAGGCTTGTCGTCGTTTGCGGATCCATTTCTTTTTTGTTTTTTCATCTTTTCCCCAATCAACAAAACGGGTATAACCAAAAAAATAAGTAGCGGAGGTAGCTTTATTATAATAGAATTCAATTAGATCAAAATGCATCGTATACCCAAGTTCAGGGTTTTCGATCACTAATGTCTTTTCTGTATAAGCTACTATTTCATCCTTGGTTTCTCCTGAAGCAAATTGAACTTCATCAATATTTTTTATCTGACAACGGTCGGCTGCCATGGTCTGACCGATAACATACTTCTTAAAAATATCCAGGTAACGCTTTCTTAATTCACTACTAAGAACAAGTACTTCACGCAATACTTCTTCTTTCTTTTCAACTTTGAAACTGATGCGCAAATTTGAAGTTTTTATTTCAGCAGAATAAAGTAAAGCATCATAGCCAACAAAAGATGCCACTACTTCGTACCGTCCCGGTTGCAGAGGGCCTATTTCAAATTCACCATTATCATTAGTAGTTGATCCTTTCGTGGTGTTATTAATGTAAACACTGGCGCCTTTTAATGGGAGTTGCGTTTCAACATCTGTTACACGACCCCTGATATAGAATTGTTGTGAAAAAGAATTTTGAATACATAAAAAGCAGGGAAGAAGTAAAAAAAACCTGGTCATTGTCGTAAAACTAAAAAGAAAATAACCGAATTTCATAGATCAATAACGATTAAATTATTTTAATGCTGATACGATACCTCATAGTTATTGCATTCACATCGTTTGCGATCCTGGCATGCAAAAGTGAATCTCCAAAGAAACTATTGGTCGGAACATGGAAGATAAGGGACATGGCTAACGCAGGAGATTCTATGATCCGAACTGCAACATTCTCCAAAACAAAGACCCTTTTGCTTAAAACTACTATTAATGGAAAAATAACTGATACAACAAATGGTAGTTATGAACTTTCGGCCGATAACGAATACCTTACTACTAAGATCGATACATCAACTTTCAAATTTGAAATAATAAAGCTCACCAAAGGTCTTCTTGACTTAAGGCCATTCGAAAGAATGAATGTTGCCCACTATGAACGCTATGAAAATTAAAACTCAACCTTTGCCACCGTTGCAGGATAATCCAGCTTCGTGCTTTTTCTCTCTCCTTTTACAATTACATGAACAATATTCACCTGGTCGGTAAACATATCTTGCATTAGTTTATCGGTAAACTCCACATTTTTTACTGAAGGGACATTGTCAACCTGCACATAACAATAAACGGCTTCGTTCTCTTTTTCAAACCCGAGATAAGAAAGGGTCCCCGGTTTTCCATCAACTGAAACTGAAAAATGGGAAAGAATATATTTTTTTACCACTGAATCCATGGATTTTCTGTCAGGAGGATTGGTAAGATCAACCTTTACTTTATAATTCTGGGCAAGCACTTTTTCAAAGTCATCGGTGAATATCTTGCAACTGATCTCAAGAGTTTTATCAGTTTCGTTGTGGTTGATTTCCACTACACTTACATGAAAAGGATGGGTCTTGTCAGGACTTCCAGATGACAATACAATTCCCAACACCGGGACGAGCAACCATTTATAGAATGATGAAGCCATTAAAACAATAGTTTTTTTGTTTACAAAAGTCCGCCTTATTTTCACGCCCTATTAATTTGAGACGTTAAAAATAGGACAAGGGTTCGAAGAAAGCTTTCAAATATTTATGAGCGATTTCGGTTTTTATTTCAAACTCGGATGGGAACATATAATAAGCATAGGGGCATTGGATCACCAGCTTTTTATTTTGGCACTGGCAGCTATTTATTTACTAAAAGACTGGAAGCAGGTATTGATCTTAGTAACGGCTTTCACCATCGGCCATAGCATTACACTGGCATTAAGCGTTTTTGACATCATCAGGTTCTCAGCAAAATGGGTAGAATTCTTAATACCCTGCACCATTGTTTTTACAGCCATTATCAACCTCTTCCAAAAAAGTTTTACACCAAGATCTGTACGTATAAATTATTTCCTGGCTTTGTTCTTTGGATTGGTACACGGAATGGGTTTTGCAAACAGCATTCGTTTTATGCTTGCTTCTGATCAATCGATCGGTTGGGGATTGTTTGGATTCAATGTTGGATTGGAAGTTGGACAAATTGCTGTTGTGCTGAGTATCCTTTTATTTTCAACGATCCTTGTAATGTTGTTTAAAGTAAATAGAAGGGATTGGGTGATATTTTCGTCCGCCGGAGTCTTTGGATTGGCATTGAAGATGGCATTGGAGAGAATACCGTGGTGAGTTCGGAGTCATATTACTCCAATAAATGGACTGTTTCTTATCCCCCGCTGGCGGGGGCCGGATTTACAAAGAGAAGAAAAATATAAGAGGGGGTGGAAAAAAGTTGAATAGAATTACTGAACGTACAAGTGTGCATCGCAACAAAAGCTAAATAGTCCCGATAGCAATCGGGATACTAAACTCTGTAACATAAAAAACAAAAAACATCACATGAAAAAATTTCTGATCGTGTGCAGCCTGCAGTTAATAGCCTGCGGTTTTCTTATTGCACAAAACACACAAAACAATCCCAATAGTAATCATGGGAATAAGTTTGAGCAGTTGGGCACAATATTGCCAACGCCAAATGAATATCGTACAGCCAGCGGTGCGCCGGGTCCAAAATACTGGCAGCAGCGTTGCGACTATGATATTAAATGCGAGTTGGATGAAAAAAAGCTGAAACTTACAGGTAGCGAGGTAATAACCTACTACAACAATTCTCCCAATGAGCTTACATATCTGTGGCTGCAGATGGATGAGAACCAGCACAGCTCATCAAACAATGCGAACTACCAGGATGCAAGTACTTTGCCCGGAAGAGCAAGCTCTGCAAACCTTGAAAGGACCATCAACGCATCTACTCCAAATGATTTCGGTGATAAGATCACAAGAATGGTTGATGCTACAGGCAAGGCGTTAAAATATACAGTGAACAAAACAATGATGAGAGTTGAGTTACCAACAGTATTAAAACCGGGACAAAAATTTATTTTCACTATTGATTGGAACTATAATATTTCTGATCGCCAGAAACAAGGTGGCCGCGGTGGCTATGAATATTTTCCTGAAGATGGAAACTATCTTTTTACAATGACACAATGGTATCCTCGTCTTTGCGTGTACAGTGATTTCCAGGGTTGGCAGAATCACCAGTTCACAGGCCGTGGAGAGTTTGCTTTAACATTCGGAAACTTTAAAGTGCAAATGACCGTGCCTGCTGACCATGTTATTGGTGCAACTGGCGAATGTCAAAACTATGCCCAGGTATTATCACCTGCACAGATGGCTCGCTGGCAAAAAGCACAAACAGCAAAAGATGTGATAGAAGTGGTTACCCTTAATGAAGCAAAAGCAAGTGAAAAGGATAACACTGATAAAAAAAAGACATGGATATTCAAAGCAGATAATGTTCGTGACTTTGCATGGGGCAGCAGTCCAAAATTTGTTTGGGATGCAATGCCTGCATATGTAGAAGGAAAGAAAGTAATGGCAATGAGTTATTATGGAAAAGAAGCTTATGGCTTGTACCGCAAATTTTCAACAAAAGCTGTTGCACATACAATTAAAACATATTCCAAATTCACAATTCCTTACCCCTACCCTGTTGCACAGAGTGTAGAAGCAAGTAATGGTATGGAATATCCAATGATCTGTTTCAACTTTGGTCGTACAGAAAAAGATGGCACCTATAGTGAAGGAACAAAGAACGGTATGCTGGGTGTTGTGATCCATGAAGTAGGTCACAACTTTTTCCCAATGATCATCAACAGCGATGAACGCCAGTGGAGTTGGATGGATGAAGGATTAAACACATTTTGTGAGTACCTGACTGAAGAATTATGGGATAATAAATTCCCTGTGAATCGTGGACCTGCTTATACGATCACTGATTATATGAAGTTGCCGAAAGATCAGCTCGAGCCGATCATGAGTAACTCTGAAAACATTATTGGCTTTGGCCCGAATGCTTATTCAAAGCCCGCAACCGGTATGAATATTCTTCGTGAAACTATCATGGGTCGTGAGTTGTTTGATTATGCATTTAAAGAGTATGCAAGACGCTGGGCATTCAAGCATCCTGAACCTGCTGATCTTTTCCGTACAATGGAAGATGCAAGCGGCGAAGATCTTGACTGGTTCTGGAGAGGTTGGTTCTATGGAACTGATGCTTGTGATATTTCCTTGGATACAGTTAAATATTTCAGACCTGATTTTGCAGCGACACCGGTTAAGGACACTGTGTTGTCAAGAAAAGTTCAAAAGCCTTTAGTAAATGCATTTGAAGATGTTTCAAAGATCCGCAACAAAGAAGATAAGAACATCACTTTCCAAACAGATGCCGATACATCGCTTCGTGATTTTTATTGGAAATACGCAAGAGGATTAGAGCCTTATGATTCTGCATCGTACACTATTAACAGCACAACCGGTAATCCACCACTTGATGATGCAACAAAAGAAAAACTGCAGAACAAACATTTTTATGAGTTGAAGTTCTCGAACAAGGGCGGCCTTATCATGCCGATCATTATTGAATGGACCTATGCTGACGGAACAAAAGAAGTGGAAAAGATACCTGCACAAATCTGGAGAAAGAATGAAAAGGGACTTACCAAGGTATTTATAAAAGACAAACAAGTAACAGGTATAAAGCTTGACCCGATGAGAGAGACAGCTGATATTGATGAATCAAATAACAAATGGCCAAACAATATAACTGAGCCATCAAAGTTCACCGTATTTAAGCAAACAGGTAACCAATTTGCACCTGCTGGTACAAAGAACCCGATGCAAAATTCGGCGGAGAAAAAGAAAGCATTCTAATAACCCCAAACCCCTAAAGGGGCTTTAGCGAACTACATCGAAAACCGTTCTTAATAATAAGGACGGTTTTTTTATTGCCGGCAATTGTTTGAACAGCTTAATCCTCTAATTTTAGTTCGGCTAAAACTAATCACATGAAAAAAATATTCTTCGTTTGTTGCTTACAGCTAATTGCTATCAGCTTTCTGTCTGCCCAGGATACAAAAAATAATGCGGCTTCCAATCATGGAAATAAATTTGAACAACTGGGAAATATTTTACCAACAGGTAATGAATACAGAACGGCAAGTGGTGCACCGGGACCAAAATACTGGCAGCAACGCTGTGACTATGATATCAAATGTGAGCTTGATGAAAAAAACCTGAAGCTTAGTGGAAGTGAAACAATTACTTATTATAATAACTCTCCTGATGTTCTCCCCTATTTATGGTTTCAGTTAGACGAAAATGAACATAGTTCAAAAAATAATGCAGGCTATCAGGAAGGAAGTGCTATGTCAAAAAAAATCAGTTCCGACAATGCCGAAGGAATGATCGAATCGACAAAGCCAAATGATTTTGGAATAAACATTGTAAAACTTACAGATGCAGCCGGTGCGTCAATAAAATATCTTATCAACAAAACAATGATGCGGGTAGATCTTGTAGCTCCATTAAAGCCCGGTCAAAAAATTACAATGAAAATTGACTGGAACTATCATATATCAGATCGGATGGTGCAGGGTGGTCGCGGTGGCTATGAATATTTTCCTGATAATGGCAATTATATTTTTACAATGACGCAATGGTATCCTCGTCTTTGTGTATATAGTGATTTCCAGGGATGGCAAAATCATCAATTTACTGGTCGTGGAGAATTTGCTTTGACGTTTGGAAATTTTAAAGTGCAAATGACAGTGCCTGCAGATCATGTGGTTGGTGCCACAGGTGAATGTCAAAACTATGCACAGGTCTTATCAGCTGCCCAATTGACCCGTTGGCAAAAAGCTCAAACAGGAAAGGAAGTTTCGGAGATAGTAACTCTTGGGGAAGCAAAGGCTAATGAAAAAAATAATACTGAAAAAAAGAAGACTTATATTTTTAAAGCAGACAATGTCCGCGATTTTGCATGGGGCAGCAGTCCAAAATTTGTTTGGGATGCAATGCCGATAACAATTGAAGGCAGAAAAGTAATGTGCATGAGTTATTATGGAAAAGAAGCCTATCCCATATATCGTCGTTATTCAACAAAAGCTGTTGCACATGCAATAAAAACTTATTCAAAATTTTCAATTCCATATCCATATCCGGTGGCACAAGGTGTTGAAGCCGCCAATGGAATGGAATATCCAATGATCTGTTTTAACCCCGGTCGTGCAGAGCCGGATGGAACATACACGGAAGGTGCCAAGAACAATTGTATAACCGTTACGATCCATGAAGTAGGCCATAACTTTTTCCCCATGATCATCAACAGCGATGAACGCCAATGGACATGGCTTGATGAAGGCCTGAATACTTTTGTGCAAACAGTAGCTGAAGAACTTTGGGACAATAAATATCCTGCATGGGGCAAAGCATACATTACTGCCGATTATATGAAGCTGCCAAAAGATCAATTGGAGCCGATAATGACGAATTCAGAAAATATAAATCAGTTTTTTACTAACCAATATATAAAAACAGCAACGGCTCTGCATGTGTTAAGAGAAACTATTATGGGTCGTGAGTTGTTTGATTACGCTTTTAAAGAATATGCAAGACGCTGGGCATTTAAACATCCCACACCTGCAGATTTTTTCCGCAGTATGGAAGATGCAAGTGGTGAAGATCTTGATTGGTTCTGGCGCGGATGGTTCTACGGCACTGATGCCACCGATATTTCAATTGATTCAGTGAAATATTTTAAGCCTGAATTTGTACAGGGAGGAAATCAAAAAGATACTGTTATTTACAGGAAACTTGACCAACCAAGAACACCAAGGTTTGATGATATTTCAAAAGTGAGAAACCGTGAAGATCAAAACATTTCTTTTCAAACAGATGTTGATACTTCACTGCGTGATTTTTACTGGAGATACTCAAGGGGCATAGAAAAATATGATACCACTTCTTATGGTCTTGAAACAAAAACCGGCACGCCACCAATGGATGAAGAAACAAAAGCAAAAATTGCAGATAAAAACTTTTATGAAATTAATTTTACCAACAAAGGTGGTTTAGTAATGCCGATCATTCTTGAATGGACCTATAAAGACGGAACAAAAGAATATGAAAAGATTCCAGCACAGATCTGGAGAAAAAATGAAAAAGGAGTGACAAAGGTTTTTGTAAAAGATAAAGAAGTGGCTGAAGTAAAACTTGACCCGATGAGAGAAACAGCAGACATTGATGAAAGCAATAACACATGGCCAAAGGAAATAGTACAAACAAAATTCCAGGTGTTCAAAGCGGCACAGCAAGGCGGTCGAAATCAACCGCAGCCAAATAACCCGATGCAGAAAGCGGAAGAGAAGAAAAAGGCGTTTTAATCCCGCTGTCCCCCTAAAGGGGAGAACTTAGATTTATTTTTTCATACCTATATTGCAAAAGAAAAAGCCATTTCATGGAAATGGCTTTTTCTTTATTATTTAAATTTTGATTTTAATATCCCGTCTGCCCATCTCTTGTCTTTACTTTCTTTTTACCAGCATTCTTTTTTTCGTAATCAAGGACTGCTTGTGGTTTTGCAGATGTTTTTTTACCAGTAGTATCTGTTTTTGATTTTGTAGTTGAACCTGTGCTTATATCAATGGGAGCTAATTCATCTTCCACTGCACCTTCAACAATTAATTTGTCAAGTCTATATTGCTCTGTTTTAACGACAGTTCCAAAATCAGGATCAAAAAATTTCCAGGTACCGTGACGAAGAGTATGGCCAGTCAATTTTATAACATCTCTTCTAACAACTTTGGTTGGATCATTCAGACCATATATATCAACCGTGTCATAAGGATTATCGGGATTCACTGCCTTCCAGCTTTCTTCACGCAATGGCTGGCCGAATGGATTATAATACATGGACCGTCCATTTTTATTTCCCCAACGATAATTTTCTATTGCAAGAAGATCCCCATCCAATGTAAATTGCTGCCACTGCCCTTCTTTTTTATCATTGATATAAACGCCCTGCTCTTCATAACCCTTCTCACCTCGAAGCGGCGGCAATTCATTTACCCAGCGGCCCTGTTTCATTCCTTTCATATCTACACAATTCAATGTATCGCCTTTTACGCCGATCATAAAAGTTTTGCACTGCGAAAAACCGTTGATAGAAATCAAGAGAATAATAAATAGGATATAACGCATTGTTTAGTAAGTTTGGAAATTCCTTAAATGGAGCATTTCATTACCAAAATTAATAACGAAAAATGACTGGTTTTATGTTACACGTGTTAAAATTTAGGCACATTAGGCATTATGCTAAATCACTGCTTTTCATTGGCCTGTTAGCAAATTTTCACATTATTACAATAGCACAAATCGCTCCAACCTCTGCAGAAGAGAGAATGAAGGCGGTACAACAGCGAAAAGAGCTGGAAAAAAGATCAGTAATAAATGATATAAGTTTCCGGAATATTGGGCCCGTATCAATGAGCGGAAGAGTTGACGATATAGAAGCAAACCCTGATGACCCAACTGAGTTTTATGTTGCATACGCATCCGGTGGCTTGTGGTACACAAAAAATAATGGTCTTTCTTTCAAATCAATTTTTGATTCTGAAGATATACTTACGATTGGCGATATCGCAGTTAACTGGAAAACAAAAACGATCTGGGTCGCCACAGGTGAAGTAAATAGCAGCCGTTCATCATATGCAGGTATTGGTATTTATAAAAGCACCGATGGTGGTAAAACATGGGAATACCTTGGCTTGCCCGATTCACAACACATAGGGAAAATTCAATTACACCCGACAGACAATAATACTGCCTGGGTAGCAGTGCTTGGACATTTATATTCTCCAAATAAAGAAAGAGGTGTTTATAAAACAACCGATGGCGGTAAAACATGGAAGCAAACTTTATATGTAAATGATAACACCGGGGCTGTTGAAATGGATATTAATCCCCAAAACCCAAATGAACTTTATGCTGCTACCTGGTATAAAACAAGAAGTGCATGGAATTTTGAAGAAGCCGGAAAAACAAGCGGCATTTATAAAAGCACTGATGCAGGTGATACATGGAAATTAATCAGCGGTGCAGGTTCTGGTTTTCCTACTGGCGATAAATTAGGAAGGATCGGCGTTTGCGTTTATCCAAAAAATCCACAAATAGTTTATGCTGTTCTTGATAACCAGAATAACAAACCTGATACAACAAAGAGAGACAGCACAACTTTTCGTATTGACGATTTTAAGAATTTGACAAAAGAACAGTTTGCACAATTGAATAGTAAAAAGCTTGATACTTTTCTAATAAGGAACAGGATGCCTTCAAAGTATAACTCTGCAATGCTGAAAGAAGGGGTAGCAAATGATAAATATAAACCTACGGTACTTTATGATTATTTAAACGTGAACACCGGGTTTGAATCAAATCCTATTGGCTGTGAAATTTATCGCAGTGATGATGGAGGGCAGAACTGGAAAAAAATAAACGAGAAAGAAATAGGAATGTTTTTTAGCTATGGCTATTATTTTGCCAAAATTTATGTATCTCCTTATAACGAAAACAAAGTCTACATACTTGGATTAAATCCAATGGAATCAATTGACGGGGGAAAAACATGGAAAAGCATCGATAAAAATAATGTGCATTCAGATCATCATGCACTGTGGATCAATCCAAAAAAAGATTCTCATCTTATCAATGGTAATGATGGTGGTGTAAACATAACTTATGATGATGGCGAGGTTTGGTTCAAAGCAAACACACCCGCGGTTGGACAATTCTATAACATCACTACAGACAATGCAAAGCCGTATAATGTTTACGGGGGTTTGCAGGATAATGGAGTTTGGTATGTTCCATCGCAGACTGGCAGAAATCCATTTGGAGGCTCCGGTCTTGGTCAAACAGTCGGTGCTGAGGTAAATATTGGTGGAGGGGATGGCATGCAGGTACAAGTGGATACCAGGGATAATGCTACAACATACTATGGTTCACAATTTGGAGCTTATCAAAGAACAAACAGGATAACAAGAGATGGCAACCGCAGGATCACGCCAAGACATGAATTAGGTGAATTCCCCTATCGTTTTAATTGGCAATCTCCAATATTATTAAGCAGTCATAATCCTGATATAGTTTATTTCGGCAGCAATCATTTTCATCGCAGCATGAATAAGGGCGATACGATGATTACAATGACACCCGATCTTACCAATGGGAAAAAAGAAGGAGATGTTCCTTATGGCACACTAACTACTATTTCTGAATCGCCAACAAGATTCGGCTTGATCTATGTCGGAACTGATGATGGAAATCTACATGTGACTAAGGATGGCGGATATACATGGGAACAATTGAATCAAACAACTCCTTTGGCCATTTCAAAAAAAGGAAGTAACCCTAAAACATCAAACACAAAACTTCAAACTAATAATCTTTGGGTGAGCCGGGTTCTTGCATCGCAGCATAAAGAGGGAAGAGTGTATGCAACATTAAATGGATATCGCATTGATAATTTTCTTCCATATGTATATATTAGTGATGATTATGGAAAAACGTGGATGCAGATCGGGAAAGACCTTCCGAATGAACCGGTGAATGTTATTCGTGAGGACCCAAAGAATGACAGCATACTTTATGTTGGCACTGATGGGGGCCTTTATGTAAGCTTTGATAAAGGGAATAGCTTTATGATGTGGAATAAAGGTCTGCCAAAGTCAGTTCCTATTCATGATATAGCCATTCAACAAAGAGAAAATGAAATAGTGCTTGGAACGCATGGCCGAAGTCTATATATAGCTAAACTGGAAGAAATACAAAAGAAGGCAAAAAAATAAAAATTTTCCTCCTGCATTTGAAAACAAAAAATGCCCCGTATTTACAGGGCATTTTTTTGCTCAATAATGTTATTGAATTTTGGTTATAGCCATTTCTCTTGTTATGTTTTCACTAACACCGGCAATGTAAACCTCAGTTTTCTTACTGTTAACAGACCTTACTTCAAAACGAAGTCCGCCTTTTGCTATTTCCTCTTCGGTATCGATACGATACTTGCGGGAGAGGTTTTTGCCTGATAATTTTTCAGAAAACAAAATCGTACCTTCTTTATCCCTGATGGTGATTAAAAAATTATCAGCTTGCCGATTATTTGTCAGGATCTCAAATACAGGGTTTTTATCCTGGAAGCCGAGATATTTGATCTCAACACCGGGAGGATCACTCTTTTTATCCATTGCCGATACCGGGTTACCAAATGATGTGCTGATAAAAGCCATCATTGCAATAATAATTGCTTTGTTTTTGCTCATTACTTTTTTCATAGTTCTAAAATTTAATAGTTATAAAAAATTGTTTTTAAAAATTTTTTATGGAACAATCGTGTTAATGCAAGCAATAAGGCAAGTCGTAATTGTAAAATATTTATTGGGGCAAGAAACCTGGCAGGAACCGAAGAATTGTTATGAATGCGATCATGATGTAAAAATATATTCGCAGATCAATGAACGGAAATCAACTTCACAGGGTTAACAGGATAACCAAATGTTGAATTAGTAATTGAAATCATTCAACCTAAGCAACTTATAAAAAAAAGAATGATGATAGCCAACATACAAATTAAACATTTGTTAAGGCTATCATCTTCAGAAATTCGATCAATTATTAATAGCAATAGTAGTTAATAGCGTTTTGAGCATCATAATAAGTCAACCAATATTCTATTACTTCGGAAGTATAAACTGCCCCGCTTGACCTGTCATAATAATCTCTTGTACCATAATTGCTGAAGTTACCATAGACAATTGATCCTTTATACGGTTTGTAACCATTGTATGATCGAAGAATAGAATAGCCATTATTTGTTTCTATTACAAAATATTGGCAATAAGGATCACTAAGTACCACTTCTCCCCTTTCTTTAGAAAGCCAATAGCTTTCATCGACATAGTCACGATTTTTTACACAACCCGTAAAAAATATAACCAGTCCAATAGTGATAATTGATAATGTAAATATCTTTTTCATACTTTTTAAATTTATGTCTTACAATCTTTTTTTGATCATCTATATCACAGATTGCAAACAGCAGGCAACAGTTTTATTATAGAATGTTAAAAGATGGTGTGAGAAGGAAAAAAGCAAAAAAGTGTTAGATGTTAACGTTTTCCTTACAGTGCGACATTGATGTCTTTGTTATATGCCTTTTCTGGGATGTAGATTAATCTCTGAAGAATTAAATTGTTCAGTAATTAAAAACCTCGATAAATCGGGACTTCTTTATGCATTCAAACTCTTCTTAAAATATTTTGAACCGCTCGTGACAGCTTCTTTCCAAAGCCTCACGATCATCCGGGTGAGCAATATTGATCAGTGCTTTTGCTCTTTGTCTTAAATTCTTACCAAACAAATAAGCAACACCATATTCAGTAACTACATAATGAACATGAGCACGGGTAGTAACTACACCGGCACCTGGTTTTAGAGTAGGTACAATTCTTGAAATTCCTTTTGCTGTACGTGATGGTAACGCAATGATCGGTTTTCCACCTTCACTCAAAGACGAACCACGAATAAAATCCATCTGCCCTCCCACTCCGGAATATTGATACGTACCGATCGAATCAGCACAAACCTGACCGGTAATATCAATTTCAATAGCGCTGTTGATCGCTACCATTTTATTATTACGACGAATAACATGCGGATCATTTACATAATCAATATCGAGAAACTGGAAAGCGGGGTTATCATTTACATAGTCATACAATCTTTTTGTACCGAGAGCAAAAGCAGTTACTACTTTATTAGGATGTATCTGTTTGTATTTATTATTGATAATATCTTTTTCAAAAAGATCAATAATACCATCAGAACACATTTCAGTGTGTACACCAAGATCTTTATGATTCGTAAGTGATTTCAGAACGGCATCAGGTATTGAACCAATTCCCATTTGTATGGTGCTTCGATCCTCGATCAGCTCAGCTACATATTGACCTATTTTAGCATCAGCAGCAGTTGCTTTCGTACTAAAATCCATTTCGTATAATGGTTCATCGCAATACACCATACTGTCAAACCGGCTACTGTGTATTAGCCCATCGCCATGTGTTCTTGGCACATTTGGATTTACCGATGCAATAATATGTTTCGCATTATTTACCGCGGAACGGGCAATGTCAACCGAGACTCCCATTGAACAATAACCATGCTCGTCGGGTGGTGATACTTGTATCAATGCAACATCAAGCGGTAAAATATTTTGCTTAAATAATTCTGGTATTTCGCTTAAAAATATTGGCACATAATCAGCCAGCCCTTCATTCACTGCATTGCGAACACTTGCAGAAACAAAAAGAGAATTAAAATGAAATATACCTGCATACTCCGGCTTGTCAACATGCAGATCACCATACACTGTAATAGAAACCAATTCAACATTTTTTAATCGGTGGGCATGTTTGGTCAAAGCCCTTAATAAACAGGTTGGAGTTTGAGCACTTCCATGCAGGTAAACACGGTTATTTGATTCAATAATCGAAAGTGCTTCTTCCGGTGTTTTATATACTATTGGGATCTTCATATTGATGCAAAACTACAACCCAGTGATTCTAATGAAATGATATGAGAATATGATCGTGATGATATTCGTATTTTAATGAGCTGATAAAAATCATGCTACCTCCCGTTAGTTAAATCTTATTCATAAACAACTCGTCGACCAAAAGGAGCCAAAGAGATCTCAACAAGTTTAAAATGCTGTTTGCCCCATGGAATACCAATTATTGTTATGTAAAGAAGAAGTCCCATGACAATGTGAACAATCGCGGTATACAAGCCGCCACTCAATATCCAGATAATATTACAAAGAGTCGAAAGACATCCCGAGTTATTGCTATCGCTAACTACTTTCTTACCAAAAGGCATAAGAACCAATCCAGCTAATTTGAAACATTGCAAACCCCAGGATATTCCAACAATCGTGATACATAATAATATTCCACCAAAAAAATATCCTATTGCAGCAAACAAGCCTCCAAAAAGCAGCCATATAATATTACCTAAAAGATTCATTTATGATTTTTGTATGGAGAAAAAAAGCAAGTCATTTTTTATTTGCGATAAACCACTCTACCGCCAGTTCGTATCCTTTTAATCCTAAACCAAAAATACTTCCGGTAGATTTTCCGGAAACATGAGAAAGCTTTCTGAAATCTTCTCTTGCATGTACATTGGAAATATGTACTTCAATAACGGGGGTTTTAATTGCAGCAATTGCATCGCCAATAGCAACAGAAGTATGCGTGTATCCTCCCGGGTTAAAAATAATGCCGTCAAACTCAAAACCGATCCTTTGTAATTCATTTATCAATTCACCTTCCACATTACTTTGAAAATAGTGTAAATGAATGTGAGGATATTTTTGTTGTAGCTCACTAAAAAAAACATCGAATGGCTTATTACCATAAATATCTGTTTCTCTCTTGCCGAGCAGGTTGAGATTCGGGCCATTGATAATTGCTATCTTCATTTGACGAATGTAATCAAATATTTAAAAAAATACTCGCAAAGGAGTATTTCCACCGAAGGCAATTTTATCTATTTTAATAGTGCCCTTTTTTATTGGAGTAGTTGTTTTTGGATTAGCATTTTCAAAACACTAGCTCTTCTTTATCATATCAATAAACTGATCGAACAGATAACGGCTATCGTGTGGTCCGGGTGTGCTTTCAGGATGATACTGTACAGAAAAAGCCGGCTTCCCTTTTACCCGGATACCTTCGATCGATTGATCATTCAGGTTAACATGAGTTACCTCGATATGTGCTGCTTTCTTTATTGATTCAGGATCTACGCCAAACCCGTGATTTTGTGTAGTGATCTCAGATCTTCCAGTTACTAAGTTCTTTACAGGATGATTTAATCCGCGATGACCATGATGAAGCTTATATGTTTCTACTCCATTTGCTAAAGCCAACAATTGATGACCCAGGCAAATTCCAAATGTCGGTTTATTCTCTTTCAATATCTCTTTTACAGTTTCAATTGCATAATCCATCGCTGCCGGATCACCCGGACCATTGGAAATAAAATAACCACTTGGGTTAAACTCTTTCAATTTTGCAGGAGAAGTTTTCGCGGGAAATACTTTTACAAATGCCCCACGCTCAGTCATACATTCCAGGATATGTTTTTTGCATCCATAATCCATTACTGCAATTCTAACAGGAGATGACGCATCACCCAGTTCATACTCTTTCTCTGTACTTACATAGGATGCCAGTTCCAACCCATCCATTGAAGGAACTTTCGCCAGCATCTTTTTCAATTCTTCCACATCAAGCACTTCCGAAGAAATGATGCAATTCATTGCTCCCTGCTGACGAACATGTGAAACCAATGCACGGGTATCAACCCCTTCTATACAGACGATCTTATTCTTTTTTAAATATTCATCCAAATTCCCTTTTGCTTGTTTCCTCGAATATGTTTCTTCAAGATTTCTTCCGATCAAGCCACGGATCTTTACTGAATCAGATTCAATATCCTCATCTTTCACACCATAATTACCGATATGAACAGAGTTCATGATCAATACTTGCCCATAATAACTTGGATCGGTAAAAACTTCCTGGTAACCGGTCATCCCGGTATTAAAACAAATTTCACCGGTGGCAATACCAATTGCTCCGAAAGCTGATCCGTGACAGAGAGTTCCATCTTCAAGTAATAGAATAGCGGGTTGTTGTTTATCTGGCATAATTTGAAAAAAATAAATTGCGCAAAAGTAAGAAGCTGTGAGGGATTTATAGGCAGAATTTTTAAGGAGTTACCAACATGTGCTTGACCTCACGTTCTACTATTCACGCCTTTATCTTTCTTTCCTAGCAAATACTTCTCACGTATCACATCTTGCACATTCACATTATTGATCTTGCTTTCCAACCATGAAATAATATCGAGATAACTGAAGGCTCTTGTTTCGAGAGGATTGCGTTCATATCTTTTTAAAGTCTCCAGCAATTTCTCAAACTCCGGCTTCAATGCATGAGCACCAACGTGGAAAGACCGACGAAGGAATGAAAATATTTCTTCCTCAACCTTACTAAGGTTTTGCATTTTCGCCATGTACCTGTAAACAGATTTAATTAAATATTCCAGCAATTCAAAATTTCCCAATTCATAATGTGCGATCAGGTGTAATAATCTTGCGTAGCATTGCAGGTCTGTTCGCAGATCTGCTTTTTCATTAATGATCTTATTGAGGTAATCGATCGCACTTTCATTATCCCCGCTGCCAAAATAAAGACTGGCGATCTTGTAATAAAAAACCAGTACCCTATGCTTGTCAAGAAATAGTCCATATTCCTTTAACATTTTTTCAAGAAAGGGAACCAGTTTCAATCCTTTTGTGAAATTGCCCTGCAGAAAACAAAGATTCAACTTAGCCGTATATAAATAAACATAAGTAAGTATCCTGTTATTTTCATTTCCAGTAATGATCGGATGCTTTGTAAATTCTTCGAATTTCCGGATAGACTCTTTTAATTTTTCATGATTCAACAAATTGAAATGTGCACCCATCAGGTTATGCATACCCTTAATATACATTGCGGTTTCAGCTGTGAGCATCATAGGATATTCATCAAAAAGATCGACCCATTTCTGAGTATAACGATAGTATTGCAAAAAATCCTGGCGGATAAATGCATACCATGTATAGCTTTGATACAAATAAAGCTTTTCATAAAATGAATCTTTCTTAATTCCCTCCGGCAAATATTTTTCAAAATACGCCTTCAGCTCTTCAAAATCTTTTTCATTTCGTGCATGACCATGCTGAATATACCAGCTATATAATTGTAATGAAAGATTGGAAAGTTTATTTACGACAGAAAGTTTTTCATTTACATCTTCGCTTTCGTTTGTGAGTTGATCTGCCCTGTTACGCATGCTCCGTGTGATGAACAATGCTTCGATCTTTTTTTCAAAGAATAGAACTTGCTGTAGATAGGTAAGCTGTTGATGCGCCCTGGCCATTTCTTTCATTTTATCAAGCAGCTTCAGGCTCTGCAGGTAAAGACCTTTATTATATAAAATGCGGGCATGGTCCATTTGCTCATGCAATTGAATGTCGATATTATTTTCATCACGTATAATTCGAAGGCTTGCGAGTATTTGTTTATATAAATGCGCCTTAATATTTGAAAGCTGTTGCTTCCTGATGGACTTATTTCTTTTAAGCAGCGCCGCCTCATCATATTCTTTCATTCCATCAAGTGCATCAAAGAGTTGAATGAATTTTAAATCACCACCCGGGGTGTTTCTTTTTACGAAGAGCTTAAAATTCCTTTTTTCACTCTTCTCAAGCGATTTTATTAATTGAAAAAGTGTATCTGCCGAACGGTTGGGCATTGTAGTTTTAATTAGCTAGAATCCTTTACAGGCAAAGGTTTTGCCAGAATTTGGCCTCCCTGCCGGATGTAAAATACATTCAATTTTGACTTGACCGGGGAATAAAATAGAAATAATTTCGGACAAACAGGCTGTAAGTTTATTGGTTACCGGCAAGCAACACAAAAATAAGCAGCCTGTTTATTTTATCACCTGATAAACGTTTGTATGCCAAATAACAGGGTTTACATATTCGATACTACTCTCAGAGACGGTGAGCAAGTTCCGGGTTGTAAACTAAATACAAAAGAAAAGATCGAATTAGCGCTTCAACTGGAAGAATTGGGCGTTGATATTATCGAAGCCGGTTTCCCTATTTCAAGCCCCGGAGATTTTGAAAGCGTTAAACAGATCTCTGCAATAATTAAAGAAGCACAGGTATGTGGTCTTAGCCGTGCTGTGCAAAAAGATATCGAGGTTGCTGCTGAAGCTTTAAAGCTTGCAAGAAACCCAAGGATCCATACAGGCATAGGCACATCCGATCTTCACATCAAAGCAAAATTCAATTCAACAAGAGAGGAGATTTTAGAGAGAGCCATTCAATGTGTGAAGTGGGCAAGAAATTTTGTTGACAATGTTGAGTTCTATGCAGAAGATGCCGGTCGTACTGATAATGATTATCTAGCAAGAGTGGTTGAAGCAGTTATTAAAGCCGGCGCTACTACTGTAAACATTCCTGACACGACAGGTTATTGTTTACCTCATCAGTACGGCGAAAAGATCGCTTATTTGAAAAACAATGTTCCCAATATTGATAAAGCGATAATTTCTTGTCATTGTCACAACGATCTTGGTTTGGCAACAGCCAATTCGATTTCTGGAGTTTTAAATGGTGCAAGGCAAATTGAATGTACAATTAATGGTCTCGGTGAAAGAGCTGGTAACACATCGTTAGAAGAAGTAGTGATGATATTAAAACAGCATCATACCCTCGGTTATCATACAAATATCAAAACAGAATTATTGAACCCGGTTAGTCAATTGGTAGCCGATACAATGCGTATGCCGGTGCAGGCAAATAAGGCCATCGTTGGTAGCAATGCATTTTCACATTCATCAGGTATTCACCAGGATGGTTTTTTGAAAGATGCACTGTGTTATGAAATTATAAAACCAGAAGAAGTGGGTGCAGAAGGTTCTAAAATTGTTTTAACCGCAAGAAGCGGCAGAAGCGCATTAGCACATCGGTTCAGAAAACTAGGTTATGATTTTACAAGAAATGATATTGATAAATTATATGAGCAATTTGTAAAAATTGCCGATTCAAAAAAAGAAGTTGAAGACAATGACCTGCTTTCAATGGCAAAACAATATAAGCCTGAAGCAGTAGTTGCCTGATTTTTTTCTCTTAAGCCCCGACCTGGTCGGGAAACAGATAGTTTTGGTTTAAAGCGTGGCGTTTCTACGCCACGCAATTTTTTCAAAAGAAGAAAATGAGCAAAACATTATTTGATAAGATCTGGGAAAAACATGTTGTCAAGCAAATTGAGGGCGGCCCTTCTGTTTTATATATAGATAAACATTTTATTCATGAAGTAACCAGCCCGCAGGCATTTAATGGTTTGAATAAAAGAGGCATTAAAGTTTTTCGTCCGCAACAAACTGTTGCAACTGCCGACCACAACGTTCCTACTCTTAACCAGCATTTACCGATCAAAGAAGAGCTCAGCCGAAAACAGGTTGAAGCTTTAATAGAAAATTGCGCCGAGCATGGTGTAGAATTATACGGACTTGGGCATCCGTTCCAGGGCATCGTTCATGTAATAGGGCCTGAGTTGGGAATCACGCAGCCCGGAATGACGATCGTGTGTGGCGATAGTCACACATCAACCCATGGAGCTTTTGGCGCTATTGCTTTTGGAATTGGAACCAGCGAAGTTGAAATGGTTTTGGCAACGCAATGTTTATTGCAAACCAAACCTAAACTGATGCGGATAAATGTAGAAGGTGAATTGAATAAAGGTGTAGTGAGTAAAGACATTGTTCTGTATATCCTTTCAAAAATTTCAGCAAGTGGCGCCACAGGTTATGCAGTTGAGTTTGCAGGCTCTGCTATCCGCAATTTATCGATGGAAGCAAGAATGACCATTTGCAATATGAGTATTGAAATGGGTGCAAGATGTGGCTTGATCGCTCCGGATGAAACAACATTTAATTATATCAAAGGAAGAAAGTTTGCTCCACAAGGTGAAGCATGGGATAAAGCTGTTGCCTACTGGAAAACTTTATTTAGTGATGGTGATGCAAGATTTGATAATGAAATATTTCTTGATGCGGATGATATACAACCGATGATCACTTATGGCACTAACCCGGGAATGGGCATTGGTGTGAATGATAATATCCCAACCATAGAAACAGTAAATGAAACTGATAAAAGTGGTTTAACAAATTCACTTGCTTATATGGGGTTAAAAGAAGGAACTCCGATCAAAGGACAAAAAGTGGATTATGTTTTTATTGGCAGCTGTACCAATTCAAGAATTGAAGACCTGAGAATGGTGGCATCTTTTGTAAAAGGAAAAAAGAAAGCTGATGATGTAGAAGTATGGATAGTGCCGGGAAGTAAACAAGTAGAAAAGCAAGCGGTCGAAGAAGGTATTGATAAAGTTTTTGAAGCAGCAGGATTTATGTTGCGTCAACCAGGTTGCAGTGCCTGCCTGGGAATGAATGAAGATAAAATCCCTGCTGGTAAATATTGTATCAGTACAAGCAACAGAAATTTTGAAGGAAGACAAGGACCAGGTGCAAGAACGATGCTTGCAAGTCCGCTAACAGCAGCTGCTGCTGCGATCACAGGAGAAGTTTGTGATGTGAGAGAATTAATGGAGAGCTACGAGCCACTAGCGGCGAGCTACGAGCAATCAGTCTCGAAGCTCAAAGCTCAAAACTCATAGCTTAAAAAAATAACATGGCAAAAAGCATAAACATAATTAGATCAACAGCTATTCCGCTTAAAATAGAAAATGTGGACACAGACCAGATAATTCCTGCTCGCTTTTTAAAAGCAACAAGCAGGGATGGATTTGGAAAAAATCTTTTCCGCGACTGGAGATATATAAATGATGACGAGAAACAGCCTAAGCAGGATTTTATTCTCAACAATAAAACATTCAGCGGTAAAATTTTATTGGCAGGAAAGAATTTTGGATGTGGTTCTTCAAGAGAGCATGCAGCATGGGCCATTAAAGATGCAGGCTTTGATGTAGTAGTAAGCAGCTTCTTTGCAGATATTTTTAAAAATAATTCGCTCAATAATTTCTTGTTACCAGTAACAGTTAGTGAATCATTTCTTCAAAAAGCTTTTACAGAAGTTGAAAAAGATCCTTCAACAGAAGTGGAAGTAAACTTAGAAAAACAAACTATCAGCGCAGCTGGTGAAACAGAAACCTTTGAGATCAACAGTTATAAAAAAACTTGTCTGCTGAATGGCTATGATGATATTGACTACCTTTTGAATTCTAAAAAAGAAATAGAAGAATTCGAAACCCTTGTAAAATAAACTTTGAACCATTAAACTACGATCGAAGATGAAAAAGAAAATAGCAGTATTAAATGGCGACGGTATCGGTCCTGAAGTGACCAAACAATCCATCCGTGTGCTGGATGCGGTAGCTGAACGCTTTGGACACACATTTACTTATCATGAAGCATTGATCGGTGCAGATGCAATTGATAAAACAGGAACGGCATTACCTTCTGAAACAATTGATACCTGCCTTGATTGCGATGCAGTTTTATTTGGTGCTGTTGGCCATCCAAAATATGACAATGATCCCAACGCAAAAGTAAGACCCGAGCAGGGAATATTGGGGATAAGAAAAGCGCTGCAATTATTTGCAAACATTCGCCCAGTTACCACTTATCCAACTTTACAACACCTCTGCCCTATCAAACCAAAAAACATGGAAGGTGTGGATTTTATCATCTTCCGGGAATTGACGGGTGGAATTTATTTTGGTAAAAAACATACCGCCGAAGACGGAAGCTCAGCAAGTGATGAATGTTCCTATACTAAAGAGGAGATCGAAAGAATTTCACGACTTGCATTTCAATATGCACAGAAAAGAAAAAATAAGTTGACCCTGGTTGACAAAGCAAATGTTCTCGATACTTCAAGACTCTGGAGAAAGACAGTTCAACAAATAGCAACTGAATATGCAGATGTAAAAGTTGATTACATGTTTGTTGATAATGCTGCAATGCAGATCATTCTGAATCCAAAACAGTTTGATGTGGTACTTACGGAAAATATGTTTGGTGATATTATAAGTGATGAAGCAAGTGTGCTGAGCGGGTCATTGGGCATGCTGCCTTCGGCTTCTGTTGGAAATAAAACAGCTTTATTTGAACCAATTCATGGTTCCTATCCACAAGCTGCCGGAAAAGATATCGCCAACCCTACGGGTTCTGTATTGAGTGCGGTAATGATGCTTGAGCATTTTGGCATGAAAGAAGAAGCCGCTGTTGTAAGAAGTGCTGTTGAGTGGACATTGGAAAACAATTTCGTTACAAAAGACATTGATCCCGTGAATTTCTATTTCACTTCCACTATTGGCGAGCTTTTGGTTGATTATGTAAGTGGAAAGATTCCGGGTTCAATTAAGAAAGAGAATATAGAATTACGTAAATCAACGATAATCTGAAGTTAGGAGGTCCGGAAGTCGGAAAGACCGAAAGACTTTTGAGATTAGAATTATTCTTCCGGACTAACGGACTTACCGACTTCCGGATCTAAATAAAAATTGCTTGCCGCAGTTCTTTTTTCAAAACGGCGGGTGTATATTTACAAAACATACATCCTCATGTTAAGGAATATAATAAATAATGTCATGACCAGTGTAGTTGCTATAATTATTGTGGTTGTCATTATTATTACTTCTACAGGAGGTGGTGCATGATAATAAATTAAAAAACTAATTATACAGCAACCCGCCTCCAAAAGGCGGGTTGTTTTTTTATCGCCTAAAACAAATCATATGGCATCATATTATAACAACGAAACGATCATCTATTGGAATGGTGAATTTGTAAAAGCTGCTGAAGCTAAAATGGATCTCTATAGCCAGAGTTTACATTATGGCTATTCAGTATTTGAAGGAATACGTTCTTACAAAACTGTAAATGGTGAAACAAAGATATTCAAGGAAGTTGAACACTATGATAGGCTAAGGCGATCAGCGGAAGCATTGAACATGCCTTATCATTGGACAACGCAGGAATTGATCGATGCCACCTATCAAATATTAAAGAGAAATGATCTGCAGGATGCTTATATACGTCCGGTTGTGTATGCACCTACAAATATGAAATTCGATGTGAATGAAGAATCATTTATCGTAATTGAAGCATGGAAAATGCAACCTTTCCTTGGTGAAAAATTATTAAGGGTAATGACATCTTCATTTCAACGTCCGAATCCAAAAGGATTTAAGATTCATGCGAAGGCTGCTGGTCATTATGTAAACTCTTTGTTGGCTAGCCAGGAAGCAAAAGCAAATGGTTATGATGAGGCCTTGTTACTAGACATGAATAATTATGTAGCAGAAGCACCAGGAGCAAATTTCTTTTATGAGAAAGACGGAAAACTATTTACTCCCGCATTAGGAAATATTTTACCGGGCATTACAAGAGCTATAATCATTGAATTGTGTAACGAATTAAATATACCGGTTGAAGAAAAATTCTTCACTGTTGAAGAATTGAAAAGAGCAGATGCTGCATTCTTCTGCGGTACAGGTGCAGAAGTAATTGGGTTTGAAAGTTTGGATGATCATAAGTTTCCGTTGAAATGGAATGATAGTATTTCAAGAAAGATCCAAGTGGCATATATGAAACTTGTGAAGGAAGATTTTTTTGAACCACAGAGCCAGGGAGACACAAAGAAACACAGAGAAGCCACTGTGTAACCTCACGTGCTAGAATTGGTGAGCAAAGAATAGGAAGTACAAGAGTGCGACGCAACAAAAGATGATAGTAGTACTAAAGCTGATAACATAAAAATAAAAATGGTAGAATTAAATAAATATTCGAAAACAATTACACAGGATCCAACACAACCGGCGGCACAGGCAATGTTGTATGGAATTGGATTGACAGAAGATGATCTGAAGAAACCACAGATCGGTGTGTGTAGTATGGGTTATGACGGTAATACATGTAACATGCACCTGAATGACCTGGCGAAAATAGTGAAACAAGGTGTGTGGGATAATGATATGGTGGGTTTGATCTTTAATACGATCGGCATCAGCGACGGGATCAGTAATGGAACAGATGGAATGAGATATTCATTGGTAAGCCGTGACCTCATCGCTGATTCAATTGAATCTGTAATGGGTGGCTTTTATTATGATGGTCTTATTGCAATACCGGGTTGTGATAAAAACATGCCGGGTTCCATCATTGCAATGGGAAGATTGAATCGTCCTTCGATAATGTTGTATGGTGGCACCATTGCGGCGGGACATTATAAGGGGCAAGATTTAAATATAATTTCAGCATTTGAAGCGTTGGGGCAAAAAATTGCAGGCACTTTAAATCCTGAAGATTTTAAACAGATAGTTCAGCACTCATGTCCGGGAGCAGGTGCATGTGGTGGTATGTACACTGCAAATACAATGGCATCAGCAATTGAAGCATTGGGAATGAGTTTACCTTTTTCTTCTTCTAATCCCGCATTAAGTGAAGACAAGAAACAAGAATGTTTGAATGCAGGTAAAGCGTTGAGGTTATTGCTAGAAAAAAATATTCGCCCATCAGATATCATGACTCGTAAGGCATTTGAAAATGCGATCACCGTGATCATGATCCTGGGTGGCAGCACAAATGCCGTATTGCATTTGATCGCAATGGCAAGATCAGTTGGCGTTGCTTTATCTATTGATGATTTTCAAACCATCAGTAATAAAGTGCCCGTGTTAGCAGATTTCAAACCCTCTGGAAAATATCTTATGCAGGATCTGCACCAGCATGGTGGACTTCCGTCAGTAATGAAATATTTATTGTCGAAGGGATTGCTGCATGGCGATTGTTTGACAGTTACCGGTAAAACGGTTGCAGAAAATTTAGCAGGTGTTCCGGATCTTGATTTTAAGGCTCAGGACATTATTCATCCATTAGAACAACCGTTGAAAAGAACGGGACACCTGCAAATTCTGTATGGCAATCTTGCCGAGAAGGGAAGTGTTGCAAAAATTTCTGGTAAAGAAGGTGAAAAATTTGTTGGACCTGCAAGAGTCTTTGATGGTGAACAAAAATTAATTGCGGGAATACAAAGTGGTTTAGTAAAAACTGGCGATGTTGTTGTAATAAAAAATGAAGGACCCAAGGGTGCACCGGGAATGCCTGAGATGTTGAAACCAACTTCAGCGATCATTGGTGCAGGTTTGGGAAAAAGTGTTGCATTGATCACAGATGGCCGTTTTAGCGGAGGCACGCATGGATTTGTTGTAGGTCATATTACACCTGAGGCACACGAAGGCGGGTTGATCGGCTTTGTACATGATGACGACGTTATTGAAATTGATGTAGCAAAGAATACGATCAATTTAAAAGTGAGTGATGATGAAATAAAAAAGAGAAGGGCTAACTGGAAACAACCAGAATTGAAAGAGAAAAGAGGTGTACTATATAAATATGCACGATTTGTGAAAGATGCAAGTGAAGGTTGTGTAACAGACGAAGCATAAAAAAAAGAAATGACCAAACAATATTTTTTAGAAGTAGCGGATTATAACATTTGGGCAAATGATATTGTTCTGTCATGGTTAAATAATATTACTGATGAGCAATGGGAAAAACATGTAGTAAGCAGTTTTAATAGCATAGCAGAAACAGTATTGCATATTACAAGTGCTGAAAAGATTTGGCTGGAAAGATTAAATAAAGCAGAATCACCTGTATGGCTGCAATCAACTTTTAAAGGAACAAGAAATGAAGTGATCGGGCTATGGAAAAATGCTTCGACAGGATTGAAAAAATTTGTTGAAGAATTTAACGAAGAAGCACTGATGGATAAACTAGTATTTAGAAGAATCAATGGTGACAGGTATGAGATGCTCCACTACCAG
>Ga0207641_10001127_pt1 | contig 26849 bp, 20 predicted proteins | sample KBSSwiS62_FD_184306 | JGI IMG/M metagenome (GOLD analysis project Ga0207641, IMG submission 184306) | Switchgrass rhizosphere microbial communities from Kellogg Biological Station, Michigan, USA - KBS Switchgrass S6-2 (SPAdes) (version 2) | ecosystem: Host-associated > Plants > Roots >... | reverse complement strand
ATCATGTTTTTCAAATTGTATTTTAAACAACTAAACGCTGATGCACAGGAGTCTGCCGGGGGTGATAGCACCGAGGCAACTACAGCGACAACAACTGCACCTGTAGAAGCGGTTCCTCCTTCCGCTCATGATGATTTCGATTGGAGTGTTGACAAGCGTAATGTTACTTCTTACACCAAAGAAGAAAAAGAGAAGTATGAAAAAGTGTATGATAACACTTTCGTACAGATCACTGATGGTGAAATGATCAAAGGTCTTGTGGTTGGCGTTACAAAAACTGATGTGGTATTGAACATTGGTTTTAAAAGTGATGGTCTCGTTTCATTGAATGAGTTTCGTGACTTACAAGGATTGAAAGTTGGTGATGAAGTGGAAGTGATGGTAATTGAAAAAGAAGACCGCGAAGGTCATCTGAATCTTAGCCGTCGCCAGGCCCGTATTACACGTGCATGGGAACGCATTGTTGAAGTACACAAAACTGGTGAGGTTATCACTGGACTTGTTACTAACAAAACTAAAGGCGGATTGATCGTTGATGTATTTGGAATGGAAACATTCTTACCTGGTTCACAAATCGATGTGAAGCCTGTGACAGACTATGATCAGTTTGTTGGAAAAACAATGGAATTCAAAGTGGTGAAAATTAATGAAGCCATTAAGAATGCTGTTGTATCTCACAAAGCACTTATTGAAAGTGATATCGAAGCACAACGTGCAGAGATCATGAGCAAACTTGAAAAGGGCCAGGTACTTGAAGGAACAGTGAAAAACATCACTGACTTCGGTGCATTTATGGATCTTGGTGGTCTTGACGGTTTGTTATACATCACCGATATTTCATGGGGACGTATCTCTCATCCTTCAGAAGTATTGAAACTTGATCAGAAGATCAACGTGGTGGTTCTTGATTTTGATGATGAGAAAAAACGTATCAGCCTCGGTCTAAAGCAACTGACTCCGCATCCTTGGGATGTGTTGCCTGAAACTATTAGTGAAGGAAATATTGTAAAAGGTCGTGTTGTGAATATTGAAGATTACGGTGCTTTTTTAGAAATTCAACCGGGTGTAGAAGGACTTGTTCACGTAAGTGAGATCACATGGGCCAATACTCCGATCAATGCAAAAGAATTCTTCAAATTAGGTGATGAGCATGAAGCTAAGATCGTAACACTTGATAAAGGCAATCGCAAGATGAGTCTTTCTATCAAGCAACTTTCACCTGATCCCTGGAATGAGATTGAAACTAAATTCCCTGTTGAGAGCCGTCATAAAGGCCTTGTGAAAAACATTACCCCTTATGGTGTGTTTGTTGAATTAGCTCCTGGCATCGGTGGTATGATCCATATCAGTGATCTTAGCTGGTTAAAGCGTTTCAATCATCCAAGTGAGTATACTAAAGTTGGTGAGCATATCGATATCGTTATTTTAAGTATTGATAAAGATAACCGCAAGCTTCAGCTAGGTCATAAACAACTGGAGGAAGATCCCTGGAACAGCCTTCAGGAAACATTTGCAATCGGCAGCGTTCATGAAGGAACCGTTATTCGTCGTGATGATAAAGGCGCTGTTGTTCAATTGCCTTATGGTTTGGAAGGTTTTGCTCCAGCCCGTCATCTTGCAAAAGAGGATGGTAAAACTGTAAGTGCAGATGAAACCACGCAGTTCATGGTGATTGAGTTTGATCGGAACGAAAAGCGTATCGTTTTATCTCATACACGTACATGGGAACAAGCTAAAGTGGAGGAGAAAGAAGCTGCCCGCAAGGAAGCAAAAGTGGAAGCGGATAAGACTCGCAAAGCTGTGAAGAATGTACAGGCCAAAGTAGAAAAAGCAACTCTAGGCGATCTTGGCGCTTTAGCTGAAATTAAAGCTAAGCTGAAAGAAGAAGAGAAAGGCGGTGGGGAAGAAGCTCCAAAGAGTGAGTAATAAAATCCACTTCTAATAGATACAGATTATTAAGTCTCGCTACAGGCGAGACTTTTTTTATTCGAATATTTCAAATGGATAGTTATATAATCCCTGTCTCACCAAGAGCAATAACTGCTAATAATATCCCGATGGATGCAGCTAAAAGGATCTTGAATTTTATACCCATTTGGTCATTAATTTCCGCTTTCATACAAAAACATTAAAGGTTTAAATACAATCTTTAGGCCACAATTAATTTTTCATCAATAGATAATTCACCTTGGCAAATTCATCGAAGCTAAGGAGGTAATTCTTTGGAGAATGGATTACAAAAAGACGTACAACTGTTATTAAGATTTCATTGGCATCACGCCATTTGTGGGCTAAGGATTACATTTTCAGGGAGGGGATTAATTGTAAGAATTTTATGGGATCGACGTAAGTAATGGAATCCTAAAAATAAGAATGTTTGTGAAGATTAAAAGCTTTTTTATAAGTATTTTTTATTCCGGGGCAGTTAAAACTCGTTCAAAGAATTAAACACGGCATTATGCTTTGTTTACAAATCCTTAATTTGAGTCAAGATTCTTAGGTCCAATGGCTGGATTTTTTCAAAGATTAAAACACATCAAACCACTCCGTTCAGTGGTGTATGCTATAGTGGGAATCGTTTCTTACCCGGGACTTATGATCCTCAATAAATTAAGAATTTCAGGTACGGAACATATCAGTAAACTACCGAAGCAAAATGTTCTTTTTGTAAGCAATCATCAAACTTATTTTGCTGACGTCATTACATTTCTTCATATTTTTTGTGCGGTGAAATGGGGTAAAAAAGATCGTCTTGGAGTTCCCTACTATTTATTAAATCCATTTACAAGAGTATATTATGTGGCTGCAGAAGAAACAATGCGGGGAAGTTTTATCAGCCGCTTTTTTACATTGGCAGGCGCCATTACAGTAAAACGAACCTGGAATCCTGACAGTAAAATAAAAAGAAAAGGTCTTGATCCTTCTGACACAAGAAAAATTGAAAGGGCATTGGGTGACAACTGGGTCATTACATTTCCGCAAGGAACTACTAAACCATTTGCCCCGGGAAGAAAAGGAACCGCACTGATCATTAAAAGAAATAAGCCGATCGTTGTACCAGTTGTCATCAACGGGTTCTGGCGGGCTTTTAATAAAAAAGGGTTGAAATTTAAAATGAAAGGCTCAAGACTAACTGTAAATTTTAAAGAGCCATTAAAAATAGATTATGATGCTCCCACTGAAGAGATCATGAAACAGATCATGGATGCAATAGAGCAAAGCAAAGAATACATGATGAAGGGAGCTCATCATTGGTCAAAAGCAAATGCCAACCTATAACTAAAAAGGCTTCTTATTGTCAGATGCTTCTGGCTTTGGATTCTTCAATGTCTCATCCAGCCATTTATAAAATTCTCTTTGCCACACTAGCGCATTTTGTGCAGATAATACCCAATGATTTTCGTCAGGAAGATAAAGCAGTTTACTTTTTATATTTCGCAGTTGTGCTGCCTGGAATGCCTGCAAGCCTTGTTCAATTGGTACCCGGTAATCCTTTCCTCCCTGTATGATCATTATAGGTGTGTTCCATTTATCAACATAATTACTTGGGTTAAACTGGTTGTATGCTTTTTGAGCAGCAGCATTTTTCTTATCCCAGTAAGGTCCACCATAGTCCCAATTTACAAACCACATTTCTTCCGTAGTTCCATACATGCTTTTTGTATCAAATATTCCATCGTGGGCTATAAATGTTTTGAAACGATTGTTATGAATGCCAGCCAGCATAAATACAGAATAACCTCCATAGCTCGCACCTACACAACCCAAACGTTCTTTATCAACATATTTTTCTTTGCTCACTGCATCTATTGCAGATAAATAGTCTTTCATCGCCTGTCCACCATGATCCTTACTTATTTCTTCATTCCATTTAGTACCATGCCCCGGCATACCTCTTCTGTTAGGCGCAACAACTATATATCCCTGTGAAGCCATTAATTGAAAATTCCAGCGGAAAGAATAAGACTGTGTAAGTGGCGATTGAGGCCCACCCTGGCAATACAATAATGTTGGATATTTTTTTGCAGGATCAAAGTTTGGTGGATAAACAACCCATACAAGCATTTTCTTTCCATCAGTTGTTGGCACCCATCTTCTTTCTGTGCGGCACATTCCGATTGTATTATAAGTGGAATCATTCACATGTGTCAATTGTTTCATACTTCCATTTGAAATATCAAGCGAGTATATTTCTACCGCATGATTCATGTCAGTACGGGAAACTATCAGTGTATTACCTGCTTGTCCAACAATACCGGTGATATCAAAATCACCATTTGTGATCTGTTTGATTTCAGGCAGTTTCATTGTAGCACCGGTATAATCAACTTCAAACAACTGAAGTGTCCCATTGATCGGGGCCCAAAAGAAAATATTTTTTCCATCTTCTGACCAGCGGAAACCTTGCACATGAATGTTGTCTCTATGACCTGTGAGATTTACTTTTCCCAAACCAGTTGAAGCAATGATATCTTGTTTGTCGGCTTCATAACCATCACGTTTCATACTCATCCATGCAAGTGTTCCATTTTTATTATATAACGGATTCACATCATAACCTTTATTATCTGCCGTCAGATCTTCTGTTTTCCCGGTTTCAATATTATAAGAAAATAGATCAGTATTAGTACTGAGGGCATACTCCTTGCCATATTTTTTCTTAGATACATAAACAATATTCTTTCCATCAGGTCCCCATATAAAATCTTCATCACCACCAAAAGGTTTTTGCGGGCAGTCATAAGGTTCATCAGGCATAAGATCTTTTTCATCAATTGGTTTTCCGTTTTCCATTTTAGAAATGAACACATGACCAAACTTGCCATCTTCCCAGGCATCCCAATGGCGATTATTCAAGTTGTCAAAAACATAGACATTTGATTTTTTAAGATCGGGGTATACATCTGAGCCCTGTATTTTTTTGATCAACACCTCTTTATTGCTGATCAGATATTTTCCATCAGGAGAGATTTTTTCATTGGTAAACAAGCTATCAGAGTTATTTATCTCTGTGGCATTACCACCATTGACCGGGATAATATATGATCTTCTTTTACTCTTATTTGCATCCATATCAGGAGTGCTTACTGAATAAACTATATATTTTTTATCTTTAGAAATACCTAATGCTGAAACTCTGCCCAGTTTCCATAGCAATTCGGGTGTCATTTTTTCCTGTGAAAAAGATGAAATGGTAAAAAGAGTAAATAAAAGAAAAACAAAACGATATTTCATATATCCTGATTTAAGTAAATACAAAATCTATTTTTATTCCCGGTTGAAAAGTGCTTTAAGTTCTGTTGCCTCATCCGCTTTCATCTTTCCACCCAATATTAATCTCAATTGTCTCCTTCTTAATGCACCTTCGAATAATTTCTTTTCTCCTTCAGTTTCGGGTATCATTGATGGGACAGATCGTGGTTTACCATTGGGATCAAGTGCAACAAACGTGTAATAGGCTTCGTTGCTTTTGTATTTGTTTTGATGAATTGCATCTTCTCCCCAGACTGCCAGGTGTACTTCCATAGAAGTATTAAAAGCCCTTGAAACTTTTGCTTCAATATGCACAACATTTCCAATTTTGATAGGTGCTTCAAAGGAGATATTGTCAACAGAGGCTGTTACTACAGGAGCTCCGCAATGTTTCATGGCAGCAAGCGCCGCGGCAATATCCATCCAGTACATCAGCCGGCCACCCATCAGGTTTCCAAAAGTATTGGTATCATTTGGCAATACTAACTCTGTCATAATTACCAGGCTATCGGCGGCTTTTTTTGTTTCCATGAAAAAAATTTGCACGAAGTTATTAAATCACATTTTACTCATCTGTTTTAATTCATACTATCATTTGTTAAGAATTCCGAATCCTTTACATTTGTCCATTCTCAAAGATTAATAAAAGATCACTATGGAGGCACAGCCTGAAATTTCCTTTGACAACACCGAGATTGCGTTTGCTTACAAATCCGATAATGAATTAAAACAAGCTAATTTCCTTTTTTCAGTAATGGGCAAACCATGGTTAGTGAAACTAGGGACAAGGATGACTCCCACAGCAGTAAAATGGAATCTTCCTTTTGTAAAATCGATCATTCGCAATACAATCTTCCAGCAGTTTGTTGGTGGAGAAACATTGGAGCAGAATGTAGTGGTTGCCGATAAATTAGAAAAGTATGGCGTGCAGGTGATCCTTGACTATGGTGTGGAAGGAAAAGAAGGAGAAGGGAATTTTGATCATGCCTGTGATGAATTTATTCGTGTTATTAATTATGCATCCACACAGCCGAATATTCCTTTCATGAGTGTGAAGGTGACGGGCTTTGCCCGTTTTGGTTTGCTGGAAAAATTAGATGCAATGATGCATAAGAATGAAGGGAGCCTGATGAAAAAGCATCTGAAAGCGGTGGAAGACCTTCCAGCCGGCGAAAGAGAAGAATGGCACCGGGTAAGAACAAGGATGCATCGCATTTGTGAAACTGCAGCAAAAGGACATGTCGGTGTATTTGTTGATGCAGAAGAAACATGGATACAGGATCCTGTTGATGCTTTGACGATCATAATGATGGATACGTACAACAAAGAAAAATGCATAGTTTATAATACCACACAGCATTATCGTCATGATCGCTTGCAATTTCTAAAAGATTCATATGAAGCAGCAGTTGAAAGAAAATTTATTCTTGGTGCCAAACTGGTTCGGGGTGCTTATATGGAAAAGGAAAGAAAAAGAGCGACTGAAATGAATTATTCTTCACCGATCCAGCCAAACAAAGAAAGCAGCGATAAAGATTTTGATGAAGGTGTAAGATTTTGCATAGATCATCTTGAAAATATCTCATTGGTAGTTGCATCACATAATGAACGCAGCAATATGCTGGCGGTGGAATTACTGCAACAAAAAGGACTACCCTTAAAGCACCATCATGTGCATTGGAGCCAGCTATATGGAATGAGTGATAATATTACTTTCAACCTGGCTAAGGCCGGATGCAATGTCAGCAAATATCTTCCTTTTGGCCCAATAAAAGATGTTGTGCCATATCTCATGCGCCGTGCACAGGAAAATACATCTATCGGCGGGCAAACCGGTCGTGAGTTGGCCTTGATAAGTAAAGAGATCAAAAGAAGGGCCTTGTAATGACCCTCCTGCACAAGGTTTCTACATTTGAAAAAAAAATTACAAAGCCTATTTGGATTGTGGAGAAAAAAAATTCCAAATAATTTACACATTAGACTTTATTGAATGTTTTGGTACTATTCTTGAAGTTAATCTCAATGGGAAAATCTGATGTATATAATCTGAGAGTGTTAATTGAGGGTTTCGATACTTCTACCATCTGTCTCACCACTTAAGCAGCTAAACCAATCGCCAATTTTATTAATCTCTTTCTAAAATTTTAGTATGCTGCTATTATTAGATGCATCATTATTTGTTTTTTTCAATTTCCTGCAGGTCTTTCTTTGGATAAGCATTCCGGCACTGCTGATCGGGATGTTGCTCACTACCGTTATGCATTATAGAGATAAAAGAAAAAAGCAAAAGAGTTTGGGTGAACAATTCATTTTTGAAAGCGGAGGATCGAGTGCAGCTGATGTTTCTTTAATTCCCCTCGATTTGTTTTTGCATGGAGACAAAGAAGAGACAAGAAGGATCAAGAATTATCTTTCGCATAGCAATGCCCGCTATATAGCTATTCAAAAAGATTTTAAAGTTCTTACTGAAAAATATCAACAATTACAGGTAAAGAGTTATCAAAATTTTGAAATAAAAAAAAATAAGTCAATGGAAACAATTCATACAGATCTGCAACAAATACCTTATGAACAGATCGACACGACACAACAGGAATATGAACTTGAAAAAAAAGAATTGCTCGCCGAATTACATCAATTGACAATTTCCTTTGAAAACCTTGAAAAGGATAATATGAATTTAAGGGAACAATTGAGTGTTTATAGCGAAAATGGGACAGGGTTCACGTCAATGATCCAAAAATGGGATGAAGAAAAAGCTGAGTTAAAAAAACGTATAAGTGAGCAGGAATATTTAAAGGATGTCCTGGAAGAAAAAAAGCAACAGATCATTTTCCTTCAGCAACAAATAGAACAAAGGATCAAAAATCATCATCTGGTGGAACAGCAATTCAGAGAACTTGGAATAAAGTTTATGGAGGCTAGTGAAAAAATGGAGATAAAGGAGCAATCAATTAAAGAGTTCCAGGCAACAGTGCATGATAAAGAGCAGGAAATAATTTTTCTAAAAGAAGTTGTACAATCCGCAACAATTAATGCGCTACAATTGGAAACAACGATTAGAGAGCTGCAGGAACAGAATTCAAGATCTTCTTTTGAATTTGATAAAAAAAATGACCTCATTAATGAACTCCAGGCACAACTTGCAGAAATTAATGAGGCTAAAATAAAACTAGAAGAAAGATTAGAAAGAAGCCAAACCTTCTTTAAAGGATTTCACCGGAAACTTTCTGATATACTCCAGGAAGAGATTCCCGAATCCCCGGTGATCGTTATGAAACCTGTATATAAAGAAGAAAGCAAAGAGCAGTTTACAGAATCAGCGATACAATAATATTATGAATACTTGCATAGGGTTTTGGGCCTCCCCGGTAAATTCAGGACATTTACCGGGGTATTTTTATTTATGCTAATTCAAATTTACTCACAGCAGGTAACCCGCAGCTCAAGGCTCATCGCTTTCTCTTAACTTGCGGCCATGCAACAATATCTCGATCTCCTTCAGCATATTCTTGATACCGGTGTACAAAAACATGACCGCACCGGCACTGGCACTATCAGCACCTTTGGCTATCAAATGCGTTTCGACTTGCAAAAAGGATTTCCATTAATCACTACAAAAAAGGTTCATACAAAAAGTATTATTCATGAGCTGCTTTGGTTCTTAAAAGGTGAAACAAACATAGCTTACCTGAAAGAAAATGGTGTGAGTATCTGGAATGAATGGGCAAATGAAAATGGTGAGCTCGGACCTGTGTATGGAAAACAATGGCGTAGCTGGGAAGGTAGAGAGGGAAAGGTTGTTGATCAAATTTCTGACTTGGTAAAACAGATCAAATCTAATCCTGATAGCCGTCGATTAATAGTGAGTGCATGGAACGTGACCGAGCTTCCTGAAATGGCCCTCATGCCTTGTCATACCTTATTTCAGTTTTATGTGGCTAATGGAAAATTAAGTTGCCAGCTTTATCAAAGAAGCGCCGATGTTTTTTTAGGCGTTCCTTTCAATATTGCCTCATATGCTTTACTTACATTAATGATCGCACAGGTTTGTGATCTTGAGCCGGGTGAGTTTGTGCATACATTCGGCGATGTTCATATATATAATAATCATATGGAGCAGGTAAAGCTACAATTAAGTCGAACCCCTTACCCTTTGCCAAAGATGAAACTGAATCCTTCAGTAAAAAATATCTTTGATTTTAAATTCGAAGATTTTACGCTGGAAAATTATCAGAGTCATCCGGCGATTAAGGCGCCGGTAGCTGTTTAATTTCAGATTTCGGATTTTAGATTTTAGATTGCATGAGGATTTCTTGTAGATCCGAAATCTTAAATCTAAATTCTAAAATGATTATTTCTCTTGTAGTCGCTGCTTCAGATAACAATGTGATTGGTAAGAACAATCAATTGCTTTGGCATTTGCCAAAGGATATGAAATTTTTTAAGAATGTTACATGGGCCATGCCGGTGGTGATGGGAAGAAAAACTTTTGAAGCAATAGGTAACAAACCCTTAAGCGGAAGAAAAAATATTGTGATTACAAGGCAACCGGGATGGAATGCCGACGGTGTTTCTGTAGTAAATAGTGTGGATGCTGCGGCAGTTTTGGCAGAAGAACTTAATTACAAAGAAATTTTTGTTATTGGTGGTGGCCAGATCTATATGATCGCTTTTGACCAGGCCAATAAAATTTATATGACAAGAGTTCGTGCAGAATTAGAAGGAGATACTTATTTCCCGGTGATCGAAAAAGATGACTGGACATTAGTGAGTAAAACTGATAATCCTGCTGATGAAAAACATGCTTATGCGTTTTCGTTTCAACTGTGGGAAAGGAAGAGTAAATAACAATTAAGAATTAAAAATTAATAATTGTTATTTATTGAAATTTGCTGAATGCATTCTCCACTTCAACTTGCTGCTAAATATTTTAAATACCGGATCACCGCATCCAATGGCAAAGGTCATGGAATGCATTCGCCTTTTGTTTTTGAATTCATTACAAAAATTTTAAATGATAAGGCAGTTTATCCAGCCTATGAGAAGGTGGAAGGATTGCGAAATCAACTTTTAAATGATAATACAGTTTTAGAAGTAGAGGATTTTGGCGCCGGCTCATTAATTGATAAAAAAAATAAACGAAGCATTTCATCAATAACAAAAAATGCCGCCAAGCCAAAAAAGTTTGGACAGTTACTTTTTCGAATGATAACATATTATCAACCGGAAACAATTCTTGAATTAGGAACTTCGTTGGGTATCACAACGTCTTATCTTTCGCTGGCAAAACCCGATGCCAGATTGATCACAATGGAAGGATCGAAAGAAGTTGCTGAAGTCGCAAGGAAAAACTTTAGCAATTTAGAGATCAGAAATATTGAAATTGCCGAAGGTAACTTCGACAATACATTATCGTCTGTGGTCCGTGGTTTGTCGACCATCGACCTCGCATTTATTGATGGTAACCACCGACAAGAACCAACCCAAAGATATTTTAAAGGGCTTCTTGCCAAAACCAATAATGATTCAATTCTTGTCTTTGATGATATTCACTGGAGCAGCGAAATGGAAGCGGCGTGGGAAACAATAAAGGATCATGAAGCTGTGAGATGTAGCATTGATCTGTTCTTTATTGGGATTATTTTATTCAGAAAAGAGTTTAAGGAGAAGCAACATTTTGTGATTCGTTTCTAACTTAATGATTCTGTAACTTGGTTTTCATGAAACAGATGGGAGGTTGGGTATATATAATGTGTAGTAACAATCACTCAACGTTATATGTAGGAGTAACATCAAATATTGCATCCCGGATTTATGAACATAAACATAAAATGCATCCAACTAGCTTTAGTGCTAAGTACAATTGTGTGATGCTGGTTTATTATCGAAGGTTTGAATTAATAGTTGAAGCCATTGCAGAAGAGAAAAGAGTAAAGGGCGGAAGCCGAAAGAAGAAGGAGGATTTAATTAATAGCATAAATCCTGAATGGAAAGATCTGTACGATGAAATTAAATATTTATAAGTTTTTGTTTACTTCGGTTATCGTTGTGTTAGATTGCTTCGGCCAGCATTACTTTAAGATGAAATAGTTTTTAAAAGACGGCCTCGCAATGACGAAGATTCCGAAAGTATGAATACATTCTTCAGCCCCGCAGGGTCTTTGTCATTGCGAGGCTTGCCGATGAAGAAGAAGAAATAAATGTTTGTTGAGGGCAAGCCGAAGCAAACTTTATAATCGGTTGTTGGATATCACTGCTGAAATATATCGGCTCAGGTTAGCAAGAATTATTCATTCTATTAAATTTTTACATAACCAAGTTTTTTTATATCATCAATAGTTGTGGTTAGATATGTTTTTCCACCTTTAAGAACATACAAACTATCGGAAATATTTGTTACGTGTTGGAATATGTGATCCGTTATCAATAATCCTTTATTTTGTTTTTCTTCTAAAATAAGTTCTTTTGCTTTTTCAACTTGAACAGGGCTTAAATGTGTAAAAGGTTCATCCAATAAAGCGAAATAGGATTTAGATTTTATAATTATATAAAGTTCAACCAATCTCCACTCGCCTCCCGAAAGAGTGTTTATTGAAGATTTATATCTTGAGGAAAACTCTGCAAATCTTTTCTCGAATAAAGAATATTCCAAATCAAAATCATTAAAAATCCTCTTCAATGAAAGCCTTTTTGGAATAAAATGGAATGGAGGTAGATAGAGAACTAAGTTCGATCTTTTAAAAGCTTCGTATTGTACTAAGTTATCAAAGCGTATAGATTTTTCGCATTTCAAAGTACCATAAATTATTTTCATTAAACAGGATTTCCCTTCACCATTTTTTCCCAGCAAACCAGTTATCTTTCCTGTTTCACATTTTAAATAAATGTCAGATAATATTTTTCTGCCATTAAATTCCAATAGTATGCTATCAGCTTCGAGAGTATGTGTCATTTAGAATTGTGGATCTGAATAATTAGAAATAAGAAAATGACAAAATCAAAGGTGAGAATTGATATCCAAAGTAAAGCCCTGGAAACTCCTAAATTTTGATAATAACAGTATTCTTTTTTCTTGTAATTGTTAACGAAGTAAAAGATAATTGCAAGTGTTATTATTTTCAGCCAGACTAGTTCAGTAAATATACCGAAACCATATTCCCAAAATAAGAATAAGCAACAAGCTGTAATTATGAAAGATGGAAGAACGAAACTTTTGTAAAAAGTAGAGATAAGTCGTATGATTTTGAAGACTCTCATTTAATGGCCTCAGGTTTCTAATTTACACAACTTCCTGGAAATGCTGAATAATAAACCGAACGTACAAGTGTGCGACGCAACGAATGCTTAATAGTAGTAAATTAGCCGACTACATAAAAATCAAATACAATCATGAGACGACTTCAATTTGTACTAGTACTGGTTTTATCAGTAACAATCATCAATGCACAAAAGATCATGGGCTTTAATGAAGCCAATGCAAAATCGCAATTGGATTGGGAAAAACAATACGATGCACAACTGAATGCAAAGAACCTCGATACATGGATGCAATTCCTTACATCGCATCCGCATCATGTGGGCAGTCCGCATGATAAGGCAAATGCAGAGTATATGGCCAATCTTTTTCGTTCATGGGGTTATCAAACAGAGATAGCAGAATACCAGGTTTTGTTCCCAACTCCGAAGACAAGAGTGCTGGAGTTGCTGGGTGCAAAACCATACAAAGCAAAGTTGGATGAGTCTGCGCTGAAGGAAGATAAAACAAGCGGACAAAAATCGGAGCAGCTTCCGCCATACAATGCCTATTCCGCTGATGGTGATGTGACGGCTGAACTGGTGTATGTGAATCGTGGTATTCCGGCCGATTATGATGAACTGGAAAGAATGGGAATAAGTGTAAAAGGAAAAATTGTGATCGCAAAATATGGCGGCTCATGGCGTGGTATAAAACCCAAAGTAGCGTATGAGCATGGTGCTATTGGTTGTTTGATCTATTCTGATCCTGCAGATGATGGTTATGCGGCGGGGGATGTGTATCCTGAAGGCCCTTATCGTCCGAAGGATGGTGCGCAACGTGGGTCGGTAATGGATATGCCTGTGTATCCCGGTGATCCGCTAACTCCTGGTATTGGCGCAACAAAAGATGCAAAACGTTTGGATAGAAAAGATGCAATTACGATCATGAAAATCCCGGTGCTGCCTATTTCTTATGAAGATGCATTGCCATTACTGCAATCTTTAGGGGGTGCGGTAGTTCCTGCTGCCTGGCGTGGTGGTTTACCCATCACTTACCATGTTGGACCAAGCAAGGATAAAGTGCATTTGAATTTACAATTCAATTGGGATCTGAAACCACTTTACGATGTTATTGCAAAGCTTCCAGGAACTGAATTACCTGATGAATGGGTCATTCGGGGCAATCATCATGATGGTTGGGTAAATGGCGCTGAAGATCCTATCAGCGGCATGGTGGCAGAGTTAGAGGAAGCAAGAGTGGTAGGTGAAATGGTTAAGAAAGGATTTAAATTAAAAAGAACATTGGTGTATTGTGCATGGGATGGTGAAGAACCTGCATTGCTTGGTTCTACGGAATGGGCAGAGGATCACCAGGAGGAATTGAAGAAGAAAGCGGTGGCTTATATTAATTCAGATGGGAACAGCCGCGGTTTTATTGGCGCAGGTGGCTCGCATACATTGGAACCATTCTTTAATGAAATAGCAGATGTTGTAATGGATCCACAAACAGGAGTAAGCATAAAAGAAAGAAGATATGCAAATGCAATGGTGAATGCTGATAAAGCGGCAAGAACGAAATTGATGGGGAATAAAACTATTAAGCTAAGCGCATTGGGTGCTGGCTCTGACTGGTCAGGCTTTTTGCAATTCTTAGGTATTGCTTCATTGAATCTTGGATTTGGTGGTGAAGGGAACGGTGGCCAGTATCATTCCATTTATGATTCGTATGATTATTTTACAAGATTTATAGATCCGGGTTTTCAATATGGAGTTGCTTTATCAAAAACCGCCGGAAGAACAACCATGAGGCTGGCCAACGCGGATGTGCTGCCAATTGACTTTAATAGTTTTTATAAAACGGTAAATGATTACGTGGGTGAATTAAAAACACTGTTGGATAATACAAGAGCTGAAACCGAGCAGGAAAATAAAATGATCGCTGATAAATTATATGAACTGGCAAAAGATCCGAAGAAAGGGTTTCAAACACCAAAACCCAAGGATGTAGTTCCTTATCTCAACTTCAGTGAACTAGAAAATAAAATGACTGAATTAAAAACACAGTCGGAAGAGTTTCAAAAATTATATGCGACAGGTACACAGCTTTCGGCTGAGAAACAAAAAGAGTTGAACCAGGTTTTGTTTAAAGTGGAGAGATCGTTGATAAATGAAAAAGGATTGCCAAGAAGATCGTGGTACAAGCACCAAATTTATGCGCCGGGATTTTATACCGGTTATGGTGTAAAAACATTACCGGGGATCCGTGAAGGAATAGAAGAAAGACATTGGAAAGAAGCGCAGGATAATATTGAAGTGGTGGCAAAAACAATAGAGGTTTATACGAATGAAGTGAAGCAAGCTACGAGTATTGTGAAGCCGAAGGCATTTTAGAGATTTTTGCACGCTGAGGCGCTGAGTACTTAGGTTCCCTGCGTCTCTGCGTTATTTTTTTCATTATAAATATTATGATCTACCACTCGGGCACAGATCTTAAATGTATTTCAATAGGCATTTTTATTGTTTTGACAAGTTTTGGCAAGACCATTGAACAAAACTGTGATATGTACAGAACCGGTAAATTCTATATTTATAATAAAGCCAATAAACAGAGAATAAATATTGAACGAAGAGATTCATTACAAATAGAAACAAACGCAGCAAACGACGATATCACAGTAATGAAAGTAAAATGGACGGGGCCTTGCGAATACGAGTTATTGTTTAACTATATGACACCAAAGGAAGTTTCAAAAGATAAAAATGTTCAAAGAATATTCGATGCAAATGTGGATGTGCCTCTGCAGATAAAAATATTGGGAGGAACTGATAGTTATTATGTTTTTGAAGCCGGTAAAAAGGGTTTAAAAAATTTACGTGATACTGTCTGGCTTGTAAAATAGATTAACTGTGCAATTACCTGTAAAATTTATTGAATCACTTAGAGGAACGAAGGGTTTCTTTGAAGAAGCTTTTGTAAAAGTACATGAGTTAGAAGATCGAGTTACTTCAATTCGAACGAATCCATTCAAAAAATCTGATCCCGATAGCTATCGGGACGTAAATCTAAAGTCTAAAATTCCCTGGACGAAACAAGGTTATTATCTTGAAACCCGTCCTTCTTTTACATTCGATCCACTTTTTCATGCGGGATGTTATTATGTGCAGGAAGCAAGCAGTATGTTTTTGGAGCAGGCGTTAACACAAACTGTTGATCTTTCGCAGCCATTAAAAGTGCTTGATCTATGCGCAGCACCGGGTGGAAAATCAACACACATTCTTTCACTTATATCAAAAGAAAGTTTGCTGGTCAGTAATGAAGTGATAAGATCAAGAGCAAATATTCTTACTGATAATATAGTGAAATGGGGCAGTAGCAATATAATTGTTACAAATAATGATCCAAGAGATTTTCAAAGACTCGAAAATTATTTTGATGTGATCGTTGTAGATGCACCGTGCAGCGGCAGCGGTTTATTTCGTCGTGACCCGGAAGCTATAGAAGAATGGAGTGAACAAAATGTGGTGTTATGCAGTCAACGACAACAAAGAATTCTGGCTGATGTTTTACCATCATTAAAAAATGGGGGAGTGTTGATCTATTCGACATGCTCTTACTCTAAGGAAGAAGATGAGGAGATCTGTAATTGGCTAACTGAAGAATTTCAAATTTCAAATTTAAAATTTGAAATTGAAGACGGATGGGGCATTATTGAGACCGAACAAGGTTATCATTTCTGGCCGGATAAGGTAAGGGGAGAAGGTTTTTTTATTGCGTGCTTTAGAAAAACTGCAGGCAATGATGAAGAAGTTTACCTGCCAAAAATAAAACCGGTTAAATTTTCAACCAAAGAGATGGGAATTTTGACTAAGAATGCAAATATAGAGGGCCTTTCTTTTTTAAGACATGAGGAAATTATCTATGCAGTTCCTGAAAAATTACTTGCCGATATAAATTTTTTATCATCAAAGCTCCGTGTTGTGAATTGCGGAACGAAAGTTGGGGAAATCATAAAAGATAAACTGATTCCAGATCATGCTTTGGCACTGAGTAATATTATTAGTGATAAAACCTCCCGGGTTGAATTGGATCATGAGCAGTCCATTCAATATTTAAAGAAAAAAGAACTACGATTGCAAACCGATATAAAGGGATGGACGCTTGTCACACATCAGGATCATCCATTAGGTTGGATCAATATTCTTCCAAACAGAATTAACAATTATTATCCAAAAGAGTTAAGAATTCTTAACGATTAAAAACGCATATTTTTCTGCATCTTTGTAAAAATATATCCCGATGAAAAAACTAACGACGGTTGTATCACTCTTGTTTTTTTATTCAATTGTCTTTTCTCAGGACCTGGTAGTCAAATCTGGATCAAAAGGCTCATATCTCGAACACAAAGTGGCTGCAAAAGAGGGTTTATTTCCCATAGGAAGAATGTATAATGTTCATCCGCGATATATCGCCAATTTTAATGGTATCGATTTTAATAAAGGGCTTGCGATCGGACAGAAGATAAATATTCCATTAACCGATACAAATTTTAAACAAGATGTGAATAAGGGAGTTCCGGTTTATTATGTTTCAGAAAAGGAAAGTCTTGCTAATATCAGTGTCAAGAGTAAAGCACAAATAAATAATCTAAGAGGATGGAACAATCTTACAGCAGATAATGTGTCGGCTGGCACAAAGCTGATCATTGGCTTTTTGATCACGAATGAAATGCAGGATAAGGTAGTAACAATAACTCCTAAAACACCGGTTGTGGAAGAGTCTGTTTCGAATGTAAAAAAACAAGAAGCTTCAGAAAAGAAACAACCAGTAAATGAAGTTAAAAAGGATGTAGTTGTGGAAGAATCTGTTTCAAACGTAAAAAAAGCGGAAGAGCAGAAGAAGCTAGCTGAACCGGCTGTAAAAGAAACACCTCCTGAAGTAAAGGAAGAACCCAAAAAAACTGAACCCCCGATTGTTAAACAACAAGCCTCAATGAATGAAGATGGCACTGGATACTTTAAAAATAATTTTAATCAGCAGTTAAAAACTTCACCTCTTACAAAGGAACAAACACTTACTTCATCAATATTTAAAACTCAAAGCGGCTGGCAGGATGGTAAATATTATTTGCTTATTAATGGTGTGGAACCAGGGACAATTGTAAAAATTACAAATCCTTCCAATAGTAAAACTGTTTACGCTAAGGTTCTTTATTCAATGGATAAAATAAGAGAGAACCAGGGAGTGGATATTCGTATCAGTGATGCAGCTGCTTCTTCACTTGCTGTTTCAGAAACTGATAAGTTTATCCTGAAAGTGAATTACTGATATAAAAATTTTTTGAACCGTCACCTAAATATACCGATACCTGGATGCCATCACTATTTTAAAAAAGAAAAAGCTTCTTTATAATTCGGGCTCTCATTTTATTGTATGATTTTCCAAAACCTGGTGCAGCGGCCCTCAATCCATTATTACAAAAAATGGCAACAGTCATGTCTTGTTTGGGAAAGTAATACAGGTCTGTTGTAGTTCCAATTCCCCTTCCACTATGCCCCATCAAAAATTTATATGGAAATGATTTGTCTGCCATTAATCCCAATCCATAATCAGGCTTTTTATCGTTATTCCAGTGTGTCATTTCTTTCAGAGATTGCTGATTCAGGATTTTACCTTTCATAAGGTCTTGCAAAAAATGGGCGGCATCTTCGATGGTTGCATAAACACCATCATCTCCTATAAACCAGTTCGTTGTTTCAATAGTCTGGAAGGTTACATTTTCTGCCACTTCATCTTTATTAAGGTCACCATAGTAAGTAACGTTTTTATGAGGAGGAGTATGGCGATAATAGGTATTTGAAAATCCATGCAGACCAATCAGTTTGTTCAAATAATAAGAATGACCTTCAGGAACTACAGAGTCTACAATCATGGCCAGCAACATGTAATTTGTACTGCTATAGTGAAATTCCGAACCTGGAAGGCATAGAGCTTTTTTTCCAAACACATAACGTCTTAAAGCGTTTACATGGCTTAATGTATCGAGTTTTAAAAGTCCTGATAAGTAGAGTCTGTTCAACTCCGGGTCATTCTCGTAGTTAACAAATCCGGAAGTATGGCCAAGCAAATGACTGATGGTTACTTCTTTTGCATTGGAAAGGTTATTGATTATTTCGGCAGGCAGGTAGTTTTCTATTTTATCATCGAGATGAATTTTCCCTTCCTCAACCAATTTTAGTACGGCTACGGCATTGTACATCTTTCCAATACTTGCCATAGAAAAAATGTGATCTTTTTGAAGGGGTTCTTTATGCTCCAAATTTGCATATCCGGAACTGGCAGTCCATTCCCCATATTTGGGGCTTTGTATATAGATGGAAACTCCCGCTAATTTGTTTTTAGTTGCTTTATCCAGGTATTGCTTTATCTTTTTATACTTTCTCGGCAGTTTTTTACCTGGAATTGCATATAGATTCATGGACAGGCATAATAACCCGAGGAACAGCAGGATAAATTGTTTTTTTTGCATAGTTTTTTACTGCAATAAAAGTGTTTCTCTCTATTTACCTTTTATCACTTCATCCACTTCACATAAAATGGTAGCCGGTTAATTTTTAATGCTGGATAAATTTCTTCTGTTGCGCCAAAGCCACTATAAAAAAAAGCAAGATTACGGATGTCAGAGCCTTCAAAATCAAGAATTAAATTTTGATCAGCATGATCTTTAATAAACGCATCGATCAACGCATGTGATGCACCAATGGTTTTTCCATCGGGATGATTACCTACCATTATATAATAAGCACGGTTGTGCGAGAAAAAGAAAACTGCTGAAGCAAGAACCTTGTTTTTCGGATCAATGATACCATACACTTTAGCTTGCATCCTTCCTTTCAATAATTCATAGAGCTTTTTAAAATTTGGATAATCCTCCGGTTTTGTACCGTCAATATGTTGCAATTGCTCTTTGTTCAATTGTATTATTTCATCAACGGGAATTTCTTTACTTACGCCGGATCCCAATTGAAAAGCTTTGGTGATATTTCTTTTATGGTTGTCCCGGTAAGATTTATAAAGCTGTTCGTAGGGTCTATTCAAATGAAGAATATAGTTGCTTCTTGCAAGTGAAAACGCTTTTGAATCACCAATTATATTCCCTGCATTTAAAGAGATTTCAACCAATTTAAATTTTGAAGGCAACATACTTACAAAGTCATCAACGATCTCTTTGGTTAAATTCTTACCAAACACGCCAAGCGAAGCGGTAAAAGCAGGCTGGTACAAATAATAAAAACCATATTTCTTATTCCATGTTAATGGCATTACAGCTTCATAATCTCCAAGTACAAGTGCATCCCAATGCCTGGCCATGCAATCCAGGTAAAAGGAATAACCGTAGATAAGACCATTAGGAGCATTGGTAATGCAAACCTCCCATTTTGCTTTATCAATTTCTTTATGCTGTAAATACTTTATTTGATCTCCGGTAGTCATTAAAAATCCAGGTCCCGGTTTATTTTTCTAAGACTGAAGTTAGAGATATCTATACTGAATGATATTGTTTTCCAAAATCTTCCTTTCTCTTCCAGCACAGATTGTATATAATCTTTATAAATGCTACTGTAGATGATCGGTACATAAATATTAACTGTGTTGGCAAATAAGGAAAGCTGTAAACCGGCGTCATAAATAAAATGATCAAGGGCCACATCCTTATCCCATGCATCAGCATAAGTGCCGAGATCAAAAAAAACTTTCAAAGGAATTTTTATAGGCAATATGGAAAGAGGATTTATGCCTGGAGGGATGGTAGTTGATAAATTAATTGCCCCCAACCAATTATCTGTTTTTCCTACTTTATCAGCATACAGATCAGTTTTTATTTTAAATCCTCCATCACGCATCATGATCTGCTGGCTTGGAAGTTTGTCAAATTTATTTCGACCAAGAAAATAATCGCTGTAGGTATAATCTTCATAACCATTCGGGCCGGTCATATTGAGTTGATAGCGATCAGTAGCGAATTCTTTGGTATAAGTTTGAGAGCCTAAATAGAAAAATTTACCAGCAAATACCCGAAGATCCAGGCCGCCTTGTTTTGGATAATTGAAAAAATAATTACCGGTAAAACCTGCCCTTATAAAATCTTTTCCATGTTCGAGATTTAATTCGGCTTTATAAGGGTAAAGGGTCCTGAAACTTTCAACAACAAACTTTAATTGATGAAGAGTGCGGTCATCTCTATCCGTATTTACATTCTGGGTAATGATTGTATCTGTAGGTGTAAAAGTGCTGTCGTAAGAAATATTGAACGACTCTTCATTTATGAAAAATGTTTTCCATTGAATATACCGGTTCCTGCTGCCGCGAACATTTTTTTCAATCAGCGAAAAACGAATTCCGGGAACAAGTTTTAGAAAACTTGCAGTTACTTCCTTGCCATCTTCTTTTTCAAAACTATTCATGGAAAATGTCGATCCATTCAGGAAAACATTTATTTTTTTAAACGTATGTGAAGGGTAGAAGGAGTATTCCATTTTTCCGATACCATTTAATTTTTTGGCTCCGGTTGAATAAAGTGGCGCAGCAAAAAACTGGAAACGTGACGGGGGTAATTTGTAATTTGATATAACTGCGCCGATCATGAATTTATCGTAAACATTTGCGCCCATCACAGGTGAAATGATCAAAGCATTTTTTGAAGGATCTTTCAGGTAAGAGACGACTGCCTTTGCAGAATAAGGAAAAATTATTTTTGTTCCTTTTCTTTCCATGCCCGGTAGAATTCCTTTTTTATCAAGCAAAGCAAATTCTGGGTCAAGATCTTGTCCGCTGACTGTTTCTAAAACTTTTTTAAAATCTTCTGGGTAAGGATGTTTGAATTGCCATTGGCGGTAATATTCCTGCATGGCTTTATCAAATGTCTCTTTACCTAATTTTTTTTCAACCATCTCAAGCCAGGCTCCAGTTTTATAATAAGCGATCATCGAATAATTCAAATGGGTGAATTTGTCCCCGTCGGTATTAATTGGCTGGTCTTTATTGACGACCGCCTTGCTTTCAAACAATAATCTTTCCGCATTTTTTACAGCAAAACTTTGGGAACCGAATTGTATCTCACCTTCCTTTCCATATTTCCATTCGGTGTAGCGATTATCATAAAACGTATTGATGCCTTCATCCATCCATGGATGTAATCTTTCATTTGTTCCGAGTATTCCATAAAACCAGTTATGACCAACTTCGTGAGCGATCGTAAACTCGAGTAATTTTTCATTTGCTTGCGGGGAAATTAAAGTGATCGTTGGATATTCCATTCCGCCGCCAAAACCTTCGGGGCCTTGTACAGCACTTACAACATTGTAAGGGTACTCGCCAACCCATTCACTTCTTGTGCGGGCAGCGTCTTTTACGGTTTGCAAACTGCTTTTCCATGTTTCGGATTCTGTTGGTGTATAAAATGTATAAGCATCGATGGTCTTTCCGGAGGTAAGGTGACAAGTATCATGTTTTACAATAAAACGCTTATCAGCAAACCATGCGAAATCATGAACATTGGTTTGAATATATTTTAATGTTTTTAATTCAGAAGAGGAAGTAGGATATAATTGAATTTTGGTCTTGGTTTGACCATATTTGGTTTTGTACTTTTCTTTTAGTGGTTTCCATGTAAAGGATGACCTGGTCAGCAACCAATTTTTTTCATCATCATTTTGCAGATCACCTGTGGCAGCTACTACATAGTTTTTAGGTAAAGTTATACTCACATCAAAATTTCCAAAATCACCGTAAAATTCTCCCTGGTCAAGATAGGGGATAGGATGCCAGCCTTTCCGATCGTAGACTGCTGGTTTAGGATACCATTGTGTTGCCTGGTAAGAGTCACCCTCGTGTCCGCCACGTGAAAAATTATAAGGAAGTTTTACATGGAATGGTGTTGTGATAGTAATTTTCTGCCCGGGTGGTAATGGTGATGGTAAAACAAGTTTTATGATATCAATATGCTGCGGATGATCTTCTGTTGAAGCAGTTTGATCATTTACTTTGAATTCAAGCTTATTGATATAGCCCCGATCTTCTTTATTTGAAAAATAGAATTTGGTATTACCATTTTCTAATGACTGATCGGTGAAAGCTGTTTTGTCATTTTTATAAGCATTGGGCCAAACATGAAACCAAATGAATTTTAATGTATCTGGAGAATTGTTGAAGTATTCGATCTTTTCAAATCCATCTAATACATGTTGTTTGTCATTTAATGATACATCGATCGTATAGTTGACTTGTTGCTGCCAATATTGTGAAAAGGCCGTGAACTGTGAGATATGCGTTATGATAAGGAAGAAAACGAGTTTTCTCAAAGGATGGAATTTTCTCAAAAATAAAATCTTAAATCCGCAATCCGAAATCTCAATTACTTTCCTTTTCCAAGGAAAATTATTCGTAGCGTATGTATCATGATCTTGAAATCAAGAGCAAGGGAAATGTTTTCGATATAAAGCAGGTCAAACTTACTGCGTTCGATCATTTCTTCTACATTTTCAGCATAACCAAACTGCACCATGCCCCAACTGGTAAGACCGGGTTTTACTTTCAATAAGTATTTGTAGTAGGGAGATATTGCCACCACCTGGTCAATATAAAATTTTCGTTCAGGTCTTGGTCCTACAAGGCTCATTTCTCCATAAATAATATTCCATAGTTGCGGTAATTCGTCCATCCGCCATTTACGCATTGTTCTTCCCCATGTTGTAATTCGTTGGTCATTTTTTGATGAAAGTGATGGACCTTCTTTTTCTGCATCTACTATCATAGACCGGAATTTATACATCATAAAAGGTTTGCCTTTATAACCGATTCGTTCTTGTCTATAAATAACAGATCCTTTTGATGATAATCTAACTCTGATAGCTATGTAGAGAAACAGAGGTGATAGAATAATAAGAAAAATTGCTGCGATCATTATATCAAGTACCTGTTTTATGTTTTGTTGCCAAACGGGCATTAAGCCAGTTTGCAGGTCAATAAGAACTGCGCCAAAAACATTACTTGTTTTTACCGAGCCGGAAAGAATATCTAATGTATCGGGAAGGATCTTTATCTCAACATCTTTTTCACTTAAACGATCTATGATTTTTTCCATTCCTGATTGCTCAGATTTTTCCAATGCAATTACTACCTGCTTAACATTGTTTTCATCAATAACTTTTTCAAGGTGATCAATGCGTCCTAATTCGGGCATATGGTGCCTGATGTGATGATTGCCATTTGTTGCGGTGCTCACAAAACCAATATACCTGTAACCTGTATTGTGAAAACTTTTATTGGTATCAGTGTAAATTTTTATCGCTGTTTCATCATTCCCGATCATTACTGTATTAAAAAAGATCTTTCCGGACTGCAATTGCTTCGCAGTTATATTAAGGATGATCATCCGTCCAATAACTGTTAATATTAGGTGAATACCCAAAAGCGTAAAGTAGGCGATGTAATAATATCTATAGGATCGGTTATCTTCCTGGATGTCGTTAAGAATAATTGCAAAATAAAGAAAGGCGGTACCAATCAGGCTGCAAATAAATACAGTTGTTATTTCCTGCAGTTTTGATTTTTTATACAGGGAACGATACGAACCAACCAGTGTATAAAGGATCACCCAGCCGAACGGAACAAGTGTAATACCTAACCAGAAATTATCATCGATCGCTAATTCGCCATCCTCACTAACAGTAAGCCCTAAAAAATATTTACGCAAAAAATACATGATGCCCCATGCCAGTGAGGCCATAAAAAAATCAGAAAAGACATACCAGGCGATATGAATTGGTTTGGTTTGCTTCATCAGCGTGTGATCACATTATTACCTATCTTTTGTAAAATCTGGTGTGCTACATCCATGGCCATCAGTCCATCAATTTCAGAAACTATTGTTCTTGTATTTTTTTCGATCGCATTTTTAAACTCTTCCAGTTCCTTCTTTATTGCATTTATATCCGGAATTTGTGGATTGGATATAGCAATGCTTTTTTTACCACTTAATGTTTCAATATCAAAGGTGAAAACATTTTCGTCATCCATTTCCTGGTCCTTTAATTTTATGATCTCTGATTTCTTATTCAGGAAATCGATCCCGATATAAGCATCTTTTTGAAAAATGCGGATCTTTCGCATTTTTTTCATGGAGATCCGGGATGACGTAAGATTGGCAACACATCCATTATTAAATTCAATTCTTACGTTGGCGATATCCGGTGTTTCTGTCATTACACCAACACCACTTGCAGAAATAAACTTTACATCACTTTTGACAATGCTTAAAATAATGTCAATGTCATGGATCATCAGGTCAAGTATGACACTTACCTCCGTACCTCTTGGGTTAAATTGTGCAAGCCGGTGCACCTCTATGAACATTGGATTTAATTTCAGATCTTTTACCGCAAGAAAAGCTGGATTAAATCTTTCCACATGTCCTACCTGCAATTTTACATTTGATTCTTTTACCAGTTTTACGAGTGCATGCGCCTCCTCCATTGTTTGAGCCAATGGTTTTTCTACAAAAACATGTTTACCTTTTCTGATAGCAGCTTCACATAGAGAGAAATGATGATCAGTTGGCGCCACTATATCGGCAGCATCGATCTCAGTCAAAAGCTCGCCGGGATCGTTAAATCTTTTCAATCCATATTTTGAAATTACCTCTTCCGCATTTTTCTCATCCGGATCATAAAAGCCGACAAGTTCGCATCCCGGAATTTCTTTCCAGTTATTCAAGTGAAATTTACCAAGATGACCAACTCCAAAAACTCCAACCTTGAGCATGTTATTTATTTAATGCTCAAAGATAAAGATTGGCGGTTCTAAACTTGAACTATTCAGTAAGAGGTTGGTATCTAGAAACAAGATTTGGATGATAAAAAAAGTCCGGGAAAAAAGGAAAAATAAACCGGGAAGATATTAGTTGAGTGAACTACCCTTCAATGCTGATATTTTTTTTTGCGATAATGAATTAATTCCGGCTTTTTTCAGTCCTTCGAGGATGCCTTTCTTAAGGTCATTTGATAACAAAAAAGATCCAATGATATCCGTTACCTGGTTGGCGGGATCAGGAAGCATTTGATTGAGCAGCTTCAGGTTTTTGGCAGCTTCTTCTGTGCGATTTAAATGACCTTGAATGGCGGCCTTCAGCAATGGATCCCAGAGCAATTGCGGCACGTCGATCTTTTCGACCCAATGATTGGCGCTTTGATAATCCTTTTTATAAAGAAAATAGAAGACAAATCCTGCATTGAACCAATGTGGACCATATGGATTATGATCAATAGCATCCTGTAAAAGAATAAATCCCCTGTCAAATTCTCCTGCGCATATCAAAACAAATCCCATGGCGCCCCATACATCGGCGGTATTAGGGTTGATCGTTATACATTTATCAACTGACCTCAGGCATTCCTCACGGTTATGATAAAATAAATATATCCATGCCAACGCCTGGTAAGCATGCTGACATTTAGGATCAATATTAATTGCCCGCAAAGCACACTTTAAACCTTCCTCTAATGGGTTCTTAATTTTTTTTAATGCTAATACTTTATCATCGAGATATAATTCGCCTAACATGGCCCATGCCAGTGCGTATTCAGGGTCCGCTTTTACAGCCGCTTCCAAAGCATTAATTGCTTTTTGTAAAGCTTCAGTTGACCAAACTTTTTGATAATGATAATACAGGTATACCGCATCGTTAATTTCTAATGAGTTTGTATGATTGTCATCTGGCAATTTCATCATATCTCTTGTAATAGCGCCATAATATCCACCAATTGCAGTTAGTATACTTTTTACAATTTCGTTTTGAATTTCAAAAATGCCGGAGGCTGTATTATTTCGTTGAAAAGATTTTGCCCATACTTGCTCTCCATTGTCACATAGGATCAATTGGACCCAAATGCGAAGATGTTCATTATCATGTTGGATAGTTCCCGTTAATACATATTTAGCCCCCAACATCATTGCAGCTTCTTTTACATCATTGGTTTTGCTGGCAACATGACGTGAAGAATAATACGAGATCACAGCAAACTCATGAAACAATGTTAGCTCTGTGCTTAATTGTTCACCTAATCCGTCAGCAAAAAAATCTCTTGATGAATCCTGGCTGATATTTCTGAATGGAAGTACGGCTACTACAGGTTTAAACCTTGTTGGCTTTACTTTTTCAACACCTTTAATAAGGTTGGGCTCAATTTTATTTTTCGGTTGAAAAACAGGGATATAACTGCCTTTGGGTATTTCAATTACAATGGGATCATTCTTACCAGCATCATAATAATATTCTTTCAATGCCCTTCTTAACCTGCCT
>Ga0207641_10001126_pt1 | contig 26877 bp, 25 predicted proteins | sample KBSSwiS62_FD_184306 | JGI IMG/M metagenome (GOLD analysis project Ga0207641, IMG submission 184306) | Switchgrass rhizosphere microbial communities from Kellogg Biological Station, Michigan, USA - KBS Switchgrass S6-2 (SPAdes) (version 2) | ecosystem: Host-associated > Plants > Roots >... | reverse complement strand
GCTGTCGATGAGGACGATGAAGACGTCGTGCGCCGAGTTCAGCAGCGACAGCTCCTTCAGCACCGGCGCGGCATCGTCGAACAGGAAATCCGAGATGACCGGCACCATCGAGGTTTTCCGCATGAAGCCGGCGAGCGTCATGCTGAGCGTGTCGGCGCGCTTCAGCGGTTGAACGCCCTGATGGAACTGATAGGCGTCGAGGCAATGAATCACCTGATTCTTGCCGATGCGGGGCCGTACCGCGCCGAGATTCTCGAATTTCGCGTCGAAGGTGATCAGGCCGAACATGTCCTGGAAGAATACCGCCGACATGCCGATGGTGCCGATCGCCCGGGCAATCGCCGCGGCAATCGGCACGCCGTCGATGCCGCAGCGGGTGGACAGCGACCCGTCCGCCACCGCGATCACCGTCGCCGTGCTCCGCTGTTCGTAGTCGCGGACGACCATCGGGCTGAAGTTCGTCAGCGTCGATTGCGGCCAGTCGATCTGCGACATCCGATCGCCAGCTTGCCAGTCACGCAGCCCGACGTAGTCGAACCCGGTTCCGTGGAACACGCTCCGGTGCTCGCCGATGGTGAACTCCCGCATCCGCCGCATGATGAGGAGCTCGATTTCGGTCAGCTCGGACAGGTTGACGAACGCTTCGACGTCGGTCTCTCGGGTTCTCACGTCAGGGTTCTGCGTTCCGGGTTCCGGGTTCTGGGTTCGTTCACGGTTCTGAGTTCTGAGTTCTAACTTCCGGGTTCATGGAATCGCAACCCGGTCGATGACATCGTCGATCACTTTGTCGGAGGTGAGGCCGTGGCTGGCGGCGTGCGGGCCGAGCCAGATCCGGTGGCCGAGGATGTAGGGCGCCAGATCCTGGATGTCCTCCGGGTAGACCTCGGTGCGCTTGCGGACGAGCAGCGCCCAGACCTTGGACAGGCGTCCCCAGCAGATGATGGCGCGCGGCGAGGCGCCGAGGTCGACGCCATGCTCGACCAGGTCCGACGGCGATCGCACGTGCCAGTCGGTTTCCGGGTTGTAGGGGCGAGTCGCGGCGACCAGCCGCTGGATGTAGACACCCAGCCGGTCGTGCAGAAACACCTGCTCGTTGATCGCGCTGCGCAGCGCGATGATGCGCTCCTTGGTCATCAACGCGTTGAGCCGCACTTTCTTGAAGTCGAAATTCACCAGCTTCGCTTCCTCCAGCGGAGGCAGGTAGCCGATGTTGACCATGATGGCGAAGCGATCGGTCGCCGCCTCCGACAATGGGAAGGTGCCCTGTCCGAGCTCCACCGGGTTCATCGTGGCGATGGCGAAGCTGAATGCCGGCAGCTCGTACGTATTCTTGCCGACGGTGACGGTGCGATCCTGCAGCGCCTCGAGAAAGGCGCTCTGCGACTTGAGCGGAATCCGGTTGATCTCGTCGAGCAGGATGACCTCGGCTTCGACCAGCGGACCGAACTCGGTCATCATGTCGCCGGTCGCCGGGTTGATCATCTGGAAGCCGACGACTTCGGTCGGCTGCAGATCGGCGCGGCCCTGGATGCGCGCGAACTTCGCGTTGCTGATCGCGGCCAGGATGACGCCGAAGAACGTCTTCCCGACGCCGGGCACGCCGCGCAGGAGCAGGTTGCCGGCGTTGACCTGCCGCTGTTCCTTCTTGTCGTACGACGTCGGAATTTCCGACATCAGCACGACGTTGGCGAGGGCCTTGGCCGTGTCGTAGCCGACGAGCGCTTTTCCACCTTCGGCGACGATCGACTCGTGAAAACTGATGGCTTGTTCGAGGTCTGGATGCACTGGGGGTGACATCTTACTTGATAGAATGCCGTCGATGAACAAGGTCCTCGCCAGCGCCGAGGAGGCCGTCGCGCTGATCCCGGACGGAGCGACAATTATGATGGGCGGCTTCGGGCTGTGCGGCATTCCCGAAAACCTCATCGCGGCGCTGCGCCAGCGGGGGACGAAGGCCCTCACCATCATCAGCAACAACGCCGGCGTGGACGATTTCGGCATCGGCGTGCTCCTCCGGAACCGCCAGGTCCGCAAGATGGTGTCGACCTACGTCGGCGAAAACAAGGAATTCGAGCGCCAATTCCTCAGCGGCGAGCTGGAAGTGGAGCTGGTCCCGCAGGGCACCTTCGCGGAGCGGATTCGCGCCGGCGGCGCCGGGATTGGCGGTTTCTTTACACCGACCGCTTATGGGACGCTGGTCGCCGAAGGCAAGGAAACGCGCACGATTGGCGGCCGGCCGTTCGTCCTCGAGCTGGCGCTCCATGCCGATTTCGCGTTCGTCAAGGGATGGAAGGGCGACCGCGTTGGTAATCTTTTGTATCGGCGCACGGCGCGCAACTTCAACCCGGTGATGGCGACCGCCGCCGACGTCACGATCGCCGAGGTCGAGCACCTGGTGGAGCCCGGCGAGATCGACCCCGATCATGTGGTGACGCCAGGGATTTTCGTGAGGCACATCCTGCAGGGGCAGCGCTACGAGAAGCGAATCGAGAAACGGACCACGCGGTCGGGGCAAGGGGCTCGGGGCTAGCTGCGCGAACAATGACACGGCCTATCACGAAGCTACGAAGAAACACGAAGATCACGAAGTCTTCTTGGACAAGACCTCCTTTGTGTGCTTCGTTCCCTTCGTGTCTTCGTGAAAAAACGTGACTGTGATGGATATCCGGGACCGTATTGTCAGACGTGTCGCCCGCGAGCTCCGGGACGGGGATTACGTGAACCTTGGCATCGGCATGCCGACGCTGGTAGCCAACTGCATCCCGCCCGGCGTGCACATCACCTTGCATTCCGAGAACGGCCTGCTCGGCATCGGCCCGTTTCCGACGGAAGACGAGGTCGATCCGGATCTGATCAATGCCGGCAAAGAGACCGTGACCGAGACACCCGGCTGCTCCTATTTCAGCAGTGCCGACTCGTTCGCCATGGTGCGAGGCGGGCACATCGACCTGACCGTGCTCGGCGCGCTCCAGGTGGATCAGCAGGGCAATCTGGCGAACTGGATGATTCCAGGCAAGATGGTGAAGGGGATGGGCGGCGCCATGGACCTCGTGGCTGGCGCGAAGAAGGTCATCGTCGCGATGGAGCACACGACGAAGGACGGCGGCCACAAGATCGTGAAGGTGTGCACGTTGCCGCTGACCGGCCTCAAGGTCGTCCACATGATCGTCACCGAGCTCGCGGTGATCGACGTCACGGACCGCGGCCTCCTGCTGACGGAAATCGCCTCGGACACGACGCTCGAGGCGGTGAAGCTGGCGACCGGCGCCGACCTCCTCCTGGAAGGACCGATCAGGACCTTCTGATCGGGTCTCATCCCGTTCACCTCACCGGACGACGATCGTTCCAATATTCCTGCGCCGCAGCATGTCGTTGAACGCCGCCACGTCTTTGCTGACGACGCTGGTGAGATCGGTCGCGGCCGCCGCGACCTGATCCGTCAGCAGCTTGTGGACTTCGAGCTGCTGGTCGGTCGGCGCGAAGTCCGCGAGCTGCAGCGTGTCGGCGAGGTGCGCGAGCTTTTCCATCAACTGGCTGGGCCTGCGCAGAAAGTCCTGGCCGCGCCCCGTCGCGTGCAGATTGAACAGCCGCTCTTCGACGGCAATCACTCTCTTGTCGAGATCCTCGCCGGCCGCGATCAGCTCCTTCGCGGCGGCGTCGTCGCCGATGAATGTCTTGACGTGCCCGATCTGCGCGCGGACCGCCTCGGCGCGGTTGATGAGATCGGCGGTCTTGTTCATGGCGTCGCGCACTTCGCGAATCGCTTTCGTCTGCGCCTGGATGTCCGCCTCGCTGCCCGCGGTGTTCGGATCCTTGCGCACCGTGAGCGGCTGCGTCACGGTTCCGGCAGCGCCAGGTGCTTCGAGCGTCACCGAATAGGTGCCCGGCGGCACCAGCGCCGAGAGGCGGCTCGCGCCTGCCATCGCGAACGTCCGGGTGCCGTCCGGGTTCATCTTCAAATCGTCGGCGTTGAGCGGTGCGGTCCGCGGTTTCACCTCGGCTGTCGGCTCGCCGCGCAGGTCCCACCAGACGCGGTTGAGACCGACCTTCGGCTCTTTGACATCGATCGCGCGCACCGGCTGTCCGGCCGCGTCTTTTACGACGATTCGCACCGGCGCCTTCGCGTCCTTTGGCGCTTTCGGATCTTTTGGCGGCGCGGTTTTCAGCAGGAACGTGAACGGCGCGCCATCAGGCGGGTTCACCCCCTCCGTCGCATCGTCCGGCATCATCATCGGTTCGGTGATGTTGCGAAGGCGATAGGTCGGACGCGGCGTAAACAGATGTGTGTTCGCATTCAGCGCTTCCGGAGTCAGCTGACGAAGCGGCGTCACGTCGTCAAGGATGAAGAAACCGCGTCCATATGTGGCGACCACCAGATCGTTGAACTCCTCCTGGATCGTGATCCAGTGGAGCGGTGCGTGCGGCAGGCCGGACTGAAGCGGCGTCCAGTGCTCGCCGTCATCGAGCGAAAAGTACAGACCGTTCTCGACGCCGAGATAGAGCAGTCCCTTTCGGACCGGATCCTCGCGGACGCAGTGCGCATAGCTGTGCACGCTCTTCGGCAGATCGCCGGCGATCGATTTCCACGTGCGGCCGTAGTCCGCCGTCTTGTACACGAACGGGTCGCGGTTGTTCACCTGATGCAGATCGATCGTCAGATACGCGGCGCCATTGTCGAATCGCGACGGCTCGATATTGCTGACGGTGCCCCATGGCGGCAAGCCGGGCAGATTCGCGGTGACGTTCGTCCAGCGCGTGCCGCCGTCGCGCGTCACCTGCACCTGACCGTCGTTGGTCCCGGCCCAGACGACGCCTTTCTCCTTCGGCGACTCCGCGATGGCGAACACGACGCCGGCATACTCGACGCCGACGTTGTCCGGTGTGAGTCCACCCGAGGACTGCTGGCGCGACGCATCGCCCGTCGTGAGGTCGGGACTGATCACCTGCCAGCTCTGGCCTCCGTTGGTCGTGCGGTGCACGTGCTGGCTGCCAGCGTAGATCGTGTTGTGATCGTGCGGTGAGATCGCGAGCGGGAACGTCCAGTTGAAGCGGTACTTCACGCCCGCCGCCGGCGTGCCGACCGTGACTTCGGGCCAGATCTCCACTTCGCGTGCCTGCCGCGTCCGCTGGTCGAAACGCTCGACGGTTCCGCCGAGGCTCCCGAAGCCAGTACCGGTGGCCCAGACGATGTTTGGATCGACGGGATCGGGAATCGCCCAGCCGCTCTCCCCTCCGGCGACCGAGTGCCACATCCCGCGCGGGATTGGCCCCGCTTCCGCTTCGGCCGACTGCTTGCCGAGGCGACTGTTGCTCGGTCCGCGCGTCGATGGTCCGTCCTGCCGATTGCCGTAGACGTTGTACGGCACCTGATGATCGGTGGCCACGTGATACATCTGGCCGATCGGCAGCTGGATGTGATGCCAGCTCTTGCCGCGATTGATCGAGAAGCTCAACCCATCGTCGTGCGCGACGACCATGCGTTCGCCGTTGCCCGGGTCGATCCACATGTCGTGGTTGTCGCCGCTCGGCGCGACGGCGCCGGTCAGATCGATGCTCGTCTGCCCGCCGTCGACCGTCTTCGTGAACTCGGCGGCGAGAAAGAACGCTTCGTTTTCGTTGTCCGGCGACACGGCGAAGCGCGTGTAGTAGTGCGTCCGGCCGCGCAGCCGGCGGTCGGCGCTCACCATCGTCCAGTGCTCGCCGCCGTCCTCGCTGCGCCACAGCGATCCGCTCTGCGTCTTCTGGCCGCCGTTGGTCATCATGCCGTCGCCGGTTTCGATGAGTGCGTAGACGCGGTTGGAGTTGCTGCGGGCGACCTGCGCCGAAATCTTGCCGAGCGGCGCCGCCGGCAAGCCGTGTGGGTCGGTTCCGGCCGGCGCCGGCGCCAGCCGCTTCCACGTCGCGCCGCCGTCGATCGATTTGAACAGTCCGCTGCCCGGACCGCCGCTGGTCCGCCCCCAGGTATGAATCTCGAGCTGCCACATGCCCGCGAACAGCACCCGCGGGTTGTTGGGATCCATCGCGATGTCGGAACAGCCGGTGTTCTCGTCGACGAAGAGCGCGCGGGTCCACGTTCTGCCGCCGTCGGTGGTCTTGTAGACGCCGCGATCCGGCTGCGAACCGTAGGCGTGGCCTAGCGCGCACGCGAACACGATGTCGGCGTTCTTCGGGTCGACGACGACGCGCGCGATGCGGCCGGTTCGTTCCAGACCCATGCGCGTCCAGGTCTTCCCGGCGTCCAGCGACTTGTAGATGCCGTTGCCGATTGAGATGTTGCTGCGGATGAACGCTTCGCCGGTGCCGGCCCAGACCGTGCTCGGATCGCTCGCGGCCACGGCGAGCGCGCCAATTGACTGGACGTCCTGGTCGTCGAACATCGCCTCCCAGTGTGCGCCGTCATCGGCCGTTTTCCAGACGCCGCCGGATGCCGCGCCGGCGTAATAAACGTGCGGACTGCCCGGCACGCCCGCAATCGCGATCACGCGATTGCCGACCGGGCCGATGTACCGGAATTTTAGCGCGCTGAGAGCGTCGGCCGAGGGACGCGGCGATTGGGCGGTGACAGGGCCCTCGATGAACCGCACGAGCGCGAACATCAGCAGCACACCTAAACTGACTCGACGGCGCATCGGACTCCTCCTGCGAGACGTACTCTAGCGTAAGATTTCCTCTACCGTTGTTGGTCATTGCATGCGTTTGAAAGATCGAGTCGCGATCGTCACTGGCGGCGGGTCAGGTTTCGGGGCCGCCATCTGCCGGCGTTTCGTCGAACAAGGCGCGAACGTGGTTGTCGTCGACTGCCGCCGCGAGGGCGGCGACGCCGTCGCGCGTGAAACCGGCGCGGTGTTCGTCGAGGCAGACGTCGCGTCCGAGGCCGATGCGCGTCGAATGATTGCGACTGCCGTGGAACGCTTCGGGCGACTGGACATCCTCGTCAACAATGCGGGCGCGCCCCAGGCGCCGACGCCGATCACCGACACCGACGAACTCGATTTCGATCGGCTCATGGCGGTCAACGCGAAAGCGATCGCGCTGGCCGCGAAGCACGCCGTGCCGTTCCTGCGCCGGCAGGGCGGCGGCGTCATCCTGAACACCGTCTCGGTGGCTGCCATCCGCCCGCGGCCCAATCTGGCGGCGTACAACGCCAGCAAGGGCGCCGCGCTCGTGCTCAGCAAGTCGCTGGCGATCGAGCTTGCTCCCGATCGCATTCGCGTGAATGCGGTCTGTCCCGGGCCAGGCGACACGCCGATGCTCGCGACGTTCGTCGGCGGCGAGTCGGAAGCGCATCGCGCGGCGTTTCTGCAGTCGATCCCGCTCGGCCGTCTCTGCGCGCCGGGGGACGTGGCCAGCACCATGGTGTTTCTCGCGTCCGACGAGGCCAGCTTCATCACCGGGGCCGTCATCGAGGTCGATGGCGGACGGTGCATTTGAGATCGAGGTTCTAGAGTTCTAAAGTTCTAGAGTTCTAGGGTTCACGGACCCGAACCTCAGAACCTTTGAAAACAGAACCGTAGAACTTTAGAACCTTAGAACCTTAGAACCATGAACTCCTATCAGAACTACATCGCTGGCCGCGACGTCGCCGCTGTTGATGGCCGCACGTTCACGGCGTTCAATCCGACGACCGGCGATCAGTGGGGAACCTTCGCGCTTGCCGGAGCGCCGGAAGTGGATCAGGCGGTGCGCGCGGCATCGGCCGCGTTTCGCGACGGTCCGTGGGGCGCGTTGTCGCCGACCCGCCGCGGACGCCTGCTGATGAAGTGGGGTGCAGTGATCGCCGAACACGCCGATGCCATTGCCACCATCGAAACCGAGCAGAACGGCAAGCTGTTCGCCGAAATGCGGGCGCAGGCGCGGATTGCGCAGGACTGGCTCTATTACTTCGGCGGCCTGGCAGACAAGATCGAAGGCACGGTCATCCCGCTCGATCGGCAGAGTATTTTCAACTACACGCTGCGCGAGCCGCTCGGCGTCGTTGGCGTGATCACGCCGTGGAACTCGCCGACGTTCATCGCCATCATGTCGCTGGCGCCGGCCCTTGCCGCCGGCAACACGATCGTGCTGAAGCCGTCGGAGATCACGTCGGGCTCGGCGATCGAACTCGCCCGCCTGGCCGAAGCGGCCGGCATTCCCCCCGGCGTCATCAACGTCGTCACCGGCTTTCGTGAAACCGGCGAGGCGCTGGTCGACCATCCGCTCGTGGCCAAAGTGTCGTTTACCGGCAGCGTCGGCGCGGGACGTGCGATTGCCGCGCGGGCCGGGCAGCGTCTGGTCAGCTGCATGCTCGAGCTCGGCGGCAAGAGTCCCAATATCGTGTTCGACGATGCGAACCTGGATCAGGCGGAGGCGGGCGTGCTGGCGGGCATCTTCGCGGCGGCGGGACAGACGTGCGTCGCCGGCTCGCGCGCCTACATCCAGGCCAACATCTACGACGCCTTGGTCGATCGGCTGGTCGGCCGCGCCAGCCAGATCACGTTGGGCGATCCGTTGAAGCTCACCACGCAAATGGGGCCCGTCGCCACGAAGATGCAGCTCGAGAAGGACGAGTCGATGGTGCAGCGCGCCGTCAGCGAAGGCGCCGCCGTGCTGTGCGGCGGCCGGCGGCCGCAGCTCGCCGAGTTTCCCAACGGGTATTTCTACGAGCCGACGATCGTGCACCAGGCTGCGAAAGACAGCTTCCTGATGCGCAACGAAGTCTTCGGTCCGGTCCTCGCAGTCACGCCGTTCAAGGACGAAGCCGAAGCGCTCGCGCTGGCGAACGACACCGAGTTCGGCCTGGCCGCCGGCGTCTGGACGCGCGACGTTCGACGCGTGCACAAGATGGCGAGGCAGCTCGAGGCTGGCACGGTGTGGGTCAACACGTATCGCGCGCTGACGTTCAACTCGCCGTTCGGAGGGTATAAGGCGAGCGGAATCGGACGTCAGAACGGGATCGAAGCGGTATACCAGTATCTCCAGACCAAGAGCGTCTGGTGCGAGCTCGGAGACGAGATTCAGGATCCGTTCGTCATGAAGGTGTGAGCACCTAGCACCTAGCACTGCGGAGATCAGCGTGGTGCGACCGCACGCGAATCCGGTGTTCCGTCCTATCATGTCGCAGAGGTTCCGATTCCATGGCCCGTCCCCGCAAGCCCCGAGCGCCGCACGATGTGCTCGAGATCGATTGGATCACCCGTGCCACCGCGAGCGCCAGCGCCAAGCTGCTTCGCGACCGAGCGGACGTCAAACGCCTGCGCCGACGCGGATTCAAAGCCGCTGCGCTCGACAAGGAGGTCCTCCGCCAGCACAACCGCCGTTACACGAGCGTGCTGCCGTTCGGCCAGATCGAGAATCAGGAGCGATCGGGTAACTGCTGGCTGTTCGCGCCCGTCGTTCTCGTGCGGGCGGCTGCGCTTCAGAACCGTAGCGTCACCGCCAACGCGTCCTTCTCCGAAACCTATTTGTATTTCTTCGATCTGCTTGAAAAAGCGCGCCGGTCGCTGTTTCGCGTTCATCGGATCACCGCCCGCAGAGAACCGCTCGCCGGGGAGACCGTCCGCCAGGGTCTCAAGCACGAGGTGATGGGCCTCGCCGACGGGGGCGAGTGGGAGTGGGCGTTCAACCTGATCGAGAAATACGGGCTCGTGCCGTCACAGCGGATGCCCGGGACCGCCAGTTCGGACGACACCGATGCACTCCGCGTCGACCTGCACGAGCGTCTGGCGCGGGCCGCGCGGGCGATCCAGAGCCGGCCGGAGAAATACACCGTCATTCGCGATCAAGCGCTGCGCGATGTGGTCCATATCCTCGTCGCCCATCTGGGCACTCCGCCATCCGACGTGCGGTTCCGTGGGCGCACGCTATCGCCCACCGAGTATGCCGAGCAGATTGTCGGTTTCCGCGCATGCGAATGGCGGGTCGTGATCAGCAATCCGTTGCTGGCGTTCCAACGTGTCTACGAGCGGCGGGGCAGCGCCAATACCGGTGACGCGCCGCGCTTCAACCTCCGCCGCCTCAACGTACCCCAGCGGAGGCTGCGGGCCCTGGTCCGCGCTTCGTTGAAGAAGGGGTATGCGGTGGGCTTTTCGGCGGACGTGGGCCGGAATGACATCGATCTGGACCGCGGCATCATGCACCCGGCGATCTTCAATCGAGCGCGCGTCTACGGCGCCAAGGTGATCCGCGATCTCCCGCGCTGCGAGGACATCTATCTGGGTGTCGCGTCCTCGACGCACGCGATGGCGATCGCGGGTCTCGACAGCGCGAAGCCCGATTCGGACCCCATCAAGTATCGGGTCGTGAACTCCTGGGGCCCCGACATGGGCGACCATGGCATTTACCACATGTACGCGGAGTGGTTCGAGGAGAACGTCTTCAAGCTGGCCATCCACGAAAGCGTCCTCGACGAACGCGACCGCTCGGCGTACGCGCATCCGGAGGCGGTGCCGGGCGGCAACTTCTACTGAGCCCGCGCGCGTTCGGACGGTCGCCTCGGCACGGGCGCCGGCCTGCGTGAGTCGCCCGGCCGGCTAGCCGCCCGGGCGACTCGGATCGTGGCTATCGTTTCTTCACTGCCTTCTTCTTCACCAGCTTCCTCTTCGCTGTCTTCTTCTTGCCCGGGCGCGGCGGCGCGGAGCGATCCACATTAGGGTTGTCCGCGCACCACAGTGAATTGACTAAGGACGGCTCTGAAAACGCAATCTCGGACGAGTGCCCAGGCTGAATGAACATCGAGTCTCTCCCTCTGAGTGTGCGTCGCTACTGGATTCCGCCGGTGGTCGCACCGAACCGCGGGTCGGAGCGAAGGGCAGCTAGTTGGGGATTCCGCGCGATGGCTCCGGAAGCATAGCCAGCCACTCGCGCTTTTGCAATCCAGCGCAAGGCTTCCTCGCGGCGGTGGAGTGTTTCGTATCCGATGGCCACCTGGTAAAGCACTTCCGGAGCTTCCGGTGCGAGAGCCGCCGCCTGCTTGAGCAACGGCACACTCTCGTTGTCCATCCCGACCGCCGCGTAGTAACTGCCGACATCGGCCAGCAGGTAGGAGTCTTTCGGCGTTTCCTTCCGCAGGTCGGCCGCGAGCGCGATGGCCTTCAGATAGGTGTCCCTGACCTTCGCCTCGTCCGCGTGCTGATTCAGATAGACGGATGCGAGGAGTCCCCACGCCCGGTACTGCGTCGGTCGCATGGCGATCGAGCGCTCCAGCATTCGGGCGGCCTCCGGGTATTTTCCGGCTTCGGCCAGCACCATGCCCAAATTCCTGTAGCGAAGAAAGGTCGGTTCGAGGTCGATCGCCTTCTGGAAGGCGGCGGCGGATTCCTCGATCCTGTCCAGTCCGCGGTACGCCAGACCCAGATTGTTGTAGGCGCGAGGATTGTCTGGAGTCAGGTCCGCCGCGTGACGGTACTGCTCGCCCGCCTGGGCCCACCTGCCGCCCACAAGATAATGCTCGCCAAGCTGCTGAACCAGGCCCCAGTCGTCAGGGGCGAGGCCAACGGCTTTCTGAAGGGTGGGTTCAACTAGTTCCGTGCGACCCTGAGATTCGTACAGGTTCGCGAGCGCACCGTACGCCTCCGCGTTGAACTTGTCGAGCCGCAGTGCCTCCTCCAGATCGTGGCTCGCGAGGTCCTTCTGCGCGGTGCGTGCGTAAAGGGCACCGAGCGTCACATGCGCCGATGCCAGGTCGGGTGCCAGCGCGAGAGCACGCAGCGCCGATTCGCGTGCGGGCTCGATGAACTTCGTGTCGCGTTGCTGGATGAACTGCAGGAGGTTGGCGCGCCCGAGATCCGCGAAGCCGGGAGCGAATCGCGGGTCTTGCGCGACAATCTTCTCGAGCAGTGGAATCGCTGTCTCGAGCGCCTGGGGCCGATAGTAGTTCGCCAACAAATCGTGTGCCCGCCGGTAGTCCTCCTGCGCGGCGGCCAATGGCACCCCGACACTTCGTCCCGTGAGGACCGCCCGCGCTCGAGGGAAGGCCAGGAGTAAGGCCACGGCGGCGGCAACGGGCGCCAGCATCCAGGCGCGGGAAACGCGCGCCTTGCTGGGCGCTGACGCGACCGCTGCTCCGGCGCCCATGCCGATGGCATCGGACAGCGCGGCAATCATCTGGCCGGTGCTGGCGAAACGCCTCTGCGGTGTCGGTTGGGTCGCCGTCTCCACGACGTGGCCCAGCGCCTGGGGCAGATCGGGCCGCACGTCGAGCACGGTTCGGCGAGTGCCCGAGGCATGCGCCGCGCGGAGCTCCCCGAGATCCGCGCCCTCGACGGGGTACTGCCCCGTCAGCAGATGGAAGAGCATGACGCCGATGGCGTAGACCTCGCTGGCGATTGTCGCCGGTTGGCCGAGCAGGAGCTCCGGCGCCATGTAGGCGGGCGTGCCGCTTGGAAACTCCTCGATCCCGCGTTCGTGCGTGAGTCCGAAGTCCATCAACAGGATTCGGCCGCCCTCCTCGCGCATCACATTGGCGGCTTTGATGTCGCGGTGGAGCAATCCGGCGGCATGGACCGCGCCAACCGCCCTGGCGACATCGATGCCCACGAGCGCCGCCTCACGGGGACCCAAAGGACCCTGCGCGGCGAGCAGGCTCGAGAGCGTCTGGCCCTGCACGAAGTCGCTCCAGAACCCGACGCGTCCTTCGTGCCGGTCCACGCCGTAGATTGGCAGGACGTTCGGATGTCGCACTCGCGCAATCGCCCTGGCTTCCCGCAGCAACGTGCTGGCTTCGTCGTCTCGGTTGAGACCGCTGGGCAGGAGCAGCTTTAGTGCGACCTGGCGCTGGAGCGTCGGGTCGAACGCGCGATAGACCTCGCCGAACGATCCTCGCCCCACCCGCTGCAGCCGCTCGAACGGCCCCCAACGCTCCAACGCATGTGTGGCAGGGCTCTCGCCCGACGCTCTCGTTCGGATCTGCGATTCGTCCAATCCAGCCTACTGGTGGTTGATGAAATCCAAGTATAGAGGCTTACCTCATCCAAGACTTGGAAAGTCGTTCGTAGACGGCCTTTATTCGTCAACGCGTTCGATCGTTGCCGAGCTGCGCCTCGAGGTGCGGTCTGGCGAAGGCCCAATGAAGCGTGCCCCAGAACTGGCTTGGACGGTCAGATATGCCGTTTTCGTAGCTGTCGGCGTCCTTCGTGTCGTGCAGATTGACCCGCACGAGAATCTGGTGCGCGAACTCGTGCGCAGCGGTGCGGCCGATCCCTTTGCCTATCGCGGCGAGAATGCGCGAGCGATCGGCATCGCGAGGGGCATTGGCGACAGCCTGGGCACCGAGCGTCCGAAAGCTGACCGACCCGGCGCCGCCGCCGAAGGGCACGCGCCTCGAGGCTCCGGCCACAGGCAGGGCGCGGCCGGGGATATCCTGAACGACGCTAACGCGATAGAAGCCCGCTGGCTGTCCGGTGAATCGAATCCGCAGCCCTACGTAGGCCGCTTCGAGCTCCGCTCGCGCGATCGATTCAATCTGCGCCTGCTCGTCGGAGCGAATCGGGCCGCCAATGCGCTCGACATCACCCACGGGCAGGTCGAACGTGACGCGATCGAACCAGAAGCCCGCCTCGACAGCCTGTTCCTTCGCGCAGGACGCGACGAGAATCGAAGCCAATCCGATCGCGATGGCGACGCGCTTCATCAGCCGATCGAGCGTCCGTCAACGGTCGTTCACGAAGCGACGAAGCACTCGAGGCAAAGCTTGTACAAGAAAGGCTTCGTGATCTCCATGTCCCTTCGTGCCTTCGTGATAATCCGTGTCACGGCGCCGAAGGTTTGGCGTTCGGACGGACGACGTTCAGCGTGAGGCGAAGCGGAGAGCTGGCCGCGGCTGGCGGCGTTGCCGGCCCACCGAAGGCCGCCGAGAGGATGTCCGGATCGTCGAGCTTCGCCGTGACTTCGATACGCGTGCCGCGTGGAAATGTCAGCGGCCGCTCGAACCAGTAGCGGCGCGCCCAGTCGGGGCGCGTGCTCAGACGGATCATCGGCGTGCGCGACCCGTCGGGCCGGAGGGCGACCATCTGCACCGAGATGTTCGGCGGCACGTCGTCGGGGCTGACGGCGACCGCCTGCACGTCTTCGTTCAGGGTCCGAGTGAAGGTGATGTCTTTGGTGTCGTTTGCCGCCCTGCCGGGCGCCGACAGCGTCAGCGTCAATAGTTCATGCGGCCCGGCGTCCTTCGCGAAATAGATGCCGACCGTGCTGCGATCGCTGAGTGCTTTCCCTTCGAACTGCCAGGTTTTCTTGTAGTGGATGCGGACCGCGAGCTGCGCGCCAGCGGGCACCCGGAACGCGGCACCGGCAGCCGGCTCAGGATCGTGCGCCGGCAGCCACCGCGCGAGGACGTGTTCAGGGACGGGCGATCCGGAACTCGCCGCGCCTCGACCTTGCTCAGGGCGACCCTGAGGGTCTCGAAGGGCCGAAGAATCGCGCTCCGATTTCAACGAGATGGTGGCGCTTCGCACGATCGAAGGAGTGCCAGGGAGCAGGTCGACCGCGCGCACCCAGCGCGGCTCGTTTGTGCCGATCGGCACGACGAACTCGTGCCAGTCTTCCATCTTGTCCGCCGCGACCGTGAAGTCCGACGGCAGCGGCAGCGTCAGGTCTGGCGCGCCCATCGTCCAGTCGTTCTTGAGGGCGATGGCCGGCAGCTTCTGATCGAGCTGGCCGCGCGGGTTGCCGCCGGTGGCCCACGTCAGGATGATGTCCAGCTCGCGCGGCGACAGGGTGTGCGCGGCCTTGAACGCGCCGAAGCCTTCCTCGGCGTTCCACGGCGGCATGTGGTTGGCCACGAGCTCGGCACGGATCGATTCCGCCCACGGAAACGCCTCGTCGTACGTCATCAGCGACATCGGCGCGACGCCGCCGGCGACATGGCAGCGCGCGCACTTGTCGCGCAGAATCGGGAACACGTCGTCGTTGTAGGTGTATTTCGACGTGATCGCCTTGTGTGCTTCGCCAGGCGTCAGGCTCAGCGCGCCGACCGTCACGGCGGCGGCGGCCATCAGCAGCACGCGGATGTGTCTGGCTGTCATTGTCATGGCCGGGCAGGAAAGGCGGATTCGATCTCTTTCACCGCCGACGAAAAGCGATCGTACGCTTCGAGGATCTGCTGCTTGTTGCCGAGGTCGCCGAAGGCATCGAGGAGATACGCCGAGCGCACCAGCCGCGCGATTGCCGGCACGGCGACCCGCTGGCGATCGTCGGACAGCTCCTTCTTGTGCTCGTCGAGCGCGAGCGCGAGGTCCTTGGCCTGAAAGGCCGGCACGTAGATGGCGGCGAACGCCCCTTTGTCGATGAACGAGCGAATCTGATCGGTGCGCGTGCGGAGTTGCGCGAGCATCTCAGGAACCGTCTCGGGGATAGGCACCGGAATCAAGGCCGGATCCACGGTCGAGGGGAGATCTGGCGCAGGATTTGGCGGCGTGGCCGCGGTGGGCGTCGTCGGTGCCGGTGACGCCGCCGGCGTCGCCGTGGTCATCGTCGCCGAGGGCGAGACTTTCGGTTCTTTCGAGAAGGCGTCGAAGCTGAAATCGAAGCGGGTGTCGCGATCGCCGGGCTTGAAGGCGACCTTCGCGTACATCTGGGCCGGGAACGGCTGCTTGCCAATCGCCGCCTGCAGATACCGGCCGTTTCGCACAAGCGGGACGTCTTTGTCCTTCCCCGTGGTTGGATCCTTGACGACGAGCGTGCCCGAGATCTCGCGGGCCAGCTTCAGCGTCAGCGGCTTCGTGTAGTCGTCGTACAGGTGCATCCGGAAGACGCCGCTCGGCAGGTAGGTGCCCTCGATGTGGTGCCAGCTGTCCGGCGCCATGAAGAACTGCCCGCCGTGCTGCGGATTGTGGTTGCCGTGCGCCCGCGCCGCGTACTTCTTGATCATCGTCGAGCCGTCGGCACAGGTGCCTGGCTCGAGCTTGTCGACGGCCGCGTCGTCCTTGCACGTCCACGACACCGCGGCGGTGACGCGAACGAGCGCGGTGCCGTCCACCGGACACTTGCCCGGCTTGTCTGCCACGACCAGCAGCGGGCGCGTGGCGCAGGTCCAGACCGAATCGAGCCGCGTCGGCACCAGCGTCATGCCGCACTTGCGGCACTTCCCGGGCCGATCCTCGATGACGTCCTCGTCGCCCGCCATCGTGCAGACGTACGACAGCGGCGGCAACCCGACGTCGCCGGCCGGCGCCTTCGGCTTCGCCGGCTGCGCCAGCACGTTCGCGGCCGACAACGCCCCCGCGAGGATGAGCGCCCGGCTGATAACAGAGATCGAAACGCTCAACCCTTCAGTCCCCTAGTCCCCTAGTCCCTAGTCCCCAGCTCGATCGCAGCTAGGCCCCTAGCCCCGACGTGTCTTTATTCACCAATGATACCCTCGCCCCATGCTGCGATCCGCACTGGCGTGCGCCATGGCCGCGTTCGCGGTCCAGGCCGCCACAACCGAAACATTCGACCAGGCTTACCAACGGCTGCGGCAGGGCCGCACCTATACGGCGCAGCCCACCGGCCTCGTGCGGATGAGCAACCGTTCGAACGGCGTCGAGCATCACTTTGCCGTCAACGTGCCAGACACCTACGACCCGGCAAAAAAATACCAGCTCCGCATTCAGCTCCACGGTGGCGTGGGCGGACGCCGCGACAGTCAACCGGTGGGAACCGGCCTCATCGGCGCGCTGGCCGGGGTCGAGCAGATTTACGTGATTCCATACGCGTGGTCCAGGTCGCCGTGGTGGAGCGACGATCAAGTCGACAACCTCCACGCCATCGTCGACGCCGTGAAGCAGCGCTATAACGTCGACGAGAACCGCGTGGTCGTGTCCGGCGCCTCCGATGGCGGGACCGGCGCCTATTACGTCGCCATGCGCGACACGACGCCGTACGCGAGCTTCCTGCCGCTCAATGGCTACTGGATGGTGCTCGCGAGCCGCGACGTCGACGACGGCGAGATCTTCGCGAACAACCTTCGCAACAAGCCGCTGTTCATCGTGAATGGCGGACGCGATCCGCTCTACCCGACCCGCATCGTCGATCCCTACGTCGAGCACTACAAGAAGGGCGGCGTCGAGCTCGAGTACCATCCGCAGCCCGAGGCCGGACACAACACACAGTGGTGGCCGACCGTCCGGGACTCGTTCGAAGCCTTCGTCAGGGCGCATCCGCGGCAGCCGCTGCCGGACACGCTGACGTGGGAGACGTCGGACATCTCCAAACACAATCGGGCGCACTGGCTCGTGATCGATCGGATCGGACCAGTGAAGAACGACGCGAAATCGCTGGCCGATCTGAACGAAATGGCCATCGGGCCGGCGCCGGATTTCGGCGTGCGCTCGAACGGCACGCGGATCAACCGCGTGATACCAGGCTCGAACGCCGACAAGATCGGCCTGAAGGACGGCGACGTGCTGGTGCGGTTGAACGACGAGACCGTCCGCGCCGGCACGGACGTCCAAGACGCGCTCGAGGACGTCGAGCCCGGCGCGCACATCGATCTACTGGTGGCGCGGAACAACCTGCCGGTGGAAATCAGCGGCACCTACGAACCGGCGCTCGTCACCGGCCCGCCGCGAACGTTGTTCGCGCGATCCGGACGCTCGGGCCGCGTCGACCTGGCGCGCACCGGCAATGTCGTCGAGGCCTCGACGCACGGCGTCACCGCGTTCACGCTGCTGCTGTCGCCGGATCAGTTCGACTTCGCGAAGCCGGTGAAGGTGATTGCCAACGGTCGAACCGTCTTCCACGGCCGCGTGCAGAAGGACGTGCGGACGCTGACGAAGTGGGCCGCCATCGACCACGATCGGACAATGCTGTTCGGGGCAGAGGTCAGGATTGACCTGACCCGCTAGCGTCAGCCTTTGTGTCCTGTGTTCCCTTTGGTGCCCTTTGTGCCGTCGTGGCGATCGATCGGACCGCGACGCTATCGGGCTACGACGGCAATGCCCCAGGGGCGAGTTCCGGCGCTCACCTTCTTCACGGCCTTGGTCGCGAGATCGATGAACGATACGTCGTTCGACGGTCCGTTCGCTGTCACGACCGTCGTCCCGCCCGGGAGGACGCCGACGCCCCACGGCCGCTGACCGGCCTCGATTGAGGTGGACGACGACTTCTTCGATGGATCGACGAGGAACAGGTGGCCGAACGAGCCGGCGGTGACGTACACCGTCGAGCCGTCGGGATGGACCGCGATCCCCATCGGCCGCGCCTTCGGTGTCGCGCCTTTGCCTTCGAGCTGAATCAGGTGCAGGAACTTGTGCGCCTGCGAGTCGATCATCGCAATGGCGCCGTCGTTTTCGAGCGATACGAACGCGCGCGAGCCATCCGGCAGGAATCCGATCGAGCGCGGCCGGTGACCCACCGGCACTTTCTTGAGTACCTTGTTCGTGGCAGTGTCGATGGCGTAGACCGCCCCTTCGTCTTCGCTCGTCACGTACACCACCTTGCCGTCCGGACGAATCGTGACGCCCTCCGGCTCGTCGCCCATCTTCACGGTCGCGATCACCTTGCCTGACGGGACGTCGACGACGCTGACCTGGGCGGCGTCTTCGTTGGCGACATACAGGCGCTGGCCGTCGGCGCTGATGTCGAGCTGCTCCGGATCGTTGCCGGCCTGGATGACGCGCTTCACTTTGTGCGTCGCGACGTCGACTTCGCCAATCCCGTCGGCACTGCGATCGGGCGGCGGCAGCGTTTTCGGATCCACGCCGGGTCCGGCGTTCGGCGATCCGCTCAGCGCCACGAACAGCGACTTGCCATCGGGGCTGACCTTGATTCCGCGGGGGCGCTTGCCGAGCGGATACGTGCCGATGGCCGTCTGACGCTCGCCGTCGATGACGGTGAGGTCGCCGGACGCTTCGTTGGTCACGTACACCTTGACCCGCGGCTCGGGTGGCGGCGCGGGCGCCGGCGCGGCGGTCACCGCCGCCGGTTTGGGCGGCTCGCTGCTGCAGCCGACGATCATCGAGAGCACGAGCCCGAGTCCGATCCAGCCATAACGCGTACTCATGGCAGGGATGATAACGCAGCATGACCGCGTCCGTCGTAGGTGACGTTGCCAGCGTAGGCGGGCTATTATCTTGCGCCTCAGGAATCCGCCGTGCATCTGACGCCGAGAGAAGTCGACAAGCTCCTGATTTTTTCTGCCGGCGAGCTGGCGCGCAAACGCCGCGCCCGCGGTCTCAAGCTCAATCATCCTGAAGCGGTGGCGCTGATCACCTCCGAGATCCTCGAGCTAATCCGCGACGGCCGTTCGGTCGCCGAGATCATGAGCCTCGGAGCGTCGATTCTGGCGGCCGACGCCGTGATGGACGGGGTGGCGGCGATGGTCCCGGAGATTCAAATCGAGGGCACGTTCCCGGACGGCACCAAGCTCGTGACGATTCATCAGCCGATCCGATGAGCATCATCCCTGGCGAATACTTCCTCGCCGCCGATCCTATCGAGCTGAACGCCGGACGGCCGACGCGGCGGATCGAGGTCAGCAACCGCGGCGACCGGCCGGTGCAGGTCGGATCGCACTGCCATTTCTTCGAAGTCAACCGGGGGCTCGCGTTCGACCGGGCGGCCGCGTATGGCATGCGGCTCAACATCGCGGCGGGGACCGCCGTGCGTTTCGAGCCGGGCGACACGCGGGAAGTCGAACTGGTGGCAATCGGCGGCACGCGCGAAGTGGTCGGCCTCAATCAGCTGGTCGAGGGACCGCTCGACGAAGAGAACGTCAAGGTCGCGGCGCTCAAAGCGGTCGCGGACTTCTCCAGATGAGAATCGATCGCCGCACCTACGCGGACCACTACGGCCCGACCACCGGCGACCGAATTCGCCTCGCCGATACGGATCTGATCGTCCAGATCGAACACGACGCGACGAGCTACGGTGACGAAGCGAAGTTTGGCGGCGGCAAGGTGATTCGCGACGGGATGGGGCAGTCGGCGACCGCCAGCCGCCAGAACGGATCGCCCGACCTGGTCATCACCAACGTCGTGATCATCGACGCGGAAGGGATTCGCAAGGCGGACGTCGGCATTCGCGACGGTCTGATCTCCGCCATCGGAAAAGCGGGCAATCCCGGCGTGATGAACGGCGTCAACGCGGGGCTCGTGATCAGTGCCTCGACCGAAGTGCTCGCCGGCGAGGGCCACATCCTCACCGCGGGCGCGATCGACACGCACGTCCACTTCATTTCGCCGAATCAGATTCCCGACGCGTTCTATTCCGGTGTGACGACGCTGATCGGTGGCGGGACCGGGCCCGCCACAGGGACGAAGGCGACCACGTGCACACCGGGCGCGTGGAACATCCGGCGGATGTATGAAGCGGTCGAAGCGTTTCCGTTGAACTTCGGGTTCCTCGGCAAGGGCAACAGCTCTGGACCCGATGCCTTGCGGGAGCAGATTCGTGCCGGCGCGCTCGGCTTGAAGCTGCACGAGGACTGGGGCACCACGCCGGCCGCGATCGATCGCTGCCTGTCTGTTGCGGACGAGTTCGACGTGCAGGTGGCGATTCACACCGACACGCTCAACGAGACGGGCTTCGTGGAGGACACGATTGCCGCCATTCGCGGCCGCACGATCCACACCTACCACACCGAAGGCGCCGGTGGCGGTCACGCGCCCGACATCATCCGCCTGTGTGGCGAGCCGAACGTCCTCCCGTCGTCCACGAATCCGACGATGCCGTTTACGAGGAATACGCTGGACGAGCACCTGGACATGCTGATGGTGTGTCACCACCTCTCGCCGAGCGTGCCGGAAGACGTCGCCTTCGCCGACTCGCGAATCAGGCCGGAGACGATCGCGGCCGAAGACGTGCTGCACGATCTCGGCGCCTTCAGCATGATGTCGTCCGATTCGCAGGCGATGGGCCGCATCGGCGAAGTGATCTGCCGGACGTGGCAGACCGCCGACAAGATGAAGCGGCAGCGCGGCAAGCTGCCCGGCGAATCACCGGACCACGACAACCTGAGGGTCCGCCGCTACATTGCGAAGTACACGATCAACCCGGCCATCGCCCACGGCATCGCGTCGCACGTCGGCTCGGTGACCGTCGGCAAGATGGCGGACCTGGTGCTCTGGAAACCGGCGTTCTTCGGCGTGAAGCCCGAGCTGATCATCAAGGGCGGCTTCATCGCCGGCGCGATGATGGGCGACGGTAATGCGTCGATTCCAACACCGCAGCCGGTGGTGGCGCGCCCGATGTTCGGCGCCTACGGCGGCGCGCTTGTCGGCTGTGCAGTGCATTTCACGAGTCGGGCCGGCCTCGACGAGGGCGCGCTGGCGATGCTCGCGCGGCCGGCCGTCGCCGTGGCCGGGTGCCGGACACTCACCAAGAAGGATCTGGTGCTGAACGACGCGCTGCCGAAGGTCGAGGTCAACCCGGAGACCTACGAGGTGCGCGCCGATGGCGTGTTGCTCACGAGTGAACCCGCGGACGTGCTGCCGCTCGCGCAACGGTACTTCCTGTTTTGAGCCAGTCTTGAGACTTGAGACTTGAGACTTATGGTTGTCGTCGAGCGCACCTACCGGGAGCCCGAACTGCCGCATCGGGCTCTCGGCTATTCGCGAGACTCTGTCACGCTGGGGTGGGAGGATCGAACGCACGTCCACGGCCGGCGGCGGACTGAGGGCGGCGTCGAATTCGGGACCTCGCTTCCGCGCGGCACGGTGCTGCGCGCGGGCGATTGTTTCGTGCTCGACGACGAGCGCCGTGTGGTGATGGTGGTCGAGCGGCCCGAGGCGGTGTTCGTGATCGAGCCGCGCAGTGCGACGGAATGGGCGCTGTTCTCGTACCACATCGGCAATCGCCATCAGCCGCTGATGGTCACCGACCAGGCGCTCGTCTGTCCCGACGTGCCCGGTGTCGAACTGCTGCTCAAGCAGCACAAGATGCCGTACGCGCGAGCGACGATGCCGTTCACACCCGCCGCGACCGTGGCCGCTCACCAGCACTGAACTTAGAACTTAGAACGCAGAACCAAGAACCAAGAACCAAGAACCAAGAACGAACCCTGAACAACCCGGAACCTTGAACCCCGAACCCTGACGTTGAACCTCGAACTGTTGCACCTGTGTGATTCGCTCTTCCCGATCGGCGGATTTGCGTACTCCGACGGTTTGGAGAGGGCGACCAGCGACGGAACGATCTCCGATGCGGCGGGTCTGCGGGCATGGCTCGAGGCTGTGCTCGACGACACGATCGGGCGGCTCGAAGGGCCGGCCGTGTGGCATGGATGGCGCGCTGCTGCTGACGGCGACGTCGATTCGATGATCCAGCTCGACGAGGAGCTCACCGCGCTGCGGCCGTCGTCGAGCGCCCGGCGATCGAGTCGCGCCATGGGTCGGCGTCTGCTGACGACATGGCAGGCCCTGCACCCGGACGTGCGGCTGGAACGGCTGGCGATTGTGGCGAAGGACGGCCCGATCGGTCCGGTCCTGCCGCTGGCATTCGCCGCGGCCTGCGCGTCGGCGGGTGTGACGCGCCGCGAGTCGGTCGATGCGTTTGCGTACACGCGGCTGGCGGCGACCGTGTCGGCGGCGATGCGGCTGATGCCGATTGGCCAGACCGACGCGCACCGACTGTTGTCGCGCACCCTCGAGCGGGTGCCGGCGGTCGTCGACCGGATTGCCGCGGGCGACGACCAACCCCCTGAGTCGTTCACGCCGATGATGGACATCGCGGCGATGACGCAGCAGTATCTCCATTCGAGGCTGTTTCGATCGTGAACAAACCTGTTCGTATTGGGATTGGCGGGCCGGTCGGTTCGGGCAAGACCGCGCTCGTGGACGCGCTCTGCAAAGCGATGCGCGAGCGATACCGGCTCGGTGTCATCACCAACGACATCTTCACGCGCGAGGACATGGAATTCCTCGTGCGCAGCGAGGCGTTGACGCCGGATCGCATCATCGGCGTCCAGACCGGCGGCTGCCCGCACACCGCGATCCGCGAGGACGCGTCGATGAACTTCGAGGCGCTCGATGCCATGTCGGCGCGCCATCCAGGGCTCGACGTCGTCTTTCTCGAGAGCGGCGGCGACAATCTCGCGGCGAGCTTCAGCCCGGAGCTGGTCGATGCCTCTATCTACGTCATCGATGTGTCAGGCGGCGACAAGATCCCGCGCAAAGGCGGCCCTGGCGTTACCCGGTCGGATCTGCTCGTGATCAACAAGATCGATCTCGCGCCGCATGTCGGCGCCGACCTCGACGTCATGGCGCGCGACGCGAAGCTGATGCGCGGCGATCGACCGTTTCTCTTCACCAATCTCAAGCGGGCAGAGGGACTGCCGGACATCGTCCAGTGGATTCAACGCGAGCTGCTCTACGAGGATCGGGTCATTGGGTAATTGGGTAATGGGGTAATGGGGGAATTGGGGAATGGTTCCCTGGCGTCCGCTGCTCGCCTATCTCGCCGTGGCCGCCGGGACGACGACGGCGATCGCGGTCGTGACGGCGTCGAATGGATGGACGGTGCGTTCGCCCGAGTGGGGACTGCTGGCGTCGGTCGCGATGTGGGCGCCGGCGGCCGGCCGCTTTCTCGCCTCTCGAACGGTGGATCGCGGATTTACGTCTCCGTTGCCGCTCTCACGATGGGGGGCGACCGGAGCGCAGGTCATCCTGGTGCCGCTCGCGGTTCCGATCGCCGTGTATGGGACGGCTTACGCGATCGCGTCGGGTGTGGGACTCGCACACTGGAGTCCTGGCGGCGGCCATTGGACGACGGGATCGCAGATTGCCGCGAATGTTGTCGCCAACCTCGCGATCCTCGGCGTTTTCGGAACGTTGACGGCCCTTGGCGAAGAGATCGGCTGGCGCGGCTACCTGCAGCCCCGCCTCGATGCGGCCGGTGTGCGCCACAGCGTCGCGGTCGTCTGGATCTGTCAATTGCTCTATCACGCGCCGCTCTTGGCTGGCGCGGGGTACGCGGCCGCAGGCGGCTTTTTCACGAGCCTGGCTCTCTTCGCCGCCGCGGACCTTCCCCTGTCGTTTCTCTGGGCATTCGAGTCCTACCGCGCGCGGAGCCTTTGGCCGGCGGTCTTCTTCCATAGTTTTCACAACACCGTGTCTCAATGGCTGTTCCCGAAGTTCTTCGCGGGCGGCGAGAACGAATTGTGGCTTGGAGAAAGCGGTCTGCTGCCCGCCGCGTGCTATGTGGCGGTCGGCATCGGGCTCTTCGTCTGGATGCGGCGACGGGGGCTTGCGTGGCGCGCGCTCGCGCGTCCCGCGCGCACGAATCTGGTCATTGGATAATCTGGTTATTGGGTAATCGATGGCCAGATTGAGCGACGACGCGCGCAGACAATCTCCCAATCAATTACCCGATTACCCAATTACCCAATTACTCGATCTGCGGAGCGCATCTGTGGTCGGGCGACGCGCGCGCCTGGAGCTTGTTTTCGAGGCGCGTGCCGGGAGAACAGCGATCGCGCGCGCCTACGCTGAGCCGCCGTTCCGGATCGGCCGCAGCTTCGACGTCGATGGCGCGGCGTACGTGATTCTCGTCTGTTCGGGGCCCGGGGTCTTCGCCGGCGACGCGCTCGATCTGTCGATTCGCGTCCGGCCTGGCGCGCGCGTGATCCTGGCGTCGCAATCCGCTCTCCAGGTCCATCCGTCGGCGGCATCGACTCCGGCGCTGATTCGGCATCGCTACGTCGTTGAAGAGGACGGGGAACTTCAGGCCCACTGGGATCCCGTCATCCCGTTTGCCGGCGCGCGTCTCGACCAGCGGTTCGAGCTTCAGGCCGACGAATCGAGCCGCCTGTACTGGAGCGACGCCCTGATGTCGGGGCGCGTCGATCGCGACGAGACCTGGTCGTTCGCCTGCGTGGCGCACGAGCTGCGGCTGCGTGTCGGGACGAACCTGAAATACCTGGAGCGATACACGCTTCGACCGCGCGAGCGCTCGATGATGCATCCGTGGGTCGGCGGCGGCATGCACTACATGGCGACCGCCCTCACACATCACGACGCCGTGACACCGGAAACCGCCGAGCTACTCCAACGCGAGATCGAGACGGGAGGAGACATCCGCGTCCGCGCGGGAGTCGACCTTCTCGACGCTCGTCTGGTGATTGGACGGCTGCTGGCCTCGTGCGGCGCCCCGTTTGCCAGCGTGCGCGCCTCATACCGGGAGCTCGTCATGCGCTCGATTTTTGACCGCCCGCTCCAGCGGCTCCGCAAATAGAATAGGAGGACATGTTTCCAGGACGACAGCTCATGCGGGCGGGGCTCGCCTTCGCCCTGTTCGCCGCTGCGCTCGCCGCCCCGTTGCTCGCGCAGGCCAGCGCGGCCGGCGAATGGCGCGTCAACTTTGTCGTGCCGACCGGCACGCGCTCGGTGAGCATGGTGATCAACCAGCAGCGAGCGACGCTCTCCGGCACCGTCATCAACGAGGACGGCGAGTTCCCGCTGAAAGGCCGCATCGCCGACGACCAGGTCACGGTTGTCTGGTCAGTGCCCGAAGACGGGAAGTTGATGGAGTTGACGATGAAGGGGAAGCTCTCCGGCGACACGATCACGGGCACGCTGCAGGTGGGCCAGGTCGGCGAGGGGCCGCTGTCCGCCCGCCGAACCGCGGAATGAGGCATCGATGATCCGAACAGCACGCGTCGCGCTCGTCGCCTTCGCGCTTGCGGCCGCGGTCGCGGCGCAGGCGAGCCTGACCGGCGAGTGGGCGATGTCGTTCACGACGCCTCGCGGCGGACGCTCCGAGTACACGCTTTACATGACGCAGGAAGGCCCTCGCCTCACGGGGCATCTCACGTCCGAGTACGGCGAGACCCCGGTCAAAGGCACCGTCAGCGGCGACGAGGTGAAGCTGGTCTGGTCGATCATGGAAAACGGCAAGCCGCTGGACATCAGCGTCACGGCGACGGTCAAGGGCGATTCGATCAACGGCACGATCAAGCTCGGCACGGTCGGCGAAGGCACGTTCAACGCCGAGCGCACTGGCAGTGAATTGGCGGCAGCGGTACGGTAACATTGACGACTTACCCCTTTCAGGAGAAGAACATGACGCGCGCGAGAATCGGCTTGCTTTCGGTGCTGTTGTTCGTACCTGGTCTCGCGTCCGCGCAGACGACCGTGGCCGGCAATTGGGACGTGACGATCAATTCGCCGCAAGGCGCGAACACATCGCTCGTCGTTTTCAAACAGGACGGCGACAAGGTGTCGGGCGTCCTCAAGGGTCGCGGGGGCGAGTTGCCATTCGAGGGCGGCACGCTCACCGGCAACGATCTGAAGTTCTCCTTCACGATCAACACGCAGGGAATGGCGCTTCCGATCACGCTCACCGGCAAGGTCGAGGGCGACACGATGAGCGGCAAGGCCGATTTTGGCGGCTTCGCTGAAGGTGACTGGACCGCGAAGCGCGCGTCGGCGACCGCGGATGCGGCGCCCGCGTCGCCGCCGCCCGCCACCACCACGACCGCGCCGGCCGCCGCCTCGTCCACCACGGGCGCGAACGGCAAGTGGGATGTGTTGCTCGTGACGCCGGGCGGTGAATTCCCCGCGACAGCGACCCTCACCGATAACGCTGGCAAAATCAGCGGCACGTTCGCCAGTCAGATGGGCGAGGTCGCGGTCGCCGGCACACTCGAGGGCAAGGCGCTCAAGATGACGATGGTCGCGCAGACACCGCAGGGCGAAATGACCGTGACTTTGACTGGCGACGTCGACGGCGACGCCATCGTCAACGGTCAGGCCGACGTCCCGGGCGTGGGAGCGATGCCATGGTCCGCCAAGCGCGCCAAGCAATAGAAATAGAACGCGTGGCGCAGGGCTCTTAGCCCTGCGCCACGACCAGATCCCTTCTTCGAAGCCAGAACGCAATCGCCAGCGCCGCCGCAGCAACGGCGATCGCAATCAGCGCGATCCCGCCGGTGATTCGCGTCACGACGTCAAGCGCCACTCGCGCCGTCTTTTCCAAATCCAGGGC